>Ga0308169_10002823_pt1 | contig 17557 bp, 22 predicted proteins | sample PhyBR1_2_FD_202139 | JGI IMG/M metagenome (GOLD analysis project Ga0308169, IMG submission 202139) | Phyllosphere microbial communities from UC Gill Tract Community Farm, Albany, California, United States - DLSLSB.R1 | ecosystem: Host-associated > Plants > Phyllosphere > Unclassified | place... | reverse complement strand
GTCTCTGACACAAGCAAAAACGGGATCGGGCCGAGGCCGACCGAGTAGGCGACCTAGACGTGAGCCAGTCATCTCTAGACGGAACAAGGCTCACGATGAAAAGTATGATGGCGATGGCGCTCAACACGCTCAGGCCTTTGTTGAGGCCAAAGCCCAGTGAGGCACTCATGATTGCCATACCAGCGATCGACCCCAGCAGAAGCGGGCGTCTGCCCAAGCGCTACCCGTCAGCGGTGCATTTGCTTTCTCGGGGTGCGGGCTTACGTCAACCAGGAAGATCGCGACGACGGTCGTCAAAGCATTGATGAAGGTGATTCCGATGCCGATCGCACCTGCCAGACTCGGCAACAGAGGCTTGAGTACGGGCACCGAGTAAAACATGACGGCGTTGACCCCGCATAGCTGTTGCAGGGCCAGGATCGCGGCGCACAGCAGTGTGGGCCCACGCAGGGACTGGTTCGAGAGGAGTTCTCGGAGGCTGAGCTGGGTCTCGCCGTGCTGCGCCGATGGATTGTCACTGTGATTGGATCCATTGCTTGTTTCAGACAAGAGCGGGGAAGCTGCTATGAGGCGTCAGCGGGGTTCAGACGGTTGTCGCAGCAGCAACTTGCCCTCATCTCTGTCGGGCACGGGAGAAAGACCCTGCTCGTGGTCGTGCTGGTGAGGTACGGGTGAGACCTTGGATGATGCACCGGGCTCGAAGACGTCGCCTGAGGTAACAATCTGTATGCCGGAGACGATCCCCGACAATGCGACGACGTAGCGCCAGTTACCCGGAATATCACCTTTCTGGTCGTCAGCTCACAGCCCAGCGGCGGATAACGACTCACGGCGCCTGTGAAAATCATCCCCGCTGCTTGGGCCGTAAAAAGGCCGATCACGATGGCCATCTGATGCAGCGTCCCGATTTGCCCAGACCGACTCGACAACTGCGGAGACGCCCGCGCGATGACGCTGAGGAAGGGCGGGACGAGGCATATGGCGATACCAGAAGACACGCCCGCCACGAATCTGGCAATTAGCCTACAAGCGGCTCATCCCATGCGACACATACCTTCCCGCCGCGATTAGCAGCCAGTGCGGCGCCATTGTCATGATCAGTGAGCCGAAAGCGTTGAGCCAAGCTGTCCAGACCAAGCCGCCCTTCACGCCTTCCCGCCCGACGAGCCACGAACTGCTGAGACTGCCCAAGAGTCCCCCAACAGTATATATGGCGGTGACTATGCTATATCGGTGCGAGTCGAGCCCCATACACAGCGGCAGGACCGACGCGGGAAGCGTACTGGACGGTAGGCACGTCAGTGAGTCCGCCGGGTAGTTGAGCTCGGACAGATGGAAGCCGTAGTACCATGACGAGCTGGCCTCAGCCGTGTGCGTCCACAACAAACTGCGGTCTGGGGCTTTTGCTCACGTGCAGGCCCACAGGATCGAGTACAACGCCGGCTGTGTGCTCCTTGTGGTCTCCATGGTGATTGTGCGGGATGAAGGGGAGAAGGGAAGATGGAATCAGCGGTGATGACCGGGTAAACCCATGCAGCTGTTGCCGGCCGGTGGGATTGTGGGGGCCCGGACCTAAAGGGGAATCGAGGCTAGAGTGCCACATCGACCTCTTCGCCGGTATGCCCGAGATGGCGCCCCCCTTTGGCGCACGCATTCCCCTCCGCCTCGCCATTCAAACGACGCTCTCCACCAACAACACCTTCCACCCCATTCAACCAACACATCACAACAATGTCCGACCCCAACGACGGTATGTTCAGCTTCAGCCTCCGCCTCAACATCACTCTCCGTCCTCGTCCCCGTCTCGCAACATCTGTCGATTTCGACGCGGTATAGTAGGATCTTTCCTGGGTCGATCTTTTCGGTTGACGGCGTTTCCTCCTTCTCTCTCCCTCGTGTCGCTCTGTCTTCTCGTGTACGATGCGGAACGGACGCCGAGGCGCGTGGACGCGGTAGACGGCTGTACGCAAGCACGCACACGTTGACCGAGTACGGTTCCCTCCGGCGCCCGATTTTGAGCGGCTCGCCGCACATCCTAATCCTTCCTTGTACATTTGCGAGCTCGAGCTCCTCGGTTCGCGTTTCGGCGTGTTCACCTCTCGTTCCCGCCGTTATCTCCCGCCCTCTTCACCGTACACAAGACGCGCGCGACACCGACTGACGCCATTTACAGCTTGGCAATCCAACGAGAACGGAGGTGACGACTACGGTCGATCGCCCCGCCGAGAGCAGCGAGACGACCGAGACCGAGGTCACAGCCCCGCTCCCGAGCGACGAGGCAGGTCGCAGTCCCCCGCTGCGCGCAACGGCGACTCGAGGCCTACCAGGTGGGTGCCACCGCTGACTGCTCGCGTGGAAAGCTAAACAGCAGGGACGAGGAGAACAACAAGGGCGACAACTTGCACGTCAGCGGTCTTGCTCGATCGGTCACCCAGGTGATGCTCGACGAGATGTTCAACAAGCACGGCAGGGTGAGTGTTGACCGTCTCTGTGATAGCGAGGCTCGTAGAGCTGACAGTCAGGTCTACAAGGCCGAGCTCATGACCGACCCGCACACCCGTAAGTCTAGCTTGAAGTCGACCGGGCGATCGTGGCTGACGGTTGACAGAGGAGTCCCGAGGTTTCGGCTTCGTCAAGATGCACTCCAACGCGGACGCCGAGGCTTGCATCACGGCGTTGAACGGCACCGTCATTGATGGAAAGACCATCACCGTCGCTCACGTCAGTGCAGGAAGTTCCTTCCGGGACTCGTCGCTGACAAACAGGCCCGCCGAGGACGTGCTCGAACCCCCACCCCGGGAAGGTACCACGGTGTCAAGGTTGACATCGGGGGTCCCCGAGGCTACGGCGGCGGATACGGCGGTGGTGGATACGGTGGAGGGTACGGAGGTGGTTACGGTTTGTCGATCGCCTGCTGCATCTGTGTAGACTCGGCTGACGACCAGACCGACCGTACCAGCCCAGGTCCTACGACTCGCGATACGACCGAGGCCCGCCTCCTTCGCGATGTATGTAGTCTCGCCCTTTTGGGGGTCAACTTGGGGCTGACCAGCAGACGATGACCGACCGCGTTACGACGATCGACCGCGATACGACGACCGACCCAGGTACGACGACCGACGCGACTACCGACCGCGCTACGATGACCGAGGACCACCTCCTTCGGACCGGTCAGTATCACGTCGGGACGACGCTCCGCCTCCGGCCACTGACAACAGCAGCTATGACCGAGCTCCTGCCGCGTACGACCGACGAGACGAGCGACCGAGGTACGACGAACGACCGAGGTACTAGGCGTCTGTTGTGTAAGCGGGAAGGGGGATATTGCCGTCGCTCGTTTGTACGTGACAAGTGTGACTATCAAAAGCGTCCAGTATGCAGCAAGTCTGCTGTGTCTTTACCTGTCTCTTCTACCTTTGGCGACAATGCGAATGAGATGAATGTGTGGCATGTTCGATCTTTGGTGGAGCACATCTGACAATGATACATATGGTTCGCTCTCTATATCCGAATTCTGGTTGTCTACAACGGCTGAGTCGTCATGTTCATTATTCGTTATGCTCGCATCTCGACCGAAGTCGTCGGGCCCGGCGGGCTGCTAGATGACCGTGCGGGCACCGACGTACCGCTATCCCCGCCGATCCCGAACCACCCTTCAAAAAAGCCAATCTTCCTGCCCCGGCTTTGCGGCCTCGCATGCGTTGGCTTCGGCGCGACCACTTCGACCCTTCCCCTCTCCAGCACGAGGACCTTGGAATCGTCCTTTGATCGCGGCCTACCGCGCTCTTCCTCTGATTGGTCCGAGCCCACCTCCTTGACGCCCACGATTGGCTCCGGCGCCGCGAGCGTCGCGCCCGTCGACGAGAGGGGCGAGCAAGCCGACGCCGCGTCCGTCGGCATGTGCTTGACATCGAGCACCGTGCGCAGGACGCCGTAGCCTCTCGGATCGGACAGCGTGATGGTCACGCGCGGCGGGGGCATTAGCGTCGCTGAGGAGGTGACGGTAGCGGGTGCGGGCCGCTCGAGTGAGACCTGCCGCGAGAGCGGGTGAGGTCTGCGCGGAAGGCGCGAGGTCGACGCTGTTCGGTGCGCCGAAGGCGACAAACCCGTGGGGGTCCGCCGCTGCCCGTCGACAGAGTGCGCGCGGGACGGCGGGTTCGGGCGCCTGGGCTGATTGTCCACTGGGCTTGCCACTTCCGCGGGGGTCGGGACGTCCGGCACGCCCTCCTGCAGCGTCGTCAAGGGCGATACCTGCCCCAAGATGGGGTTCAGCGGCATGCCATGCATGTGAACTGGCGAGACCGGTAATGCCGGGCTCGTCGTCGTGGCTGTGGCGGTCGACGTGACCGACGTGTCGGTCGAGCTCCGCCTGGACGACGGCATACGGCTCAGGCTGGGTCGGACGGGCTTCTCCACCTCGATCCGCGCCCAGCATTTCAGGTACCAGCTGTACTCGCCCCCGCCGTCCCGGCCCTTGTTCCCCGGCGTACGACTGGGTGAGCGCCGGTGGTTGGCAAGATGGGGCGGGACGGACGCAGCGCGTTTCGGGCCAGAAAAAAGCGAGCTAACCCAAGAGGCCGGGGATTCTTTCCGCGTCTCCTCGGCGGCGGGTGGGTCCGCGAGGTAGTCGTGGGACGGCGGCGGGCAGGGTAAGACGAGCTGGATCATTGTGTAGCGCTCTCGATCGGTGTCGCGGTTGGTGGGCTCGCCGTGGACGTTCGATCCTGACGAGTCGGTATCCGAGTTGTTGGTCGAGTGCACCGAGTGCGCGGAGGAGAGGCAGTGATACAAGACCCCGCGCGAACGCAGGATGTACTTGACGTAGCTCAGGACCTTCCTCTCGCTCACGGCGGTGGGGTTTGACAGCGTGATCGGACCGGCGACCGCGCCGGCCGGGTCGTGCTCCATATACAGCGGCAGCGTATGCTTCACGTCTGTCGGCAGGAACGACAAAGTCTTGAACCCCTCTTGCCCATCGCGTCCATGCTGCTCCACCCGGCGGCGCGTCTCCTCGCCGACGTCGTAGGCGTCGAAATGCCACATCCGCTTCGTCCCGTCGATCTCCAGAAAGTCGCGCAGGGCTTTGCGGACCTTCTTCCACGCTTGCACCTCGACCGCTTTGTCCTCGTCTGACAGCTCAGGCGCCACGTATTTGCAGGGCGCAGAGGGCGGATAGAGCTCATCGATCTCTTGCAGCCGATCCAGCACACGGTCACGCATGACGTGGATGGACTTGTGCGAGGGGCCGATGGGATACTTGACGTCCAGGAGGAGAGAGAGAACGGTGAGCGCGATGCACCAGATGTCCAGCTCGGGCCTGCGGTCAATGACGCCCCCGGGGCAGAGGCGAGGGCGACGTACCCGTAGTATGATATCTCGCCTGGAGGGTGGTTCAGTGCTGTGACGATTTCTGGACTCTGACCGTCAGTGCCGATATCAGAAGGTGGTCAAAGGAGCAACTCGCATGGAAGGCTGGGCTGCCGCAGCAGGTGGTCAGTTTCGGTTCACTGGCCGAGTAGTGAGTCGCAAGGCCGAGATCTGGCTGTCAGGACACTGAAGAGCTTTCCATCGAGGTACAACTACCCACCTAAGAGCAACAGGTCGCCGGTGTCTTCGTCGATGAGGATATTGTCGCCCTTGAGATCCCGGTGGACGACCCGGCCGCCGGAATGCAGGCAATCCCGTGTGACCGATACGAGCTGATCGAGGATGTACGCTGCCCGACTGGGCTTGAGCCGGGTCGGATGTGACGATAGGGGGATATGGGATGCAGCATATTGCTCTGCCGGTCAGCTCAAGGTTCACCTCGCCACCTGTCGAACACACCAATGAGGTAGAAGTGGCCTGCGGTCCTGATCGACCCGTGGACGCCGACCAGACAAGGGTGTATGGGCACCTGGGCAAGCAGCGTCGGCTCCCTCAACAATCTCGCAGCGATGAGGGGATGGTGCGGGTGCAGCGCGGTATGCTTCAGTGCGTACTGCCGTCAGCATCGTCTTCCTCGTTACCGACACGAGCATTCGGTCGACGTACGTCTTTGCCCTCCGTGTCCGTGACCTTGTAGACCGTGCTGAATTTCCCCCGGCCCAGCACTCCGCCTTCAGCAGCAGGCAGGAAGCGGTACGTCTCGATGCCGCGCATCAACAGCGCATCCGGAGATCGGGACCGACAGGGCTCATGGCGGATCTGACATCAGCCGTCGTTCCCGGCACGAGGTGCCGAAAAGAGGATATGATTGTCGGTGCTCGTCAAAGCTGAGCTCACCCGTGTGCACTGCTCCCAGCTCGACGGCTCTGTGCTAGTCTGGGCCCTCTCTCTCGACCGATAGCGCCCTCCCGACCGTGAGCGCGGCAACGGCTCGTCATCCACCCCGTAGACATAAAGCGTGCCTGCCCCAGGCGGCCCAATATCCTCCTTCTTCTCCCTCTTCTTGCCCTTCTCCTTGTCTCTGCCCCGCGATCGGTCCCGTGTCCTGTCTCTCTCCCGTTCGCGTTCTCGCTCGCGCATCGGCGTAGTCGCCCTTGTCATCGACAGGCCAGCCTTCTAAGGCTGTGCCGACCTGTTATCTCCACTCGGATGCGGGGCTGGATCGACTGTTGGATGTGCGGGTGTCGGCGCGCGTTGGAATGCTGATAGAAGACGACAAGATAGGTGTGTGTATGTACAATGACGGGCGAAGCGACACCGATTCGATACAACTGTGAGGGTCTTCTTTCTCGTGTCAGGCAGGGCGTGGTAGATATGAAAGGATCAACGAATGGGTCCTGCTCGGCACAGCAGACCGAGGATCCTCGAGCTCAGACTTACGTACGTGACGAGCGCCCACCCTCGACTTGCCGCAATGTTGCTGCTTTGCACTTCTGGTGGTGGTGGTGCTGCTGCTGCTGCTGCTCCTGCTGCTGCTCCTGCTGCTGACGCTCATCCTGGCAGTCTACCCGTGCCGTGCCCTGGCGCAGCATCGCACCGAAAACCTTGCGAACCCGTGCCTGTGGAGGACCGAGGTCAACGTGGCGTCGTCATATCTTCCAGGCCCTTTGGACAAGACGTGGCTCGTCCAGCTGATTGGGCCGTTTGGCCTGTCTGATAAGACTGCGCGATCCCGGCGGGGGAGCGAGCAAAGGCTTATCTTGAAACGAGGGCGCCTTGCTCCAGAGGATGTCATCATTTCAACCATAAACAGTTTTCCCACCCCGCCGGTCCGGTCTCATGTCCTCCGCGGGTCCGCCTACCCCGTCCGATGCATCAAAATCTTAAGCGGAGTCACCGATTGCGTGCCCGGACTGGCGTCAATGTCCGCAAGCGAGGCGGAACACCTCTGGGCACCGATAGATCCGTCCGCAGGTCCGCGCTCCGTCTTTACCGGAAGCAAATGCCAGCTTGCTCCTATGAAAAGCTTCCCCTGGTGAGATGCCTTAGCGAACACATCAGCGATCGACACGCCTCGTCTTCACACCCGGACAGTGTCCAAGCTCCAAGCGATGTTGGCCACGGGAGCGGGGGTGTATCCGTCTCGCTTGCATCGCATCCGCTCACATGCCCAGTGGCTCTCTCGTACGCGTAGCGTGAGAATGCCGCAATCCTGCCATTCATGCTATCATATGAGGTTCGTTTACACATGTCGGGGTCATGACGAGAGCAAAATATCCCAGACGGATCATATTCTACTGTACAGCACAAAGAAGAAGCATATCTCCACCTGTGCCTGCCTCTTCCTCCCGCCGTGCCGCCTGGCCGTACCTTGCCCTCGCTTGCGTTCGCTTCGCTTCAAACATGTTCTGAAGCCACATTGTCCTGCTAGACTGGTCTACAGCACTCACACCCTGCCGCCACTGCCGGCTCGCTTGCTTAGACCCCGCTCGAGTCCGTTCGAATTCCCGCCTACCCGCCCATTACCGTTCACCACTGTCGACGGCTCGTGTCCGTGTCCTGCTGCTGCCGCGACCGACCACGCATGGCCCGGGCTGTCACCTGCAACAGGGTGGACAGCGTGGCCGTGGTGGCCGTGGTGGCCATTGAGACCGGTGTAGCCGACGTGACCAGTGTAGTCGAGGTGGCTGGCGCTGATGTCGCGTTCGTGAGCGGTGGTCGAAGGCGCGATGCCCGATTGTAGCAGCTCGAGCACGCCTGGCAGCAGACTGTTTTGCCTGCAGAGCAAGACCAACTCCTTGCCATTCCTGACCTCGACCATGCCGCTTGTGCGTTCCTGCTCGTCGTCTCCAACGCCGTCGCCGGCGCCGGCGTACTGGTCTCTCGCCATGATGTCGTTTGACTCATTCGCTCCCGTCAAGGCGAGACTGACCGAACCGCTTCGCTGCGGACGGCCAAGGATATCTCGAGCCGCCTTGTCGTCTTTCGTCTCGGGCGGAATGAGGGCATCCCGAAGCACCTGCAGCGATACCACCTCGGCCGCACGTCGCACCGCCGCTCGGGGGTGATCGGCGGTGACGGTGCGCGCAGCCTTCGTCGCACTAATCTGCCTTTGAAGCACCACCGCCCATTTGCGTCGAATCGCAGTGTCGGCAACTGAGAAGCAGTACTTCCGTCTGAGGCCCGTATGCGACGCAAAGCCGACCTGGAAAGTGTGCTTCATAAACGCCCGCTCCACCGTGATCGTTCGGGTATTGCCCACGCTGGCGTAAACCGCCCTGCGGGTCAGCATGATTGCGAGGTTCAGCATTTACGACGTACGCGTTGGCGCCAGACCGATCAAACAGGATCGACTTGGTCCCGAGGCTCATACCCCTCACCCTGAACTTCTGCTCCCGCCCGCGCCCAAAGTCCAGCAAGTCGGGCTGGAACTCCAAGCCCTCGCCCAGCAGTCGGATCTGGAATCGCCCGTCCCGCTCTGGGATGCGCAAGACGATCTCGTCCGACCACTCCTCATACGTCATCTTGGAAGGCAGTCTCGAAGGGACCATCTCGACCTGACGGCCATACTTGCGCTCGTGGCTTGACGTCAGGGCCTGATTGATGCGCGCCGTCTTGAGCGAGGCGTATATGTCGGACAGCAAGGACGGGTGAACGAGTTGATGCGGGTCTTTTGACTGGAAGGCGGAAATGACGAGGTCGAGCGTGATCGCGTGGTTTGGCAGCGCAAAGCCGTACATCCCATATAGCGAGTCGTTGAGCTGCATGATCCACAGAACGAGGTCCTCGGCAATGTCCCGCGAGTACGAGATGATGTCTCGATTAGCCTCAAAATAGCGGTGAGCGAAGCCGCGCAAGAGCGTCTCGCCCGCGGTGGGGTCCCCTGGTAAGCGCACCGCAAGCAAGAACATGCGCAGGGCGTCGTCGATGCGGATCCCTGAGAAGTGAAAGCGATCGACAAATGCCCGCATCAGGCGGTCATTGCCCGCTAGGAGCACGCCGATCTGCGTGCGATCCAGCTCGGGCGTTTTGAAGATCAGGCTCGCGAGCGTGACGGCGTCGACGCGGGGGTTGGACCGTTCCACAAGATACTTGCACGCTGCGACGGGGTCTTGGGCGAACTGCTCGATGAAGCTCTGTACGACGGCATGCCGAGGTGGCTCGGATGTCGGCTCGTCTTCGAAGCCGGATATCGCCAGCTTGTCGAGCGAGACCACCCACTTGACCAGGAACTTCATGTCGAGTGTGGCCGTCGTGCCGTGCGTGATGATCGGCTTGGTGATGACCAAGATATCATTGAAGAGGAACAAATAGCGGTCTTTGGCGGTCTGCGGTCAGCTTCGTCGTTCAGAGCTTGAACCGCTTACGTGAGCATTGACCACCTGCAGGATCTGTGTCGAGAGCAGCAGCTTTCGCGGCGGGTCATCGAGGATATCAGGTCGAGCGGGATCATCCGGGCCCAGCTCGAGCAGGTCATCCATTCTGCGCAGGATCTCCTTTGACTTGTCCGGCAAAGAGGGCGCAGCACCTCTGGCTGGTTCGTCCTCCCCTGCGGGCGAAGCCGGATTGTCCAATCGTTGTGTGTGCGCCGTGAACCTGGTCAGACGGCTTCCCTCTTCACTCATTTCCGGCACGACCGATACCGAAGGCGAGGCGGACCGATGTCGACTGGGTTTGCCCGCCGGCGGGGGGCCAGCGAACGGGTCGTGATCGGGCGCCGAGACTTCAGCCGATGCATTGCGCGCATGCAGGGATGCGACCTCCGACGAGCTGCCCTGCCGGGACATCCCGTTCGAGCTATTATGTCGAGACACACCACTGGAAGAGCGAGGCGTGTTTGTCTGGCCGAAAGCCTTGGCCAGCCAGCCTTTTTTGCCGACGCTGTCGTCGGAGCCTCGTCTCGACTCTGGTGAAGTAGGAGGCAGGGGTAATGAGTATATCGAGTCTGCCGCCACGTCAGTTCGATTCTGGCTGGGCACTGCCGAGTCGGAGACTTGATGGAACAGTTTTGGCGGGTCTGGCAGCACATCACTCTTGGCGCCGAGCCCGGCGATGCCAGGGAAAGGCGAGAGCTTTGAGCTATGGATGCGGGGGTCGTGCGGCGCAGCTCGAGGCAGCCACGGCACAGGCGAGGGCTCCGAAGACAGCTGATGCTGCAAGAGAGCGCTGTTCGGGCTTGACTCCGCTTGCTTCTGTATCGACGGCGAGAGGGAGCTGACAGAGGGTTGGTGCTTGACATGATGGCCAGAGCCGGCAGGTGATCCTCGAGCCAGACTCCGCACGGCGCTAGCCTGACTCGGCGATAGCGAAGACTCGGATTCCCGCCTGCTGAAATTTTGAAAAGCGTTCGATAGCGATTTAGGGCTAGTTGAAACACCTTCGGTCGCGCTCGAAGCAGATGATCGTCTTTTGTTGATGGCCGTGCGGATCTTCCCGCCCAGCTTGACCGAGATGCTACCGGACTTCTTGTGGTACCGCGGATCGCTAGGCACCGTCTGGTCTTCCGGACCGCCAACTTCTTCCCAGGACATGACACTCGTGCGGTGCGAAGCACCTGGCGGGGTCGACGAAGCTGATGATTGGCTGGGCGAATGCTGGGCTGGCTGCACGTGCTCGTGCGACGGACCGGGCGGACTCTTGGCCAAGGGCGAGTCATCGAAGGTAGCATCTGAGGTAAGCGGTGTTCCGCGTACAGTCGTTCGCGCTCACGTGGTTCCCGTGCCGGCGTGCCCCAACCACTTCCGCCGGTGTCTCCGACCTCACTCGGCCACGCATCCGCCTTGCCGGCACCATTTCCGCCCATCACGAACATCATGCTTCCCAGTCCGTCTCTCGACATGACACTCTCTCCCGGACTTTGCCCCTGCAGTGTAGCCTCGGTTGAAGACGAGGCCTGAGGCGTATGTCTTATCGGTGTGGCATAGCTGGGTCGAGGTAGAGCTAGCGGCTCAAGCGCTTGATGTATGCTAGGATCGTGAATGTGCTCTTCGACCTCGTCTTGTCTTCGCGAATCGTCTTCCGATCGAGGGATCGGCTCGGTGACAGTACCGACCGCTCCACGAGCAGTCCGACTAGACAGTGAGCGTCGAAGATGCGCTTCATACTCGAAAGCCTCCTCTGCGGAGCGGGTGGTCGACCGTGAGTTTGGTCGATCTGGCACGCCGAGCAGGTCGTTTGTTGGAGTCGAGGAGAAAGTTGCAGCAGCGTGGTCCGCTGGCGAGCTGCGGTGCAAGACCGGAATGACATCTTGCGATATCGCTGGCGTTGCGTCGTCACCCGCTTCCGTTTTTGGCTCGTCCTCGGCCTCGTGATCATTCTCGTGGTTATCCGGGCGATCTGCCGCGGCTCGCTTTTCCTCCCAGAGCCTTCTAACCTCTTCTTCCTCTTGCTGCCGAGCCGCTCGCCTCTCCCCCAGCCTCATGACCATCCGCCTGCCCACCGCGCTGCGTCGCTCTTCGCCCATATTCGAGCTGGACACGGTGAAGCTCCTCTGCAGCCGCGGTCTCGGCAATGCCAAAGTGTCGGCTGCTTCTGTTTTTGGTTCCGCCTCCGCTTCCTTGGCCGGAGGACCGAGACCCAATGACCGCTGCGCCAACGGTCCGAGCGTATCGGCGCGCTGCAGACCCGGATGCGAAGGAAGCCGTTTGATCGTGAGATCTTCTTCCGACGGCGTATCCCTTCCCCCGGTCAGCTTCGACATGGCATGTGCGCGCGCCATGGCCGAATTCGAACGTTGCAGACTGCGCAGTTCGCCCAGGCTGGGCAGCGGGGAGGGCGTATTGCGTCCGCTTTGTGGGTGCTGGCCGTTGAACGTAGGGATGGGCAGACCGGCAGGCGAGAGGGAAGGAAGGTAAGATTGGGCCAGCTGCATGGCTGTCCAGTCCGGGTGACCCTGTACCGGCGTGCCATAGAAGGGCGAGGATGACTGGTATGCCCCTGCGAGAAGAGGTGGAGTCGGCATATGGTACGACGACGATGCCGATGCGGAACGCTGCATCATTCCCCCTCCCATCCCATAGTGGTCGAAGGCGGAAGGCGGATAGCCGAAGGGTGTCACTTGAGGTGACGGGTAGAATTGCGCGTGGTTGAATCGGTCCGTGACGGGCGAAGGGGAGAGCACCTCCTGCACTTCGGCGGGGGAGGGTGACGCGGTGGGACGGGCGAGAGATGCATAGTTTGGAGTTAGAGAGCTGGGTCCTGCTTCGGCGTTCCCTGTGTCGACAGGCGGAGGGCGTTTCCCTCCCGGTGTTCGAGGCAGGGAAGCGGCCCTTTTGAGCTTGGCGATAGCCTGGGAACGGACTTCGGCCGTGGTTGGCGGTGAATTCGGACGAGAGGGGTCGCGCGAGTTGCGACGAGAGGTCGAGGCGTAGAACCTCGTCGGGGAGGTCGAGCCTGAGCCTGCCATGACGGGGAAGGGTGATGTGGAAATGGTCTATTGCAGTCGCAGCGAAGAGGGCCGTCGCGGTGAGAAGAGAGAGCGAGGTAGAGAGGCGAGGGCGCGAGGGGCGGTCTGTGGGTGTGATCGCTGTTGTTCACTGCATGATCGTGCGAGGCGGCGTTTTTGGTGTCCCGTTCGTCTTCTACACGTCCTATCCGAGTGTTTGGTGAATCGAGGTGATCACTTTACGGTCAACGTGCGTACATGTTGTCCTTCTCTACGAGATGATGCACAACCTTCAGGCACCGGGCGCACCCGAACACTCGACGCTCGACAACTCGACGGAACCAAATTTCCCCGTGAACCCATCCCTGCCTCCCTGCCTGCCTGCCCACCTTTGCGTGTGTCTACACGTTGTATCCCACTTGCAGCGACGAGGTAGAGCGCCCCGAGCCGCGCCATGATCACCCTCACCCCTATATCGGCCTCGGCCTCCTCCTCATCATCGTCGGAGCCGATATGTTACCTGCTCGAGCTGGACGAAGCGCGCATCCTGCTCGATCTCGGACAGAGAGATTACCGGGCCAGCGCACAGCAAACGTCATGGGAGTACGAGGAGAAGGTCCGAGAGTGAGTCAAGCATGATCGATGAGCGTCTAATGCCAGACTCGCTCCGACGCTTTCGCTCGTGCTGCTCTCTCACTCGCCCTCAAACTACCTTTCCCTGTACCCGTACGCCCGAGCCCACTGGGGATTGACATGTCCAGTGTACGCCACGCAGCCGACTGTGGAAATGTGTCGGGTCGTTTGTCTGGCGGATGTCGAATCATGGCGGAGCGAACACGCCGTAGAGGACGAAGCACAGCCGGTGAAGCAAGAGACCGAGACAAATGGGGATGACGCCGAGATGGGCGAAGGAACGGTCGCGGTCCTTGACAAAGGCAAGAAGCCGCTCCGCGGCCCGTTCGTGCCGACAGTCGAGGAAGTGCACGAAGCGTTCGACTGGGTCAAGGCAATACGGTATAACCAGCCCTTGCATCTAGGCGGTGAGCTGCACACTACGCTGCGGAAGGCGCAGCATTAATCCCTAGGCGACCTGTCACATCTCCTGCTTACGCCTTTCCCGTCCGGACATACGCTCGGAGGAACACTGTTCAAGATTCGTTCACCCACCTCGGGTACCATACTGTATGCGGTGGGCATCAATCACACGGGCGAGCGGCATCTTGACGGGATGGTTGGTGGTGCGTCGGCTGATTCATGGGCAAGCCAGGATACGGCTGACGACAGGCCAAGGCGGTGCTTCTGGATACGCCGAGGAGATTCTCCGTCCCGACCTGCTCATTGTGGAAGGTGGAAGGAGTCAGGTCGTGAACGCCAAACGGCGAGATCGGGAAACAGCTCTCCTAGGTGAGTGATTCCAGCCTGATGCCCAACTTACCGCAGATTTGATCACGTCAACATTGCAATCGACACACTCTGTGCTTATACCCGTCGACGCTTCGCCTCGACTGCTTGAGCTACTTGTACTGCTCGACCAACACTGGACGTTCAAGCTACAACCCAATCCACTCTCGCCATTCCCTCCGCAACATATGTGGCCGTACCCATTGTGCCTTGTCAGTCGGACAGGTCAAGACATGGTCAATTTCGCTCGGAGTCTGATAGAATGGATGGGCGGAGTTGTCAAAGATCTGGGCGAAGAGGAGGTGCTGGAGAAGAGGGGTAAGCGGAAAGGCAGGCGCCTGAAGAAGGATACCCTGGGTTCGGAGTACGGCGCGTTGGACTTCCGGTTGGTACCGGCTCTGAATTGTCGAGCGTACAGCTTATTCGCAGAAACGTGCAATTCTTCGCCTCGCCCGAGGAGCTCGCCTCGTCGTACCCACTGCAACGGCCGAAGCTCGTCTTGGCTATCCCGCCCTCTCTGTCGCACGGCCCGTCTCGGTGGCTGTTCACCTCGATGGCGGGAGTCGAAGGCAACGTCATCTTGCTCACAAATCGTGGCGAAGATTCCACCCTAGGGCGCGACCTATATGACCGGTGGGAAGCGACCCAGGATGATAGCGCCAAGTGGGGCCGTGGACGCATAGGTCATATACAGAACCTCGATGGCCAGCTAAAGTTAGAGGTGGGTCGGGCGATGACGGCTCTCGCTGACGATAGATGAACCTCAAAGTGCCGCTAGACGGGCCGGAGCTGGAGGCACACCTCGAGGCGGAGCGGCTGCAGAAGGAGAAGGAAGCGGCGCACCAAGCTGCTGTCGATCGATCGCGGCGCATGCTGGAGGCTGACGACCTCGACACCGACTCGGAATCAGGTTCAGAGGCAGACGAGGACGCCGCGAACGGGATCATTATCACCCAGGCGGATCCGGATCCGGAAGATCGGATGCAGATGAGCTTCGACATCTACGTGAAGGGACAGCAGACGAGGGTCGGGCGAGGGGCTGTCGGGGAAATGGCGAGGTTCCGAATGTTTCCGTCGATTGAGCGGAGAGGGAAGAAAATCGACGAGTACGGCGAGGGGATTGATTTGGGCTTGTGGATTCGAAGAGGGCGGGAGATAGAGGAGGAGGGTGAGACGGAGGAGGTCAGGGAGGGCAAGCGGAGAAAGCTGGAAGAGGAGGAGAAACAGGTCCGTCTGGCCGGGGGACGGCGGCGATGTGCTGTCCGACGCTGATCTGCAGAAAGCTGCGCCTGAGATCCCGAGCAAGTTCATCAGCGATACGATAAGTGTCGACCTCAAGGCTTCGGTCTTTTACGTTGACATGGACGGTATACACGATGGACAGGCCATCAAGACGATCATCGCGGATCTGCAGCCGCGCAAGCTGGTAAGTGGAACGGAGATCTCCGTAGGGTTGCCGTGGCTGATCGGCAGATCCTCGTACGGTCCAGTAAGGAGTCGACGCAATCGCTGCTGGAGCATTGCAAGACGACATCAGTCACGAAAGACATCTTCGCGCCCGCGACAGGCGAAGAGGTAAAGATCGGAGAGCAAATCGCAAGTTATTCGATCATGCTGGGCGACAGCATCGCGTCCCGTCTCAACGCCAAGTGGTCAAAGGTGAGTCTGTGTTCCATCTGCGTCATTTTCTGTCGCTCACGCCTAGTTCGAGGGCTACGAGGTGGCGATGGTGGATGGCCGTATCGCATTTTCGGCAGGATCAACGGTCCCGCTGGTGGAGGACGTGCACGTCAGGCTGCCTCCTCGTGAAATCAAGCCCGACGCCGAGAGCACCGTCGCTCCTGCCCAAATTGAGGGCCCCGAGCAGGCAACGTCCGGCGAAGAGGTCAAAGACGACATCATTGTCAAGACCGAGCCGGGCACAGAAGTCGCCGTGGTGGGCGAGACGGCGTCACAAGCCCTCGTGGCCGCGCCGCAGCCCGCTGCAAAGGGCGTCTTACCTGGCTCGCTGTTCGTCGGGGATTTGCGGCTGGCAAACCTCAAGAACCGCCTCTCCGCGCTTACGCCGCCCATCGCGGCTGAGTTCGCGGGCGAGGGTGTCTTGATATGCGGACCGGGAATACAGAAAGGCCAACAAGCGAAGGGGGGAAGTGTCGTCGCGGTCAGGAAGCTGGGTGAGGGGGAGATTGTGATGGAGGGCGGGTTGGGCAGGACGTACGAGACGGTCCGGAGGGAGTTGTATAGGGGTTTTGCGCGTGTCGTAGCTGGGTAGTATAGCGTTCGCCATGCATTGTCACGTTGTCCCGATCCATGAGCGCTTCCTGAGCCGGTAAGGTTCATTCGACAAGGCATACCCATTGCTCTCCCTGAAGGGCAAGAGCCGTCGTGAATCCAGCTGTCCGCTAGATGACTCGGGCCAACCGCTCCTCTCCAAATGCCGTCCGCGAGGCGGGTAAGAATTAGCGCCAGCAGGTCCGCTGCATACGACTACACGACCGCGAGCAGATTCCCACAGCTTCGGTATCACACAAGCTCCAAAAGCAGCTGCTACAGAGCCCGAGTGACCGCCGAAGACACCTGGATCGCCACTCGCCAGTGGCAAAGGTTACACCTTGCCTCGTAGCATCGGACGGTCCCCTTCCTGCCCCTCTGAGTACCCCTTGGCCCAGATTTTGTACCTTAGGTACCCAGACCATGTTTCCAGGGCAGTCGACCGAAGACTAATCCGGTGACAGAACGTACGATGGCTCCTGGAGGCACGTCGCCGCTAGAGGGTTATCTGAGAGCACCAGAGAGCCTGGACACGTACATACAGAGAGAGCTCGCTCTCTTGGATGGGCCACCGTGTGCATCAGCCACATGTCTCAAAGCTGAGAGCAAAAGGGCATCAACTGGGGCAACATACGGACATGCAGGGACGCTAGATATGGGTAGCGAAGATCAAAAATAACCCTCGGCCGGGCCATCGGCAAAAGGTAGAACGCAAGGAGGGGATCGAACCCCCGATCTACAGATATTCTGTTTCTCGTACAAACGTCGAAGTCTGTCGCCTTACCACTGGGCCACTCGCGCTTCCATGTTAGCATGAAACGGCGAGTGATATAAACTGTGTGTGGGGTCATAGGGCTTAAAAAGATAAAACGCAAGGAGGGGATCGAACCCCCGATCTACAGATATTCTGTCTTTCGTACAAACGTCGAAGTCTGTCGCCTTACCACTGGGCCACTCGCGCCTTGATATTAGCAGTTTATCCGACAAAGGTATATACCATTTGCGCTCCCAAGACGGCTCCAACGCAAGTTGCGACTCCCAACTTCCAGCAATGTTCACCCCACAGCTGGCGTCTCGATCCTCCATGATGTTTCCTCCCATTGTCAAGACATTCCAGACCTCAACGCTGCCCGC
>Ga0308169_10002822_pt1 | contig 17559 bp, 17 predicted proteins | sample PhyBR1_2_FD_202139 | JGI IMG/M metagenome (GOLD analysis project Ga0308169, IMG submission 202139) | Phyllosphere microbial communities from UC Gill Tract Community Farm, Albany, California, United States - DLSLSB.R1 | ecosystem: Host-associated > Plants > Phyllosphere > Unclassified | place... | reverse complement strand
TGGTGCACCGTAGGGTGGGCATGCCCACGCGTAAACGATGCGTACCAGCAGCGGAAACAAAAAAGGACAGCCGAAGCTGCCCTTTGTCGATGCTTGTAACGGTAATCAACCGCCGCGGCGCATCATGTCGAAGAATTCGATATTCGTCTTCGTCGCACGCATCTTGTCGAGGATGAACTCCATCGCTTCGATCTCGTCCATCGAGTACAGGAGTTTACGCAGGATCCAGATCTTTTGCAGCTGGTCCGGCTTGATCAGCAGTTCTTCGCGGCGGGTGCCCGATTTGTTCAGGTTGATCGCCGGGTAGACGCGTTTCTCGGCCAGGCGGCGCTCGAGGTGCACTTCCATGTTGCCGGTGCCCTTGAATTCTTCGTAGATGACGTCGTCCATGCGCGAGCCGGTTTCGATCAGCGCGGTCGCGACGATGGTCAGCGAGCCGCCTTCTTCGACGTTACGGGCGGCGCCGAAGAAACGCTTCGGACGCTGCAGCGCGTTGGCGTCGACACCACCGGTCAGCACCTTGCCCGAGGCCGGGATCACGGTGTTGTAGGCGCGTGCGAGACGGGTGATCGAGTCGAGCAGGATCACGACGTCCTTCTTCATTTCGACCAGGCGTTTCGCCTTTTCCAGCACCATCTCGGCAACCTGCACGTGGCGCGTCGCCGGTTCGTCGAAAGTCGAGGCGACGACTTCGCCGCGCACCGAACGCTGCATCTCGGTCACTTCTTCCGGACGCTCGTCGATCAGCAGGACGATCAGGGTGACGTCAGGATGGTTCGAGGTGATCGCGTGGGCGATGTGCTGCAGCATGACCGACTTGCCCGACTTCGGCGAGGCCACCAGCAGGCCGCGCTGGCCCTTGCCGATCGGAGAAATCAGGTCGACGATGCGGCCGGTGATGTTCTCGGCGCCGTTCATGTCGCGCTCGAGGCGCAGCGGCTCGTTCGGGTGCAGCGGCGTCAGGTTTTCAAACAGGATGCGGTGCTTCGAGGCTTCCGGCGATTCGCCGTTGACCTTGTCCACCTTTACCAGGGCAAAGTAACGCTCGCCGTCTTTCGGCGTACGCACTTCGCCTTCGATCGAGTCACCCGTATGCAGGTTGAAGCGGCGGATCTGCGACGGCGAGATGTAGATGTCGTCGGTCGAGGCCATGTAGCTCGCATCGGGCGAGCGCAGGAAGCCGAAGCCGTCCGGCAGGACCTCGAGGGCGCCGTCGCCGAAGATCTGCTCGCCGGACTTGGCGCGCTTCTTCAGGATCGCGAACATCAGTTCCTGCTTGCGCAGGCGGGCTGCGTTGTCGATGTCGAGGCCGATGGCCATCTCCAGCAGCGCGGAGACGTGCATTGCCTTCAGTTCAGATAAGTGCATGTTGTGTGGGTGTCCCGTGACGGGAAGGTAAAGGTAGGGGAGGGAACGACGTGGGTTCGTTAAAAACTGCGTCAAGTCGGGGAGCGGTCGGAGCCGACCGGATTCCCGTCCGGACAATGGCGGCTGCGCGGGCGCGCTGCCGCCGCTATGCGATCTTAGATATTGCTGTCGATGAAGGCGGTCAGCTGGCCCTTGGCCAATGCGCCGACTTTTTGCGCCGCGACTTCACCGTTCTTGAACAGGATCAGGGTCGGGATGCCACGGATGCCGAACTGGGCTGGAACAGCCTGGTTGGCGTCGACGTCCATCTTCGCGATCGTGATCTTGCCGTTGTATTCCTTGGCGACTTCTTCGAGGATCGGGGCAATCATCTTGCAAGGACCGCACCACTCGGCCCAGAAGTCGACCAGTACCGGATGCTCGGACTTGAGCACGTCGGTTTCGAAAGAAGCATCGCTGATGTGTTTAATGTTTTCGCTCATGTTTTCCTCAAAGAGAGGTAAGGATCAATGTACGCCTGGAGACGGTTCCGGTGTTTTGGTAGCGCGTCCGGCTTCCGCTTGTTGATAAATCAGCTGCAACACAATGGTGGAGGCAAAGTGCGCGAACTCAATGGGAAGGGCGTCTGGAGGACGTCAGGCGGGGGATTTAGGCCGAATAATACCTTATTTTCCCAAAAAGTGTTCGGGCGTTTGTACAAAATCCTAACACACCACGGCCGAGCGCAACTGGTCGAGCCCGATGGGCTTGCGGAAGATACCCGCCACGCGTAAGCCAAGCACGCGCGCCAGTTCGCCGGCCGCGTCGCGCACGCCTGAATCCATGCCCGACAGCAGGATCACCTTGCCGCGAAATCCCCGTTCGGCCGCGGCCTGCAGGAATTCGATGCCGTCCATGTCGGGCAGGGCCAGGTCGCACACCAGCACATCCGGGCCCTGCTCGGCGAGCGTGGCCAGGGCGTGGCGCGTGGTGGCTTCGGTATAGACTTCGCGCACGCCGATGGTGTGCAGCATATCCTTGAGCATCTCGAGCATGAAGCTGTCGTCGTCGAGCACCAGCACGCGGGGCGGCTGGCCTGCGCCCGACAAGGCGAGGTTGGTCATACAGTTGGTTCCGGCGAATTATTGACTGGCAGCGATTATGTGCGAGAACGCGCGCTTGTGGCACATGCCGTTCAAAATATTCTTTCCGCCAAGGATGCCGGTCTCGCTCAGCCCACGCTGCCCGTGTACTGGATCAGGTGGCCCGGGTGCCACATCGTGACGACCGACGCCACGCGGCCCCCCGAGGTGGTCCTGCGTTTCAGCACCAGGCAAGGCGAGCGCGCGTCGATGCCGAGCAGGTCCGTCACATCGCGCGGCGCGCCCGAGGCCTCGAGGCTGTAGGTGGCGCCTTGCAGGGGCGCGGCCACCATCAGGTGTTCGTTCGGCGTGATGCTGGAAAAGTCCTGTTCCAGGTAGGCGGGGGCGCAAGCCGGATTGACCCAGCGGTCCTCGAGCTGGATCGGCACCTCGTTTTCGAAGTGGACGATCAGCGAATGGAACAGCGGGGCGCCCGGCGCCAGCTCGAACTGCAGCGCCAGCGACTCGGTCGCGGGCGCTTCTTCGAGGAGGTGCAGGCGGCTGGCGTGGCGGTGTCCGCGCGCGCGCACTTCGTCGGCGATGTTGCGGATCTCGACCAGCGTCGCCTGGTATTTTCTCGGCGCGACATAGGTGCCCGACCCCTGGCGGCGCGTCAGCACCTGTTCGGCGGTGAGCTCGCGCACGGCGCGGTTGACCGTCATGCGCGAGACGCCGAACTGGCGTACCAGCGCCTGCTCGGAGGGCACCAGCTCGCCCTCCTTCCAGCGCCCGGTGGCGATTTCGCCGACCAGGTAGTCCTTGATGCGCTGGAAGATGGGGGTGCTCGCTTGCGCGCTGGATTCGTCCAAACTGCTCTCCGAAAGGGGATAATGATGACTGCTATTTGTCCGGGATTCTAGCACCGTGAATTCGAAAGCAAGGGGCGAGGTGCATACCGGCCTCCATGCTGGCAGGATGAAGCCATTCACCCCTCACCGGACCTGCGCCATGAAGATCGAGACCATCGCCGAATCTTGCACCAGCGCCTATGCCAGCATCGATGCGCGCTGGGCCGCCGTGCAAAGCCGCGACCGCGGCGCCGACGGCGTCTTCTATTACTCGGTGCGCAGCACCGGCGTCTACTGCCGGCCCTCCTGCGGTGCCCGTCCCGCGCTGCGCGCCAACGTCGCCTTCCACGCCAGCTGCGCGGCAGCCGAAGCCGCCGGTTTCCGCCCCTGCCGGCGCTGCAAGCCGGACCAGCCGCCCTTGTCCGAACGCCAGGCGCAACTTGTCGCCGAAGCCTGCCGCATCATCGATGCATTGGAAGACGCACCGGACCTGGATGCCGTCGCGCGCGCGGTCGGCATGAGCCGCTTCCACTTCCAGCGCGTATTCAAAACGCATGCCGGCGTGACGCCGAAAGCGTATGCAGCCGCGCGCCGGGCCGCGCGCGTGCGCGATGCATTGGTCGAGGGCGCAAGCGTCACCGATGCCCTGTATGCGGCCGGCTTCAATTCGAGTTCGCGCTTTTACGCCGGCAGTGAAGGGATGCTGGGCATGGCGCCCTCGCGCTTCAAGGCCGGCGGCGCAGGCGAGGAGATCCGCTTTGCGGTGGCGGCCTGTTCGCTCGGTGCGATCCTGGTCGCGGCCACCGGACGCGGGTTGTGTGCGGTGCTGATGGGCGACGATCCGGAGTTGCTGGTGCGCGACCTGCAGGACCGTTTTCCAAAGGCGCAGCTGATCGGCGCCGACGCCGGCTTCGAGCGCACGGTGGCGCAGGTGGTGGGGTTCGTCGAAGCGCCGCGCATCGGCCTCGACTTGCCGCTCGACGTACGCGGAACCGCGTTCCAGCAGCGCGTGTGGGCGGCGCTGCGTGCGATTCCGGCGGGGGAGACGGTGAGTTATACCGAGCTTGCGCAGCGCATCGGTTCCCCGGCGGCGGTGCGCGCGGTGGCGGGGGCGTGCGCGGCCAATCCGGTGGCGGTGGCGATTCCGTGTCACCGCGTGGTGCGCAACGACGGGGGGTTGTCGGGGTATCGGTGGGGGATCGAGCGGAAAGCGGCGTTGATCGCGCGTGAGAAGGATGCATGACGATGCGTTGGAAGACACCGCATACGTCGAGCAGACCCGTAAGGTGGGCGGGTTGCCCGCCCACGCGTTCAACGGACGGATGAATCTTCGTGTACCAATTTTCAACGTGTATTTGAACGCGTGGGCGGCAGAGCCGCCCACCTTACGGGTCTGTGCGCTGTCCTCGACCCACCAACCGGCGTTTACCGCTTCCCCGGCTCCTCCGCCAGCGTCCGCGCCAGCCGCCGGCGCCCGGTATCGGCATAGCTGACGCAGGCCCCCGGGTCGACGAAGGCGGCATTGCCGAGCTGCTTCTGCTTCGCCTGCCGCTCCAGCAAATCGCTGCCGTCCGGGTGCGCCGTCACCAGGATGTTGCAAGGCAGCGCCGCCACGCGCGCGATCGAGCGCTCGATGTCGGCTTTCGCATTCGGGTAGACCGTATTGGCGCTGTAGCGGAAGCCCGGGCCGGCGATCGCATTCAGGCTGTCCGCATACACCATGTGCATTGCCTTGCCATTTTCAATCGACTGCCAGGTCCAGCTGATGCCGCCTTGTGTGTGGCCGGGCGTGTAATTGGCCTTGATCGACAGCGGCCCCAGTTCGACGGTGTCGCCGTCGCGCACGGCGCGTACCGGCGACAGCGGCGTCATGTCCGGCATGTCATTGCCGAACTGCGGATCGCCCTTGTCCGTCTTGCCCGATTCCAGCACCAGTTTCGCGGCCGGGCTGGTGAGCACGGTGGCGCCGCTCAGGCGCTGCAGTTCCGCAATGCCGCCCACATGGTCGAAATGCTCGTGCGAGGTGAGGATGTAGCGGATGTCTTCCAGCTTGAAACCAAGCTGGCGGATGTGGGCGGCGATCTGCACCGCCGCCTTCGGGCTGGCGCCGTCGATCAGGATGTGCCCGGCCGGGGAGGTGATCAGCACCGAGCTCAGTCCCGCGGTGCCGACGTAGTAGCTGTTGCCGTAGAGCTGGAACGGGTCCTGCGCGCCTTCCCATTCGGCCGCATGGGCAAGGGTGGGCAGGGCGGCGAGGCAGGACAGCAGGGCGGCGATTCGTTTCACGAGATTTCCTATTCAGTTGATCGGCTATTAATCGGCTGAAATCATAACGAAAAAACAGGCCTCGAGGGTCCCCGGCAGTGTCCAAGGGGAGAGGACTTCGCTACACTCGTGTTTTGCATTTCATAAACGCATCAGCGTACAACGGAGAGTCCATGCAGCCCAGCCTCAAGCAGTGTTCCGCGTTCGTCCTTGCCGCCCTCGCCGCTGTTGCCGCCAGCGGTGCGCAGGCTGACACCGTCATCGTCAACGCCAACGGTTATACGCTGAACACCAAGGGGGACCTGGTGCAATTTGCCGCGCTGGCCTTCGACGACCAGGGCAAGATCCTGGCCGTCGGCAGCGCCGCCGAGGTGGCGGCGAAGGCGCCGGGCGCGCGCCAGGTCGACGTGCAGGGCAAGACCGTGCTGCCGGGCCTGATCGACGCCCACGGCCACGTGTTCGGCCTGGGCCAGATGCTGACCCAGCTCGACCTGTCGGCCACTAACTCGTTGCCGGACGCCCTGAAAGCCATTGGCGACTATGCACGGGCCAATCCGGGCCAGGGCTGGCTGCGCGGACGCGGCTGGAACCAGGAAAACTGGAAGCTGGGCCGTTTCCCGACCGCCGCCGATGTCGATGCCGTCGTCAGCGACCGTCCGGTCTGGTTCGAACGCGTCGACGGCCACGCCGGCTGGGCCAACAGCCGCGCGCTGGAAGCGGCCGGCATCACCGACAAGACCCCGGACCCGGCGGGCGGCAAGATCATGCGTGACGCGAACGGCAAGGCGACCGGCGTGCTGGTCGACGCCGCCAAGGAGCTGGTGGTCAAGGTCCTGCCGACCCAGACCGAAGCCGAGGGCCGCAAGGTACTCGACCGCGCACTGGCCGAGATGGCACGCGTGGGCCTGACCGGCGCCCATGACGCCGGCCTGGGCGTGGCGGAAGACCGCCTGTACCGCGCCTATGCAGATCAGGGGAAACTGACGGCGCGCATCTACGGCATGATCGGCGGCACCCAGGGCGATTTCGACGTGCTGGCGAAGAATGGTCCCCTTAAAGCCTATGGCAAGGACATGTACGCGTTGCGTGCCGTGAAACTGTATTCGGACGGGGCGCTGGGCAGCCGCGGCGCGGCCCTGATCGAGCCCTACAGCGATGAGCCGCATTCGCACGGCCTGCTGTTCCACACGACGGCCGAGATGGACGCGATGATGAAAAAGGCGATGGCGCGCGGCTACCAGGTCAACGTGCACGCGATCGGCGACGCCGGCAACCATCAAATCCTCGACATCTACCAGAAGGAAGTGGCGGCAACCAAAAGCGCGGCCCAGCGCCACCGCATCGAGCACGCCCAGGTGGTGACCCAGGACGACATCAAGCGCTTCAAGACGCTGGGCATCATCCCGTCGATGCAGCCGACCCACGCCACCTCGGATAAAAACATGGCGGAAAGCCGCGTCGGCCCCGAGCGCATCAAGGGCGCCTACGCCTGGCGCACTTTCCTGCAGCAGGGTTCGCGCATCGCCTGCGGTTCCGATTTCCCGGTCGAGTCGCCGAACCCGTTCTTCGGCATCCATGCGGCCGTCACGCGCCAGGACGCATCGGGCCAGCCAATTGCCGGCTGGTATCCGAACCAGGCGATGTCGCTCAAGGAAGCCTTCCGCTGCTTCACGCTTGACGCAGCCTATGCGGGCCACGCCGAAAACAGCTTAGGCTCGCTGGAGCCTGGAAAATGGGCCGACTTCATCGTGGTCGACCAGGACTTGTTCAAGGTGTCGACCTACGATATCTACAAGACGGCGGTGCTGCAGACCTGGGTTGGCGGCAAGGCGGTGTATCAAAAGTAGGGTGGGCACCCCGTGCCCACGCGGAATGATGCGCGGTGTTGCCCGGCACCACAGCCCGCCACGTCAGCGATTGGCTAGCGGTGACCGTGCAGACACGCGGCTTTCGGTGGCGGCGGATGACGCTAACACGACGCGGCGTTCCGCGTGGGCACGGGTGCCCCACCTGCGGGGCGGCACCGGCAGGTTGACAAAATGGATTGACGAGCTTGTATAGACAACTTAGACTTCGAGCATGCCGAGGCGGGCGGTCAGCGTTCGCCCTTTCCCACACCAGGAGCTGCCATGACCCAAGAATCGTCCCGAGTTGATGTCGATCCGCGCTTCGATCCGACGCGCACCATCCGCGCCCCGCGCGGCACCGAACTGAGCTGCAAGAGCTGGCTGACCGAAGCCGCCTACCGCATGCTGCAGAACAATCTCGACGCGGAGGTGGCCGAAGACCCGCAGCGCCTTGTCGTGTATGGCGGCATCGGCCGCGCCGCGCGCAACTGGGAGTGCTACGACCAGATCCTGGCCACGCTGCGCACCCTGGAGGACGACCAGACCCTCTTGATCCAGTCCGGCAAGCCGGTCGGCGTATTCCAGACCCACGAAAACGCCCCGCGCGTGCTGCTGGCGAACTCGAACCTGGTGCCGAAATGGGCCAACTGGGAGCATTTCAACGAACTCGATCGCAAGGGCCTGTTTATGTACGGCCAGATGACGGCCGGCAGCTGGATTTATATCGGCACCCAAGGCATCGTGCAGGGCACCTACGAAACTTTCGCCGAAGCCGGCCGCCAGCATTTCAAGGGCGACTGGGGCGGGCGCTGGATCCTGACCGCGGGCCTGGGCGGCATGGGCGGCGCGCAGCCGCTGGCGGCCACCTTCGCCGGCGCCGTCTCGCTGACGGTCGAATGCCAGCAAAGCAGCATCGATTTCCGCCTGCGCACGCGCTACCTCGACAAGCAGGCGAAGGACATCGACGACGCGCTCGCCCTGATCAAGCACCACACCGCACAACGCGAAGCGGTCTCGATCGGCCTGCTCGGCAATGCCGCCGACGTGCTGCCGGAACTGGTGCGCCGCGCCCGCGCCGGCGGCCTGGTGCCGGACATGGTGACCGACCAGACCTCCGCCCACGACCTGATCCACGGCTACCTGCCGCAGGGCTGGACGGTCGAGGAGTGGAAGGCGGCGCAAGCCGACCCGGCGCAGCACGCGCGCCTGAAAGCCGCTGCTTCTGCCTCCTGCGCGGTGCACGTACAAGCCATCCTCGACTTCAAGGCGCTCGGTTCGCACGCGGTCGACTACGGCAACAACATCCGGCAAGTGGCGCTGGACGAAGGTGTCGAGCGGGCGTTTGATTTCCCCGGTTTCGTGCCCGCCTATATCCGCCCGCAGTTCTGCGAAGGGCGGGGGCCCTTCCGCTGGGTGGCGCTGTCGGGCGACCCGGAAGACATCTATAAAACGGACGCCAAGATCAAGGAGCTGTTCCCGCAGCACGCGCAGGTGCACCGCTGGCTCGACATGGCGCGCGAACGCATCGCCTTCCAGGGCCTGCCGGCGCGCATCTGCTGGCTGGGACTGGGCGAACGCCATATCGCCGGCCTGGCTTTCAACGAGATGGTGCGCACCGGCGAACTGAAGGCGCCGATCGTGATCGGGCGCGACCACCTCGACACGGGCTCCGTCGCCAGCCCGAACCGCGAGACCGAGAGCATGCGCGACGGGACCGACGCGGTGTCCGACTGGCCGCTGCTGAACGCATTACTGAACACCGCCGGCGGCGCGACCTGGGTGTCCTTGCACCACGGCGGCGGCGTCGGCATGGGTTACTCCCAGCATTCCGGCGTCGTCATCGTGGCCGACGGCACCGAGGCTGCCGCCAAACGCCTGGCGCGCGTGCTGGTCAACGACAGCGGCTCGGGCGTGATGCGCCACGCCGACGCCGGCTACGAATCCGCCATCGCCTGTGCCAAGCGCACCGGCCTGAATCTCCCGATGATCAAGTAATAAGGCAGCACACCATGAAACACGAAGCACACCACGGCTGGACCCTGAACCCCGGCGCCATGACGCTGTCCGACCTGCGCGCCGTCTGGGCGAGCCACTTCCCGATTGCGCTGGCGCCAAGCGCCGCCGCGCCGATCGCGGCGTCGGCCGCACTCGTCAAAACCATCGTCGACAAGGGCGATCCAGCCTACGGCATCAACACCGGTTTCGGCATCCTGGCCAAGGCCCACATCCCGAACGAGCAGCTGGAACAGCTGCAGCGCAACCTGATCCTGTCGCACGCGGTCGGCACCGGAGAATTGCTGTCGGACGCCGTCGTGCGCCTGATCCTGCTGACCAAGATCGGCAGCCTGGCGCGCGGCTATTCCGGCGTGCGCCCGCTGATCATCGACACCCTGATCGCGCTCTACAACGCCGGCGTGATGCCCGCCATCCCGGCGCAGGGTTCGGTCGGCGCCTCGGGCGACCTGGCGCCGCTGGCGCACATGACCCTCGCCATGCTCGGCGTCGGTCCGGTGCGTTACAAGGGTCAGGTCATGGACGCCACCGAAGCGCTGGCGGCAGCCGGCATCGAGCCGGTCACGCTGGCTGCGAAAGAAGGCCTGGCACTGATCAACGGCACGCAAGTGTCGACCGCACTCGCCTTGCATGGTCTCTTCATGGCCGAACGCCTGGTCGAAGCGGCCATGGTCACCGGCGCGTTGTCGGTCGACGCCGCGCGCGGCAGCGATGCGCCCTTCGACGCCCGCATCCACGCGGTACGCGGCCAGCCGGGGCAGATCGCCGCCGCCGCCATCTACCGCGAACTGGTCAAAGGCAGCGCGATCCGCGCCTCGCACCTGGTCGGCGACGAACGGGTGCAGGACCCGTACAGCCTGCGCTGCCAGCCGCAGGTGATGGGCGCGGTGATGGACCTGGTCGCCAACGCCAGCCGCACCTTGCTGATCGAAGCGAACGCCGTCACCGACAACCCGCTGCTGTTCCCCGACGACGGTGCGATCGTCTCGGGCGGTAACTTCCACGCCGAGCCGGTCGCTTTTGCGGCCGACACGCTGGCCCTCGCCATTGCCGAAATCGGCGCGCTGGCCGAGCGCCGCATCGCGCTGCTGATCGACGCGAATTTGTCCGGCCTGCCGGCCTTCCTCGTGCGCGAGCCGGGCCTGAATTCGGGCTTCATGATCGCCCACGTGACGGCGGCCGCGCTGGCCTCGGAGAATAAATCGCTGGCCCATCCGGCCAGTGTCGACAGCCTGCCGACCTCTGCCAACCAGGAAGACCACGTCAGCATGGCCACCTTCGCGGCGCGCCGCCTCGACCAGATGGCGCACAATACGGCGGTTATTGTCGGGATCGAGCTGCTGGCGGCGGGGCAGGGGATCGAGTTCCATCGTCCTTTGGCCAGCTCTGAACACCTCGAGCACGTGCACGCGCAGCTGCGCAAGCGCGTGGCGCCTTTTGATGCCGACCGCTTCTTCGCGCCCGATATCGAGGCGGCGCGCCAGATGGTGATCACGGGCGAGCTGTCGGCATCTTGCAAGGAACTGTTCGCGGTACTGCACCCATAAATCAAACAGGAGTCGTAATGGATTTCCGTTTCAAGGCAGGCGATGCACCAATGCTGCTGTCGATGCCCCATGTGGGCACCGACATTCCCGACGAGGTGGCCGCGCACCTGGCGCCCTGCGCGCTGGCGAAAGCGGACACCGACTGGCACCTGGCCGAACTGTACGAAAGCGCCGGCCGCCTCGGCATCTCGACCCTGGCTGCGCGCTGGTCGCGCTATGTCATCGACCTGAATCGTCCGCCCGAAAACACGAATTTGTACCCGGGCCTCGACACGACCGGCCTCTGTCCGCTCGATACCTTCGGCCGCGAAAGCCTGTACCAGGAGGGCCGCCTGCCCGACCAGGCCGAGGTGGCACGCCGCCTGGAGCGCTACTGGCGTCCGTACCACCAGCAGCTGCGCGCGGAACTGGCGCGCCTGCTCGCGCTGCATGGGCGCGTGGTGCTGTGGGATGCGCATTCGATCGCCTCGCAGGTGCCGCGCTTTTTCGAGGGGCGTTTGCCGGACCTGAATTTCGGCACCGCCGAGGGCAAGTCCTGCGATCCGGGCCTGGAGAATGCGGTCATCGGCGTCGCGCGGGCGCAGGAGCGTTTTTCGATTGCCGTCAATGGCCGCTTCAAGGGCGGCCATATCACCCGTTTCTACGGCCAGCCGCGTGAAGGCATCCACGCGATCCAGCTCGAGATGTGCCAGTGCCTGTACATGGACGAAGCGCCGCCCTTCGCCTACCGGCCCGAGGTCGCGGCCGGGGTCCAGCCGCTGCTGGCCGACATGATGGGGGCCGCACTCGACTGGGTGCGCGCATGAACGCCCTGTTCGCGCGCCACGCGCTGCTGCCCGAGGGCTGGCAGGGCGACGTGCTGATCGAATGGGATGCGCGCGGCAACCTGACGCGGGTGCAGCCGGGCGCGCGGCCGCCGATCGGCGTGGCGCGCGCCGAATACGTGGTGCCGGGCATGGTCAACCTGCATTCGCACGCTTTTCAACGGGCGCTGGGCGGCCTGACCGAAAGGGCGGGCGATGGCCCGGACAGCTTCTGGACCTGGCGCGACCTGATGTACCGCTTCGCGGCCCACATCACGCCGGAACAGGTCGAAGCGATCGCGGCCCAGCTTTTTTCCGAGTGCCTGCGCCATGGCTACACGGCGCTTTGCGAGTTCCACTATATCCAGCGCGACCCGGGCGGCGCCATGTACGCGCGTCCGGCCGAGATGGCCGAGCGGGTGGCCGCGGCCGGCCAGCAAGCAGGCATCGGGCTGACGCTGCTGCCGGTTTTATATAGCCACAGCGGTTTCGGCGGGCAGCCTCTGAAACCCGAACAAGGCCGCTTCAGGACGGACGTCGATACCGTGTTGCGTATCGTCGAGGCCCTGGAGCCGCTGCGCGGCGGCCAGCTGGAAGTCGGCGCGGCCCCGCATTCGCTGCGCGCGGCCGGAGTCGAACAGATCCACGAACTGATGGCGGCCTTGCCGAAGGAGCGGCCGCTGCACATCCACATCGCCGAGCAGCAGGGCGAGGTGCAGCAAAGCCTGGACTTCAGCGGACGCCGGCCGGTCGAATACCTGTTCGACGAAGTGATGATCGACGCGCGCTGGTGCCTGGTGCATGCGACCCACCTGAACGACACGGAACTGGGGTACCTGGCGCGCAGCCGCGCGGTGGCCGGCCTCTGCCCGACCACCGAGGCCAACCTGGGCGACGGCCTGTTCCCGCTGGCTGACTATTTGGCGAATGAAGGACGCTGGGGCATCGGCAGCGACAGCCATGTCTCGCAGAGCCCGGTGGAGGAATTGCGCTGGCTCGAATACGGGCAGCGCCTGCTGCATCAGCGCCGAAATATCGTCGCCGCGCCAGCGCGGCGCGACGTGGCGCTCAACCTGTGGCAGGATGCACTCCTGGGCGGCGCCCAGGCGGCCGGGCGCCCGGTCGGGGCGCTGGTGCAGGGCCGGCGCGCCGACCTGCTGGTGCTCGACTGCGCCCATCCGAACCTGGACGGCGTGATGGATGCCGACGTGCTGGGCCGTCTGGTATTCTGCGGTAACGACAACCTGGTGCGCGACGTGCTGGCGGGCGGGCGCTGGGTAGTGCAGGGCGGCCGCCACATGGCGCAGGAAGCGATCGGGCGCCGCTACCGGCAAGCCATCCAACGATTGCGCGAAGTATGAGCATGAGCGAATTATGAGCACGAGCGAGGTACGAGCATGAACATCCTGATTCCGTTCACCGGCCTGTCGGCAGTCCCGTGGAAAAACGGCGGCGGCAGCACTACCACCATCGCGATCGGCCCGCCCGAGTCCGGCTTCGAGGATTTCGACTGGCGCGTCAGCCTGGCCACGATTTCCGAGGACGGCCCGTTCTCGCGCTTTCCGGGCGTCGACCGCACGCTGGCGCTGGTCGACGGCCACGGCATGACGCTCGACATCGACGGCAGCGAACGCGTGATCATCTGCGAGAGCGGCCCGGTGCTCGCCTTCGACGGCGATTCGGAGGTCAGCGCCAAGCTCAATCGCGGCCCGACCACCGATTTCAACGTCATGACCCGCAGCGACCGCTGCTATCACCAGTTCGGACGGCGCCGCCTGGCAGGCAAATCGCGTTTCGTGGCGCGCGCGGACCTGACCCTGCTGTTCCTGGCCGAAGGCGACACCCTGGAGATCGCCAGCGACGCCGAGCGCATCAACATGGTGCGCTACGACGCCGTGCTGTTCGATCCGGGCACGATCTGGTCGATCGAGGCCAACCAGGCGGTCATCTTCATTGTCGATATTTTCTATTACAACGAGGAAGAGGAATACGAAGATGAGTGAGCGCCACGGGCCGCGTTTTGATGCGGTGTTTGCGAACGTGAACCTGGCCACGATGGTCGATGGCCTCGGCGACCTTCAGGACGGCGCGATCGCCGTGCACCATGGCCGCATCGCCTGGCTGGGACCGCGCCGCGAAGCGCCCCGTGCCGCCGTCATCCACGACTGCGACGGCGCCTGGCTCACGCCCGGCCTGGTCGACTGCCACACCCACATCGTCCACGCCGGCAACCGCAGCGATGAGTGGGAGGCGCGCCTGGAAGGGGCCAGCTACGAGGACATCGCACGGAATGGCGGCGGCATCATGTCGACCGTCCGCGCGACGCGCGCCGCCAGCGTCGTCGACCTGCTGCGCGAAAGCGCGCCGCGCGTGCAGCAACTGCTGGCCGAAGGCGTCACCACCCTCGAAATCAAGTCCGGCTATGGCTTGAATGTGCAGGGCGAAGCGAATTTGCTGCGCGCCGCGCGCCGCATCGGCGAACTGCTGCCCGTCAAAGTGCGCACGACCTTCCTGGGCGCGCACGCGCTGCCGCCGGAATTTACCGGCCGGCCCGACGACTACATCGCCGAAGTGGCCGAGCGCATGCTGCCGCTGCTGGCCAAGGAAGGCCTGGTCGACGCGGTCGACGCCTTCTGCGAGCACATCGGCTTCAGCTACGACCAGACCGAACGGGTGTTCGCCGCCGCCAGGAAGCTCGGGCTGCCCGTCAAGCTCCACGCCGAACAGTTGTCGGACCAGCGCGGCGCCGAACTGGTGGCGCGCTACCGCGGCCTCTCGGCCGACCACCTGGAGCACCTGACCCCGGCCGGCGTGGCCGCCATGGCCGCCGCCGGCACGGTCGCCGTGCTGCTGCCGGGCGCCTGGTACTTCCTGCGCGAGACGCAAGCGCCACCGATCGCCGCCCTGCGCGAGGCCGGCGTGCCGATGGCAGTGGCCACCGACTGCAATCCGGGAACGTCACCGCTCAGTTCGCTCCTGCTGGCGATGAACATGGCCTGCACCATGTGGCGCCTGACGCCGCGCGAAGCCTTGATGGGCGCCACCGTCAACGCCGCGCGTGCGCTCGGCTTGCAGGACCAGATCGGCACGCTGGAAGTCGGCAAACGGGCCGACTTCGCGCTGTGGGACATCAAACGTCCGGCAGAGCTGGCGTATGCGATCGGGTTCAATCCTTGCCAGGCGGTGGTGAATGGCGGGGTGATGCGGGCACGCGACGTGGGCTTGCCGGCTGGGTTTTAAGCCCTCATCCCAGCATCAAGAGAGCAGGGGAAGCGAGATTTCTTCCGGCTCGATAAAACCGTGTGGGCGCAGGCGGATGCTTGCCGCCTGCCGAAACTCGTCAAAGCGACTGCAATTTCGAGCGCGTGTTCGATACCGCCCGGTGCAGCATGCGCTCGGCATGAAAATCGTTCTCGCGTTGGGCCGCGATATGTTCCAGGCTGCGGTTGTAGTTATCGAGGCGGGAGCGTAGCCACGCCTTGTAAAGCCGGGAAGTGAGCGGTTTCAGACTTGGTTTCATGGTGCCCCCTTGTGCGAAGAGCACATTGTCGGGGACGCCAATTCCTTGCATTTGTGATCACTCAATCGTGCGACAGCAGTAGCTGATCCTTGATCCGGCTCAACTCGCTCATCTTCAGCTCGGTAATTATAGGTATCAGACGATCCGTAAGAGAGGTAAGCAATTGTAAGAACAACAGCTTCCAGCGATCTCACCCGGCTATAGTGAAATCGTTGATTTCCAGTCTCCCCTCCCCATTGATACAATGGGTTCGCCCACGGCGCCGCACAGGTCCCGTGGGCTTTTTATTACAGCTTAGTCAGCGCGGCGCGCCAGCTGATCCAGTGCTTCGCCGGTAACGCGGCAGATGCGCCATTCGGGCAGGATCTCGGCGCCCATCGTCTTGTAGAAGCCGATGGCCGGCTCGTTCCAGTCCAGCACCGACCACTCGAAGCGGCCGCAGTTGCGTTCGACGGCGAGTTGCGCGAGGCGCGCAAGCAGCTGGCTGCCGTAGCCCTTGCCGCGGTGCGATTGGCGCACGTACAGGTCTTCGAGGTAGAGGCCCTTCTTGGTGAGGAAGGTCGAGAAATTGTGGAAGAACAGGGCAAAGGCGACGACTTCGCCGTTTTCCTCGCCGACGATCGCTTCGCAGGCCGGACGGGTGCCGAACAGGCCCTCATGCAGCAACTCTTCGGTGGCGACGACCATGTGCTCGAGTTTCTCGAACACGGCCAGCTCGACGATCATCGAGTGGATGTGGGTGACGTCGGCAGGTTCGGCGGGACGGACGGAAAAGTGGATAGCAGCGGTCATTGGATTTCGGTTGCGTTGTTCAAAGTAACGATGTGCACGGGTTTGGCTGCGGGTGCGCGCAGGGCCCAGGCCACGCTGGCCAGGCAGAGGATCATGCCGAAGAATTCGACGGGACCCGGACGGTAATGTTCCAGCTTGATCGACAGCAGCACCGACAGCACCGGCGTGATGACGCCGATATAGACGGCCTTCTGCGGCCCGATGCGGTTGATCAGCGTGAAATAGGCGAGGAAGGCGATCACCGAGCCGAAGATCGACAGGTAGAGCAGGCCCAGCGTGTAAGAGACGGTCGGCGGCGCCATGAAGCGCTGGCCGGTGGCGACCACGTAGACGGCGACCAGCAGCGTGCCCCAGAACATCGACCAGGCGGTGGTCAGCATCACGTTGCCCGACTGCTGGCGCACCTTGCCGACGACGATGCTGCCGGCCGAGCTGGCAATCGTCGCCACCAGGGCGAGGATCACGCCCAGCAGGAAATGGCCGCTGCCGCCCGACTGCACGTCGCGCCAGGCGGCGCCGATCGAGTGATAGAAGAGCAGGGCAACGCCGCCGGTGGCGACCGCACCGGCGCCCCAGGTGCGCGGCGCGATCGGCGTGCCGTGGAAGATGCGGCCCAGGAGCGGCGTCCAGAACACCATCAGCGCGAACAGCACGGCCACCAAGCCCGACACCACGACTTCCTCGGCCTGGTAGGTGCAGATATACGATAAGCCGAAGGTCGCCATGCCCTGCAGCATCAGCCACTTCTGGGTGCGCCAGGGCAGTTGCAGTTTGAAGCCGCGGCCGACGCAGATGGCGAACAGCACCGCCGAGGCCAGCGCGAACCGGTAGACGACGGAGACCGCCGGCGGTACGTCGCCCAGCTGCAGGGTGATGGCAAAGAAGGTCGAGCCCCAGATCAGCGAGGCGAGCGTAAACAGGACGGGAGAAGACATCGCGGAAGTATATGTGTTTTCCCCGTTTCCTGCCGTCTACAAACTGGAAAAACACGCGCCCGTGGCAGGCCTGGCGCCCCGGTGTGGCGGCGCCGCATCAACCGATACCGCGCGCAGGGCGCTCAGTGCGTCACGCGTGTCATGTACCCATTGCTGAGCAGGCGTACACGCTCGCCGGGACGGAACATTTCATCGGCCGCCTGGGTGACGGCGCGCAGTTCGCCGCTGTCGAGCTTGACGGTGATTTCGAAGCCGGGACGGTTGTTGGCGTTGGCTTCGACCCGCTGGCCGATCAGCCCGCCCGCAATGGCGCCGAGGATGCCGACCGCCGCCGATCCGTCGCCGTGGCCGACCTGGGAGCCGGCCAGGCCGCCCAGCGCCGCGCCGCCCACCGTGCCGACGCCCGATTCCGGATTCACGATGACGACATTGCGCACCGACTCGACCGTGCCGGTGCGCACGACCTGTTCATTCTGGGTCTGGTAGCTGCGGTAGACATTGCCGGAGGGCGGCGCCGTGGCGCAGCCGGCCAGCAGGGCCGCAAGGATGAGGATGGAACT
>Ga0308169_10002821_pt1 | contig 17560 bp, 19 predicted proteins | sample PhyBR1_2_FD_202139 | JGI IMG/M metagenome (GOLD analysis project Ga0308169, IMG submission 202139) | Phyllosphere microbial communities from UC Gill Tract Community Farm, Albany, California, United States - DLSLSB.R1 | ecosystem: Host-associated > Plants > Phyllosphere > Unclassified | place... | reverse complement strand
GTTCGTAATCGTTGCGCAATTCCAGGAGTCGATCGCGGGCAGCTCTGAATTCATCGGTAACGCTCACAACTAACCTTCCCTCGCGTGGACAATGGCGCCCCGTCGATAGAGTGAGGCGGATCACTTGCCAATATACTTGGAAGTCCTAGCGTTTGGAAGCGTTATTACCCGCCGAAGTCTTGAATCACCTGAGGTCGGGGTATTGAATTAAGTACATGAGCCAGCAGCCCAAGGTGCTTGTCTGTGGTCCATCCAGCTGGAATCAGCTGGTTGAGCTCGACCACCTGCCCGAACCCCGCCCCCAGCAACTCTTCGCGCGTGGCGCATGGCGCACTGTGGGCGGCACGTCTGCGGGCAAGGCGCTGCACTTGAGTTCGCTGGATATTGCCACCGAGCTTTTTACCCAGGTGGCCGGCGATGAATCCGGGCGGGCGCTGCGGCGTGCGCTCCTGGGCGCTGGCATCAACCTGCAGGTGGTGCCCAGCGCGAGCACCGAGCAGCATATTAACCTCATGGCTGGCGGCCAGCGGGTCTCGGTCTACCTTGCCGCCCCATCCGCTCCCGCGGAGGCGGATGTCGATGCCGTTTGCGCCGCTGTGCGCGAATCCGATCTGGCGGTCATTGACCTGAGCGAGTTGGGGCTGCGGGTCATTGAGCGACTGCGGGAGCCGGCCGTGCCGCTATGGGTCGACCTGCATGACTTTGATGGTTTTTCCTCGTTCCATCAGCCCTTCCTGGGTGCGGCTTCTGTAGTTTTCATGAACGATGATGCCACCAGCGACCCGTGGGAGCTGCTGGCCGGTTGCCTGCGCCGAGGCCCCAGCCTGGCTGTTTGCACGCTGGGGGAGCAGGGTGCGGTGGCCTTGGATCTCCAAGGCCGGCGTTGGGAAGTGGCCGCGCCAAAGGTCGAGGTGGTCGACACCAATGGCGCCGGAGATGCCTTCATGGCGGGATTCTTGGCTGCCCGCCTGCGCGGCGCGCCAGTGCAGGCGTCGATGGAGGCGGCTGCCAGCAGTGCGGCGGTAGCGCTATCGAGCAGGCATCTGCATCCGAAGCTCGCACACTTACCGGCCTAGTGCCGGGGTGCTCCCGATGTGTTCAATGGCGTGAGCGCCGGAACACGAGAATTTACTTGAAGCATCAAGTAAATCGGAGTAGGGTTATAGCCAACAGGAAGTCCTTATTGGAAAGAAGGCGCTGGAGATGACCATGCTCAAAGAAGACAAGCTCGCCGCAACTACCCACATGAACGCCGTGCAGCTGAAGGTTGGCGACATGAGGGTCATGAGCGGGTACTACCAGCAGGCCTTGGGGCTGGCGGTTTTGGATGAAACCGCGGAAGGCACCCGGCTGGGTCGCGGCACACAGGAACTAGTCAACCTCCGCTATGCTCCCGGGCTCAAGCTTCCGGCACGCGGCGAAGCGGGCCTGTTCCACACGGCATTGCTCTTCAGCAGCCAGGCCGACCTGGCCGCTACCGTGCTTTCGGCAGCGCAGTTCGATCAGGGAAAATTTGTCGGAAGCTCGGATCATCTGGTCTCCGAGGCCTTCTACTTCACCGACCCCGAGGGCAACGGCATCGAGTTGTACTTCGACCGGCCCCGCGACACGTGGACCTGGAACAACGGCGAGGTGCGCATGGACACCATCTATCTTGATCCGAACAACTACCTCGAAACGCACCTGAGCGAGCAGGCCGTGTCTTCCCTGCAATCGGCTGGCGCCGAAGTTGGCCACGTCCACCTGCAGGTTGGCGATGTGGGCACCGCACGGCAGTTCTACGTCAACACCCTCGGCTTTGATCAGACCACCGCATTGGGCAACCAGGCGCTCTTCGTTTCCGCCGGCGGCTACCACCACCATATGGCGATGAATGTCTGGAATTCCCGCGGCGCAGGCCCGCGCAAGGACACCCTGGGCCTGGGCGAAGTGCTTATCAACGTTCCCACCACCGAGGAAATCGGCAAGCTGGCACAGCGCTTGGGCTTCGCCAACATCGCCCACCACCACACGGGAGCCGAACTGCGCTTCAAGGATCCGTGGAACAACCAGCTGCGCGTCACCGTCGCCTAGCCGGGCATCGCGCCGAAGGGAATCAGCCAGCGGCAGCCGAGGCGTCCAGATGTTCTGAAATCACCCCGGCGGTCAACGGCTGTGTCTCCAATGGCCGGAACTGGCCATGCTCACGGCCGCGCAGCACCTGCGCCGCAAACAGGTCCGGGGACCTGGCATCGCATCGCGTCAGATCCTTGGGAGTCTACTCGCACCACGCCGAGGGCTGCAGCGCTTGCACCGTTTCGGGCTCAAAGCGATGGCGGTTCACCCATGCCGGGACGCCGCCCACCATCGTATGGGGCTCCAGATCCTTGGCCACCACCGAGTTCGATGCGATCACCGCGCCACCACCTGCGGCTGATCCGGCGCGCGGTTGAACGTCACCACGAACGCCCGGCCATAGCGCTGGGCGAACAGCCCGGCGCGCTGGGTGCACACGGTGGTCATGCCGCCGAATTCGCGTTCGAGCTTCCACGTCACCATGTAGGCGTCTAGATGTTCGCTGGCCGCTGCCACGGGCCGATCCTTAGGCTGGACTCAATATGCGGTGCTGGCCACGGCCCGATCCCCGGCCGGGGACCGCGCTGGCCGCAGCCACCGAGTCTAGCCGCGCGCCGATGCCGGGCCAGGGCCTTGCGCGCATTGTTCCGCGAGCTGCCAGCGGCTTCGGTGCCCCGGCATGGCTCGCGCACCACCGCAAAAGCCCCTTGGCACGGTCCGCGGACGAATCGGGGCCAAAGGGCGCGCGCCCGGAGGGCTACGGCAGCTGCGGATCCACGTCGAAGTGCTCGGCGACCTGGGTGATCACTTCATTTGCGCCCTGGATCGAGACCGAGGACAGGAAGATGGAGTCGTCGACCGGAACCACTTCGCCCTTCAGCTTCTTCCACAGCGGGTTGGAGGTGAACTTCTTCTCCTGGTCGCGCGAGGCATCGCCTTCAGCGCCTTCAGGGGACCAGGTGGACTGGAAAATGACACCCGCGTCGGCCTTGAGGATTTCCTCGGGCGAGAGCGGCACGAAGATGGATTCGGTGGTATCTGGCGAGCCTTCCGGGCGCGGGATGGACATATCCGACATGATCTCGCCGATGAAGGAATCGCTGGAGTACAAGCGGGCGGTGTCTTCCCCGGCAAATCGCACCAGGGAGTAGGTGGCAGCGGCATCCTTGGCGAGGATTTCCTTGCCGACCGCGGCGGCGCGTTCCTCGTAGCCGGCCACGGCCTCCTGCGCTTCCTGCTTCTTGCCCAGTGCTTCGCCGAGCAGGACCACGTTCTCCTTCCAGGTTGGCCCGGTGGATTCGGAGAAGATCGTCGGTGCGATCTTGTTCAGCTGGTCGTACATCGCGCCTTGGCGGACATCGGCGGAAATGATGACATCCGGCTCTGCGGCCAGCAGCTTTTCCAGGTCAGGCTCGGTGGTGGTTCCGATGTTGACCGCCTCGTCGGTGAGCTCGGAGACATCGCCGAGGTATTCCGGGAAGGGGCTGCCCGAGGAGCGGTATTCGGTGTAGGCGACCAATTCGGCGCCCAGCAGCATCGTGGCATCAACATAGGAAGGATCCAGCGCGGCCACGCGCAGCGGGCGTTGTGGCAGTTCGGTCGTGCCGCGGAAGTGCTTGATGGTTGCCGGGAACTGCCCGTCGGCGGCCGAGGCGGCGGTGGCCGAGGGCTCGCTCGTGCTGGCGCCGCCGCAAGAGGTCAGGGCCAAAGCGGCAGCGGCCAGGGCCGCGGTGAGGGGCAGAATTCGTCGAGTGTGCATGCGAGTGCTTTCCGTGATGAAGATTTATTGATTGCGGCATTGTGTAATTTTGCACCCGGAGGTTAGGCAAGGGTAAGCTCAATGCGCAGGTTGAACAGTAGCATGGCCCAGGCCATTGCGGTCAACCCCGCACGAGATCAACCCGCATCCCTGCCATATGACAAAGAGCGCCGAGCCATTCCACGAACCACATTGCGCACCGCCAGCCTGCTGGCCCTGGCCCTGGGGCTGTTCGCCGCCGTCGCACTGAGCCTCTGGGTCGGAAGCAGCACGTCCACCCCGGCCGAACTGGGCCACGCCCTGTTTGCGCCCGACGGCTCCGCCAGCGACATCGCCATCCGCGAGATCCGCTGGCCGCGCACCGTCACCGCGCTGGCCGCCGGCGCCGCGCTGGGCATGGCCGGAACGCTCATCCAGGGGCATACCCGGAACCCGATCGCCGAGCCTGGCCTGCTGGGCATCAACCAGGGCGCGGCGCTGGCCATCGTGGCCGTTGCGGTCTTCACCGGCCCGCTGGCCCCGTGGACCCAAGCGGTGCTCGCCTTGGGCGGCGCGCTGCTGGCGGCCCTGGTCGTCTTCGGCATCGGGCGGGTGGACGGGCGGGGCAGCTCGCCGATCACCCTGGTGCTGGTCGGGGCCGCGGTCACCGCCCTGTGCGCGGCGGTGGTCTCGGCAATCGTGCTGCTCAGCGAGGCGGCGCTGGAAACCCTGCGCTTCTGGCAGGTCGGCTCAGTGGTCCAGGGCTACGATTCCTTCCTGGCGCTGTGGCCGCTGCTGGTTCTGGGCAGCGTGCTGGCCCTGGCCAACGCCCGCGGGCTGAACGCGCTGACCCTGGGCGAGGATTCGGCGCGAAGCCTCGGGGTCACCGCCGCACGCGCCCGCACCCTGGGCCTGGCCGCCATCGTGGCGCTCTCGGGCCTGGCAGTCACCCTGGCCGGGCCGATCGCGTTCCTCGGCCTGCTCGTCCCGCACGTTTCCCGCCGGATTTTCGGCGCCGACTACCGCTGGGTGATACCGGGCTCCGCGGCCTGCGGCGCGCTGCTGCTGTGCCTGGCCGATGTGATCGGACGGGTGCTGGCCCGCCCCGGCGAACTGCCCGTCGGCGTAGTGGTCGCACTGATCGGCGCCCCCTTCTTCATCTATGTGGCCCGCCGCCGCAAGGCGGTGTCCGTATGAGCACCCGCCAATCCATCCACCACGCTGCGCCGGCGGCCCGGCGCCGATCGCGGCGCGCCATGTCCACCGCGCTGGGCCTGCTGGCCGTGGCGCTCGGAGCGCTGTGCCTGCATCTGGCCATCGGCGGCACCCCGATCCCGATCCGCGATGTCATCGCCAGCCTGCTGGGCGCGGCCCCCGATCCGCGCACCGAACTGGCGGTGCTCGAATTCCGCCTGCCGCGCACGGCGGCCGCGGTGCTTGCCGGGGTGGCCTTCGGGGTTGCCGGGGCGCTGACCCAAACCGTGGCGCGCAATCCGCTGGCCAGCCCCGACATCCTCGGGGTCACCAACGGGGCCGCCCTGGGCGCGGTCAGCGTGCTGGCGCTGGCCAGCCAGGTCGCCGGCCTGCCCGAATTCTTCCTGCGCCACGGGCTGGTGCTCGCGGCCACCGCCGGGGGACTGCTCGTCTCCGCCCTGGTGTTCGCCCTGGTCTGGCACAGTTCCCTGGAGAGCAACCGGCTGGTTCTGGTCGGGCTGGGATTCAGCGGATTGTGCGCCGCGGCCACCTCCTGGATGCTGACCCTGGGCGAGGTCTACAACGCGCAGCAGGCGCTGACCTGGCTGGCCGGAACGGTGAACGCCATCTCCTGGTCGGATCTGCTGCTCGCGCCGGCGGCCATCGTGCTCTGCGTGGCACTGGCCGGGATGCTGCACCAGCAGCGCCAGGTGCTGGCCCTGGATTCCGACACCGCCCGGGCGCTGGGCATGAACCTGGGGCGCGAGAGGGTGCTGATGCTGGGACTGGCGACGCTGCTGGCCATTGCGGGCACCGTCATCGCCGGCCCGCTGGCCTTCGTCGCGCTGGCCAGCGGCCATGCCTCCCGGCTCATCGCGCGCAGCACCATTCCCACGGTGCTGCACAGCGCGCTGATCGGCGCGATCTTCGTGCTGCTGGCCGACCTGGCCGCCGCCCGCAGCTTCCCGGTGGTCCTGCCGGCCGGCGTGGCCACCGCGGTCATCGGCGCGCCCTATCTGATCTTCCTGGTCCTTCGCCAATCCCGGGTGCGCGCCGCCAGCTAGCGCTGCACCGGATCGGCACTTTCCCACAGCCGGAATTATTCTGCGCCCGATCTTTGCGCCGGCGCCCATCATGGGTCCATGGGAATCCACCAGCTGGCCAGCACGCTCACCGCGTTGCGCCACACGATCACCGGGGGCCTGCCGCGCGGGGCGTGCGCGGTGCTCTTGGAAGTCATGGCCGCCTGCTGCGCCTTGCTGGGGCAGCTCTCCGAAGCTCTGCGCTCCAGCGAAGACCCGCGCGCCGCAGCCGCCCACGCCCGGCTCATCGAAACCCTCTTCCGCTACACCGTGCGCGAGCAGCTGCAGTGCGCCATCCACCTGGAATCCACCGCCGCCCACCTGCTGGCGGACGACGATCTGGCCGCCGCCTGCGAGGGCGCCACGGACTTCAGCCGTCCGGCCACTGTGCATTCGCAGCGCGCGCACTATCGCGGCACCGCGGATTTCCTTGCCAGCTGGCTGGGGCTGAACTTCCATGAAGCCGATCACCGCGTGTCCGACGCGCATCTGCTCATCGCCCGCCGGGCCATCGACGGCTCCGCGATCGCCCCGCGCCTGGCCAAGCTGGCCCAGCTCTACACCGGCTCGCCGGTGCTGGACCCGCGCTCCGTGGCCCGCGCCGCCCGCGCCCTGGATAAATTCGAACCGGCGGACACCGCCTTCGAAGGCCTGCCGCTGGATGCCACCGCCACCCACGCCGACGGCCGCACCTTGGAGGAGCACATTGTCGAGCTGTTCCAGGAGCCGGACCTGGCCACCGCCCAGTCGTGCGTTTCCGAGCTGATCGCCGCCGAGCGCCTGGCCCGCAAAACCATCAAGTCCCCGCAGCCCGGCTTCTACCCGCGTGGCACCATCGGGGAATGCGACCGCTACGAGCTCATCGTCGCTGGCGCCCAGCGCGAGGAAATCCGGTCGGTGCTAGGGCAAAGCGATAACCCGCGCACCGATGCCGGCAAATCGGCCCGAGGCGCCCAGGACTCGTCGGCGGCGCAGGAGGATCACACAGGCGACCGCCCAGCCGACCGCCCGGGCGAGCACCCAGCCGCCCGGGACGACCTGTTCAGCAGCGATGAGCCCATGCCACCCTGGGCCCAGGAACCTGCGGGGCAACCCCCGGAAGACCAGCAAACCGGCTTTCCGCAGGGCGGGGAGCAAGAGCTAGACAATGCTGATCCGGGCACCGCCGATACCGGGCAGCAGCAGCCTGGCGATGCCGGTCCGCTCGCGGATTTGGAGGTGCCGGTGCCCCAGCGCCGATTGAACGCGTTGATCGCCGCCCTGAAGAACCGTGGATCATCGCGCACCGGAAAAACAGTGGCCCCCAGAATTGCCATTCATATCAAGCTTGGATCCCTGGCCGACCTGAAAAACCCGGACAACCTCACCTCCATTTCGGAGCACGGCGTCAAGCTGGGGCCGGCGGACACCGGCCAGCTGATCTGCCAAGGTGAAATCTTCCGGGTGATTTTCGGACCCGACGGGCAACCGCTGGATCTGGGCCGATCCGAGCGCTTCTTCACCGAAGCGATGAAGCGCGCCATTTTTGCCCGCGATCGAGGCTGCATTGTCCCGGGCTGCACCGCGGGGCCGGAAATGCTCGAGTACCATCACGACACCTGGTGGGAGCATGGCGGTGGCACTTCCACGCGCAACGGAAGCTGTTTGTGCCGCGCGCACCACCACGCCATTCACACCAAGCTGCTGACCCTTGTATCGATGGGCGGATTGGCTCACATCATCCTGCCCAAGCACCTGGATCCGCTGCAGCGGCCGCAGCGAAACCGGATCCATCTGGCCGCCTAGCTTGCTGGCTCCAAGCACGCTGCTGCGCCGGTCTACCGGTGCGCCAGATTCACCCGGCGCTGGAACACCTCTTCAAGGGATCCGTACTGGCCGAAGGCGATCGACAAGGATCTGCTGAATAGGTCCCGCGACGGCCGGGAATGTCGATTCCGGGTGGCTTGGCGTCGCGAACGGGTCTCACCCGGTTGAATAACGCGTTGTTCCCCTGGACGTGGGTGGTGTCCTGCCACGGTCGATTGGCAAAGGCGCACTTCGACAGAATGCGGGCCGAAACCGTGGCTCCAACCCTTGTCCAGCGGTGGACAACAAGCTCAAAGCATTGTTGAACCGGCAGTATCGCCAATGACCCGGACACTCGCCGAGTCGAGGCTCGGTAACGCGGGGAGGCGCCGCTCAGCCAGCAAAGCTAAGCGAACGCGGGCGGCCAACGAAACCGCCAGCCTCAGGAATCGAACAGCTGCTGGCCAAGGTATTGCCCTTGGCTGATGCCGGGCAGGATCGCGTAGAGCCCCGAGGAAGTATGCCGCAGATACTCGCTCATGGCATCCTTGGAGCTCATGGCCTCTTGCAAGGGCACATAATGCGTGCGCGCATCGATGACAAAGGCGATGAAAAACAGCCCGGCATCCAGGCGCCCCAAACCATCCGAGCCATCCACATAGTTGAACCCGCGGCGCAGCATCTGCACGCCGTCGTGTTGGGATGGATGCACAACCGCGACATGCGAATCCGCCGGAATCACCGGCCCGGCAGAACCGGCCATGGCAAAGTCGGGTTCGCTGAATTCATCGCCGCCAGATAACGGGGCACCGGTGGACTTCACGCGTCCGACCACGTTTTCCTGCTCGCGCAACGCCGAGCGATCCCAGGTCTCCACATGCATGCGGATCCGCCGGGTCACCATGTAGCTTCCGCCCGCCATCCACGGCTGATCGGTGGAATCTTTTCCCACCCACACGTGCTGATCGAGCAGCTCCTTGTTATCCGCCAAAAGGTTGGCGGTGCCGTCCTTGAAACCAAAGAGGTTGCGCGGAGTCTGCTGGGCTCTGGTGGTTTTCGAGGTGCGCCCGAAGCCGGTCTGGCTCCAGCGCACCCGGACCGTGCCAAATCCCAACCGTGAAAGATTGCGGATGGCATGCACCGCAACCTGCGGATCATCGGCGCAGGCCTGCACGACGATATCCCCGTCGCTGCGCCCTTCCTCGATCTGGTCCCCGGAAAAGTGGGGGAGTTCGATCAGCGCGTCGGGCAGTTTTCCGTCCAGGCCGAAGCGGGCCTTGCCGTGGTTTCCGATAAACAGGCTGCGCCCGAATCCGATGGTCACGCTCAAGTTGGCGGCGCTCAGATCTGCTGCCTCGCCGGTATCTGACGGCGGTGCGTCGTAGGAGCCGGCCGCCGGATCATCGGCACCCACCTGCTGGCCCTGGGTCATGGCGGCGATGGCATCGGTCCACGAGCGCAGCATGGAGATCAGCGCCTCGCGATCATCGCTGGTCACGTCAAATGCCGCGGTATGCATCCGGTCTTGGGCGGCGGTGGTGATTCCGGCCTGGTGGGCACCGTAAAATTCCACGGTGTCCACCACCGTGGCAGCGTGGCTTCGTCCGGCCAGCCCGGCATGGGCCAGCGCGCCGACGGCCAGGCCGGCAGTTCCTGCCCCGGCGCTGGTGAGCAACAGCCGCCGGGAGAGCCCGCGGCGCGATTCTTTCGCGCCGGTCTGAGCAACAGCTGAAGGCTCGGACGTGGACGTGGAAGGATTTTTGGGCACGATGCGGATCCTTGGGCTAGATGGTGCTGATGCAGGGGCTACTTGATGACAGCGGCGGTCAGCTTTGACAGCGGCTCGGAGAGCGCGTCAACACCGGCCGCCAGTTCCTGCACCTGCTTGGTGCTCAGCTCGTCGTAGTACTTGAAACCGTCGCCGTCGCGGTACTGATCCAGCTGCCCCTGCAATGAGGTGAAGTTCTTCTCAAGCTGGGCATCCAGCTTGTCGTCGGTTCCTTCCAGCAGCGGCTTCAAGTCCTGGTAGGCGATCTTGGCCCCTTCCATATTCGCCTGGAAGTCCCAGAGGTCGGTGTGCGAGAACGTCTCTTCCTCGCCGGTGACCTTGCCGGTGGCAACTTCGTCCAACAACGACTTTGCGCCGTTAGCCAGCTGGTCTGGGGTGAAGCTGAGCTTGAGGGTGCGATCGTAGAGCTTTTGGGTGTTTTCCACCATGCCGTCGGCAATTTCCTGGCGCTGCTTTTCGGTCATCTTGGTGTACTTCTCCGGTGCCCACAAATCCTTCTCGGCGCGGTGCCAGCCTGTGAACTGGTCGCCTTCGGCCAGATCTGCCTCGCGGGCATCCAGGATCGGATCAAGGTCGCCGAAAGACTCTGCCACTGGTTCAATTCGTTCCCAATGCATGCGGGTTGAGGCGTAGAGCTGCTTTGCGGTTTTCTCGTCGCCGGCGGCAAAAGCCTCAGCGAAGTCCTTGGTGCCGCGCAGCAGCTGTTCTGCCTGGTCCTTGACGTAGGCGGTGTACTGGTCTGTTGCGGTTTTTTGCAATGTGGCGCGGTCTGCGGAGACCTGCTGCCCGTCGGCCGCCGCGGTCACGGTGAAGGCCGAGCGGATGCCGTCGCCGACCATTCCCGGCTTGCAGGCGGCAAAGTAGCTGCCTTCCGGTGCCAGCACGACGAGATCCCGGCTGACCCCTGGCCCAACGTTTTCGACTTCTCCCACGATGCGCAGCCCGTCATCGGCCAGCAGGTAGAACTCGTTGATCTTGCTTCCCTCGTTCTTCACATTGAACTTCAGCGTCCCGCCGGGCGCGTTGTCGGTGGAAACGGTGCACGAATCGTCGGTGGCCACCACGTTGATGGAGCCGTCGGAGGCGGCCGAGACGTTGTTGTCGGTGCAACCGGAAAGAACCAGGGCGCCGAGCGAGAACAGCGCGGCGGGGGCAAGAAGTTTCTTCATGTGGGTGATTCCTTGGTCGGTGATGAAGCGTGAAGGCGAGTTCACGAGCTTGGGTGTGAAAAATTGCGCTGCCGCGGCTTAGCTGGCCGCAGCTGCTCTGGTTTTGGCCGCACGCGGCGGGGAGGCGGTCTTGCGCAGGTAGAAGAACATCACTGGCACCAGGTAGGCCCACCAGGCGATGGCCGCCAGCCATGGGGTGGCAGGGATGAAGTTGAAAACGCCCTGCAACACCGTGCCCAACCAGCCCGACGGCGGGATTGCGGCGCTGAAATCGTAGGCCAGTGCGTGGATCCCGGGCAGCACTGCGGCTTCCTGCAGATCATGCACCCCGTAGGAGAAGACCCCGGCGGCCACAACCACCAGCAAGGCACCGGTCCAGGTGAAGAACTTGGAGAGCTGAATTTTCACGATGCCGCGGTGGAGCAGCAACCCGATGGCGATGGCGCCAACCAGCCCCAGCACCGCTCCGAGCAGCGGCTGCCAGGTTTCTCCGGTGCTTCGCGCTGCGGCCCAGATGAACAGCGTTGTTTCCAGTCCTTCGCGGCCGACCGACAGCGCGCCGACCATGACCAGTCCCCATGCTGAACCGGTCGCCGCCTTGTCGACCTGGTTTTTCAGATCCTGATTGAGCGTTTTAGAGGCGCCGGCCATCCAGAAGATCATCCAGGTCACCAGGCCGGCGGCGATAATCGACAACCCGCCGCCAATGATTTCCTGCGCCTGGAAGGTCAGTCCGCGAGGCCCGAACGTCAGCAATGCACCAAAGCCCAATGACACGATGACCGCAAACGCCACGCCAGCCCAAATACGCGGAAGCAGATTGCGCCGATCCGTTTTGGTCAGGTAGGCGATGAGCAGGACGACGATGAGGACGGCTTCAAGTCCCTCGCGCAGGCCGATCAGGAAGTTTCCGAGCATGGTGTGGTGCTTTCTCGAAAGTGTGGAGACCGCGAAGAGGCGTTCCCTTCATGGCAGTTCTTGCACTGCGCGCGCATCCCTTGATGATGCAGCGGGCACGCACTCGAACCTCAATAAGGTTAGCCTAAACCAACGCGTGTCAATACCGGCCTGTCGGTATTGGCTTAAGTATTTCGGGCTTGGTTAGCCTCGTCATACAGAGACTCCCTGCGGAGGACTAAAAAACAGCTAGACAAGTGCGATCTTTTTCCCACAAGCAGCTTGTGAAGAAGAAACGCGGTTACGCGAAATTTCCTGCCTCCGTGTTGCGGCGAACCCAAGTGGGGGTGCCCCTATGTTGTTTGTCAAGCATTCGCAGGCACCGGATCATCGTAAAAAGTTCCATCACGAAGCATCGCGAACAGGACCACTAATTGGCGGTGGGCCAACGCAATCAACGCCTGGTTATGCCGTTTGCCTTGGGCACATTTCCCGTCGTAATAAGCTCTGCTGACGGGGTCAAAACGAATCGAGGCGAATACTGAGAGGAATAGTGCCTGTTTCAGTCGTTTGTTGCCTGCACGACTGACTCGTTCAGACTTGATCGCGGTTCCTGACTGGCGCGTGGTTGGTGCTAATCCTGCGTAGGAAGCCAGCGCGGCAGCGCTGGTAAATCCCTTGCGGGAGATCTCGGCAATCACGATCGCGGCAGTCCTGACGGCGACCCCTGGCATTGATGTCAGGACTGGGAAAAGAGGGTGGGCTCCACCAGCTTTTCCAGATGACCGGCGACGTCCGCTCGTTGGGCCCGTAACGCGATCAGCTGCCGGGCAAGGTGAGGGATCACTAGGCCGGCGGCGTCAGTGCCGGCAACCAGCACGTGCTGGGTTGCCAGGGCGTCGAATAAAATGGCGGTCCAGGCGGTGTGGCGACGCGCCCCGTGCTTCTTCGGCTTGGCATCTACACGTGATTCGGCTGGTCTCAAGGTAGCGACACCGGCGGCTTTGAACTACGACATCTATTCGAAGTGGAAGGACAACAAAGCCAAGACGACAGTCATCAGGTGGGGGACGCCAACCTGGGGTTGGCGCCATGTTCAGAAGCACAATGTGTCGCTCAGAAGGATTCGGAAAACGACTCAGTTTCCCCAATGACGTACGGTTACCGGAAACACCGTCGTTTACCGAACCCCGGCCAACAAATATACGTGCTGGGTTGTGTGCGTAATTGAGAAAACAATCATGGTTCGTGAAGTTGTCAGCAATAACAGATTGAACGATGGATATCACAGAGGCGTCATTACGACTTATTGTGAAGGTGTTTCTGTTTGTCCTAATTGGGTTCGAGAAGTCGCGTAGGAGACATGAAAGAATTCACAGATAAAGAACTGCAGCAACGCATCAACGAATTTCTGCAAAGTTCAGGAACTGCCGATGAGTTAGGTCCAATTACTGCAGAGGTTGATGGCCCTGTGCTAGTGGTCAGATACACAGGAACTGGCGAACGTACTGGAAAGTTCAAATCACTGGTCAAGATTCCATCGAAAATAGGTGACGACATCTGGAATGAGTACGTCGAAGAAAGCACCGAAATCGATTATTGGACGGAGTACGCGGTGATAGTTCCTGTCGTCGAAGCATACTGGACCAACGATCTCGACCGGCCTGCTGATTCCGATGGATTCACGTTGATGCCGGTTACAGAGGCACAGGTTCATAGAAGAGCACACTACAGATAAGGGTCGAAGGTGGAAGCTTTTCCAACGTTGTATGAACGGCTGAAATTTCATCTGAGTGGACTGGGACAACTGTCGGTTCATCCCTTCAATGAGCATGGCGCGGTTTTCCTGAAGTACGCGGAGACCGGAGTTCTTTTTGCATTCGACAGGGATTTTGCCGGTGTCATGGAAATGGTCATGGTCACAGACGGGGAAAGCCTTTGGCCCGACATGGATCCTCTCCGAGCCCAGATGTCATTGTTCTCTGTGCATGTCTTTGAAACTGTGGACTTGGCTGCTGACGGGGACTGCATCCTTTATTGGGGCACCAGGGGGTTGCGATCCAAACCGGGTAGTCTACCTCGCGCAGTGATATCTGAATCGACTGATGGGGAATGACCCTGGATAAAGGTTGAATAGCCCGGTTCCCACATGGGGGCAGGGCTTTCCTGCACCATACTTCCCATGACTCAGCCATCCGCGCATAGTGACGGCTCTTGCAACTTTCTATTCTTGGATATTGACGGCGTACTGAACGCCTGCGGGGCACTCCTGGGCGATGTGCGCAAACATCAGGCTTGGCCGGGCTACGAGTTGGTGGCAGGTGAGCGCTGGGGTGAGACAGTCTCGCCTCAGATGGTCACGGAACTCAACCAGATCCTCAACGACCATGACTTTCGTCTGGTTTGGCTCACGTCATGGGAGAGCGCTGTGCCGGCCTTCGGGCACAAGACAGGAATCGATAATGTTTTGCATGCTCCGTGGCTGTCAACTGAAGACGCCCATGGGGAGTGGGGCAAGCTCGTCAGTGTCCGGGCATTCCTTTCCCAGCATTCTAAGCTCGGTGACAAAGTGGCCTGGCTCGATGACGATCTGGCCAGCGAGCACGACGCCGCTTTATGGGCCGCACGACAAGGGGTGCTCGCGATCCCGCCAGCAGCTCGGCACGGCATCACACCGGCCCATCTCCACCAGCTATCAGAGCACTGCACCAGGTGACGTCATGGGCAAGTGGAGAAAAGGCAAGCAATGGGCCGCGAAAGAGCTAGCCTTCACCTTCGCCGGCACCTGCGAAGCAACAGGCAAGGTGATCTTCCCGAACCGTAAAGCGGCCAAGAAAAATCGGGAACATTATCGCGACGACTCGGCAGTTTACTCATGCGAACGCTGCGGCGGCATCCACCTTGGCCACGCTAACGGATAAGACCGGCAACAACATCGGGAATGGAACCAATCAGGGGTATGAATTGACAGCGGAACAATTTTTTCGAATTGTTCCGCTGTTCGTATCGTTTAGTGCATGTTCATCGCTGGCAAGTTCACTTGCACATTCCCGGAAACGGAAGACGTTCAGGTTATTTGTGAATCCTCATCGCAGTTCGACTGGATTGCGTTTGGATCAATGGTAGGCACCCTCTTGGCTGTTTTCGCGTCTGTTGCGACTGCAATGTATGCAGTTCGGCATTCAAGAATCGCGAGTGATAAAGCCATTGAGTTGGAACGAAAGAAGAGGTTTCAAGACGCCTTGTTTGAAGCGTCGGATTGTTTCGACAAACTGCGAGAGACGCTTCCCGAATTGGATGAGAAAGTATTATTCGATGCTGTTGGTTCAGTCAGAAAATTGGGGATCGATTCAAAAACTCTTGCTGAAACCAAGCTAATGGTAACTTTGTTCTCTCTGAGCGAAGAGCTCCTCAACGCCCACTACAGTGAACGCATGTCGAGGATGGCAATTCAATTCAGACCCGGAAGTTCCTATGACCTAAGGCGCAAACCTTCTCAGCTTGAACCAGGCGCAACTCTCTACCAAGCAACCATCGAGGTATCTGACATTTTCAGATCAGCAAAATATAGGATTCCAGCTGCAAAAGACGAGGAAGGCCTAGTACCAGTGCTCGAAAGGATCGTCACTCAGTGCGACGAGGTCATCGAAGCACTTGCTGACGCTTACGAATCAGACGATTAGGCTCAAAGAATGAGATGGTCCGGTTCCCACATGGGGGCCGGGCTTTTCTGCATTCTCTGGGGTATGGCTGAAACAAAGATTGGTAAGGAAACCGGCTCTCCAGGTGGGATGGTTGTTGGCGAGAAAAAGGGGCAGTACATCGCCGAGTCGATCGAAACTAATGGCGAGTTGGCCTTCCCAAACTCTGTTGCCGTTTACGACCGGGTACGAACAGACGCGAAGGTTGAGTCTGTCCTCAATGCGCTGAGCTTGCCATTCCTGTCCGCCAACTGGGATCTGAAAACTGAAAATGTAGACGAAGACGTTGTGCAGCTAGTCCGCACCGAGCTTGGACTGCCCGAGCCAGGCAAGGCCATGCAAGGCCGGCTGCGCCGCCAAGGTATCTCGTGGTTCGAGTGCAGAATAGCGCCTCCGGGTACTTCTGTTCTTGCAAGTTGGTACCGCTGTTCTGCCTAGATGGTACTGATGGTCACCAAGCGCTGTTTTTCTAGTCATGGATATTCCCCGATGTGAACCACGCAAGGTTCCACGGAGTACCCCTGCCCCAAGGAGAACCCTAGAAAATGAATTATCGGCGCATCAAGCAAATGCTCTTCGATGGATACACGTACACGGAAATCACGGCCGCGGTTAACTGCTCTTGAACAGGCATTTCAGCAGCCAAGAAAGCCATCGACACCCACCAGATCACCGTGCAGAACCTCGCTGGCATCACCCACGCCAGGTTGGCGGAGATCTTCCCGGACCGGCGCAAAATGATCAGTTCGAACTATTCTGAACTGGACTTCGCCCTGGTTGCCGAGCAGCTGCAGCGCAATCGGTTCTTCACGCTGCAGCAACCTAGGTGAAATACACCGATCTGGATGATGGGCTGAAGAAATACAGCTATTCCCAGTTCTGTTCGAAGTTCCACCAGCACGCGGGGACCCATGATTTGGTGGCGACGCTGCATCATGACCCGGGCAAGGCCATGTTCGTTGACTGGGCTGGTCCGACCTTGACGGTGGTTGACGCGGTGACTGGCGAGCAGTTCAAAGCGTTCTTCTTCGTCGCCTCGTTGCCATTCTCGTCCATGGTGTTCTCCAAGGCGTTTGCGAACATGAGGCAGGATGCGTGGAATCAAGCCCATGCTGACGCGTTGGAGTTCTTCGGCGGCGTTCCGCAAATGATCGTTCCAGATAATGCGAAGACCGCCACCCACTTCCGGCAGGACCGACGCACCGTTGCCAAGGGCGGTGCCCTCGAAGTGGTGGCCACCAAGTCCTATGCTGCGTTGGCTAAACACTATGGGACAGCGATCGTGCCGGCACGGCCGGGCAAACCCCGTGACAAGGCCCATGTTGAGCGGATTGTGCAGGTCTTCGAAACAATGGTCCTGGGGTAACTGGCCGGCGGGGACTTCGGGAGCTTTGAGCAGCTCAACGAGGCAGTGCAAGACCGGCTGGAACATGTGGATTCCAAGGTGCACCGCACCAATGAGATCAGCCGGGCCGAACTGTTTGCCAGTTCAGAGAAATCCTTGCCCAGACCCTTGCCGCCGTACCGGTTCGAGCAAGTTGAATACAAGCAGTTGAAGGTGGGACCGAATTATCACGTTCATTGCGATTACCAGTATTACTCGCTGCCGTATCCGCTGGTCGGCCGCACGTTGAGCACGCAGCTGACCCAAACCAAGGTGACGGTGATCGACGGGACGCTCATGGTGGCCGAGCATCCGCGCCTGGAAGGACGCCGCGGCCAGCATTCCACGCTGGAAGCCCATATTCCGCCGCAGCACAAGGATGTTTCCGGTCTTTCGAGCCGGGACTGGTTGGCCGACAGCTCCTATCATCCTCTGAATGAGGAGCTATCAACAAGGTAACGGGCAAGGGCGTTAGGTACCCAGTCGCCGGAGCCCTTTGTGCCGGACAGCCGGCACTCGGGGGCGGCAAGTAGAATTGATTCACCACGGACTCGTGCACGATCCAGCTCATCACGCGCCACGTGATCAAGCTCATGGGCGCAGGTCGACTCGCCAGCAGAATAGAGTTGGCCAGCAACCAAGCTCTCTGGCATAATTGCAGGGTACTCGATTTGTTGTGGCCCCTCTCTCCGCTTCGAATCCTGTCCTTTTTAGAGCGCGAGAAGTAAGGCCTGCCCCACAGGTGCTAAAAATCGTGCTCGACCAT
>Ga0308169_10002819_pt1 | contig 17567 bp, 13 predicted proteins | sample PhyBR1_2_FD_202139 | JGI IMG/M metagenome (GOLD analysis project Ga0308169, IMG submission 202139) | Phyllosphere microbial communities from UC Gill Tract Community Farm, Albany, California, United States - DLSLSB.R1 | ecosystem: Host-associated > Plants > Phyllosphere > Unclassified | place... | reverse complement strand
ACCCCGCTGACGCCCCGCGCTCCTCCCCTCGCTCGTCCCTCGCGCGCAGCCGCAGCGTGCTTCCTCCGCCTCTCGGGCACGGGCCGCCAGCTCGCGCCGCAGCGCCTCGCCGCCTGGGCTTGCGCCACCTTTGGGATCCTCGTCATGGTGCTCTCGACCTTCTTGAGCATCCGCAAGGCCGTCCGGGGCGAGAGCCACAAGGTGTGCTGAAACTCGAGCGGCGAGGTCGTCTTTGCGCGGTCGAGGCGGTGAAAGCGGGCGCGTGCGAGAGGTGCGGCGCGTCGGTACTGTCTGGTAGCTCGCTCGTGCGTCTCGTAGAGCGGTAGCGCAAGCGTACGAGAGCGTGTATGCTGTTCTGAGCCGTCTCGACCGTCCTTCTCGCCCGTCGCAGTCGGCTCGCACGAGGTGGAGCCCTCTCTCGCTCGACGCATTCATTATCAAGCATAGGAGAGCAGTAGGCGATCGCAGCGGCGCGTCGTGCAGCTGCTCGAGCGGCGCGTCCGGGAGCCGGTCGCCTTCCCGCTCGTCGCTCCTCTTCCTCTCTCCCTCTTCCTCCTCACTCGGTCGCCTCGCTCTCCGCCTTTCGAGCTCCACCTTTACGAGTACCCTCCAGACCGACTCGACTCTCGACGTCAAGCCCACCGAGCGCACCCCGACGCCGTCCGTCTCCAAGGTGCGCTTCCTCGCCCCCACCTTTCCCTCGACCTCGAAGCGCCAGGCGGGCTCGAGGGCTGTCGAACGCTGTACAACAGAAGCATGAGCAGAGTATGCATCGAGCGCGGAGGCTGAACCGCCCCTCGCCGTCGTCTGCAGTCCTCCACCCCCTGCTCCAACATGCCGCCCACCCCTCGCACTCCTCGCACGCCCGCCAAGCGCGATGTCAACCAGCCCGACCCCACTTTCCTCGCCCTCTTCAGCCAGCTCAAGCACGACTTCGACTCGGGCCGGCCCGTCGAGCTCGCCGGGTGCGACCGCGCCCCGGACGGCGTGCGCGCCTTCCGCGGCGTCGACGTCTGGACCTCGCAGGGCCGCCAGGAGTCGCTCCGCATCCTCTGCCGCGACGACCAGGACGGCGAAGCGCCCGAGTTCTGGGTCGCAAAGGCGAGCGGCAAGAGCAAGCCGGGCTCGAGCAAGGTCGGCTCGGCGGCGGTCAAGCAGCGCGGGCACGAGTCGGGCTCCGACATCGACGACGAGGCGCCCAGCACTAGTGGCAGCAGTAGCGAGGAGCTCGAGCGCACGCCGTCCCGCCGCAGGGTCGTCAAGTACGCCGGTTCCTCCTCGCCGCGCACGCCCAAGGCCGGCGCGCCGCCCTCGTCGCCGTCAAAGGGCCGCCGCCGCTCGCACATCGGCTCGTCGAACGCCATGCGCGAGCCCGACCCCGAGTCGGACGAGGGCGAGCCTCGCGCGGGTCCTGCGTGAGCGCACGCCGCACCAGAGCGCGGCGTCGTCGTCGCCGCTCGAGCCGGGTCCGGCGCTCCCCCTCCTCCCTTCCTCACCTCAGCTTCGCCTGCGTTCGTTCTCGTATCGTCGTCGCCAGTAATATGATCTTGTGCCCTTTCACGTCATTCGTGCGCGAGCGACGCAGTTTGAGAGGCTGGGGAGGCGCGGCGAGCTGCGGCAGGAGAGGGAGGGCGCGAGCGTGCTCTCTACAAAGCTCTGAGCGACTTGAAAGACGGCGCTACCTCGTTGAAGATCCTTTTGTACATGCTGCGCCCTCTCAGAGAGCTCCGCGAGCCGGCCGAAGGTCGCCTTTGGCTCGACGGCTCCGCGAGGTGATGAAGGCTTGGTCGCAGCTACGAGCCTCGCTGGAAAGAAAAAAGTGGAGCTCGAGCTCCTGAGAAGTACGATCGTCGATTGCACTGCTCAGCGAGCCCGACCGTCGAGCGAGAGAAGCTGCTGAAAGGTCGACCTCGCCTTCCTCTCCGCAGTTCCCGCGCCCGATCATTTTTCGTCGTGCGCTCGACTTGCTGCGCAGAAATACTAGCCGCGATCTCAGCCAATTCCCGGACGAGTAAGAGAGGCTGGTAGAGCGCCGAGACGAGCTCCCGAGCGCGCCTTCTCGCCCACCCTGCAGCGAGCGGAGCTTCCCTGCGCCCCACCTGGACGGCTCGGCGCGGCGGCGGGAGCGTCTGCTACATCTGGAAGGCGTCTAGACTGGCCTGTAGGCTGGCCGTGCCCACTCGAACGCCGGCGAGCAGCTCGCGCGACCGACTCCTCCTCCACCCTCTCGCTCTCTCCCTCCTCTCTTCTCGTCGCCGGCGCTTTACCCTCTTCGGCCCAATCGAGTCGGAGCAGCACATCTACTCGGGCCTCCTCTAGTCGTACCCGAGCGCTTTACTCGCAACGTGAGCCTACCCTCCTCCTTCGTCGACGCGACGCGACTCGCGTTCCTCGCCCGCAGGCCGCTCCCAGCGGCCTCTGGGCGTCGTTCCGCACCTCAAGAGCGCGCCTTACACTATGCACAAAACTGACACGCCTTGCCCGCCGCCCTGCAGCCCTACCTCGCCATGTTCGCCTCCTCCCCTCGCGCCGCTCCCCGCAAGTCGCGCACTTCGGGCAACCCGGCGCCGGCCAAGACCTGCGCCCCGCCCGACAAGGTCACGCGCGAGTACCTCAAGGAGTTCAACCTCCGCCTCGACCGCATCCCCGACTGCGACCTCGACCTCGGGTCGGCCCTCGTCGCGACCCACCACTCGACCCAGCGCCGCTCGGCCGACGGCAAGCTCGAGCGCCTCCAGCTCAAGTCGGCGCACGACGCTCAAGGACGCTCGGTCACGTGGATCGAGCTTGTCAAGGGAGAACGCTCGTTCCCGCAGCGCTCCTCGGCCGTCATTACGCCGGCCAAGAGCAAGAGCCAGGGCAAGGGCAAGCAGCGCCGCGCCGACTCGGAGGACGAGGTCGACGAGCACGTCCTCCCGGCGACGGACGACGAGCAGTACGCCGAGGCCTCCCCGTCGCGCGCGCGGCGCACGCCGCGCGAGAGCGCCGCCAAGGTCGGCCCCTCGTCGTCGCCCAAGGAGGCCGTGGCGACCCCGCCCGAGGAGGGCCGTGCGCCGCTTGATGGCTCTGTCGAGGCGGCGGTCGAGTCGAACGGCGGGTCGGCCTCGTGCGACGAGCTCGCGAACGAGCTCAACAGCCAGCTCTCGTTCTCGCCGCCCACGAACCTCAAGAAGCGAGGTGCGTCCCTTTCTCCCTCTCTCTCTCTCCCCGTCCATCTCCTCACTTCATGTTCTCGAGCTGACTCGAGCCCTTGCTCCTGCAGGAGAGCCCTCCACCTCGGTCCGCTCGAGCCCGCGCCTCGACAAGATCCGGCGCTACGCCCACGAGGGCTTTACGCCGACTAAGTGAAGGAGGGAGGAACGGCTTGCTCTTACTTAGCTCGCAATGTCATCATTCGGTTTACTTCTCGAGCTGCGAGTCGCGCGGAAAGCTGAGCCAGCCGAGCGAGAGAGCCGAGGACGAGAGCTGGACGAGCGCACGGACCTCGAGTCGAGCCGAGAGAGAGGGTCCGAGAGCGAGCGCATCTATTGCTAGTACAAACCCTGCCGCGCCCCTGATCTACCAAATGAAAGCTCCTCGCCCTGCTCAGAAGACGTCGCCGGTCGCGATGTAGCGGAACGGCGGGCCGGCCGTCTCGGGCCTGAGCTTCTTGGCAATCTCGCGCCCGCCCTTCCAGGTCGAGCTCTCGAGGACCTGCGGGAGGCTGAGCTCGACGCCGAGGCGCGCGTTGATGCCGGCGCGGATGCGGTCGAGCATGCAGATCGTGACGGAGCGCATCTCGACCATGGCCGAGTGCGAGGCGTCGAAGGGCGGGAGCTCGAGGAGGGTCGGGTACGAGGCGGGCGAGGAGGGGACGGGGAGGGAGAACGAGGTGAGCATGGCAGGGATGTTGGGGATGAGGAGGTCAAAGTCGATGAGGAGGCCGCCTGCGCGCGAGCGAGGAGAAGGAGGGTCAGTCTCGAGCGCTGAGGAGGGCGAAGATTTCGAGAGAGAAAGAGGGAACGCACCATTGCGGTACTCGGGCAAGCCAGTCATCTGCTCCTTGCCGATGAACTGCCACGCAAGGAGCGTCTCCATGCTGCGGGTGAGCAAGATCATCAGTTTGAGAAGGTCCCCGACGGCCGGCGCCGAAGACGAGGACGAGCCGCAAGACAAGCGAATGGGGGACGTACACCTCGATGAGCGAGTACGTGAGCCACTGGCTGAGCTTGTGGAAGCTGACGAGGTCACCAAACGCCTCGGCGCCGTCCTGCTTGGCGAGGCACTCGACGGGCCACACGTCGCCGAGGCTCACGCCGTCGATCTTGCTCCTCGCGGCTGGCCACACGCCGCTCAGGCCCGAGATGATGATCTCCCACAGCGTGTCCATTTGGACGGCGACCTTGTTGCCGAGGACGGCCGACGGGACGGCCTGCGAGGTCGAGTGCGAGAGGAGGTAGTCGACGAGGTGGCCCGGGCGCGACGAGCCCTTCTGCGTGAAGTAGGCGGCGTTGGACGGGTCCGACAGGACGCTGCCGAGGCGGACGAGGAGCTGGGCGCGACCGTCGATGCCCGTCATCGGGTTCGAGTCGGACACCTGGAGCGCCTTGGAGATCTCGTCGGGCGTGATCTTGGACAGGCCGACGGCTGCAGGAAGAGGACCTCATCAGCTCGAGTCCGTACAAAGCTCATGGAGAGAGAGAGAGAGTTGGACGCACCGTCGACTCGGCACGGCTGCGACTCGTCGCCGCTGAACATGCCGGCCTCGAACATTTCGAGCGACCCGACGGCGAGGCCCTCGCTGCGCCCAATCTTGTCGCCGCCGTCCTTGGGCGCAAACTTCCAGTCGTTGCCGGCGCCGGCGTCGAGGAGGACGCTCGTGACCATGAGGTCGACGAGCCGGCGCGCCTTCTCGAGCGGGTCGACGGCGGCGTCGTCCCAGGCGCTGAGGAGCGGGTCGACGCGCCCGCCGACAAAGTGGCGCCACCGACCGTGCGGAGGGATCGAGGCGTAGTCGGTGCCGAAGTCGCGCGCGATGAGGCCGCACACGAACTCGACGATCTTGTCCTGCTGCGCGAGGTCGAGCGTCCAGTAGTCGAGCTTGTCGGCCTCGGCGAGAGCAAAGACGCGGCCGCAGCGCTCGCGGATAGAGGGTAGGGAGCGCAGGTAGGCGATCGTGTCGGCGTTGCTCGCGGGCATGGTGGAGGAGCTTGTGCTGGTTGCGGGCGAAGGAGCTGCTCGTGGGGGAGGAGAGCGGCGTCAGCGTCTCTGCTTGACGAGGTTGGAGGTGCTCTGCGTCAGTTATTCCCACACCCTGCGCTCCACCCGATGCGTCCTGCGCCGCTGCTGTCCCGTACGAGCCGGGCTGCCTCGCTCATCCGCCGCGAGAGGCGCGGCACTCGCCCGTCCCGCCGGCTGCCCGCTCCGTGCTGGGCGCGCGCCATCCATCTCTCAGCAGCTACGTCCCGAGCCCGCCTCAGCGGTTCCAGCTGCGCTCGTCCAAGCACGAGGCGAGGAGAGGGCGGCGAGGTGACGAGGTGGGGGAGGGTGCGATGGCGACGAGCACGGCTCGTGAACGCCGCAGGGTCGCGGCAGAGGTAGCTGAGCTCACCTTGTAGAGCTCTAGTCGAGGAGCAGAGGATACTGGCCGAGTAGAGAGAGAGCGAAGCGGTGCGGAGAGGGAGGAGCGGGCGACGCGCTATCGTCTCGCCCGCTCGAGCGGGCCAGTCCGTCGACGTCTGAGAAAGGCGCTCAGCGATGCAAAATACGCACAACAGACTAGCTACTGCACAACGAGGGGGTCTAGCACAGAGAGATAAAGATCGAGGAGGGAGGGGAGGGGAAGAAAGGCCGTCAACAGCGAGTGCTCGTCGACGCCGACGACCACGACGCAGAGAGCCCGGCTCCGCCCAACGCAGCCTCGTCCACCTCGGCAACAGCCGCACTGTCGACTTCCAGCGACACGGGCATGGTGAAGAAGGCGTCGTCGTCCATGGGCCACACAGGCCAGAGCGGCGGGTCCTCGCCTCGAGCGCGCACGGCCGCCTGCTGCGCCGGTCCGAGGCTGAGCCACGATCGCCACTTGTTGCGGCGCGAGTTGTACAGGCGCTTCTTGAACGCCATGAGCTCGTCGCGCGCGCTCGGGCCCGGCTCGCCGGTAGCTTTGGCGGCGATGCGGTCGACCTCGGCGCTGTACTCGTCCGAGATCGGGCGGCCCTCGATCTCGACGTCCTCGAAGCGAGGGCAGACGGGCGACGGCGGCAGGTCGGCGCGCCTCGTCCAGTACCACCGCGCCTCATCGCTCAGCTCGCCCCACCGCCAGTCGACCTCGAGCTCCTTGGCCTCGCTCGCGCGGCGCGCGTCCCACGTCGCGTCGACAGGCACTGCGTCGCGCACGAGCTCGATCGAGATCTGGCGCGGCTCGTGGTCGTCCATGTCGGGCAAGAGGCGGCGGTCGTTGTCCTTGACGATGAGCTCGGCGGCCTCGAGCGAGCCGAACGCGAAGAAGAAGACGGGCTGCCGAGGTTGATGGAGGCCGTCGAGGTAGGGCGGTGGCTCGTCGGTCGCGCGGATGGCCAACGGGCGAGGGCGCAGCCGGCCTTGATTGCGGGCGAAGAAGAAGAAGAGGAGCGCCGCCGTGCAGTCGTCCGAGAGGCCGTGCACGCGCACGGTGTACAGGCGGCGGGCGAGGGCGGGCGCGATCGGGTCGCCGGCGCCTTGGTCGACGGCGGGTGCGCCGAGGGCGACGAAGGTGGGAAAGGGCGAGGGCGGCTGGACCCAGTGCTCGAACTCCCAGTCGCTCAGGCTCGGCGCTCGGCCGGCCCGTAGGGCGGCCTGGATGCCGCGAGGAAGAGGTGTACGAGAGGACGAAGAGGTGGATGCGGGGAAGAGAGGGGGGGCGGTGGACGAGGTGGAGTGGGCGAGCGGGTTCGGCTTGGGGAGGAGGGTGACTGGCGCGGGTGGAGGGGTAGGGGTGGGCGTGGGGACGAGACCGCCTCGTGTCGACAGCTGTATGGCGGGCGGGGACGCCTGGCGGTTGCGGCGGAACGAGGGCATGCCCTTGAGCCGCTCGGCGGTCGGCGCGACCGGCGGCGAGGCGGCCGAGAGCGCGCGGCGTGGAGCTTTGCTCGGGCGCGCGCCTCCTGCTGCTGCTGCTGCCGCGGCGCTCGGCCGCTTTGTCGACGGCGAGAGGCGTGGCGAGGCGCTGGGCGACATGACCTGCGCGGCGCTCGAGCCGCTCGCCCTCGGGAGGGTGAAAGGCCGACTCTCAGGCTCGTCGTCGTCGTCGTCGTCGTCGTCGAGGAGCGAGATCTCCTCAACCTCGCGCTTGACGATGCGGGCGGGTTCGGGTGCTGGTCGTGCTGGTGGTGCGGGTGCGGGCGGACGAGGGCGACGGCGAGGGTCGACGGTCGCGCTCGTCGTGGAGGGTGCCCCTCGAGCTGGGCGGTCGACAACGCGAGCTGGGGCGCTCGCAGCCGCCGTGGTCGGTGCCGGTGTCGGTGTCGCGGACGGCGAGAGCGCTCGGGCGAGTAGTCGAGGCGCGTCGAGCTGTCGGAGCCGGACCTCGCGCTCCTCGTTCTCTCCTTCCCGCTTGACCGACCCCACCGGCGACTCGCTCGAAGCCGGTGGCCTGCTCGTCGCCATGCTCACCGACGGTCCCGCCTCGGGCTGCAGCTCGACGAGGCCCTCGTCCTGCTCCTCCTTGACCCTCGAGAGCGGCAACCTCGACCGGTCCCCCTCGCGCTGCGCCACCGCCGCCGCTGCTGCCGCGGTCGCCTGCTCCCGAGCGGTCGCGCGCGCCATCTCCTCCTCGAGCCACGCCATGCGCCGCTGCACGAACAGGGCGCGCGCGCGCGCCATCTGCGTGTCGTCGGCGCGCGGGTGGAACTGGACGAGGGCGAGCTGGGTCGACGAGAGGGCGTCGAGCGCGTCGAGGGGGAAGGACAGGGAGTGGGTGTGTAGGTCGCTGCTCGGCGAGTGCGCTTCTGCTTGTGGCGGCGAGGCCATAGTGGTGGGCCAGCGCGGGATGGTCTTGTTGACCGGGCGAGGCGGGAGCGCGGAGGGGCGGGCCGGTCGAGAGGGCGAGCGCAGCCGTGCAGAACACAGGCGCGCAGGCTCAGGGTCGCGCAGCTCGTGGTGCTGTGCGGATTGCGGCCGGGCGAGGAGGGTGAGAAGATGAGAAAGCGCGCCTCGCCGACGTCGCTCTCGGACAAAGGCACCCGTCTCACCTTTTTCTCGCAGCGCGCACAAGAGTGAGAGCCAAGGATGCGTTGCGCAGAACGTCAGAAGAGAAGAGAGAAGCGCGTACTACGCAAAGAAGGGGAGGAAGAGAGCGTGAGGGAGAACCGGGAACCTGCGGAACGGAGACGGCGGAAAGGGGGAGCGACGACGACGAAAGGGAGAGAGGCGCAGGCGAGTGTCCACTGGTGACTGATGGTGCAGGAAGTGAGAGGAGAGGAAGATGCAGTGCGAGGCAGGGAGGCGAGGAGGAAGAGGTCGGAGCGAGGAGGAAGGCGAGGGGTGTCGGTGCGGCGGCGCGCTCGCGAGGGGGTCGTGTACTGAGTGTCCGTGTCGTGAAAGGCGGAGAAGGGGAATGGGAGAGGAGGGCGGGATCAGGCGTAGGTCGCGTAGGGGCGGTGGCTCGCGAGCGGGCCCTGCTGCGCCTGCTGCTGCTGCTGCTGTGGGCCGGCCTGCTGCTGCTGCTGCTGCTGCCCCTGCGCCGAGCCGAGCGACTGGCCCCTCGGCAGGCCGCCCTGACCGCGGTGCGACCCGCTCGCGGCGGTCGGCGGCGCCTGCGGCATGCCCGAGGCCGGGAGGGGCGGCGACGGGCGCACCTCGGCGACCTTGGGGGCCATGGGCGAGCTCGCGCCCTGCGAGCGCGACAGCGGGACGGGCGCCGAGCTCTTGCGCCCGCGGATGCTGCCGCCGATGCTGAACAGCGAGGCGAACCCGCCCTTCTTGGCCGGGAGCGGCTGGGCCGACGACGACGACGACGAGTTGGACGCGCCCTTGCTGATGCTGGGCGTGCCCGGCGCGAGCGTCGAGCCGCTCGAGCTCAGGCTCGAGAACGTCGTCGACGAGCCGGACGACGAGTCGGTGCGCGCGGCGGCCGAAGTCGCCTGCTGCGCCTGCTTCGACGACGACGGCGGCGGCGCGCCGTTCGACGGCCGCTGCCGCATCGTCGGCACCTGCGGGATCTGCGGCGACGGATTGACGGCGCGGATCGCCGGCGGCTGAGGCGAGGAGGGCTGCGGCGGCGGCGCAGCGGTCCGAGCGGCGTGCAGCGCCTGCGACGGGTGGTAGAACGGCTCGTCGACCTTCTTGGGCTTGGGCGGCGCAGCGCTCGACGGCGGGGCCGAGCTGGGCCCGTTCGACGTGCGCAGCTTGGACGCCGAGCGCGCGAAGAAGCCGCCGCCGCCCTTGTCCTTGACGAGCTTGGCGGCGGGCGGAGCCGGAGCGGCATGCTCCTTCGTGAGCTTGGCCGACGACGGCTGCGGCTGCGACTGCTGCTGCGCCGGCCGCTTGACGACCCGGTCCTTCTCCCTCGCCGTCGCCGAGCTCGCACTCGAGGGTGTCGGGCTCTCGCCGCGCGCGCCATCCGGGCTCGCCGTGCCGTCCGAGCCCGACGCCCCAAGGCCGCCGCCGCCGCCGCCGAAGAGCAGGCCCAGCCCGCTCTTGCGCCGCTTGACGCTGGCGTGCGGCGCCGCGGCGGGCGCGAGCTTAGTCGGCGACGGCGGCGCCTGCGCCTGCGCGAGCGCCGACGGCTGCGGAGGGGCCGCGCCGGCGGGGAGCGAGCTGCCGACGGTGCGAGGCGCCGGCTGCTGCGGCTGCGACGGCGGGCGAGACGACTGCTGCGCGGCGGCGGCGGAGGGCGCGGCGCCGGTCGGCGGAGGAGGAGCGGCCGCGGCGCTCGAGGGGAAGGCGCTCCTCGACGGCGACGCCGAGCGCGGCAGCGGCACCTCCTGCGGCTCCTGCATGCGCGACGCCGTGCGAGGCGGGATGGACGAGCGGGACGAGGTCGGCGGGACGGGCGTGTGTGTGCCGGTCGAGGGAGGGGTGGGGAGCGGGGTGGAGGAGGCGGAGGGTGGCTCGAGCGAGGCGGTACGCGAGGGCGGACCCGGGCGAGTGCCCTGCGGCACGGCGAGCGGGACGGCGGCCTCCCTCGGCGGGTGCGCGACGGGCGGCGCGAGCGAGAGCGGCATGCTCGTCGCCGGCGGGGGCAGCGCCGACGCGAACGCCGCCGTCGCCTGGTCGAGCCTCGGGCTCGGCTGCGGGCTCCTCTTCTGCGCCTGCGCCTGACCCTGCCCCTGCGCGTGCCCTGCTGCTCCAGCCGACGCTCCACCGCTGCCCTGCCGCCCGCTCGACCTCGGCCGCTGCCCCTGGCCCTGCTGCTGCTGCGCCGCAGCGCGCAGCTGGTCGGTCGACACGCCCATGGCGCGCAGGGTCGACTCGCTCGGCAGGTTCGGGCTCGGCGGCAGCGGCGGCGCGAGCTGGCCCCCCGCACCGCCGCCGTTGAGGCCGGCGCCGGCGCCCGACCCTGGGCCGCCGGGGCTCAGACGCGGGCTGCTCTGCCCCGACGACGCCCGTGTCGCAGCGAGCGAGACGCCGCTCGAGCTCTTGCTCGTCGGGAGAGCGGCCGCGGCCGCTGTCGCCGACGAGCCCTCGCGGCTGCGCTCCTCGGACAGGGCGAGCCCTCCCTCGCTCGTCGAGCGGAACCAGCCGAGGCTCTTGCGCCCGCCGCGCTTGGCGCTCGCCGTCCCGCTGACTCCCGCGGCGCTCATGACGCTCGGCGGGCGGCCCGAGCCGTCGACGCTCCTGCGCGCGAACCCGAGGCTGCTCAGGCCGAACCCGCCGCCAACGCCGCCGCCAAAGCTCGACGTCGTCGACACGAGCGACGACGTGCTCTTGCTCGCGGGCGCGTTCGAGTCGTACCGCGACAGCTTGCCCTTGGCCGAGGCCTTGGCGCGCTCCTTCTCGAGGGCGCGCTGCGCCTTGAGCGTGCGCTGGTAAACCTTCGAGTTGAGGTAGTCCGACTCGCTCGGGACGGCGGGGACGTTGACCGGCTGGCGCGACGACGTCGAGACGATCGAGATGTCCTGCAGGAGCGAGCTCAAGAGTCAGCCTCGTCGACGACCGAGGGTAACGAGGAACGAGGGGAGGAAGCGGACGCACATCTGCGTCGATCTCTCCAGAGAGCTTGCTGCGCCCCGTCATGCTGCGCACGCCCGCGCCGGGCGCCAACAAGCCGTTGCGGACCTGCGCCCGCGCGCCCTGGAGCGGCTCGCCCGCGCTCGCCGAGCGCTGCTTGGCCCACGGCTGCGCCGGCGCGCCGCCGTACTCGGCACCGGCGTACTGCGCGACCGACGACGTGCTCGGTGAGGGCGAGATGGTCGGCGAGGGGTTGGGCGACGCCGTGACGGCGGGGGACGAGCCGGCGCCCATGGACGGGTACGGGCCGAGGAAGCTCGCGCGGACGGCGGACCGAGGGCTCGCGGCGGCGGTGAGGCCGGTCGTCTGGGCGGCGGCCGAGTGGGCGTAGGCGAGGTCGTACGGCGAGGGCTCGTTCGAGACGTTGAAGCCGAACGGGTCGACGAGGGCGACGCCGGGCGGGAGGCGCGAGTGCCGTCGGCCGTCGCCAGTCGGGGTCGAGGAAGAGGTCGAGGAAGAGGAGGGGGTAGGGTAGATGGGCGCGGCGTCGAGCAGGCGCGAGTGCTGCAGTGCGGGGGACGGAGGACGAAGTCAGCTCGGGCTCGACTCGGCGCGACGGCAAGGCAAAGAGCGTGCTGCTCGAGAAGAAAGAGGAAGGGACGCACTCGCTGAACGGCATCGAGCGGGCGCTCCCACCGGTACGGGTCGTCCTGGTGCCCACGCGTCCCCGCCGCGTTGCGCACGTCCTCGTCGAGCAGCTCCTCCTGCGCCGAGCCGTTGAAGTCGTCGCCCATCTGGCCGCCGCGGTACCCGTTCATGGTGGTGCCGTGCGACGCGGCGTGCGCGCTGGGCGGGGCCGAGCGGAAGAGGGCCGACCGGCGGTCGACGGGCGCAGAGGCGGAGGAGGCCGACGAGGCGAGCGAGTCGGTCGAAGCGGACGCGACGGGCGCGTGTGCGGGCTCCTCCGGGGTCGAAGGGAGGCTGTTGAGGTCGGACCGAAAGCTGGACGCGCTGCTGCGGCGCGAGTTGCGCGACGAGCGCGAGGAGAAGGGCGGGGCGGGTGGTTGGAGGGGCGACTCGAGGCCGGGCTCGACGGGGGCCGAGGCGACGGTGGCGAGCGACAGTGCGGGTGTGCTCGAGGACGCGCGCTTCTTGGGTGCGCCTGCTGCTGGGTGGGAGCGCGGCGGGGGCGAGGCGACGGAGGCGGCGGCCGGGGGAGGAGGAGGAGGGGGAAGGGGTGCCGGCGAGCTCGAGGGCGAGGCGGGGCCTGGTGAGGGCCGGTCTGGCGGTGTGTGGCTGTCCGTGGCTGCTGCAGGGTCTCGCGCAGGGCTGGCGGGGCAGGAGGAGCGGTGGGTCAGCACGACTCCTCAGAGGCCTGGCCAGGTCGGGGCGAGCTCTGAGTCGCCCTTGTTTCGGCTCGCTCGAGGGGCACACAGAGGCTGCAGACGCACCTGCTAGACCGAGCCATGGCGTCCTGGTCCATCTCGTCGCGCTCGCCGGTGCTGTGGTTGCCTCGAGGCGCGGCTGCCTCGGACGGGCGATCGGTTGGCCGGTCGGAAGGGCTCGTGCGACGGCAGCGCTCGTCCAAGGGCTCGCAGGCGATCGCGACCGTGCGCTGCGTGACGGCGGTCCTCAAGCGCTGCTGCACAGCGGGACAGGGACGACCAGCGGGCGCACACCTCTGCGCGTCGCGCCTCTTTCGGTCGACTCTTGGCACGGCCGACCCCGCAGCGCTGCGCGAGGTGCGACCCGGGTGCTTTCTGCGCCCTTCAAACTCTCTCGCTCGCTACGAGGCTTGTGCAGCCGGGCGACACTGCCGGACGGGCTCGCAGAGAGACGCAGAGCGAAAGCCGAACGAGAGCGCGCAGCTGCCAGCGTCGAGAGAAGCTAGCGAGGACGAAGCTGCGAAGGTCGGCGCGACGTCGACGATGCCGACAGGACGACCAGGATGCTGGAAGAGAAGATACAGACGCCGACCACCGGGGTCGGCAGCTACAGCTCGCCGCTCTGACCTCCTCGACGCCGCACGCGCGCGCGCTCACCGCTCGAGGTGCCCGCTGAGCGGGTTGCTGCTCACGTCGATGTGGACGAACGCGCGCTCGATCCCGCTGAGCTGCTCGATCGCGTACTGGGCCGCCTCGCCAATGTTGTGCGCGACCGTGAGCGACGTCTCGGGCGGGAGGACGGCGTCGCACTCGACGATGAGGCCCTCGCCGGCGTGGTAGATCGACAGGTGCTGGATCGCCGTGACGAGCGGCGAGAAGCGCGTGAGGAGGTAGGCGATGCGCTGGTGCTCGTGCGGGTCGGCGCGCCGGCCCGTGAGCTTGCGCACGTTGTCGAGGAGCGTGCGCGTCCACTCGACGATGACTGCGAGGAGGGAGGCTGCGGGTCAGCGAGGGGCACACGGTGCGACGGTCAAGAGTGTGAGCGAGAGGGACGCACTGTAGAGCGAGAGGACGGCGCCGCCGAGCGGGTCGAGGTACGGCCACTTGATGAGCTGTCCGACGTACGGGAAGAGGAGCGAGAAGACGTTGAAGACGATGTCGTTCTCGGCGTCCTGCTGCAGAGCCTCGACGGATGCGCTCTTGATGGCCCGGCACGAGAGCCAGACGGCGCCCTTAACGACGATCGTGCCGACCATGGTCGCGATGGCGATGGGCGGGAGGTTTGTCTGCTCGAGGTGCCGGTCGCACAGCCGCTGGATCGACTCGATGAGGACTTGGAGGAAGCCCGAGATCATGGCGACGGCGAAGACGAGGATGCCGAGCGGTTCCATCCTGCAAGATGCGAGGACGAGGAGTCAGCGCGACCGTCCTAGACTCCCCTCTCGCTGCGACATGCTCGAGCCCACCGAGCTCGACAGAGCCGACCTCGGTCGCTCACTCGCGCCTTCCACGACGCGACGGCGAGGAAAGGAGGAAGGGTGGAAGGAAAGAGAGAGGGAGAGGGACGCACCGCTGCTTGCCGGTCGGGTAGGTGAAGCGGGACTGCCAGGACTTGTGCTCGATGATGCGCGTGGTCCCAAAGATGATCAAGGTCGACAGGAAGTCCATGGCCGAGTCGACGGTCGACGCGATGAGCGACATCGAGTGCGACACGAGGACGACGCCAATCTTTGCCGCGAGGAGGACGACGTTGACGAGCGTGTTGACGTTGACGGCCCACCTGACGCTCGCGCGCAGCTCGTCGTCGCGCTGCGCCGTGTCGGGCGGCGTGCTCGGGATGAGCTCGCCCGTCGCCTGCTTGGCGCGCGCCGACTCGAGCACGTCGTCGACCTCGGCAAACTGGTCGAGCATCTCGTTCTGGCGCACGTAGAAGGCCCGGACGCGCTTCGACATGCGCCTAAGCTCGGCGTCCGACTTGCGGAAGTGCTCAAACTCGCCGGCGCGGTCGTCAATGAGGCCGGCGACGCGCAGGACCGACTCGGTGCGCTTGATGGCGGCCCCGGCGCCGTCCTCGTTGAGGGCGACAAAGCCCGGCGCGGCCGTGAGCGAGCCGTAGCCGTTGCTCGGGAGGGTGAGGCGGCGCTTGGGGGTGCTGCGGTGCGTGCTCGAGCCGTGGCCGTTGGCGAGGAGCGGGGCTCGCTCCGTGGTGGGCGACTCGAGGGCGGCCTCCTCGTCGACGTCGCACAGGAGGTGGTGCTGCGGTGGAGGGGTGTGGGTGCCGGCTGACGAGTCGTTCGAGTAGCGGCGGGCGTGGGCGTGCGAGCTCGAGTGGTGGACGAGCTGCGGGAGATGAGGCCGCTCGCGCGAGGTGGAGCGCGAGGCGGGCTGGGACGAGTCGTCGCCGTCGTCGTGGACGCGAAAGGTGGGCGTCATCAGGCCGTGCTCGTGCAGCCTCGCAGCCTCTCGAGGCGAGGCGGAGGCGGTGTGGAGGGAGGAAGGAGACCTCCGCTCGCCGTCACCTCGGACTCCGATCGAGCCACTCTCGCTCTCTCTCTACCAGCTCAACCGACCAGCTGAGATGTGGCAAGCTGCCCTGCAAGATCCTCAAGAGCGCTCGGCCTTCCAGGACCTCCTCGAGGGCTACTTTCGCCGACCGTTCCCCACCTCGCCTCCCTCCGCCGCCGCACCCGCACCGCCGCCAGCACTCGCCACGAGGGCCCCGGTAGCCCCTTCACACTCGAGCTACAGCGCACCTGCACCCCGTCAAGCACCGGCAAGCCCCTCGAGCGGGCCCCGGCAGCCGGCCGGCCTCGTCCAGGAGCAGCGCGAGGACCCGATGGCTCGTGTCACCTCGTCGCCGCACTACCAGGCCTACAAGCTGTCGCAGGCCAAGACACCGACCGAGGCGGTCCGGACCATCGGCGGCATGGACGCATCGACCAAGCGCGCAGTGCGTCCCCCTTCCCCTCTTCCATCCTCCCCCTCTCCTCTCGCCGCTCACGCGCCCACCCCTCCTCCCTGCAGTTCGCCAAAGCCGTCCTCTCGTCCAAGGGCCCGCTCAACAGCGAGGAGCAGCGCAAGAAGAAGGAGAGCGGGCCCGGGCCCCTCGCCGTCGCCGTCCCGCGCACCTACGCCGGCCCGCCGCCGCCGCGACGAGCGGGCGCGGGACCCGGCGCCGAGATGGGCGCACCGTCGGCGGCGACGGAAGAGCGCGTGAGGGCGCTGTACGACTATGCGGCGGCGAGCGGGGAGGACCTGTCGGTGCGAGAGGGGGACGAGCTGGTTGTCGTCGAGCGAGGTGCGTCTTCTTCTCTCTCTCTCCTCCCTCGGCCGCCGTCCGGCTTTCCCTGTCCGACAAGAACACCTCCATGCTCCTTGTCGAGCGAGGCGACCGCAACAACCCGGCGGAAAGGCGTTCATCGTTGACGCTTCTACCTCGCCCGCAGTTGACGCCGACTGGACGCGGTGCCGGAGCGCAAACGGCTTTGTCGGGCTCGTGCCGTCCTCCTATGTCCAGGACCTTTGATGTAGCACTATGTCTGAGCGCAATACAGCCTGTTGTCGTGTCGCCGCCCCTTCGCGCTCGCTCGCCCCGACGCAAGAGGCTCGTCCCTCTCGTCTCTCGCCCTCACCACCTCACGACCATGCCCGGCGACCTGTACAGCATCACGTCGACCGTTGCGCTACCCAACGACCCGGAGAGCAGGAGCTACCCTCGCTTCGGCCTCGGTGCGTCCCCCTTCGAGCCAGCACCTCATCCTCATCGGCTCCAGCTGACGACAACCCCTCTCTCCCTCGCGCGCAGGCGTCTACGTGACCGAGCCCGGCGCAGAGACGTACAATGCCGTGACTTGGGCTCTCGAGGTGCGTCCCTGCCCCCTCCTCTGAGCTTGTGGAACCAGAGCTGACGTTGTTCGGCTCGCGCAGGCGGGGTACAGGGTGAGTCGGCGCAGGAGCTTTTGCTGTGGCTGCGTGAGTGTACGCTGACCTTGCCTTACTTCTCTACGCCCGTCACACGCCTCTCGCTCCGCCCTGCAGCACATCGACGGTGCGTGCGTCCTCCTCCGCCTCCACCGGAACCTCGAGCTGACCCTCTCTCTCTCTCCGCTCGCAGGCGCCGAGTGGTACGAGAACGAGGAGGACTGCGGCCGTGCCATCAACGACTTTATCAAGAAGTCTGGCGTCCCTCGGTCCGACATCTTCGTGCGTCCTCGTCCTCCTCCCCCACCTCGTCCCCCCTCCTCGCCCTCGCTGAGGCCCCTCCCTCCTCTTCGTGCGCCCGCAGTTCACGACCAAGCTCATGCACAACCGCACCGACCCCGCCTGGGTCACCAAGTGCGTCGACGTCAGCCTCAAGAAGGCCGGGCTCGACTACATCGACCTGTACCTGATCCACGACCCGACCGGCGGGCCCGACGTGCGCGCCGCCATGTGGCAGGGCTGCTGCGACGTGCGCGACACGGGCAAAGTGCGCGCTATCGGCGTCAGGTGCGTCCACCGTCCCCTTCTCCGTCGTGAGGGAGAGAGAGAGAGAGCTGACGAGGAGGGGCCCGCGCGCAGCAACTTTGGCGTCAAGCACCTCGAGGACCTCATCGCGCGCAAGCCCAAGTACCTCCCCGCCGTCAACCAGGTCGTGCGTCCCCCTCCCTCCCTCCCCTCCTCCCTTCGCCGGCTCCTCGTTGACCCCGCCCCCCACTTCCGTCGCCCGCAGGACCTGCACCCGTTCATGACGCGCAACGCCCTTGTCGCCTACTGCGAGTCGCAGCGCATCGTCCTCGAGGCGTGGGCGCCCCTCGTGCGCGGCATGCGCTTCAAGCACCCGGTCGTCGTCGAGCTCGCCCAGAAGTACAACAAGTCGCCCGCCCAGGTCCTCATTCGCTACGGCCTCGACAGGGTGCGTCCCTCTTCTCTCTCTCTCGGTCTGCTGAGGTGCAGCGAGGTGCTGACGAGCTCGTGTGCGCGCAGGGCTTCATCGTGATCCCCAAGTCGACCCGGAAGGAGCGCATCGTCGACAACGCCCGCGTCTTCGATTTCACGCTCGAGCAGGAAGACGTG
>Ga0308169_10002818_pt1 | contig 17567 bp, 18 predicted proteins | sample PhyBR1_2_FD_202139 | JGI IMG/M metagenome (GOLD analysis project Ga0308169, IMG submission 202139) | Phyllosphere microbial communities from UC Gill Tract Community Farm, Albany, California, United States - DLSLSB.R1 | ecosystem: Host-associated > Plants > Phyllosphere > Unclassified | place... | reverse complement strand
ACGAGGCGATGAAGGACGTCGTCGACCCCGAGCTCGGGATCAACGTCGTCGACCTCGGCCTCGTCTACGGCATCCACATCGAGGACGACTCCCGCGTCGTGCTCGACATGACGCTCACGTCGGCGGCTTGTCCGCTGACCGACGTCATCACCGACCAGACCAATTCCGCGCTCGAGGGCATGGCCAGCGACGTGCACATCAACTGGGTCTGGATGCCGCCGTGGGGCCCGGACAAGATCACCGACGACGGCCGCGAGATGCTTCGCGCTCTGGGCTTCAACGTCTGACATGAGTCAGCCGACTCCCGAGCCGGCCGTGCTGGAGGCCTTCTGGTCCTCCGCGCGGTCGGCTCTCGGCATCTGCGGGCCCGTTGCCGGAGTCGTGGTCCTTCGGCAGCGGTGCTGGGTCGGCCGACCAGCTGTTCGCGCTCGTCCTGGCCGGGATCAAGACGGCCGGCGCCAGCCAGTGGCTAGGGTGTGAGGCGTGGCGGTCGTGCTGGTCGGGGTGGGTCGGATCGGTCGATGGATCGACAACTTCTCGAGTCGGCACGGGGGAGTGGCGGAGCTGTCGGTGAGTGCCGGTGCGCTGCACGGGCTTGCCTCGGACGGGTCCACGTTCGCCGCCCGGCTTCCGTTCGATCGGGCGTACGAGGGTCCCGCCGACCCGGTCGCCTTCGCCGCCGCAGCGGAGCCTCCGGCCGACTGGGGTGTGCTGCTGGTCCGCAAGGGCGGCTTCGCCGTCGCACGGCTGCACGGCACCGAGATCACCGCCTCCAAGGTCGGCAAACGGCACGTCCAGGGCAAGACGAAGGCGGGCGGGTGGAGCCAGCAGCGTTTCGCCCGGCGACGCGACAACCAGGCGCGCACCGCAATGGCGGCCGCCGACGAGCACGCCGCCCGGATCCTGGACCACCTCGACGGCCCGCTCGTCTATGGCGGGATCGAGGACGCAAGACCGGAGGACACGGTCCTTCTCCCCGGGCATGTGCCCGATCCGAGGAGAGAGGTCCTGAACAAGGCGATCCTGGACGCCCAAGCCGTGCATTTCAGCGTCATCAACGCCGAGGACCGCTAGCGTCCTGGACATGGCCTGCCATGAAGCCCTCCTCACGGGCGATGTCCACGAACTGATCAGGCACCTCGAGGACGAGATCCTCCGGGGCAGCATCTCCGCGACCCGGGAGGAGGCCACCGAGCAGACCCTGGGTGACGCCCTGATGGTCGTGCGCACCTACGAGCGCTACAGCGCGATGGGCGGCAACCGGGTCAGCCTCAACGTCGCTGTGCTGGCCGTCGGCGGGCAGCTCGCCGTCACGATGACGGCCGCCGGTGGCAGCGAGGCGATGTTCTTCAAGATCAACACCTTCGGCGAGGAGGCGTTCCTCCAGAAGGCCGTCGACGCGCTCGCGAGCTTCGGCCGCCGCGGCCGACCCTCGAGCGACTCCGACCTCATCGGCTGAGTTCGATGAGTGACCTCACGGCCGAGCCGGTCATCGAGATCAGCGGGCTGGTCAAGAGCTTCGGCCGCTCCCGGGCTCTCGACGGGCTCGACCTCGAGGTCGCCCGCGGCGACGTGCACGGGTTCCTCGGACCCAACGGCGCCGGCAAGTCCACCACGATCCGTGTCCTGCTCGGCCTGATGCGGGCCGGTGCCGGGACCGTGCGGCTGTTCGGTGACGACCCGTGGCGCAACGCGCCCGCGCTCCATCGGCGGCTGGCCTACGTCCCGGGCGATGTGAGCCTGTGGCCCAACCTCTCGGGCGGCGAGACCATCGATCTGCTCCTGCGGATGCGCGGCATCGACCCACAGGTGAGCCACAAGGCGGAGATGATGGAGCGCTTCCGCTTCGACCCGACGAAGAAGGGCCGTGCCTACTCCAAGGGCAACCGACAGAAGGTCGCGCTCATCGCTGCCTTCGCGGTGCCCACGGAGCTGCTGATCCTCGACGAGCCGACCAGCGGGCTCGACCCGCTGATGGAGCAGGTCTTCCGCGACTGCGTCGCCGAGCATCTGGGTCGAGGGTCGACGGTGCTGCTCTCGAGTCACATCCTCTCCGAGGTCGAGCGGCTCGCGGACCGGGTGACGATCATCCGCGACGGCCGCACCGTGGAGACCGGCACGCTGGACGAGCTGCGCCGGCGGGTGCCAGATCTGACGCAGGGCGCCGACCTCGAGACTCTCTTCCTCGACGCCTACCGCTCTCCGGAGCAGGGCGCCGACGGCGGATGAGCGCCGGTACGGGCACCGCGACCGGCGCCCTTCTGCTCGTGCGCCAGAACCTGCGCCGCGATCGCGTCGTCGTCCTGGTCGTGCTCGTCCTGATGGCCGTGATGGCATACGCCTCGGCCGCCTCGACGACGACGATCTACCACAGCACGGCGGATCGCGTGGCCGCGGCGGAGGCGATCGACGCCCAGCCCGCGCTGCGCGCGCTCTACGGCCGCATCCTGGACATCCACGCGCTCGGCGAGGTCGCGATGACGAAGATGACGGTCACGTACGCCGCCTTCGCGGGTGCCCTGTTCATCGCCCTCGTCCGCCGCCACACCCGGACCGAGGAGGAGTCGGGCCGGGCCGAGCTGGTGGGCGCCGCCGCGATCGGGCGCGATGCGCCGATGGCGGCTGCGGTCCTCGAGGCGTCGGCGGTCGCGGCGGTGCTGGCCGCCGTGGTGTCCGCGATGTGCCTGCTCGGCGGCCTGCCACTGCTCGGCTCACTGTGGTTCGGGGTGATCTGGCTCGGTACGGGCCTGGTGGCCACCGGGATCGGCGCGGTGGCGTGCCAGCTCTCGGCGAGCGCGCGCAGCTGTGCCGGGATCGCCGCCGCGCTGATGGGGGCGCTCTTCGTGGTCCGGGCGGTGGGGGACGCCTCCAGCAGCATCGGCTGGCTGGTGTGGCTGTCCCCGCTCGGCTGGAACACCCAGCTCCGGGCCTGGAGCGGGACGCGGCCATGGGTGGCCGTGCTCTACCTCGTCGCGTCGGCCGTCCTCCTCGCGGCCGCGCAGGCGATGCGCAGCCGGCGGGATCTCGGCTCGGGTCCGCTCGCCGCGCGCCCGGGTCGCGTGGACGGCAGGCCCTCGTTCGCCAACCCGTACGCCCTCGTCCTGCGCGGCCAGCTCGTCGCGCTGACCTTGTGGAGCACGGCCTGCCTGGCGCTGGGGATCCTCTTCGGGCTGATCACGCCGGGCCTGCAGGACCTGCTCGACACCGTCGACATGCAGGAGGTCCTCGATCACCTCGGCGGCGCCCTGATCGCGGCTGTCGTCTCGGTCGCCGGCATCGCGGTGACCTGTTTCGGGATCACGGTGACCACGCATGCCGCCGATGACGAGACCAGCGGACGCGTCGAGCTCGCGCTGTCGACCGCCGCGTCGCGCGGCACGTGGTGGCGGGCGACCGCTGCGACGGCCCTGGGCGGCGTCGCCTGGCTGCTGCTGGTGACGGGTGTCGGCCTGTGGGTCGGTCTGCTGCTCGGTGGCTTCGAGGGCGACGGGGGGCGATCCTGGACGGCGCTGGTCGCGGCGCTGGCCTGGGTCCCCGCCGCGTGGGTGGTGCTCGGGGTGACCCTGTGCTGCCATGCCTGGAGCGCGCATCGCGCGGCGCTCGGCTGGGCCGGCCTCGGCCTCTGCGTCTTCCTCACCCTCGCCGGGGATCTGCTCCACCTACCGCGCTTGGTCATCCACCTCTCGCCGTACTCCTCGGTGCCCGCCTACCCGGCCGATGCGTGGCGCTGGCTCCCGTTCGTCGTGCTCACCCTGGTCGCCGCGCTGCTCGCCTTCGGCGCGTGGTTGCGCTTCGAACGGCGTGATATCGGCTAGTTTCCGGTACATGTGGCAGCCCGAGCCGGGGTGGCATCCGATGCCTGGTGGGACGGGTACGTCCACGATCGGCGTGTGGCGAGCCTCGCTCGGGGAGCAGGCGGTCGTGATCAAGCGACTCGCCGTGCCCGGTCCGGACGACCCGCGCCAGCTCAGCGATCCGCGGCACTTCGCCTACTGGCGACGCGAGGCCGACGTCGCCACGTACGGCCTGTTGGACGACGCCCCGGGCGTACGGCTCACGCCAACCGCCGTCGAGGAGGACGCTGAGGGCATCACGCTGACCAGCGAGTGGGTCGAGGACGCCGCCAACGCGGGCCTGTTCATCATGCATGCGCTCGGCCGCTTCGCCGGCGCCGAACTGGCGCACGTGCGCTGGCTGGCTCGCAACCAATTGCGCGATCGCCTCGCCCGCGTGGAGGCACACGGCGGGTGGGCGACGCTGGAGCGCACGACCGTGGCTGACGTCGCGCATGAGCTGTGGCGCCGTCGGGAGACCTTCCTCGACGAGCTGGACGGGCTGCCGCAGGTCGCGCAGCACGGCGACCCGACCCCGGCCAACTTGCCCGGCCGCGACGGCGACCTGCTGGTCGCCCTGGACTGGGCCTGCCTGGGGTACGGCGCAGCCGGCGCCGATGTCGGTCTCTACCTGCTCCAGGCCCGCGAGGAGTTCGAGCCGCTGCTCGACGCGTACCTGCTGGGCCTGCCCGACGGCCTGGCCACCCGTGCGGACGTGACCCGCGCCGCGCAGATCACCGCGGTCTACACCGCGCTGACCCGGGCCGAGTGGGCCCTCGCCCGGGTCGCCGGGGGAGAGGGGGCGCTGGTCGCGAAGTTCCGCCATCCGGCCGTCGCGCCGCACCTGCGGGCGCTGCAGCGCCAGTTCGCCGCTATCGAGGCGCTGCTCGACGGCTGAGCCACCACCTCAACCACCGAGCCGGTGGTTGAGGTGCGAGGAGCGCTAGCGACGAGACTCGAAGCCACTCAGCCCAGGCTCTTGGCCGAGAACGTGTCGCAGGCCTTGATGTTGTTGTTCGCGTCCATACCGGTGCGGAACCAGTGCTCGCGCTCGGCCGAGGAGCCGTGGGTCCACTGCTCCGGGTTCACGCGACCGCCCATCCGCTTCTGGATGTAGTCGTCGCCGACCTCCTTGGCCGCGGTGATGGCCTGGTTGATGTCCTGCGCGGTGAGGTCCTCGATCAGGACGTTTCCGTCGCTGTCCTGGACCGACGTCGCGGCGTGCGCCCACATGCCGGCGTAGCAGTCGGCCTGCAGCTCCAGGCGGACCGAGTCGGAGTCGGCGCCCTGCTGGGTCCGGACCTTGCTCATCGTGCCGAGCAGGTCCTGGATGTGGTGGCCGTACTCGTGGGCGATGACGTACGCCCGCACGAACGGGGTCGCATCCCCACCGAGCTGCTTGAAGATCGTGTCGTAGAACGCGGTGTCGAGGTAGATCGTCTGATCGCCCGAGCAGTAGAAGGGGCCCACGTCGGTGGTCGCGTTGCCGCAGCCGTTGGTCTGCACCGAGCCGTGGAAGACGTCGATGGCCTGCTCCGGGCGGAAGCGGCTGCTGACCTGCGGCTGGCTCGACCAGTAGTCGGTCAGCGAGTTCTCCACCGCGACCAGCGCGCACTCCGCGCTCTTGTTGGCATCCGCACCGGTCTTGCAGGTGCTGTAGTCGAACGTCGACCCACCCGAGCCGGACAGGCCCACCGAGTTCGTCGTGAACGCCGAGCCGTTCATCGCCTGGCCGAGTGCCCCGCCCAACCCGCCACCGCCGCTGCCACCGCCCTGCAGCTGGATGATCACGTAGATGATCGCGATGATCACACCGACCACACCGCCGCCCCCGGCGACGTGCGGCAGGCCGATGCCTCCGCCTCCACCGCCGCCGACATCGCGGGTCCGGCTCGAGTCGAGGTTGGCCTTGGAGTTGAAGCGCATCGGTCCCCCATGGATCCAGGCTGCAGGCAGCAGTGTGACGTCGGGGGCGACGCGCGCCCCCGACCACCCTAGCGACCGGGTGGACTACTCCGGCTGATCGACCGCCAGCTCCGGGGGCGCGGTGGTGAAGCCGCGGGTGAGGTAGAGCAGCACGCACAGGCCCAGCGCCGCCCAGGTCAGGCCGAGGATGATCGCGTGCCGGTCCAGCTGGAACAGCAGGTAGACGCAGACCGCCGCGCCGATCAGGGGGAGCAGCAGGTTGCGGACCGGATCGAGACCGTCGGCGCGGTGACGCAGGTAGTAGGCGATGACCGACAGGTTCACGCAGGTGAAGGCGACGAACGCGCCGAAGTTGATGAAGGACGTGGAGGTCGCGACGTCGAGGAAGGTGGCGAGGAGCCCGACCAGAGCGGACAGCAGGATCCCTGCGACCGGCGAGGAGAAGCGGCGACTCAGGCGCCCGAAGATCGAGCGGGGCAGCACGCCGTCGCGGCCCATCGCGTACATCAGACGTGAGGCGGAGGCCTGCGCCGCCAGACCCGAGGTGAACTGTCCGACGACCAACCCGGCGAGGAAGATCGCGCCGAAGAGGCTGCCGCCGATCTTGATGGCGATGTCGTGGGCGGCCGAGGAGGAGTCGGCGAAGTGGCCTCCCGGGTGCACCAGCTGGGTCGTGTACGAGACGAGCACGAAGACCACGCCACCGATGAGCGCGACGAGGAGAACCGCGCGCGGCACCGTCCGGCGCGGCTCGATCGCCTCCTCGGTGAAGGTGGTGACGGCGTCGAAGCCGAGGAAGGAGTACGCGGCGATCGCAGCCCCGGCGGTCACGCCGGAGAACGTGGCGCCGGTGTGGTTGAACGGCGAGAGCGTGAAGAGGGCGCCGCCGCCGTGGTCACCGGCGACCGAGGCGATCGACAGCACCACGAACAGCAGCACCACGAGGAACTGGGCGACCATCAGGATGAAGTTCGCCCGGTCGGCGACCCTGAGCCCGATGATGTTGAGCACGGTGGTGAGTGCGATGAACAGCAGCACCCAGACCGCGATCGGCACCGAGGTGAACTGGGCGTTGAGGTAGGCGGCCCCGATCAGCCAGATCACCATCGGGAGGAACAGGTAGTCGAGGAGCACGGCCCAGCCGACCATGAACCCGATCCGGTCGCCGATGGTGCGTCGCACGTACGTGTACGCCGAGCCCGCGACCGGGTAGGTGGCTGCCATCCGGCCGTAGCTGGCGGCGGTGAAGAGCATGGCGACCATGGCCACCAGGTAGGCCGATGCGCTCGCGCCCGAGGTGGTCTCCGCGACCACGCCGAAGATGCCGAGCACGATGATCGGCGTCATGTAGGCCAGGCCGAGCATGACCAGCGAGCGCAGGCCCAGCGTGCGCGTCAGGTGGGGCGCGGGGGCCTCGGGGGCAACGGTCATCGGAGCGGCTCGCTTTCGGTGGGGGTGGTGGCGCCGGGGTGCTCGGAGGAGGGCTGCCAGGTGGCGGGATCGATGCGACCGGCGTAGAGGGGGAGCGGGAGCGGGTCGTCCTCTGATCGGAACTGTGACCACACCCGGTTGACGCCGGCGGTGCCGACGGTGCGCGTGTAGTCGATCCGGTCGAGGTCGAGGTCGACGACCAGCACGTCGTCGTGCGCGTCCGGAGACTCGGCGAGCACCTCGCCCTCGGGGCCGGTGACGATGCTGCGCCCACGGCCCTCCGGACCGGCGCAGTTGACGCTGACCATGAAGACCTGGTTCACGATGGCGTTGGCGCGGGCGAGCACCAGCTCCTGCGCGCGGTCGTCGGAGGTCGTACGGACCAGGTTGAGCACCACGTCGGCGCCGTACCAGGCCAGGTGGCGGGTCACCTCGGGGAACCAGGCGTCGTAGCAGATCGAGACCCCCAGCCGGCAGTGTCCGGGGATGTCGACGACGGTGAAGCTGTCGCCGGGCCGGTACGGTTCGTAGGGCCGCCACGGGAAGATCTTGCGATACACCCCCGCCAGTGCACCGTCCGGGCCGAGGACGATCGCGGTGTTGTAGACGCTGTCGTCGGGGCCGCGCTCGACCAGCGTCCCGGGGACGAGCCAGACGCCGAGCCGGGCGGCGAGCGCCTGGAGCTCAGCGACCAGTGGGCCGTCGAGGTCGATCGCGCCGCGCAGAAGCTCCTCGCGGCGGGCGTCGGGGTCGGCGACGGTCGGCCCGAAGAGGTGGATCTCCGGGAACGCGATCAGGTCCGCCTCGGGCGCGCGCTGCAGCACGGTGCGCGCCTGCGACTCGAATGCCGCGAGGTCGGTGCCCATCGGGAGCGCGGGCAGCTGAACCGCTGCGATCTGGAACGTCGGCACAAGACCTCCTGGCAGGTGGGAACAGACGCGGCAGTGAAAATAGATCAAAATGATCAGTATGTCTACGGTTGGGTAGGGTTCGAGCCACCGACCTGTCCGCGAGCCTCAGGAAGCACCGTGTCACAGCCCTCCCTGCCCGCCGCGCTGAGCGGCGCCGCGATCTCCCGCATCAAGCGGATCACGGCCGTCGACACCGTCCGGGCCCGGATCTCGATGGCGGTCAGCCTCGGTCTGCTGCCGCCGGGGGAGCGGCTGCCCTCCGAGAGCGCTATCGCGGCGACGCTCGGCGTCGGTGAGATCACGGCGCGCCGAGCCGTCGAGTCGCTCGCCGAGGAGGGGGTGCTGGAGCGTCGTCGTGGGCGCGGCGGCGGCACCTTCGTGGCGTCGACCGGACAGGCGATCGCCGGCGACGCCGGCGCCGAAGCGATCGCCGCCTACCTCGAGGACGCCGACGAGGTGCACCGGCTCATCGACGTGCGCCTGCTGCTGGAGGCGGCGCTCACCCACCATGCGGCGCTGGACGCGACCGACGACCACCTGGAGGACCTGCAGCGTCACATCGACGCGGCCGAATCTGCGACCTCCTGGGCCGAGTACCACCTCGCCGACGAGCGGTTCCATCGCGGCGTCGCGCGTGCCAGCGGACTCGAGTGGGCGATCGGCTACTACGACGACGTGCTGACCGACCTTTACGCCTACTTCCTGCCGTACCCGATCGCCTACCTGCGCGAGTCGAACAGCGAGCACCGCAACCTGCTGGCCGCGCTCCGACGCCGTGACCCGGTCGCCGCGGTCGGCATCATCGAGAGCCACGTCACGGTGCTGCACGACTCCATGTTCATGGGGTTGCGGCGAATGAGAGCTGAGCCGGGATCCGGCCTAGACTCGTCCACCTCATGATCACCGCCCAGAGCCTCGAGGTCCGCGTCGGTGCACGCCTCCTCATGGAGAACGTCAGCTTCCGTGTCGGCCCCGGCGACAAGGTCGGCCTGGTGGGCCGCAACGGTGCCGGCAAGACCACCCTCACCAAGGTGCTCGCCGGCGACCTCGCCCCCGCAGCGGGGGAGGTCTCCCGTGGCGAGATCGGCTACCTGCCCCAGGACCCGCGCGTCGGGGACCCCGAGATCCCGGTCAGTGACCGGATCCTGTCGGCCCGCAGCCTCGACGACGCCGTCCGCCGGATGCGCTCGGCCGAGGAGCAGATGGCCTCGGCCGATCAGAAGGTGCACGACAAGGGCATGCGGCGCTTCGCCCGTGCCCTGGACGAGTTCGAGGCCGGTGGCGGCTACGCCGCCGAGTCCGAGGCCAAGACGATCGCGAACGCCCTCGGCCTGCCCGATCGCTTGTGGGAGCAGCCGCTCAAGACGCTCTCCGGCGGTCAGCGCCGTCGTGTCGAGCTGGTCCGGATCCTGTTCTCGCAGGCCGAGGTGCTCATCCTCGACGAGCCGACCAACCACTTGGACGCCGACTCGATCATCTGGCTGCGCGAGTGGATGAAGACGTTCAAGGGCGGCTTCATCGTGATCTCCCACGACAACGAGCTCCTCGAGGAGACCGTCAACAAGGTCTTCCACCTCGACGCGAACCGCGCCGTGATCGACATCTACAACATGGGCTGGAAGCAGTACCTGTCCCAGCGCGAGACCGACGAGGCCCGCCGCAAGCGCGAGATGATGAACGCGCAGAACAAGGCCAAGACGCTCACCGACCAGGCGAACAAGATGAAGGCCCGCGCTTCGGGCGCCTCGGCCGCGCAGTCCATGCTCAAGCGCGCCGCCAAGCTCACCGTCGGCCTCGAGGGCGAGCGCCAGAGCGACAAGGTCGCCGCCATCAAGTTCCCGACCCCGCAGCCGTGCGGAAAGACGCCGCTGATGGCCAAGGACCTGTCGAAGTCGTACGGCGCGCTGGAGATCTTCACCGCCGTCGACCTCGCCATCGACAAGGGCTCCCGGGTGGTCATCCTCGGCCTCAACGGCGCCGGCAAGACGACCATGCTGCGCATCCTCGCCGGCGTCGACACACCCGACACCGGTGAGATCGAGCCCGGTCACGGTCTCAAGGTCGGCTACTACGCGCAGGAGCACGAGACGCTGGACGTCGGCCGCTCGGTGCTGGAGAACATGCAGTCGGCCGCGCCGCAGCTCACCGACGTCGAGGCGCGTACGGTCCTGGGCGCGTTCCTCTTCCAGGGCGACGACGCGCACAAGCCGGCCGGCGTGCTGTCCGGCGGCGAGAAGACGCGACTGGCGCTCGCGTCGCTGGTCGTCAGCCAGGCCAACGTGCTGCTGCTCGACGAGCCCACCAACAACCTCGACCCGGCCTCGCGCGAAGAGGTGCTCAACGCGATCCGCACCTACGAGGGAGCGATCATCCTGGTGACCCACGACGAGGGCGCGGTACACGCGCTCGAGCCGGACCGGGTGCTGATCCTGCCCGACGGCGTCGAGGACCTCTGGAACGACTCCTACGCAGAGCTCGTCTCGCTGCACTGACCTGACCGGGCGCGCCCGTGACCCGGGTGGCTCTAGGCTTGGCTGCGATGCCTCTCCACGACTTCTGCGAACGATGCGACCTCCCGCTGTCACAGTGCGTCCACGGGATGCCCGCGCCGGCGCCCACGCCCGAGCCCGTGAAGGCGCCGCCGAAGCCGCGCAAGCGCGCCACCTCGGCGGTGACCTCCGCAAAGAGCGCACCGGCGCGACCGGTGACCCGGCGGTGGACCCCGCCTGAGGAGCTGAGCGAGGTCATCGTGGAGCTGCTGCGCGATGCCGGGGGAGCGCTGCCCGGCGAGGACCTCCTCACGAGGCTGGGCGAGGCCATCGCTCCTCGGCTGCGTTCGGGTGACGAGGAGCGCATGCCCGGCGGCGAGCTGCGCTGGCACTACGCCGCCCGACGCGCGCGACAGGCCCTGATCGCCGACGGCGTGATGCTCCCCGGGACCCACGAGATGTGGACGCTCGCGAGGTGATGGGCGGCAACCTCGGGATGGGCGGTGTCTACCGCAACCTGCGCTCGGACCGCGACGTCCTCGACAAGCGGCTCACCCGGGGGACCGTACGCCGGGTGCTGTCCTTCGCCGGTCCCCACCAACGGCTGATCAGCGGCTTCCTGGCGCTGATGGTGGCCGACGCCGGGCTGGTCGTGATCACGCCGCTGCTGACCAAGTGGATCGTGGACGACGGCATTTTGCGGGGCGATCTGTCGCTGGTGGTGTGGCTGGCGGGCGCCATGGCCGCGGTGGCCCTGCTCGACGCCGTGCTCGGGATCGGCTCCGGCTACCTGTCCTCCCGCATCGGGGAGGGGCTGATCTTCGACCTGCGCACCCAGGTCTTCGCCCACGTCCAGCGCCAGTCGCTGGCGTTCTTCACCCGCACGCAGACCGGCGCGCTGGTCTCGCGGCTCAACAACGACGTGATCGGCGCCCAGCGCGCCTTCACCTCGACGCTGTCCAACACGGTCTCGAGCTTCATCTCCGCCGTGGTCGTGGGCGCGACCATGCTGACCCTGTCGTGGCAGGTCACGCTGTTGTGTCTGGCGCTCTTCCCCATCCTGTTGATCACCTCCCGGTGGGTGGGGGTGCGGATGGCAGGGCTGACCCGCGATCAGATGAACGGCAACGCCGACCTCGCCACCGCCATGACCGAGCGGTTCAACGTCGGCGGCGCGATGCTCCTCAAGCTCTTCGGCCGCCGGGCCGAGGAGGACCGGATGTTCGCCACCAAGGCGGGCCGTGTGCGCGATCTCGGGGTGCGGATCGCGCTCCTCACCCGGGTGTTCTCGATGGCGATGCAGCTAGTCCCGGCCCTGGCGACCGCACTCGTCTACGGCGTCGGCGGCTGGCTGGTCATCCGCGGGAACTTCTCGCTCGGCACGCTCACCGCTCTCGGACTGCTGCTCGTCCGACTGCTCGGGCCGCTGCAGAGCCTGTCCAACGCACGTATCGACGTCATGACCGCGCTCGTCTCCTTCGAGCGCGTCTTCGAGGTGCTCGACCTGCCGTCGCTGATCCAGGAGAAGGCGGACGCGCTGCCGCTGCCGCGCGACCTCGGGGGTGCGGCGAGCCTGGAGTTCGAGCACGTCGCCTTCACCTACCCGCGCGCCGACGAGGTCTCCCTGGCATCGCTGGAGACCGTCGCGCGCACAGAGACCGGGATCAACGCCGAGGTGCTGCGCGACATCACCTTCACCGCCGCCCCCGGCCAGATGGTCGCCCTCGTCGGGCCGTCGGGCGCCGGCAAGTCGACGGTCACCCACCTCGTGGCGCGGCTCTACGACGTGTCGTCGGGCGCGGTCCGCGTTGCCGGGCACGACGTCCGCGACGTGACCCTACAGTCCCTCGAGGACGCGGTCGGGTATGTCACCCAGGATGCGCACATGTTCCACGACACCGTGCGCGCGAATCTGGTCTACGCCCGACCCACCGCGTCGGACGACGAGATCTGGGCGGCCCTGCGGGCGGCGCAGATCGACGCACTGGTGTCGGGTCTGCCCGACGGTCTCGACACCGTCGTCGGTGACCGCGGCTACCGCCTCTCCGGCGGCGAGCGCCAGCGTCTGGCCATCGCGCGCCTCCTGCTCAAGGCGCCCGCCATCGTCGTCCTCGACGAGGCGACCGCGCACCTGGACAGCGAGTCCGAGGCCGCGGTCCAGCGGGCTCTGGACGCCGCGCTCGCCGACCGCACGTCCCTGGTGATCGCCCACCGCCTTTCCACCATCCGCCACGCCGACCAGATCCTGGTCGTCGACGGTGGTCGGATCGTCCAGACCGGCACCCACGACTCGCTTCTCGCCGAGGGTGGCCTGTACGCCGATCTCTACCGCACGCAGTTCGCCACCCAGGCCTGACGCCTGAGGCAGTCCGCGGTGGGCGCCCGAGGCGCCCCGGCGCTCAGACGTCCGTCCCGTGCTTGGTGCGCTCGACGCTCGATCCGAACGCCTTCGTCCGGTTGGCGTCGTCCGCCTCGCGGGCCTTGGCGTAGGCCGCGGCGAGCGCCTGCTTGCGCGCGTTCTTCTCGCGCTGCCGGGCCTTCCGAGCGTCGGACGCCGCGGCGCGGACTGCGGCCACCTTCTCCGCGGCCGGCTGAGCGGCACCCCCGTCGGCACCCCCGTCGGCACCCCCGTCGGCGTCGTCGGGAGCGGCCGGAGCATGCAAATACAGCCGGCGCTCGTCGTACATGAGGTAGAAGAACCCGCCCACGGCAAGCAGGCCGAAGAACCACCACTGCAGCGCATAGAAGAAGTGCGGGCCGTTGCCGAGATCGGGGAGGTCGTTGGGCGCCAGCGCCGTCGCCGGGGCGGGGGACTCGGACTCCAGCTCCACCCAGCCGCCGAGCAGGTTGCGCCCGATCGCGGGTCCGATGGTCGCGCTCGAGATCGCGCGCGTGCCGAGTCCGCTGACGCGGGTGCTGTCGCCCCTCGCGTCGCTGCGGACCCAGCCGGTCACGGTGACCTCGCCGGCGGGGGGCGCCGGAACGGCGACCGGATGGTTGTCCTGGTCCTGTGACCTGAGGAAGCCGCGGTCGACCAGGACGCCGGTGCCGTCGGCGGTGATCAGCGGCACGACGACGTCCACCCCGGCCTCGCTGTGGTCGTTGGTGCGGTAGCGCCAGGTGATCGTGTGCGCGGTGTCATACGTGCCGGTGGCGCTCACGCGGGTCCACTCGGTGTCCTTGCCGACCTCACCGCCCGGGCTCAGCACGTCGGCAACGGGCTCCGGGCGCTGCTTCAGATGCGCGGTGATGACCGCGTTGCTGTGGTGCTTGCTCTCCAGCCGGCCCCACTGCCAGTCGCCGAGCCACCACGTGCCGTACGCGAGGATGGCGACCGCGACGGTGAACAGCGCCCAGCGGCGGCTGAGCAGGAAGCGGTACGAGCGCACTGCACGAGGCTAACCGCTCTGCCCGAACCGCCGATGATCGGCAGACACCGGGACATAGACTGACGTGGTGGAGACGACACCGCTCATCGATCGCTACGGCCGCGTGGCATCCGACCTGCGGATCTCCCTGACCGACAAGTGCAACCTGCGGTGCAGCTACTGCATGCCCGCCGAGGGTCTCGACTGGCTGCCCAACGACCGTCTCCTCACCGACGACGAGATCGTGCGGCTCGCCGCGATCGCGGTGCAGCGCCTGGGCGTGCGCGAGATCCGGTTCACCGGGGGCGAGCCGCTCGTACGGCGCGGGCTGGTCGACATCGTCGCCCGTACGCGTGCGATCGACCCGAGCGTGGAGCTGTCGGTGACCACCAACGGCCTGGGGTTGGCCAAGCTGGCGCAGCCGCTCGCGGACGCCGGCCTGACCCGCGTCAACGTCTCGCTCGACACGGTCCGCCCCGAGACCTTCGCCGCGATCACCAGGCGCGACCGGCTGCACGACGTGGTCGAGGGTCTCGAGGCAGCGGCCGCGGTCGGCCTCGGGCCGATCAAGATCAACGCGGTGCTGCTGCGCGGCGTCAACGACGACCAGGCCGCCGAGCTGCTCGGGTGGTCGGTGACGCGGGGCTACCAGCTGCGCTTCATCGAGCAGATGCCGCTCGACGCCCAGCACGGCTGGTCGCGCGAGGGCATGGTGACCGCGGACGAGATCTTCGCGTGGCTGGAGAAGGAGTTCACGCTCACCCCGGCTGAGGAGCCGCGGGGGAGTGCGCCCGCCGAGCTCTTCCACGTGGACGGTGGCGCCGGCGTGGTCGGCACGGTCGGAATCATCGCCTCCGTCACGCGGCCGTTCTGCGGGGACTGCGACCGGGTGCGGCTGACCGCCGACGGCCAGATCCGCAACTGCCTGTTCGCGCGCGACGAGTCCGATCTCCGTGCTGCCCTACGCAGCGGTGCCTCCGACGAGGAGCTCGCATCGCGCTGGGTGACGGCGATGGCCGGCAAGCTCCCCGGCCACGGCATCGACGACCCGACCTTCCTGCAACCCGACCGCCCGATGTCGGCGATCGGCGGCTGACCGCGCAGCGGGCAGCCGCCTGGATCGCCGAGGTCGAGCGGCGACCGGGAGCGAGGCACGAGCTCGCGACGGAGCGTGTCGAGACCCGGTCGCACTGCGACCGAGTTGTCAGCGCGGCTGGAGCGACCCGTCGTGCGGCCCGGTCTCCTGCAGGAACCCGCGGGCGCTGAGGAACGCGCTCAGGGAGTCCTTGTGGTCATCGCAGGCCAGCCAGATCTTGCGGCGCTCGGACGTGTGGAGCTTCGGGTTGTTCCACGACAGCGCCCAGGTGGCAGGCGCACGGCAGCCCTTCGAGGAGCAGACGTCCGGCTCCATCACTCGAGCTCGTTGTGGTGGTAGTGCGTGTCGAGCAGGTCCAGCTCGGTCTGGCCCTTGGTGTTGGCGGCGTTTGCCATCACCACGCCGACGTACGGCAGGAAGATCGCGGCGACCATGAAGAACGGCCACACCCAGTGCCAGCCCTGCGTGGCGGTGATGACGGCGCCGACGAAGCAGACCGTACGGATGCTCATCGCGATCAGGTAGCGCTTCTGCCGCTTCGCGATGTCCACCTCGCGACCCTCGGCCGCGGTGGTGATGCGGATCGGCTGTTCCTGCGCCTTTGCCATGCAGCGATCCTACGTCCGCCCGCAGCACAGAGTGCGGTCCGCACTACGCTCACGACATGACCAACCGCACCTATCGCGTCACCGAAGTCGTTGGCACCTCTCCCGAGGGCATCGACGCCGCCATCCGCAACGCCGTCGAGCGTGCCTCCAAGACCCTGCGCCACATCGACTGGTTCGAGATGACCCAGGTCCGTGGCCAGGTCAAGGACGGCGCCGTCGAGCACTTCCAGGTCGGGCTCAAGCTGGGCTTCCGGCTCGAGGACGAGGCCTGAGGGCAACGCCGCCTGAGAGACTCCTCACAGGAACGATTACCCGCAGGTAGGTAGGCGTACCTGCGGGTAATCGTTAGCGTCGCGACACGTGAGCGAATCCCCGCAGGACTCCACCACCCCCGCCCCCCGCTCGGTTCTCGTCACCGGCGGCAACCGTGGCATCGGTCGCGCCATCGCCGAGGCGTTCCTCGCCCAGGGCGACAAGGTCGCGGTGACCACCCGCAACGGCGGCGCCCCCGACGGCGCGCTCGACGTGCGCTGCGACATCACCGACCCCGCGCAGGTCGACGCCGCCTTCGCCCAGATCGAGGAGGCCCACGGCCCCGTCGAGGTGCTGGTCGCCAACGCCGGCATCACCAACGACACGCTCATCCTGCGGATGGGCGAGGACGACTGGTCCTCGGTGATCGACACCAACCTGACCGGTTCGTACCGCCTCGCGAAGCGCGCCGCCAAGGGCATGCTGCGTCTCAAGCGCGGCCGCCTCATCTTCATCTCCTCGGTCGTCGGCCTGCTCGGCAGCGCCGGCCAAGCCAACTACGCCGCCTCCAAGTCCGGTCTCGTCGGCCTGGCCCGTTCGCTGGCCCGCGAGCTGGGCTCCCGCTCGATCACCGCGAACGTCGTCGCGCCCGGCTTCATCAGCACCGACATGACCGACGTCCTCAGCGACGACCAGAAGAGCGCGATCAAGCAGCAGGTCCCGCTGGGCCGCTACGGCGACGCAGCGGAGATCGCCAACGCGGTCACGTGGCTCGCCAGCCCGAACGCCGGCTACGTCACCGGGGCCGTGATCCCGGTCGATGGCGGCCTCGGCATGGGCCACTGACCTCCTTCCCCCTCCGAAAGGCACGTGAAATGGGACTTCTCGACGGCAAGACGATCCTGGTCGCCGGCGTCACGATGGACAGCTCGATCGGCTTCGCTGTCGCGAAGGTCGCCCAGGAGCAGGGCGCGACCGTCCTGATCTCCAACTTCGGTCGCGCGCTCTCGATCACCAAGCGGATCGCCAAGCGCCTGCCGGTCGAGCCGCCCGTGCTCGACCTCGACGTCACCAACCAGGAGCACCTCGACGGCCTGGCCGACCAGGTCCGTGAGCACCTCGGCGCCGACGCCACGCTCGACGGCGTCGTGCACTCGATCGCGTACGGCAACCCCGAGACGCTGCTCGGCGGCAAGTTCCTCACCGGGCCCTGGGAGGACGTCGCGCAGGCCGTGCAGGTCTCCGCGTACTCCCTCAAGAGCCTCGCCATCGCGGTGCAGCCGCTGATGACCCAGGGCGCCGGCATCGTCGGCCTCACCTTCGACGCCACGGTCGCCTGGCCCGCGTACGACTGGATGGGTGTGGCCAAGGCCGCGCTCGAGTCGACCAACCGCTACCTGGCGCGCGACCTCGGACCGCAGGGGATCCGGGTCAACCTGGTCTCCGCCGGGCCGCTCAAGACCCTGGCCGCGAAGGCGATCCCGGGCTTCGAGGAGATCGACGAGGCGTGGGGTTCGCGCGCGCCACTCGGCTGGGACAACACCGACCAGATCCCCACGGCCAAGACCGTGTGCGCGCTGCTGAGCGACTTCTTCCCGGCCACGACCGGAGAGATCGTGCACGTCGACGGCGGCTATCACGCCATGGGTGCCT
>Ga0308169_10002817_pt1 | contig 17570 bp, 21 predicted proteins | sample PhyBR1_2_FD_202139 | JGI IMG/M metagenome (GOLD analysis project Ga0308169, IMG submission 202139) | Phyllosphere microbial communities from UC Gill Tract Community Farm, Albany, California, United States - DLSLSB.R1 | ecosystem: Host-associated > Plants > Phyllosphere > Unclassified | place... | reverse complement strand
AACCGGGTTTCGATATCCCATTTTTATGCGCGACAACTGCTACGCCGCCCTCATCACTACCAACTCTGTAAATATGACAACGAACCACGGAGCGCGGCGCGCGATTCCACGTAATCCGCCCTGCGCGCCGTATAATTTCATCTTTGTCCAGTGATGAGCCCCACCATGCCTGCCCAACTGATCGACGGAGTCCAACTTTCCCAGCAACTGCGCGCCGAAATCGCCGAGCGTGCTGCCAAACTCACGGCCGCTGGCCAGCAACCCGGCCTCGCCGTGATCCTGGTCGGCGAAGACCCGGCCAGCCAGGTCTATGTGCGCAACAAGGTCAAGGCCTGCGGCGACGTGGGCTTTCACTCGGTGCTGGAAAAATACGAGGCCGACCTCACCGAAGCCGCCCTGCTCGCGCGCATCGACGCATTGAACGAAGACCCGGCCATCCACGGCATCCTCGTGCAGATGCCCCTGCCGCGCCACATCAATCCGAGCAAGGTCATCGAAGCGATTTCGACAGCCAAGGACGTCGACGGCTATTCGGTGCTGTCGGCCGGCGAACTGGTCGCCAACCTGCCGGGCTTCCGCCCATGCACGCCCTACGGCTGCATGAAGCTGATCGAGTCCACCGGTACCGACTTGCGCGGCAAGCACGCCGTCGTCATCGGCCGCTCGAACACGGTCGGCAAACCGATGGCGCTGCTGCTCTTGCAAGCCAATGCCACCGTGACCATATGCCATAGCGCGACGCCGGACCTGGGTGTGTATACGCGCCAGGCCGACGTGGTCGTGGCCGCCGTCGGCCGCCGCAACACCCTCACCGCCGACATGGTGAAACCGGGCGCGATCGTGATCGACGTCGGCATGAACCGCGACGACGCCGGCAAACTGTGCGGCGACGTCGATTTCGCCGGCGTCAAGGAAGTCGCCTCGCACATCACCCCGGTGCCGGGCGGCGTCGGACCGATGACGATCACGATGTTGTTGATGAATACCGTCGAGTCCGCGGAACGCGTGCTCGGCAAGCGCCAGGAAAAGCTCGGCCAGGCCACGGGAATGGATCCCAAGCCTGGTGTTGCCTGAGTTACATAAGGCATCGCTTGACCCGCCGCTCAACCTGCTAAAAGGAACACCATGAGCATAGCTGCCAGTAATCCCCTTCTCGATTTTTCAAGCCTGCCGCGTTTCGATGCCTTCCGTCCGGAACATGTCACGCCAGCCATCGAACAATTGATCAAGGAAGCCACCGACGTGGTGGCGAAGCTCGAAGCGCCGAGCGATAACGTGAGCTGGGACAATTTCGTGGTGCCGCTCGAGGAAGCGACCGAGCGCCTCGGCCGCGCCTGGGGCATCGTCAACCACCTGAACCACGTGGCCGATACGCCGGAACTGCGCGCCACCTACAACGAAAACCAGCCGAAGGTCACCGAGTTCTGGACCACCCTCGGCCAGAACGAAGCGCTGTTCGACAAGTACAAGGCGATCCGTGCGGACGCCGGCTACGTCAACCTGAGCCCGGCGCGCAAACGCATCGTCGAGAACGCCCTGCGCGACTTCCGCCTCGGCGGCGCCGAACTGCCGCTCGACAAGAAGGAACGCTTCGCCGCCATCCAGGAACAGCACGCCGCGATTTCGACGCGCTTCTCGGAAAACGTGCTCGACGCGACCAACGACTACAAGCTCATCATTGAAGATGAAGCCGAACTGGCCGGCATCCCGGACGATGCCAAGGCCGCCGCCCGCGCTGCCGCCGAAGCCGCCGGCAAGACCGGCTACCAGTTCACCTTGCACTTCCCCTCCTATTTCCCGGTCCTGCAATTCGCCGACAACCGCAAATTGCGCGAAACGATCTATCGCGCCAGCGCCACGAAGGCGTCGGACATGGGCGCCGTGTTCAGCGAACTGGAAAAATGGGACAACACCTCGAACATCGCCCAGCTGTTAAAACTGCGCGACGAAGAAGCGAAGCTGCTCGACTACCGCAACTTCGCCGAAGTCTCGCTCGTGCCGAAAATGGCCGAGAGTCCTGAGCACGTGATCAGTTTCCTGGAAGACCTGGCGCGCCGCGCGCGTCCGTTCGCCGAGAAAGACCTGGCCGAACTGCGCGCGTTTGCGAAGGACGAGCTCGGCATCGACGACATGCAGGCCTGGGACGTGTCCTATGCGTCGGAAAAGCTGCGCGAACAGCGCTATGCCTTCTCGGCGCAGGAAGTGAAGGAATATTTCCCGGAACCGAAAGTGATCGAAGGCCTGTTCAAGGTCGTGCAGAGCCTGTTCTCGGTAGAAATCCGCCCGGACACCGCGCCGGCCTGGCATCCGGACGTGCGCTTCTACCGCATCGAGCGCGACGGCCAGCTGGTCGGCCAGTTCTATTTCGACCTGTACGCGCGCGCCGGCAAGGGGCAAGGCGCGTGGATGGACGACGCGCGCGGACGCCGCATGACGACCGGCGGCATCCTGCAGACGCCGGTGGCCTACCTCACCTGCAACTTCACGCCGCCGGCCAGCGTCGACGGCAAGCTGCAGCCCTCGCTCTTCACGCATGACGAAGTGACGACCCTGTTCCACGAATTCGGCCACGGCCTGCACCATATGCTGACCGAAGTCGAGGAGCTGTCCGTGTCGGGCATCTCGGGCGTCGAATGGGATGCGGTCGAGCTGCCGTCCCAGTTCATGGAAAACTTCTGCTGGGAATGGGATGTGCTGCAAGGCATGACCGCCCACGTGAAGACGGGCGAACCGCTGCCGCGCGCGCTGTACGACAAGATGCTGGCCGCGAAGAACTTCCAGTCGGGCATGCAGACGCTGCGCCAGGTCGAGTTTTCGCTGATCGACATGCACCTGCACTACGACTTCGACCCGAGCAGCCAGCAAACGGTGCAGCAGCTGATCGACGACGTGCGCAGCAAATTCTCGGTGATGATCCCGCCGGCCTTCAACCGCTTCCAGCACTCGTTCGGCCACATCTTTGCGGGTGGCTACGCGGCCGGCTACTACAGCTACAAGTGGGCCGAAGTGCTGTCGGCGGATGCGTACGCGGCCTTCGAGGAAGCGATCGAAGCCGGCGGCGGCGAGCTGTCGGCGGAGACGGGCCGGCGCTTCCAGCGCGAGATCCTGGCGGTCGGCGGCTCGCGTCCGGCGCTGGAATCCTTCAAAGCTTTCCGCGGGCGGGAGCCATCGATCGACGCCCTGCTGCGTCATAACGGCATGAACGCCTGATCTTCAAGTAGTACGTGACACGCGCACCGGCGATAAGTTCGCCGGTGCGCGTGGACGCAAACCAACCGCCGCACTGCGCTCCGGTTTACAATCTGATCCATGACACGGATCGACTTCCACACCAATATTCCCGACAAGCTCGCCTACGCCTGCCGCCTGGCACGCAAGGCCTATTCGTCGAAGGCAAAAATCGTCCTGTTGGCCGAAGATGCCGCGCAGGCCGCCGCCCTGAACGAGGCCCTGTGGACGCTGTCGAATATCGATTTCCTGCCGCACGTAATGGCGGACGACCCGCTGGCGCCGGAAACCCCGATCATCATTACCGACAGCGAAGAAGCAACGCTGCCGCACCACGACATGCTGGTCAACCTGACGCGCCGCACGCCCGCCAATTTCGCCGAATTCGCACGCGTGTTCGAGATCATTTCCATCGACGAAAGCGACGCCGCCGCCGGCCGCCAGCGCTACGTCGCGTATAAAAAGCAGTCCTACCCGCTGACCCACTTCGTCGCAGGACAATCATGAGCCAGAATCCCGCCTTCGATAGCAGCATTCCCGTGTTGACTGAAGTTGTGCTGGAGCCGGCGCCCTTGCCGGTGGCGCCCGAGCCGGAGGCGGCTGAGCCGCCCGGGCAGGCCGAGGCGGAGGCGGCGATTGCCGTGGCCGCTGAACTGGCGGAGGCTCCGCTCGAGCCCGCGCCCGAGCCCGTCGCTCAAGCACAAGCCGCGCTGCAACCGCTGCCCGAACCCAACTGGGACGAACTCGAGCAGCGCATCGCCGAGCGCGTCGTCGCCCAATTGCAGCCGCAAATCGACGCTGTCGTGCGCAATGCGCTCGCCTCGGCGGCCGACCAGATCCACATCGGCCTGCGCCAGGCGGTCGAGCAAGTCGTCGCACAACAAGTCGCCGCCATCCAGTTCGGCCAAAAATCGTAGGGTGGGCACTCCGTGCCCACGCGTTACGTACGCATCCATTAATCGTTGGCCGCTGATACTCACCACGTAACGACCGCAATCGGTGTTGGCGGTTGAATGTGGTTTCGTCCCCCACATCACCGCCACGTTCCACCTGAAACGCTTGCGGGCGACATCCCACGCGTTTCGATCACGGTCGCGTTGTACCGCGTGGGCGCAGAGTGCCCACCCTACGACACCTCGAAACCGGTGCGCCTCCTTCATTTTTCTCCTCCAAACCGTGCACCGCTCCCCCCGCACGCACCACGCATGACCACCCTCGCAATACCGCTTTCCCAAGCCCTTGATTTGTTGTACCTTTGCTCTGAATCAATCGCAACAGACGCTCGCCATCCCACCCATTCGGAGAACGTATGACCACCAAGCTCATTCCCCTTGCCATCGCGATGCTGTTCGCCGCAAACGCCAACGCCCAGCAGGTCGTCAAGATCGGCCACGTCGGCCCGGTCTCCGGCCCGAATGCGCACCTCGGCAAGGACAACGAGAACGCCGCGCGCATGGCGATCGACGAGCTCAACGCAAAGGGTTTCACCATCAATGGCCAGAAGGTCACGCTGCAGCTGGTGGCCGAGGACGACGGCTCCGATCCGAAGCAAGGCACGGCCGTCGCGCAGAAACTGGTCGACGCCAAGGTCAAGGGCGTCATCGGCCACCTGAACTCGGGCACGACCGTGCCCGCATCGAAAATCTACAACGACGCCGGCATCCCGCAAATTTCGCCGGCTACCACCGCGACGCAGTACACCAAGCAGCGCTTCCCCGGCGCCTTCCGCGTGGTCGCGAATGACGCCAAGCTCGGCGGCACGCTGGGCAAGTACGCGGTCGATACCTTAAAAGTGAAAAACATCGCCGTCATCGATGACCGCACGACCTACGGCCAGGGCGTTGCCTCCGAATTCCTGAAGGGCGCCAAGGGCCCGGGCGTGCGCATCGTCGGCAAGGAATTCACCAGCGCCACGGCGACCGATTACACGGCGATCCTGACCTCGATCCGCGCCAAGAAACCGGACCTGGTCTTCTTCGGCGGCATGGATTCGGTCGGCGGCCCGATGCTCAAGCAAATGAAGGCGCTCGGCATCGAGGCGCGCTTCATGGGCGGCGACGGCATCTGCACCGAGTCGCTCGGCCGGCTGGCGGGCGACGCCGTCGGCGAAGGCAAAGTGGTCTGCGCCGAAGCCGGCGGCGTGACCGGCGCCGAGCAGGAAAAAGCGATGAGCGACTTCCGCGCCCGCTTCAAGCAGAAGACCGGTCTGGAGGTGCAGCTGTATGCGCCCTACGTCTACGACGCGGTGATGGTCATGGCGGCGGCGATGCAGAAAGCCAATTCGGCCGAGCCCGCCAAGTACCTGCCGGAACTCAAGAAGATCCACTACAAGGGCGTGACCGGCCAGATCGCCTTCGATGCCAACGGCGACATCAACAATGGCGCGCTGACCCTGTACACCTTCAAGGGCGGCAAGCGCAGCAAGATGGACGTGATCCGCTGACGGTAGGGCCGGGCCCTGCCCGGCGTCACGCGGAATGCGATGGACAAAAAAAAGCGCGCCTCGCAATGCCGGCGCGCTTCGTTTTAGCGGCTACCCAAAGGTAGCCCCTTGTAGACGATTACTTGGTCGCCAGCACCCATTTCACGAGGCTGCGCGCTTCCGCTTCGCTCACCTGCGGATTGGCCGGCATCGGGACCGGGCCCCAGGAGCCGGAACCGCCCTTCATGACTTTGGCGACCAGCTTGTCTTCCGCGCCTTTTTGACCGGCATACTTGGCAGCCACGTCCTTGTAGGCAGGACCGACCAGCTTGGTACCGATGGCGTGGCAGGCCATGCAATTCTTTGCTTTCGCCAGGTCGGCCTGCGCAAACGCGCTCGACGATGCCAGCACTGACAATACACCGCACAACACCAAAGAACGTTTCATCTGATTCTCCATAGGTAATACTTGCATTCTACCGCGTTTCGGTCGAGTGACCGCCAACGGTCACACTCTGTAACTTCGCTTACGTTTTGAGCTTGCAAGGATTCCACGCTCGGCTCAAATTTTGCCACAGAGCACTAATTTTTTTGTAAGATGGCTGCCATTCTGGAGAACCGCCATGCCCCTCATCCTGTTGATTGCCGCGCTGCTGGTGCTGCGCTTTTTCGAAGTCTGGCGCTTCGCCGAATTGTCCTGGTGGTGGATCGTCGGGTTGATGGTGTTTGCTTTTGTCTGGTTCGAGTACATCGAAAAGATGCTCGGCTGGGACAAGAAGAAGGCGCATGACGAAGACGACAAGCGGCGCAAGGCGCGGGTGAAGAATTCGTTCGACAAGCGGTAGGGTGGGCATGCCCACGCGGTACGGTCGCGTGCCGCACCGCGTGCGTAAATCGGGAAACCAATCCGCAACGTGCCAAATATTTCGCGTACATCGCCGCCAGATGCTACGGGGTATGGGACGGTGCGACCGCGTGGGCATGCCCACCCTACGGTGCACATCTGTCTCGATCTACCCAGTGACCGCCCCCTTGCTCGCACTCGAGGTCAGCGCCGCAAACTTCGCCAGCACCCCGCGCGTATAGCGCGGCGCGGGACGCGTCCACGCAGCACGGCGCCGGGCAATTTCCTCGTCCGGTAGGTTCAACTGGATCAGGAGCGCGTTCGCATCGATCGTCACCGAATCCCCCTCCTCCACCAGCGCGATCGTCCCGCCCTCGAAGGCTTCCGGCGAAACGTGCCCGACCACCATGCCCCAGGTCCCGCCCGAGAAGCGCCCGTCCGTAATCAAGCCCACCGATTCGCCCAGGCCCTTGCCGATCAGCGCGCCCGTCGGCGCGAGCATTTCCGGCATGCCGGGGCCGCCCTTCGGGCCGAGATAGCGCAGCACCAGCACGTCGCCGGCCTTGATCCGGTCGCCGAGGATGGCGTCCATTGCCGTGTATTCGTCGTCGAACACGCGCGCCGGGCCGGTGATCGCGGGATTTTTGAGGCCGGTGATCTTGGCCACCGCGCCTTCCGGCGACAGGTTGCCCTTCAGGATGGCCAGGTGACCCTGCGCATACAGCGCCTTGTCGAGCGAACGGATCACGTCCTGCCCGGCCGGCGGCGTGGATGACACGCCGGCCAGTTCGTCCGCCAGCGTGCGGCCGGTGATGGTGATGCAATCGCCATGCATCAGGCCGGCGTCGAGCAGCAGCTTCATCACCTGCGGCACGCCGCCCGCCTTGTGCAGGTCGGTCGCGACATACTGGCCCGACGGTTTCAAATTGCAGATGACCGGCACCTTGCGGCGCACGGCCTCGAAGTCGTCCAGGGTCCAGGGCACGTCCGCCGCGTGGGCGATGGCGAGGTAATGCAGCACGGCATTGGTCGAGCCGCCGGTCGCCATGATCAGCGACACCGCATTCTCGATCGATTTTCTCGTGATGATGTCGCGCGGTTTCAGGTCGCGCTTCACGGCCTCGACCAGTACGCGCGCCGATTCCGCGGCCGAATCCACTTTTTCCTCGTCCGGATTGGCCATCGTCGACGAATACAGCAGCGACATGCCGAGCGCTTCGAAGGAGGACGACATCGTGTTGGCCGTGTACATGCCGCCGCAGGAACCGGATGAGGGACAGGCGTTGCGTTCGATGCCGTCGAAATCTTCCTGGCTCATGCGCCCGGCCGTGAATTCGCCGACCGCCTCGAAGGCCGAGACGATGGTGAGGTCCTTGCCCTTCCAGTTGCCCGGCTTGATCGTGCCGCCATACACGTAGATGCCGGGCACGTTGGCGCGTGCCAGCGCGATCATCCCGCCCGGCATGTTCTTGTCGCAGCCGCCGATGACGACGACGCCGTCCATCCATTGGCCGTTGACGCAGGTTTCGATGCAGTCGGCAATGACCTCACGTGAAATCAGCGAAAACTTCATGCCCTCGGTGCCCATCGACATGCCGTCGGAAATGGTCGGCGTGCCGAACACTTGCGGGTTGGCGCCGTTGGCCTTGATGGTCGCCACCGCTGCGTCGGCCAGTTTTTGCAGCCCGGAATTGCAAGGCGTGATGGTCGAGTGGGCGTTGGCGACGCCGATCATCGGCTTGTCGAAATCGTCCTGCCGATAGCCCATCGCGTAGTACATCGAGCGGTTGGGCGCGCGGGCGACGCCTTCGGTGACGTTCCGGGATCGGCGGTTGTAGCGCGGCTTCTCAAGCATGGTGGGCTCCTCGATGCGGTTCAGGAAGAATGCCTTGCACTCCGCGGGGCGTCAAATATAAGATTTGCCGTGCCTGTGATACGCGAGACGAATCACAACCCATCAAACATATACAAACGCATATCGATGAGCCTCGAACTACGCCAGCTGCGCTATTTTCTCACCGTCGCCGAGGAACTCCATTTCGGCCGCGCCGCCGAGCGCCTGCACATGACCCAGCCGCCGCTGTCGCAAACCATCGCCGCGCTCGAGGAAACCCTGGGCGCGCCGCTGTTCCTGCGCAACCGGCGCCAGGTCGAATTGACGCCCGCGGGCGCGGCGCTGCTGCCCGAAGCGCGGCGCCTGCTGGACGGCGCGGCGAGCCTGCCGGAACTGGTGCGCCGCGCCGCCGCCGGAGAATCGGGCCGCCTCGCGCTCTCCTTCGTCACGCCGGCCGACTACAGCGTCCTGCCGGGCCTGCTGCACGACTACAGCGCGGCCTATCCGAACGTCCAGCTGGTGCTGCAGGAGGCGACGACTGACCTGCAAGTCGACGATTTATTGCATGGGCGAATCGACGCCGGCCTCCTGATCCCGCCGCTATCGGAAAAAGCGCAGGCCCAGATCGATTACATGAAGCTGCTGGAAGAACCGCTGGTGTTGTGCGCGCCCGCCGGCACCCTGCCCGCCGGCCGCGACGCCATCGACCTGAAAACGCTGCGCCAACTGCCCCTGATCATTTTCCCGCGCAAGAGCGCGCCGAGCCTGCACGACGCCATCCTCAGCTGCTTCCATGAAGCGGGACTGTCTCCCGAGATTGGCCAGGAAGCGATCCAGATGCAGACCATCGTCAGCCTCGTGTCGGCGGGCATGGGCTTGGCACTTGTGCCACAATCCGTGTCGAACCTGATGCGCCCCGGCGTAGAATACCGTGCCCTTGCCGGCCCTACGCCGCTGGTCGAGCTGGGCCTGGCCTGGCGCCGCGACAACCTGTCGCCCGTGCTGCGCGGCTTTTTGGAATTACTGAGGAAAGAATAAAACTATGCTGGTACACCCGAATCCGGATCCGATCGCCCTGTCGATCGGCCCGGTCGACATCCACTGGTACGGCCTGATGTATGTGGTCGCGTTTGGCCTGTTCCTGCTGCTGGGCCGCGTGCGCATCAAGCAGCCGCACATCGCCGCGCAAGGCTGGAAGAACGAGGACCTGGACGACATGCTGTTCTACGGCATGCTGGGGGTCGTGATCGGCGGGCGCCTGGGCGAGGTGCTGTTCTACCAGCCGGCCCATTTCTGGGCGCACCCGATCGAGATTTTCCAGGTCTGGAAAGGCGGCATGTCCTTCCACGGCGGCTTCCTCGGCGTGATGATCGCCATGGCCCTGTGGGCGAGAAAAGCGAAGCGCAACCTGCTCGACGTGTACGACTTCATCGCCCCGATGGTCCCGCTCGGCTACGCCGCCGGCCGCCTGGGCAATTTCATCAACCACGAATTGCCGGGCCGCGTCGCCGACCCGAGCCTGCCGTGGGCGATGCTCTGGCCCGCCGAAGGCATGCACAATCCGACGATCTACCTGGAAGGCCTGCGCCATCCGTCGCCGATCTACCAATTGCTGGTCGACGGCATCCTCGTGTTCCTGATCCTGTGGCCCTTCGCGCGCAAGGCGCGTCCACGGCTGGCGGTCGGCGCGATGTTCACCCTGCTGTATGGCTGCGCCCGTTTCTTCACCGAATACTTCCGCGTTCCGGACTGGGAGACGACGGTTGCGGGGATGCCGATCACGTCGGGGCAAGTGCTGTCGCTGCCGATGATTATCGCTGCGCTGATCATGCTCGCCTGGGCGTATTCGCGCGAAGGCAAGCAAACGGTGCGCGTATAAATAAATGGCGGCACCCCGTGCCGCCATTGATTACGTCGCCGCCTTCCAGAACATGTAAGCCGCCAGCGCATACAACAGCACGGCGAACACCCTCTGCAACTGGCGCACCGGCATCCGGTGCGCCATCCGCGCGCCCAGCGGCGCCATCGTCATGCTGGCCGCGACGATGATCAGCAAGGCCGGCACATAGATGAAGCCGAGCGCATACTTCGGCAAGCCCGGCTCGCCCCAGCCATAGAACACATTCGCCAGCGTGCCCGCGAACGCAATCGGAAACCCGAGCGCGGCGCTGGTGGCGACCGCATTGTGGATGCGGACATTACACCAGGTCATGAAGGGCACCGAGACGAAGCCGCCGCCGGCGCCGACCAGGCCCGCCAGGATCCCGATCACGCCGCCGGCCGCGAACATGCCGGGCGCGCCGGGCAGGTCGCGTCCCGCCGCTGGCTTTTTGTTGACCAGCATTTGCGTGGCCGAAAAGGCGACGAAGGCGCCGAAGAACCAGGCCAGCGTCGCCGCATTCATCTGCTTGCCGATCCAGGGCCCGATGGTCGAGCCGACCAGGATGCCCGGCGCCAGCAGGGCGACGATGCGCCAGTTCACCGCGCCAAGCTTGTGGTGGGCACGGACCGAGGACAGCGAGGTGAACATGATGGTGGCGAGCGAGGTCGCGATCGCCATGTGGACGACGAGCCCGTCGGGAACGCCGCGCGCCGCGAGCACCATGCTGATGAAGGGCACCAGGATCATGCCGCCGCCGATGCCGAGCAGGCCGGCGGCGAAGCCGCCGAAGCAGCCCATGGCCAGCAGGGAGAGGATCATCAGCGGGTCCATGCGCCCTCCCCGGCCCGAAGGTGGTGATGCGGCGCGCAGGCGGCGCCGGCAGCGGGAGGAAACGTCAACGTGGGTGCCATCGGCCAGCCTTGCTTATCAAACACATGAGACAGGCAGTCTAGCCGAATGTGGACGCCGCCGCTGCGGGCGATGCCGATTTACAAGCCGCTATCGACCGGCAAGCCGGCGCCCAACCAGCCCGAGATGCCCGCCGACATGACGCGCACATCGAGATAGCCGAGCTGCTTCGCACGCCGGGCCGCATTTGGCGCTTTCCGGCACAGCGGGTTCGAGCAGTAGAAGACAAGCGGCGTGGCGCGTTCGGGCGGCAGCATGGCGGCATCGAAGTCCGGCGCCAGGTTCACGGCGCCCGGCACCCGCGCCTGCAGCCAGGAGTGGTGCGCGTTGAGGTCGGCGACAAAGATTGCATCCTGCCCGAAGCGCGCATGCAGTTCGCGCGGTGCAATCCCTTTCAGTCCCATCAGCATGGCGAACATGGCGTTCTCCTCAGGCCGCGCTGGCACGGGCGCCGAAGCAGCGCAGCACGGCAGCCAACAGTCCCACGGCAAGCACCGCGGCGCCGGCCAGGTGCATGTTCGCCAGCGGCGCGAACAGCATGGCGAGGATGTAGCCGAGCCCGCCCAGCACCATGCTCCAGCCCGCAAAGCGGCGTGCCGCCTGTTCCGCCTGCGGCGAGCAGCGCAGCCGCGCCAGGCTGGTGAGCGACTTCGGAATCACGTTCGCGTAGCACACGACGACCAGGCCCAGCAGAGCGCCGGTCAGGCGCTGCGCCCACTCGGGCGACAGCCAGGCAGGCGCGGCCCATTTCAGGGCTGCCGACGTACCGATAATCAATGCCGCGGCAAGCAGCGCACGGCCCAGCGGGAAAGCACGTTTCATGACTTCTCCTCCTTCGATTCGACTTCAAGATGGCCGCCTTCCGGCCGCGTGACCTGCAATCCAAACGTTTGCGCAAAGGCGAGCAGCGCCTCCTCCAGCACCGACAGCTTGAGCCGGTAGGTGACGTTGCGGCCCTGCTTCTCGGCCTCGATCAGGCCGGCATTGACGAGCACCGCGAAATGGGCCGACATGGTCGGCTTGGAGACATCGAACATGTCCGCCAGTTCGCCCGCGCCGATGGGTCCGGCCTGCAGCAGTTGCAGGACCTTGCGGCGGGTCGGGTCGGACAGGGCTTTGAAGACAGTGCTCATGTGATCGATTATTAGCTAATCATCTAACTATAGTCAAGCGCTTTCGCGCGAAGAGAATAGCGAACCTGCACTCAGGCTTTGGTACGAATGAATTCGAGAATGGTGTTCCACTGACCGCTGGTCACCGGCGAAATGGAAAGCCGGCTGCCTTTCTGCAGCAGGACCATGTCTTCCAGTGCGGGAATCGCGCGCATGTCCGCCAGCGGTAAATAACGTCCCTTTTCTTTCGCCTGCACGTCGACCGATATCCAGCGCGGTTGCGCCTCGCTCGCTTTCGGGTCGAAGTATTTGCCGGCGCTGTCGAATTGGGAAGCGTCCGGATAAGGGCCGCTGACGACTTCCGCGATGCCCGCGACACCGGGAACGGCGCAGCTGGAGTGATAAAACAGGATGCCGTCGCCGACCTGCATCCCGTCGCGCATGAAATTCCGGGCCTGGTAGTTGCGCACGCCGAACCAGGCGACGGTCTGCCCCGGCGCGGCAAGAACGTCGTCGAAACTGACTTCATCGGGCTCGGACTTCATCAACCAGTAGCGCATCGAAACTCCTGAAAAAAAGCCGCGCCGATAAACCGCGCGCGCATAAAAAAACGGCTGCGTGCTATTGCCCGCAACCGCTTTTTGGAATGTAGCCCCGCCTGTGCCGTAACTTACCGGCATCCCGAACCTGATGGCTCAAGGTGGTCACAGTCAGTTCAATTTCGGGTTCGTCGAACTAGCGACGCTCACGCCCATCAAACACTATCCCGCAACCTATGCATGTAAATGGTTCAAGGAATATATGGCAGTCTCGAACACCGCAGGGTGAGACGCAGTTTACTCGCTTGAACTGTCATGTCAAACGAATTTGGCCGCTCAGGACAAATTTTCTTGCGGCGCCAGGGCCTGGTCGAGGACGCTGTGCATGGTCTCGAGTTTTTGTTTCACTTCGAGCATCGTCATGTCCGACAAGGGTCCCTGCGGCGACTTGACCGACAGGAATTCGGCAGCCACGCTGAGCGCGGCCATGACGGCGATGCGATCGTTGCCCTTGACCTTGCCCGAGTCGCGCAGTGCGGTCATCTTGCCGTCGAGGTAGCGCACGGCGTCGCGCAGCGTGGCCTGCTCGCCTTCCTTGCAGGCCAGGCGGTAAGGCTGGCCCATGATCGTTACGTCCAGGTAAATCATCGGGCAGCCTCGGGTTCGATGGGTTCGGCGTCTTCTTCCGCTTCAGGCGTCGGCGCGGGCAATTGCTCGATCACGGCTTCAACCTTGTGCTGAACCTCGACAAGGCGCTCGACGAGCGCCATGTTGACTTCGTTAAGCAGCAGGTTCGTCTGGCGCAGTTGCGCATTTTCGCTGCGCAGCGATCCGACCAGCTCGGCGAGCCGCGCGATTTTGTCGGATAAGTCTTGGAATTCGGAAATCATTCGTAACTATAGGTTGGATAAGCTTTGACAGTCAACAGGATAGCGCGTTGTGCTCCGGGAGGCTCGTTCACGGTTTTTCGCGATTTTTTGTTTAGCACCCGAGAGTATCCCGTAGGGTCTGCACTTGTGCCCTGCCCTGTCGGGCAGAGCGCTGCGCAGGCGGGTAGAATGCTACCCGAATTCCCCGGACCCCACGCGGATGGTGCGGACCCGTGACAGTCTCCACATTTCGCAAGATCTTTTGATCCCGCTCAATTGGTCACCAATAGTGCGTCAACGCCCTTCCCTTCGGTGCTAGTCTCTCCGCTTCGCGCCAACGCCGGCCTCGGCTTTGCAACCGGCCACATCATCCCGCCGCTTGAGGCACCGCAAGCTCGTGCAATTTATTTTGCAACATGGCCGCTTGAAATACCCCTACATCGTCCCTATAATTAGCACTCGTTAGTTGAGAGTGCTAACAACTCTTTCAAGCCGCAACGCTTCCAGCGCGGTCCAAGGCCGTAGCGGCAACCGAAGCAAACAAAGCTAGTCCAAACCACTGAATAAGGAGTTCTGCATGAACCTTCGCCCACTGCACGATCGCGTTATCGTGAAGCGTCTCGACCAGGAAACCAAGACCGCCTCCGGCCTGATCATCCCTGATGCAGCCGCTGAAAAGCCGGACCAGGGCGAGATCCTCGCCGTCGGCAATGGCAAAGTCCAGGACAACGGTCAAGTCCGTGCACTGGAAGTCCAGGTTGGGGACCGCGTCCTGTTCGGCAAGTACTCGGGCCAGTCGGTCAAGGTCGACGGCCAGGAACTGCTGGTGATGCGTGAAGAAGACATCATGGCCGTGCTGGTCAAGTAATCTCCTCCCTCAGAACATCTCACGAATACACGGAGAAATAAAAAATGGCAGCTAAAGAAGTTATTTTCGGCGACGCAGCGCGCGCCAAGATGGTTGAGGGCGTGAACATCCTCGCCAACGCAGTCAAGGTCACCCTGGGTCCTAAAGGCCGCAACGTCGTGCTGGACCGCTCGTTCGGCTCGCCGACCGTCACCAAGGACGGCGTCTCGGTCGCGAAAGAGATCGAACTCAAAGACAAGCTCATGAACATGGGCGCGCAGATGGTCAAGGAAGTCGCTTCGAAGACCAGCGACAACGCCGGCGACGGCACCACCACCGCGACCGTGCTGGCACAAGCCATCGTGCGCGAAGGCATGAAGTTCGTTGCCGCCGGCATGAACCCGATGGACCTGAAGCGCGGCATCGACAAGGCAGTTGCTGCCACCGTCGAAGAGCTGGCCAAGATCGCCCGTCCTTGCACCACCACCAAGGAAATCGCCCAGGTCGGCGCCATTTCGGCCAACTCGGACTACTCGATCGGCGAGCGCATCGCTGAAGCGATGGAAAAAGTCGGCAAGGAAGGCGTCATCACCGTCGAAGACGGCAAGTCGCTGAACGACGAACTCGACATCGTCGAAGGCATGCAGTTCGACCGCGGCTACCTGTCGCCGTACTTCATCAACAACCCGGACAAGCAAGTCGCCATCCACGACAATCCATTCGTCCTGCTGTGCGACAAGAAGATCTCGAACATCCGTGACCTGCTGCCGGTACTGGAGCAAGTTGCGAAAGCCGGCCGTCCGCTGGTGATCGTCGCCGAAGACATCGAAGGCGAAGCGCTGGCGACCCTGGTCGTCAACAACATCCGTGGCATCCTGAAGACCGTCGCCGTCAAGGCGCCAGGCTTCGGCGACCGCCGCAAGGCCATGCTGGAAGACATCGCTGTCCTGACCGGCGGCCAGGTCATCGCTGAAGAAGTCGGCCTGACCCTGGAAAAGGTCACGCTGGCGGAACTCGGCCAGGCCAAGCGTATCGAAGTCGGCAAGGAAAACACCATCATCATCGACGGTGCCGGCGCTGCTGAAAACATCGAAGCGCGCGTCAAGATGGTGCGCATCCAGATCGAAGAAGCGACCTCGGACTACGACCGCGAAAAGCTGCAAGAGCGCGTGGCCAAGCTGGCCGGCGGCGTTGCCGTGATCAAGGTTGGCGCTGCCACCGAAGTCGAAATGAAGGAAAAGAAAGCACGCGTCGAAGACGCACTGCACGCTACCCGCGCTGCGGTTGAAGAAGGCATCGTGCCAGGCGGCGGCGTCGCCCTGCTGCGTGCCCGCGCTTCGATCAACATCAAGGGTGACAATCCTGACCAGGAAGCCGGCATCAAGATCGTCCTGCGCGCAATGGAAGAGCCGCTGCGCATGATCGTCCAGAACGCTGGCGAAGAGCCATCGGTCGTCGTCGCAGCCGTCCTGGCCGGCCAGGGCAACTACGGCTACAACGCCGCCAACGGCACCTACGGCGACATGGTCGAAATGGGCGTGCTGGACCCAGCCAAGGTCACCCGTTCGGCCCTGCAAAACGCAGCGTCGATCGCCGGCCTGATGCTGACCACCGACTGCATGGTGTCGGAACTGGCTGAAGACAAGCCAGCCGGCGGCATGGGCGGCATGGGTGGTATGGGCGGCATGGGCGGTATGGACGGCATGATGTAATTGCCGTGTACCTGGCGCCGGTTCGCCGGCGCCATGCTGCACAATCAAGCCTGCAAGGTTCGCGCCTTGCGGGCTTTTTTTACATATGGGAGATGGAATGAATACAGTCGATGCAGGAGAACTCGAAGACGCCGTATTGATCGTGTCGGAACCGGGAACCTCGGACGAGGCCTGGGTGTCCCTCGATACGGGCCAGCTGCATATCCGCTCGGAGATGGTGGACGACGAACTGGCGCCCTTGCCGGAGGATATCGCCAGCTCCGGCCGCTACGTTCCGGTGCCGCATATGAGGACGCTCGATCTCGGACTCGAACTGGTGTTCGATTTCGCCGACGCGGCCATGCCTGGGGATGCGGATCGCGTGCGCCAGATGTTCAAGCGCGCCGGTGCTTACGGCGATTTCAGCGAGCTGGTCGCGGAGCGTGGGCTGACGGACCGCTGGCATGACTTCCGCGAGGCGCAGACGCGTGCCGTGCTGGCGGGGTGGTGCGCGGAGAATGGGTTGGAGCTGGGCTGAGGATTGTGGGGCGCTTGCCTGTCAGGCTATCGGTTTGCATGATTCCGCGTGGGCATGCCCACCCTACGGTACACATCGGCCACCGACTGGGGCATAACGTAGGGTGGGCATGCCCACCGTACGGTGCACATCGGCCACGGACTCCGGCGTAACGTAGGGTGGGCATGCCCACGCGGATCCCCTGAACCGATGACGGCACAAGCACAAGCCCGCGACGCTGCATGCCGCCCTTACTTGGCCGCGCCCGCACGAAACCGCGCCAATTCGTCTTTCAGATATACCGCGCTGGCAACCGCCTTCCCTCCCCCGCATTTCACGAGATACGGCTTGCCGCTCATGCTGCTCTCCGTCGCCCCGCGCGCGATGAAGGACTCGGCATTCGTGACCAAATCACGCTTCACCAGGTAATCGTATTTCTGCTTCAGGTGCGAGCGCGCCTCGGGGCCTTCATGCCAGCTGCCGTTGCGGTTGAACTGGCAGCCCGGCGTGGCGACATGGTCGAGCAGGTGGGCGATCTCGGCTTGCGTCTTCGCTTCGGGCGCCGCGAAGGCGGCGGCGTGAAAGACGGCGAACAGCAGGGCAGCGGCAAAGCGGTCGAGCAGCATCGTTCATTTCTCCAGGTGGCAAACGCGTATGCTCAAGTCTAGCATCCGCTCCTTGTGCGATCCGTCCCGCAAGCATTGCAGCTGCCGCCCTGAGCGCGTCACTTAACAGACGCAGCCGCAAGCGCGGCTTATCGTCCCCGCTCCATTTTCCAAGGAGCGAACATGATCAAGGTTACCGGCTATGCGGCGAAACACTCCTTCAGCCGCCTGAAACCCTATGCATTCGAGCGCGAGGAAGCGGGCGCGCACG
>Ga0308169_10002816_pt1 | contig 17572 bp, 13 predicted proteins | sample PhyBR1_2_FD_202139 | JGI IMG/M metagenome (GOLD analysis project Ga0308169, IMG submission 202139) | Phyllosphere microbial communities from UC Gill Tract Community Farm, Albany, California, United States - DLSLSB.R1 | ecosystem: Host-associated > Plants > Phyllosphere > Unclassified | place... | reverse complement strand
ATGGAAAAAGAGCTTCATTGTAATGGCAAGCACGAGGCTTGGGAACGATGCGTCCCTGGCGTGCAGCGGTAAATCGGGAGTGTAACGCGGGGAGTGTAAAGCGGAGAATGTAATGCGGGGATACGGCGGGGATACGGCAGAATGATCGGCAATCGGACCCGATGCCGGAAATCCACCGCCGCGGATCAGGCGGCGGCGAGCGCGGAATTCAGATCAGACGCGCAGCTTGTCCAGCGATTTACCGCCTTCGACCCATTCCTTCACCCATTTCGGCTGACGGCCACGGCCGGTCCACTGCTGGGATTCATTGTCCGGATTACGATAACGAACGGCGACCGAGCCCGTGCCCGTTTTGGCTCCGGCCTTGGCGCCGCGGCCACTGGCGGCGATCAGGTCTTTCAGGGGAACGCCGACGCTTTGCGCGATCGCAATGATCTGCTCGCGAGCTTTTTGCACTTCCTGCTGCTCACGCTGTTTCATTTCCTGCTTGATCTGCTCTTGCAGGTTACGCAAATCGCCCAAGGACATATTAGACAGATCCATCATCGTTCCTTTATCAATGTTAAGTTGAAACAGATTTAATCGAAATCTCACCAATTGTCGCAATATACACCATTTGCAATAATCTGTTAGTTCTTTTTGTTCCAAATCAGCCAGCGTGGGGACTTGAATCGAACAATACGCGCGTACAACCAAACGTAACTGATAATGAACAACAAACAGAAGAATATCAGGGCACCCGTATTCCGCCAGAACACGGTTGCAGGAATAACCGCAGTCAATGAAAACAGCCACAGGTAAGGCGAAGTACGGGCATTCCTTTTCATGAGTGCGCGCGCTTCCTTGCGACCGACAGTCCATTGAACAATGCGCCGAAAAATCAGGCTATGCAGATGAATACCATCCGGCATTGCAGGAGATTTTCCGCGCACAAACATGCGCCTATAGGCAGAAAACAGGGTTTCGAAAGCCGGATAAATCAACAGCAACGCCGCATACCAGGTCGACACCGACGGATTGCGCATCACCAGCAGCAGGGCCAGTTCGCCCAGCATGAAACCGATGAAGTAGGCGCCGCCGTCACCGAGGAAAATCAGGCCGACCGGATAATTCCAGATGAGGAATCCGGCGGTCGCGCCGGCCACCGTCAGCGCCGCCACCACGATGAACATGTCGCCCACCTGCATGGCGACATAAGCCAGCGATACCAGCATGAATATCGTGACCACGCTGGCCAATCCATTGAAGCCGTCGATGATATTCACCGCATTCGCGATCCCGGCCACCGCCAGCACCGTCAGCGGCAGCACGATCCATGGCGAGAGCAGGCTCCAGCTCATGAACGGCATATCCAGCCGCGCGATTTTCGCGTCCAGTACCAGATATCCGAACAGGGCCGCGATCATGGTTAATACCAGGCGCCGCGACGGCCTCACCTTGCCGGTATAGTCTTCGACGATCCCCCCCGCGAAGGCGATCGAGGAGCACACCAGCAGCGCCAGCAGCCAATAACCGAGGGAAGGCTGGCGCCATACCGAAATGCCCGCGCTGATGGCAACCGCCAGGAAAATCGGCAGGCCGCCGATCCTTGCCACATCGTGCGAATGGACCTTCTGGACGCCGCTGAAATTGTTGTCGAGCGCGGGCCCATGCAATTTCGAATGCTTGATGACCAGCAGGGTCAGCAGTGCAGACGAGACAAAGCTCACAAGGAATGAAAACATTTATTATTCTTCAAATGCAATAGCCGACCAGGCGATCTGCATGCAAGCCGCGCATCGGGCCCGAATATTGTGCTGGCTTCCGCTTCGTTACACATATTCGATGCAGACGGCAGCAAAACGCCATTGTACTGGATTAAACATAGCGTCCCGGAACTGGGCAGTTTACGCGCGCATCTCGTGTTCCGATTGACGAAAAACGGGTATTTTCCCCGGCACCGCCAGGCAGCGGTCGACTAGTTACATTTAGAAATGAACTCATGACGGCTCTGCATCAATTCGTCCAAATACATTAGTATGGCTTCATGATGAAAACTTATGTGATTGGCGACCTGCAGGGGTGCGCCCATGAAGCCGGCCTGCTGCTGGAACGAGTTGCCGCGGATGCGCACTCGATGGAGGAAGCGCGCGTTCTTTTCGTCGGCGACCTGATCAACCGTGGTCCGGAATCGCTGACCGCGCTGCGGCGCATGAAGACGCTGTCCGAAACCAGCGGCGGGCGGGTCGAGGCCCTGCTCGGCAACCACGACCTGCACCTGCTGGCGGTGGCGGCCGGGGTCCAGAAGACCAGCCGCTCGGATACCCTGGACGAGATCCTGGCCGCGCCCGACCGCGACGAACTGATCGCCTGGCTGCGCCGGCGTCCGCTGGCGATGTTCGTCGATGCGCACCTGCTCGTGCATGCAGGCGTGCCGCCGCAATGGACTGCGGAGCAAACCATGCGGCTGGCGGCCGAGGTCGAGGCGGTGCTGCGCGGCGACGGCTGGGCCGACTTCCTGGCGCAAATGTACGGCAACGAACCGGACCGCTGGGACGAGGCGCTGACCGGCATCGGGCGCCTGCGCTGCATCGTCAACGCCCTGACCCGCATGCGCCTGTGCGACCCAAGCGGCCGCATGGACTTCCAGCACAAGGAAAGCGACAAGGGACCGGAAGGTTCGGCACTGCTGCCCTGGTTCGACGTGCCGGGCCGCCGCACCGCCGACGTCACCGTGGTGTTCGGCCACTGGTCGGCGCTGGGCCTGGTGCTGCGTCCGAACCTGGTGGGCCTGGACAGCGGCTGCGTGTGGGGTGGGAAGCTGACTGCGGTTTGTTTGGATGACCGGACTTTGCTGCAGGTGGATTGTCCGGAGTATCGGGAGCACAGCGGGAAGAAATGACCTGGTTACCTTGCCCACGTCATTCCGCTTTCGCGGGAATGACGTTCTATTTTTCGGCTACCGCTACCCCAAGCGAACCCGCAATCGCCTCGTGCGCCGCCCGCGCCAGCTCGCGCCGGTGCGCCCCTTGCGTCTCGATCGGCGCCAGGCAAGCCAGCCGCGCCCGCACCGGCTCGCCGCCCAGGATGCGGAAGATGCTGTCCGCAAACGTGGTCTCGCCGGTGTAATCGACCGCCGGATGCCAGCCGCCCCGGGCATCCAGGTAGGACAGCGCCACCGGCTGCACCGGGACCCGGGCGTCGATCGCCGCCTCGAACAGGTTGGCGTGGAAAGGCAGCAGGCTGCCCTGGCTGGCCGTGGTCCCCTCCGGGAAGAAGGCCACCCGCTGGTGCTGGGCCAGGGCGTCCACCAGTCCCTTGAAGATGTGGCGCAGGTCGCGCCGGTTGCCGCGCGCAATGAACACGGTGCCGGCCTGCGCGACCAGCCAGCCGACCACCGGCCAGGCGCGGATCTCGGCCTTGGCCACGAAGCGGCAGGGGTGCAGGGAATTGATGACGAAGATGTCGAGCCAGGAGATGTGGTTCGACACGATCAGCGCGTGCTGCAGCGGCCCGCCCTCTTCGCCGCGCTCGAGCTCTACCCGGCAGATGCCCAGCAGGCGCGCCGACCAGCGCCGCACCAGGCGCTCGCGCAGCGGCGCGCCGGCCCACGGGAAGACCAGCGCGCAGGTGACCAGGCCTTGCAGCAGGTGGAGTACGAGGCGCGCGAGGCGCCACGCGAGCCGGATCTTCACACTGCGGGGACGCTGCTCAACGCTCCCAGGCGAGGTGGCCGGCGACGATGGTCGCCTTTACCTGGCCGGAGAGCTCGTAGCCGAGGAAAGGCGTGTGCTTGCCCTGGCTGGCCAGCGCCGACGGCGCAACCAGCCAGCGCACCCGCGGATCGAACAGCACCACGTCGGCGCTGGCGCCGACCGACAGCGTGCCCGCCGACAGGCCGGCGGTGCGCGCCGGATCGGCGGTGATCTTGCGGATCGCCTGGGGCAGCGCATCGGCCTGGCCGTGCTGCTCTTCGGCCCACTTCAGCATCAAGGAAAGCAGCAGTTCCAGGCCGGTGGCGCCGGGCGAGGCTTCGGCGAAGGGCAGCAGCTTCTCGTCGTCGTCGACCGGGGTGTGGTCGGAGCAGACGGCGTCGATGGTGCCGTCCAGGAGTGCCGCGCGAATCGCCTCGCGGTCGCGCTGGCTGCGCAGCGGCGGGGTCAGGCGCGCGTTCGAGTCGAAGAAGCCGATGTCGGCGTCGGTCATGTGCAGGTGGTGCACGCCGGCGTCGCAGGTGACCGGCAGGCCTTCCTGCTTGGCTGAACGAATGAGATCCAGCGCGGCGGCGGACGAGATGCGGCACAGGTGCACCCGCGCGCCGGTCGCACGCATCAGTTCGAAGATGGTGTGCAGGGCGATGGTCTCGGACATCACCGGCACGCCGGACAGGCCCATGCGCGAGGCCAGCGGGCCGGCGTGGGCGATGCCGCCGCGGCCGATGTGCGGGTCCTGCGGACGCAGCCAGACCGTGTAGCCGAAGGTCTTGGCGTACTGCAGGGCGCGCATCAGCACCGTGGTGTCCTCGATCGGCTCCTCGGCCTGGGCGAAGCCGATGCAGCCGGCCTCGGTCAGCTCGGCCATCTCGGTCAGGGCCTTGCCCTTCAGGCCGACGGTCAGCGCGCCGAGCGGATGCACATTGGCCTGGTTCAGGATGCGCGCGCGGTGCTTGAGCATCTCGACCAGGCCGGGCTCGTCGAGCACCGGGTCGGTGTCCGGCGGGCAGACCAGGGTGGTCACGCCGCCCTGCACCGCCGCCTGCATCTCCGATTCCAGCGTCGCCTTGTATTCGTAGCCCGGCTCGCGCAGGCGCGCGGACAGGTCCACCAGGCCGGGCGCCACCACCAGGCCGCCGGCGTCGATGGTGCGCTCGGCGGCAAAGCCTTCCGGCGCGCTGCCCACGGCGGCGATCTTGCCGTCGGCGATGAAAAGGTCCTGTACGGCGTCGATGCCGTTTGCCGGGTCGATCACCCGGCCGTTCTTGATATGTAGTTTCATGCCCGAGTTCATCCGTGAGTACCTGCCAGAATGCTCATCACCGCCATGCGCGTGGCGATGCCGAACGTCACCTGCGGCAGGATCACCGCCTGCGAGCCGTCCGCCACCCTGGAATCGATCTCGACGCCGCGGTTGATGGGGCCCGGGTGCATCACGATCGCGTCCGGCTTGGCCAGCGCCAGGCGTTCCGGGGTCAGGCCGTAGCTCTTGAAGTATTCGCCGGCCGAAGGCAGCAGCGCGCCCGACATGCGCTCGTTCTGCAGGCGCAGCATGATGATCACGTCGACGTCCTTCAGGCCCTCGTCGATGTTCGTGAACACGCGCACGCCCATCTGTTCCAGGCCGCCCGGCAGCAGGGTGTGCGGACCGATGGCGCGCACTTCCGGCACGCCCAGCGTGGTCAGCGCATGGATGTCCGAACGCGCCACCCGGCTGTGCAGGATGTCGCCGACGATCGCCACCCGCAGGTTGGTGAAGTCCTTTTTATAGTGGCGGATGGTGTACATGTCGAGCAGGCCCTGGGTCGGGTGCGCATGGCGCCCGTCGCCGGCGTTCACCACGTGCACGTGGTTCTGCTTCGTGTCGTTCAGGTGCTTGGCGATCAGGTAGGGCGCGCCCGACTGCGAATGGCGCACCACGAACATGTCGGCATGCATGGCCGCCAGGTTGTCGATGGTGTCGAGCAGGGACTCGCCCTTGGCTGTAGAGGACGCCGCGATATTCAGGTTGATGACGTCGGCCGACAGGCGCTTCGAGGCGATCTCGAAGGTGGTGCGGGTGCGGGTCGAGTTCTCGAAGAACAGGTTGAACACGCTCTTGCCGCGCATGAGAGGCACCTTCTTGACCTCGCGGTCCGAGATGCTCACGAAGCTCGATGCGGTATCGAGGATGTGGTTGATGATGGACTTGGGCAGGCCTTCGATGGTGAGAAGGTGCTGCAGCTCGCCGTTCTTGTTGAGTTGCGGGTTATGCATTGTCGTCTTCGATCGTGAGCGAGAGTTGGCCGGCGGCGTCGCGCGACAGGGACAGCGACTGGCCGGCTTGGAGCGTGGCGTGGGAGCCGACGAAATCGGCGGCGACCGGCAGCTCGCGGCCGCCGCGGTCGACCAGTGCCGCCAGCATGATGCGCTGCGGGCGGCCGTAGTCGAACAGCACGTTGATCGCGGCACGCACCGTGCGGCCGGTGTACAGGACGTCGTCGACCAGCACGATGGCCGCGCCGTCGACATTGAAGTCGATGCGGGTCGGCTTCACGTCCGGGTGCAGGCCCTTCTTCGCATAGTCGTCGCGGTAGAACGAGACGTCGATGAAGCCCAGGCGGTTTTGCAGGCCGAGGTCGGCGGCAAGCCGTTCGGCCAGCCAGGCGCCGCCCGAATGGATGCCGACGATGGCGGCATCGGGCAGGTCGGCAAGCCGGGCGCGCACCTGCTCGAGCAGGGTGCGGTACAGCGCTTCGGCGTCGTAGGGGCCGGTGGCTGCCGCGTGGTCAGTAGGAGTTGGCATGGTCGTCAAAGTATTGTTGCAAAATGATGGCGGCGGCCTTGGCGTCGATGATCTCGCCGCGCTTGGCGGGGATCACGGCGGACGAGTAGCGTTCGTCGACCAGCTCGACGGGCAGGTTGAAGCGGCCGTGCAGCTGGTTGGCGAAGCGGCGCGAACGCAGGGTCATCTCGTGCTCGGCGCCGTCGGGATGGCGCGGCTCGCCGACGACGAGAAGCGCGGGATTCCATTGCTCGATGAGTTCGCCGATGGCCTTGAAACGGGTCGCGTTGTCGATGGCCTTGATGACGGACAAGGGCTGTGCCTGTCCGGTCAGCGTGTTGCCCATCGCGATGCCGATGCGCTTCACGCCGAAGTCGAATCCGAAAACGATCTCTACCATTACAGGGACACAATCTCCTTCCGGATCCCTTTACGCATGGCCGGCTTCCGATGCGAGCATCAGCGGGTCGATGCCCAGCAGCCTGATGGCGGCGACGTAACGCTCCTCGATCGGCAGGTCGAACAGCACGCGGGCGTCGGCGCCCACGGTGAGCCAGCCGTTGCGCGCGATTTCCTCTTCCAGCTGGCCCGGGCTCCAGCCGGCATAGCCGATCGAGACCAGCATGCGCTGCGGCCCGGTGCCGTTGGCGACGGCTTCCAGCACGTCGATCGAAGTGGTGAAGGCGACATCGTCGGTGACGCTGAGCGAGGACGAATAACGGCCGCCCGGCGAATGCAGCACGAAGCCGCGGTCGTCCTGCACCGGGCCGCCGAACATGATGGGTTCGTCGACCACGTTGGGGCGCAGGGTGTCGGTGACCTTGAGGTCGATGCGGTCGAACAGCACGTCCATGGTCATGTCGGTCGGCTTGTTGATGACGACGCCGAGCACACCCTTGTCGTTGTGTTCGCAGATATACACGACCGTGCCGCCGAAAATCGGGTCATTCATCGACGGCATGGCGATCAGGAAATGATTAGCCAGGTTCAGCTCGGACTGGACCGAAACCGGTTGCATCAGGCTCTCGGGAGCCTCCTGCGGCATCCCGGGCATGGTTGGAGGCTTGCCGACCTTACTTTTCTTCATACTCATACTCTCTGTTGGCTCACTCTCTCCGACCGCAGGTGGTCCACACGATAAGCTTGGGTTTTCCGTTAGTTTACACCCATTTGCTTACGCGGCCATGAAGGCACGTTCGGACGCCCCTCCAGATCGAAAGAATGGTAGACAGTAAAATTGCCCTTTACCTTGACTCCGCACACAAAAGATGACTCTAAGAAACTCTCTTGTCTGGTTCCGGCGTGACCTGCGGGTCGAGGACCATGCTGCACTGCACCATGCGCTGCGATCGTCGGATCGTCGCAGTTCCCGTCGCGTCTACTGTGCCTTCGTGTTCGACACCGACATCCTGGCCGGCCTGCCGCGCGACGACCGCCGCGTGCAGTTCATCCATGCCAGCCTGGGCGAACTCGATGTCCGCCTGCGTGCATGGGGAGCTTACCTGATCGTGCGGCAGGGGCGCGCCGCAGACGAGATCGTCCGCCTGGCCGCCGAACTGGATGTGGAGTCGGTATTCGCCAACCGCGACCACGAACCGCAGGCGCTGGCGCGCGACGCCGAGGTCCAGCGGCGCCTGCGCGAAGCCGGCCGCAGCCTGCAGACCTTCAAGGACCAGGTGATCTTCGAGCAGGACGAGGTGCTGACCCAGGCCGGCGGCCCCTTCTCGGTCTTCACACCGTATAAGAATGCCTGGCTGAAACGGCTGGTCGCCCATCCGGAAGCGGTCGATGCCTGGGAGACCGCGCCCTGGGCCGGCGCGCTGGCGCCGGCACCCGCAGGGCATGCCCTGCCCACCCTGGACGAACTCGGCTTCGCGCCGCATGCCGACCCCGTCGTCCCGACCGGCATGTCCGGGGCGCAGGCGCTGCTGGGCGCCTTCCTGCAACGCATCGACGGCTACCACACCGAGCGCGACTTCCCTGCCCTCGACAGCACCTCGCGCCTGTCGGTGCACCTGCGCTTCGGCACGCTGCCGGTCCGCGCCCTGGTGCGCCTGCTGCGGGAACGGAGCGGCACTGGCGCGGCGACCTGGCTGTCGGAGCTGATCTGGCGCGAGTTCTACATGGCGATCCTGCAGCGCCATCCGCGCGTGGTGACGCATTCCTTCAAGGCGGCTTTCGACAGGCTGCGCTGGGAAGAAGGTCTTGAAGCCGACGCCGCCTTCGCCGCCTGGTGCGAGGGCCGCACCGGCTATCCGCTGGTGGATGCGGCGATGGCGCAGCTGAACCGCAGCGGCTTCATGCACAACCGCCTGCGCATGGTGACGGCCAGCTTCCTGACCAAGGACCTCGGCGTTTCATGGACATACGGCGAGCGCTATTTTGCGCAGCGGCTGAACGACTACGAGCTGGCGTCCAACAACGGCGGCTGGCAGTGGGCGGCATCGACCGGCTGCGATGCCCAGCCCTGGTTCCGCATCTTCAATCCGGTCACGCAGTCGAAGCGCTTCGATCCGGACGGCGCCTTCATCCGCCGCTGGCTGCCCCAGCTGGCAGGGCTCGACAGGACGGCCATCCACGCGCCCTGGCTGGCCAGGCCGGCCCTGCTGGAGCGCGCCGGGCTGGTGCTGGGACGCGACTACCCGCATCCCATCGTCGACCATGAACAGGCGCGCGAACGCACGCTGGCGCGCTTCGGCGCGCTTAAAGACTAGGGTCGGCCCACCCTACGCGAGAAGGCCATCGATCGCGGCCAGCAGCACCTCTTCCTGGAAGGGCTTGCCGAAGTAGGCATTCACGCCCAGGCCGAGCGCATAGTTGCGGTGCTTGTCGGCGGTGCGCGAGGTGATCATGATGATCGGGATGCCCTGCGTGGCTTCGTTGCCGCGCACGTTGCGGGTCAGGTCGAAGCCGTCCATGCGCGGCATCTCGATATCGACCAGCATCAGGTCGGGACGCGTTTCCGGCGCCTGGACCTGTTCGAGCGCCTCGACGCCGTCCTTGGCCAGCAGCACGCGGTAGCCTTCGCGCTCCAGCAGGCGCTGGGTCACGCGGCGCACGGTCAGCGAATCGTCGACCACCATGATGGTGGCGCGGTGCGCGGGCAGCGCCGCCGTCTCCGGCTGCGCATGGGCATGGTCCTGGCCGTGGTCGGGCAGCAGCAGCGGGTTCAGGATCAGCACGATCTCGCCCGAGCCCAGCACGGTGGCGCCGGCGATGCCCGGCATGCGCGCCAGCTGCGGACCGACGTTCTTGATCACCACCTCGCGGTTGCCCAGCACTTCGTCGACCTGCAGCGCCAGGCGGTGGGCGCCGGCGCCCAGCACCAGCACCGGCACCGAACGCTGTGCGGCGGCGGCGCCCGGCTCGTTCAGCAGCTCCGGCAGGTAGCGCAGCGCTACCGCCTCGCCCTGCACCTGGATGGCGCCGGCCGCGCGCGCGGCATGCAGCTCGGCCTCCCGCACCTGCAGTACCTGGCCGACCAGGTTGGCCGGCAGCGCATAGGTCCTGGGGCCGCTGGCCACCAGCACGACCTGGTTGACGGCCAGGGTCAGCGGCAGGTGGATGGTGAAGGCGGCGCCCTTCCCGGCCTCGCTGTCGACCTCGACCCGGCCGCCCAGGGCGCGCGCTTCGGAACGCACCACGTCCATGCCGACCCCGCGGCCGGCCAGCTCCGTCAGCGTGTCCGCGGTCGAGAAGCCCGGCTCGAAGATCAGGTCGGCCACCTCGAGGTCGGAGCGCTGTTCGCCGGCGCCGAGCAGGCCGCTGGATTCGGCCTTGGCGCGGATGCGCGCCAGGTCCAGGCCGGCGCCGTCGTCGGCGAAGCGGATCTGCACCTCGTTGCCCTGCTGGCCGACCTGCACCAGCAGCTCGCCGGTCTCTTCCTTGCCGCCGTCGACGCGGCGCGCGCGCGACTCGATGCCGTGCACGATGGCGTTGCGCAGCAGGTGTTCGAAGGGCGCCGCCATCCTTTCCAGCACGCTGCGGTCGATCTCGACCGCGCCGCCGCGGATGTCCAGGTTGACGCGCTTGTCGGTCTCCTTCGCGGTCTGGCGCGCGACCCGGAACAGGCGCTCGGACAGGCTGGCGAAAGGTACCATCCGCACCCGCATCAGGTCGCGCTGCAGCTCGCGCGTCAGGCGCGACTGCGCGCCCAGGTCGTCGACGGCGGCGTCCACCGTGCGGCTCAGGCCTTCGTGGAAGGAGGCGACGTCGTTGACGCTCTCGGCCATCATGCGGGTCAGTTCCTGCAGGCGCGTGAAGCGGTCGAATTCGAGCGGATCGAACTCGCGCTCGCCGGCGATCGACAGGCGCGACGCGATCTGCGACTCGGCCTGCATCTCGACCTCGCGCAGCTGGCGGCGCAGGCGTCCCAGGTTGTCCGAAAAGTCGGCCAGCGCCGACTTCAGCGAGCCGACCTGGGTCTCCAGCTTGGAGCGCGTGATCGACACTTCGCCGGCCTGGTTGACCAGGCGGTCGAGGATGTCGGCGCGCACCCGCACCAGCGGCGCGCGCACGTCGTCCTGCCGGCGGTCCTGGCGGCGGTCCTGCTGCGGCGCGGCGGACGGCGCCTGCTTGGCTGCCGGCGCTTCGGCAGACCCTTCAGGCTCCGCCGCCGGCTGCTGCAGCTGCTCGAACAGCAGCACGGCCTGGTCGTAGTTGGCCAGCAGTTCGTCGAAGGCCGCCGGGCCGGTGGTGCCGGCGTGCAGCATGTTCTCGATCTGGGTTTCCAGCGCATGCGTGTGCTGGCCCAGGCGCATCGCGCCGGCCATGCGGGCGCTGCCCTTCACCGTGTGCAGGGCGCGCAGCAGGCCGTGCGCCACCGCGTTGGCAGCCGGGTCCTGCTGCCACTGGCGCAGGTCCTTGCCGATCTGCGGCAGCAGGTCGGCCGCCTCTTCCATGAAGACCGGCAGCAAGTCCGGGTCGAGTTCGTCGGTGAAGACGGGCTCGGTGGCCAGCACCGGTTCCTGCGCGGCCTCCTCGGCGCCTGCATCGAGTGCGATGGCTTCGGGTTCGGCGGCCAGGAATTCGTCGTCGAGGACGGCGTTGTCGAATGCCGGCTCGGGTTCGGGCTCGGGTTCGGGCTGGGGCTCGGGCGCCACGGCCTGCTCCAGGCTGGGCGCGGCAAACGGGTCGTCGAAATAGCTGTCGAACAGGTCGTCGACGGCAGCCACGGCCGGGTCGACCGGCGGCGGCTCCACCGCCTGCAGCACGGACGCCGGCATGTCGGACTGCGGCACCGGCAGCGGACCGGCCGGCAGCGGCGGATCGGCCAGGATGCTGTCGTAGGTGGCGGCGAACAGCGCGTCCAGGCGCTGCGCCAGCTCCTCGTCGGCGCCGTCGAGCACGCTGTCGGCCTTCTGGCGCCCGAACTCGTCGCGCATGAGCTCCAGGCGCGCCAGCAGTTCCGGCTGCGGCGGCGCCAGCTCGCCCAGCGAGAACACCTGGCGCATGATGCGTACGCGCTCCACGGTTTCCTCGACCAGCTGGAACTGCTCTTCGCCCAGCGGCGGCGTCGCCACCTGCAGCGCCTCTTCCAGCGCGAAGGCGATCTCGCGCAGCGCATGGAAGCCGACCGTGGCCGAAATGCCGCCCAGCGTGTGCGCGGCCTTCAGGGCCTGCGCCGACACCGCGCGCAGCGGCTCTTCGCGCCATTCGGCGAAGTCGCGCGCCAGCGTGCCGACCAATTCCTCGGTCTCGCCCAGGTAGATGTTATACAGCGGCAGCGGGATCTCGAGCCCGGCGATGCGCTTGATGTTCTCGTCGGCCAGCGGGAAGGCGACCACGTTCGGCGGCAGCGTGGCTTCTTCGGGCTGGGCCGCATCCGGAGCCGCCTCCGTGGCCGGCTCGGCGGCAGGCTCGGCGGCAGCTGGCTGCTGCGGCTCGGCCGGCACGAAGGCCCCGCCCTCCTGCACCCGCGCCGCGGCCTCGGCCAGCGGTTCGCCGCTGCGCGCAGGCTGCGCACCCGCGGCCAGTTCGGCCACCCAGGCGGACAGCTCGGCATGCGCGTGGTCCAGCAGCGCCAGCAGGTCCGGCGTGGCGGCACGCGATTCCGCCAGCCACAGGTTCATGACTTTTTCGATGGCGGCGGCCGCATGCGCGAACTGCTCCAGGCCCACCATGCGGCCGCTGCCCTTCAGCGTGTGGAAGGAGCGGCGCACGCGGGTCAGGGTTTCCTGGCTGCCCGGATTGGCATGCGCGGCCGGCAGTGTCTCGGCCACCACGGCCAGCACTTCCCGGGCTTCGCCGATGAAGATGTCCAGCAGTTCGGCTTCGATGGCCGCATCGGCCTGCACCGTGCCCGCGGGAGCCGCCGGCCCGGACGCGGCGGGAGCCGGCGTTTCGGCCGCAACGGCGGCGCCGGGGAGCGGCGCGCCCTGCTCCGCCACCGCATCGAAGGGCTGTTCGCGGAACAGCTGCTCGCCGGCGTCGAAACGGAAGCGCCGGCGCGCGCTCTCGGGATTCTGGGCCAGCGCGTCGATGAAGAAGCCGAGCGCGCCCACGTTCTGGGCCAGGTTTTCCAGGACCTGCTTGCGGGCCGCGTCATCGATGCCGCCGGCGGCCAGCTCGCGCACGCGTTCGCGTACGTGGCCGACGGTCAGGACGGCCTGGTCCTGGTCGAGGATGGACAAGGCGCCGGCCAGCTGGTGCAGCAGCGGGTCGGCCTGCTCCAGTGCGGCCACGCGGGCCGGGTCTTGGTAGTATTCGTCGATCAGCTTTTCGACCTGGCGCAGGCCGGTGTGGATCTCGCCCGCCAGCGCGGCCATGGTCTGGCCCTGCTGCAGCTCGCGCGCCAGTTCGCCCTGCCAGACCGGCGCTTCGGGCGGGGTCTCGCCCTGGGCCAGCGCCAGCAGGCGCTGGCCGACGGCTTCGGCATGCCGGTCGAAATCCTCGGGCAGCTGGCGCACCTGGTCGAGTCCGTGCTCGACGAACAGCATCGCCGCCGCCATCTCCATGCTGAACTGGTCGCTGCGCCCGCCGGTCATGGCCTGGCGCGCGGCCTGGCCCAGTTCGCGCAGCAGCTGCGCCAGCTGGGGAGCGCCCAGCTTCTCGCTGGCGCCGGCCAGCCTGGACAGGGCGGCGTCGAAACCGGCTTCCTGCCCGGGCGCGCCCGCGCCCGCGCCGGCGATGCGGTCCCAACCCTCCTTGGTCTCGGCCAGCGCCTCCTTCGCATCCTTCAGCGCTTCGCGATCGATGCGGCCGTAGCGGCGTTCCAGGTAATCGTGCGGCACCTGGCCTTCCAGGCCGTAGGCATCGCGCAGCCGGCGTGCATCCGCGGTCGGCTCCGCCGCCTGGGCGATGAAGAACAGGGCGTCGCGCAGCATCGCCTCCGGCAGGCTGGTATGGCCTTGCACCAGGCGCCGCAGCTGCAGGTTGATCTGGCCGAGCAGCTGCTTCAGATAGATGTCGGCAGTCAGCTGCCCGCGGGCGGCCAGGTCGGCGACGGTCTGCATCGCCAGCCAGAAAGCGTAGGGACGCGCTTCGCGCTGGGCGCCTGTGATCGGCGCCAGGGCCTCGCGCATTTCGCCGGCGGCATCCAGGCTGCCGCTCTTCAGGAAAGGCAGCAGCGCCTTCTCGAAACGCGCGCGGCAGGCCGCCAGGTCGGGCGGCTCCTCACCGGCGGACGGCAGCGGCAGTGCCGCGCCCGGGTCCAGCGCCAGCATCTCGCCCGGGTGCACGCGCTCGGCGCCCAGCAGTTCCTGCAGCGCGCGGTAATAAGGGAACAGGCGCACCGGCTGCTGGCGGCTCGTGCCGGCGCCGGCCAGCAGCTCTTCCAGGTACTCCACCAGCGCCTGGTAGGCCTGCGCCACCACCGCCGCGTGTTCGTCGTCCACCGCCAGCGAACCGTCCTTGAAGCGGTCGAGCGCCTTCTCGGCGGCGCCGGTGATGCGGTCGACGCCCTCGACGTCCACCATCTGCAGCGCGCCGTGGGCCTGGTGCAGGTGGGTCTTGGCGTGCAGCAGCAGGGTCGGCTGGGCCTCCGCGCTGCGTCCCGCCGCATCCTGCAGCGCCTTGGCCGAACGCTCGAGGGCGTCGCGGATCTCGCCGATCACCCAGGACAGGGGACCGGTGTCGAACGGGGCCGTGGACGTGGACTGGATCGAAGGCAGGGACGAAGAGTGGGTCATGGATTGTTCTTAAGCGGCGGAGACGCGGAAGCGCGACACCGAGTTTTTCAGCTCCTGCGCGAGCATGGCCAGTTCGCGGATCGACTGCGCGGTCTGCTGCGTGCCGTCCTGCGCCTGCCCGGTGATCGCCAGGATGTGCTGCATATTGTGCGCCACCCCGTTCGCGGACGTCGCCTGCAAGCCGGTCGCGGTCGAAATGCCCTGGATCAGCTCGGCCAGGCGGTTCGACACGCGCGAGATGTCGGCCAGCGCGGCGCCGGCGGCGTCCGACAGGCGCGCACCCTCGACCACGCCCTGGGTCGACTTCTCCATCGCCGCCACGGCGTCGTGGGTGTCGGTCTGGATGGTGCGCACCAGCGCGCCGATCTGCTTGGCCGCTTCGCCGGAGCGTTCCGCCAGGCGCTGCACCTCTTCCGCCACCACCGAGAAGCCGCGTCCCGCCTCGCCGGCCGACGCCGCCTGGATCGCCGCGTTCAGCGCCAGCACGTTGGTCTGTTCGGTGATGTCCGAGATCAGCTCGGTGATCTCGCCGATCTCCTGCGAGGATTCGCCCAGGCGCTTGATGCGCTTCGAGGTTTCCTGGATCTGCTCGCGGATCTCGCCCATGCCCTTGATCGCGTTCTGCACCGCGGTCGCGCCCTGCTCCGCCGCGGCCACCGACTGGCGCGCCACCTCGGCCGATTCGTTCGCCGACTGCGACACGCCGGTGATCTCGCCCGCCATCTGCAGCATGGTCGACGAGGTGTCCTGGATCTCGCGCGCCTGCTGGCCGGCCGCGACCAGCAGGTCGCTCGAGATCTTCTGCGCCTGGTTCGACGCCTGCGTCACTTTTCCGGCGGTGTCGATCACGCGCACCACCAGGCCGCGCAATTCCTCGACCGTGTAGTTGACCGAATCGGCGATCGCGCCGGTGATGTCCTCGGACACGGTGGCGTAGACGGTCAGGTCGCCGTCCGCCACTTCCTGCAGTTCGTTCATCAGGCGCAGGATCGCGGCCTGGTTCTGGTCGTTGGTGGCCTTCGCCTCTTCTTCCTTGGCCTGGGCCAGCAGGCGCATCGCTTCCGCTTCCTGGCGGCGGGCGTCGGCGCCGCGGGTGCGGTTGCGCGAGTCCTGCAGCATCACGCGCGAGATGCTGCCGGCCATCGCCAGGGTGAAGATCGAGGCCGCCACCAGCAGCCAGAACCACGGGCCCTTGACGCCTTCGCCGGTGCGGAAATCGCCCTGCAGCGCGGTCAGCTGGGCGCGCAGGTCTTCGTTGTCGCGGAAGATGGTCTGTTCGGCGGCCTTGGCGGCGGTGAGGTCGGACAGGTTGTCCAGGAAGGAAGCCACCACCTTCTGGCAGATGTCGAACTTGGACTGGACTTCCTCCAGTTTCGCGCGCAGGTCGTCCTCGCGCAGCGGTGCCAGCCCGAGCTGCGCGTTCCCGTGCAGCAGGCCGTCGACGGTGGCGCGGAAGGTGGCGGTGTCGCGGCCCATCTGGAACGCGGTTTCCGGGCTGATGCCGCCCGAGGTCAGGAATTCGCTGGCGCTGCGCGACAGGCGCTGGGTCAGCATCATCAGGCGGCCGAGCGCGGCCAGTTCGCGCGGGCTGCCGCCCTTCGCGGTGCGCTGGGTCAGGATCTCTTCGGTCAGCGCCAGCATTTCCGGCGACAGGATGTTGAGCTGCTTGAGGCTCTTGTCGAAGCCGATCAGCTCGGGCTTCATCTTGAGGATGCTGGCGGCGGCGGCATCCGAACCGGTCCACTTGGCGCGCACCCTGGCCAGCTGGTCCAGGGTGTCGCCGGACGCGGCCGGAATCTCGTGGCCGTTGTAGTCGCCGCCCTTGGCCAGCAGGACCAGCTGGCGGCCCAGGGCCAGCTGGCTGTCCTGCAGCTGGGCGAAGGCGTCCGGGTGGCCCTGCATCGCGTTCGGCGCCGCCTTGCCGACGCGCTGCGAGTGCATCAGCGCTTCGCTGGCGATCTGGGTCTGGCTGGACGCCACCGCGCCGCTGCCGGCGTTGCGCCACAGCGAGAAGATGGTGACCAGGATGCCGACCGCGAAGGCCACCAGCAGGATGCGCAGCTGGCGCGGCAGCGACAGGTGGCCGATCAGCGGCAGGCGCAGGTCCTCGTCGGCGCCCCCGGCGGCGGCGGCGGCGGCGCGCTGCTTGCGGCCGGCCAGGTTGCCGAGCCGCTCCGCGGCCTCGTCGGCCGAACCGGAGGACGGCGCAGGATCGGCAATGCCCGCGGCGGGCATCACGCCGACGCCGAACTGGGTGTCGGGCGAAGCCAGCACGGTGGCGCCGTCGTCCTTGTCCTTGGGGAGAAAATTCACCGAGAGTTTAGATGCGAATCCCATTCCAGCTCCAGTCCTGAACCTGTTGTCGTTATTTGTTTAAAGGCCAACCTGCAGGAAGCGCTCGTCCTGCGCCAGCGCGGCCAGCGCCAGCGGCGTCCAGGCATTGCCGTCGGCGTCGACGAGGCGCCCGTCCTGCGGGGTCATGTCGGCCGCCTGGCGCAGCCCGTGCACCCGCGCGGCCAGGAAGCCGCAGGGCAGGCCGAGGCCGGGAGCGAAGGTGACCAGGCGCGTTGCCGGGCCGATGGCGGCGCCTTCTTGAGTACCCCGCTGTGCTCCGAGAAAGCGCGCCAGGTCGACCACGCCGACCAGGCTGCCGCGGATGTTGGCCAGTCCGAGATACCAGGGCTGGGTCAGCGGCACCGTGGTGAGCGCCGGTACCGGCACGATCTCGCCGGCTTCGAGCAGGTCGAGCAGGTAGCGCTCGCCGCCGATCTCGACGCCCAGTTCGTGCGTGCGCTGGCCGCTGCCGTTGCGCGCGGCCTGCACGCGCTCGAGCAGCTCTTCCTGGTACTGGCGCAGGCGCGCGCGCCGGGCGGCGGGATCGAGGCCGGCCATGGTCAGGCGCCGAGGGCGGCGATCCTGGCCAGCAGCGCTTGCGCGTCGACCGGCTTGACGAAGTAATCCTTCGCGCCCTGGCGCATGCCCCAGAT
>Ga0308169_10002815_pt1 | contig 17573 bp, 21 predicted proteins | sample PhyBR1_2_FD_202139 | JGI IMG/M metagenome (GOLD analysis project Ga0308169, IMG submission 202139) | Phyllosphere microbial communities from UC Gill Tract Community Farm, Albany, California, United States - DLSLSB.R1 | ecosystem: Host-associated > Plants > Phyllosphere > Unclassified | place... | reverse complement strand
CCTCCAGTCCGTGATGAACAACTTCTAAGCTCAAGCTTAGAGTAAAGGATACAGACATGGGAAAGCGACTCAGCCTGGCGGCGGTCATCGGAGTGCTCCTCGGAGCCCTCTGGGCCGCCCCGGCCATGGCCGCGGATGCGCTCACGAGCTGCATCCAGAGCACCACCGTCTGCGTGGCGGATGGATCCTCCATCGACAATGAGAGCGCGGTTGCAGCGGCACTCAAGGACAAGGCCCATGTGGCCGTGGTCTCCAACGATGACTCCAACTCCCTGAACCCCAATCAGCTCGCCACGCAGCTCGCTCAGTCGAGCGGCACCAAGGAGCTCATCCTTGTGGTGGACATGGGCTCCAGCGACCGCTTCGGTGTCTACTCCCAGAGTGGCCAGGGGGATGAGATCCTCAAGGCCCTCAACGGTGCTGGACAGTCTGACGGTGGAGAGGCCATCGTGAGTTCTGATGTGGCCTCGATCTACAGCACTCCTGCAGCTGGCAACGGTTCGGATGGCGGGGGATTGGGTGTGCTTGGAGTTCTGGCAATCATCGGTGCTGCGGTGATCCTCACGGGAGCTGCACTCGTCATTACCATCGGAACTCGAGATCGGCGCAGGGATGCTCGAGCCATTGAGGCCAGCAAGCCCAGTCGAGCAGCCATCGCCGCTCAGCGGTCGGTGGAGCTCTCGGAAGAGCTCAAGAGCGAGATTGCTAAGATCTCGAAGACCATGGAACGCTATCAGCGTTCTGAGGACAGCAAGCTCCGGGAGGCTGGATTTCTCCTTCAGCCTATCCACGATCACATCTACGAGCTCTTCGGTCGCATCGACAAGAAGAACGCTCGCCAGAATCGAGAGATCGCTCAGGTTCGCTATCTCAACATCACCAAGAAGCTCAACAGTACTCTGAGTGCAGATTACTTCGAGGACATGGTGAGGAAGCCCGAACTCTGGGACGAGAGCGACCAGAAGATCACGGGTGTGCTCACTGCGCTGCGAAGCGTGGACAAGCAGATCATCGAGAACATCAAGCAGGTCAACAGCTCCAAGGAGATCGAGTTCCGGGTAGCTGTGGATTCGCTCATCGGAACTGAGGAGATCGCTGTGGAGGAAGTCTACGGCCAGGAGAAGGGCTCCAAGGAGAAGCTGCCTAGGAGTTTCGGCGTCTGATCCAAACCTCGCTCCACACTACCCTCTACCGGTGTTGACCATCGGCAGAGGGTAGTGTACTATGGTGAACATAGCACATCATTCACTTCGACCAAGGAAGACCAAGAGCCCATGTGGATTCAGTTCCTTCTTCCGTTCCTCGCCTTTGCCGGTAGCATTCCGGTCATCGGCTGGCAGCTCGACAAGCGGATCCTGAAGAGGCAGCAGAACGCCCTGGAGCTTGAGCCCGCTGCTCAGAGCGTTCAGGCCGTTGAGGCTCCTAAGCCCACGGCTGCGGCCATCAATGGCAACATCCTGGACGAGGGCATCAATCGCTTCGGAAAGTCGGTCGCCGTCCTAGAGAAGCGAGCGCTGGAGAACAGCGATCACAACATCTACGGCTACCTCGCAAGCCTCCTCAAGGAGCTCAACACGCTCCAGAGCAAGCTCACCGCCAACGGCATCGACCAGCAGGCTCGACTCACCTACGCCAAGTACCTTCCCCTGGTTCAGAAGGTGACCGAGCTCACTGCTCCCAACTTCTACGGCGACTTCGTACGGAACCCGGACCACTGGAAAAATCCCCGGGAGATGCGGGTTCAGGTTGAGCTCTCGGTGCTCGCCGTGGCTCGGACCGTCTCGGAGGATATCCGTCGGCTCAACGCCGAGCAGCAGCTCGACTTCCAGGTCAACATCGAGTCCATCATCGGCAAGACAGCCGCCGAGCTCGAAGAGGGCGCACCGGAGCCCAGCATGGCTGATCTCCTCGCTGATCCCAACGGGAAGCTCGGTCAGGTCAAGGGTAACCTCGAAAGCCTGACTTCAGCTGTCGCCAGCGAGGCGGACGAGCTCAAGGAACGCCAGGAGCAGGAACTCGCAGCTGAAAAGGCCGCAGAAGAGGCGGCGCTGCAGCTCGAGAAGAAGTTCCAGGCCGGCTCCCGGGCTGCGCTGGAGATCGAGCTCCGGGAACAGGATCGGGTTCGTCCCACCATCCTCTCCCGGGAGCTCTTCCGGCAGAGCTTCACCCTCTACGGCCCGAGCGCCAGCAGTGAGCTCTACCTCGCCAACCACAACGACCTCATCACCGGTGAGCGCAAGTGGGAGGAGTTCGATGATTCCCTGGAAGCTGCTGCTTGGATCGATAAGCGTATCGAAGAGCAGGAAGCTAAGCACGACCACAACTGCAACTGCGTCTACTGCAAGGAAGACGACGAATGAAGTTGCATTCCTGACTAACGCCATGTAGCATTGCATCAACAGACATCATCCGAACCATCCACAGGATTGGAACAGCATGACCACCGACAATCAGCCCGAAGAGATCATCGAGGGCGAGCTCGACACCCCTACCATCGACGGAGACTTCGGCGCCTTCCTCACGGGAGACAACACGGCTCCGAACGAGGCAGTCGAGGAAATGGCCTCTCAGGTTCCCGCTAGCGCCCTGGAGAAGAACCTCTCCAAGGTGGACAAGAAGGCTGAGCTCGCGGCTAAGAAGCCCGAGGACGCGAAGTTCAAGTTCCGCAATCTCCTCAACGAGAAGCAGCACAAGGACCTCGTGGCGAACGCTCCGCAGATCGCCGCCAAGTTCGTCGGCGATGTCAACGAGATCATCAGCTTCGGTGGCACCACCGTGGAGAAGTCGAAGGCGATCTCCCGTCAGTTCCTCGAGGCTCAGAAGAAGATCGAGATCCCCGAGGCCGACATCATCATCAACGACTTCCTCCGGGAGCTCGACGGCTTCGAGAAGAAGTACCGCAACGCGAACATGGAGAAGCTTCAGAAGAAGTTCCTCGGGCTCTTCAAGGGTACCAAGTACAACATGAAGACCATGGTCCGCGACATGAAGCCGGTCGAGGACAAGATCGATCTCGCCGAGATCAAGTTCGAGGAGATGGATCAGACCCTCGAGGACAACATCGCCCGCGGTCAGCTCCTCCACGCCGAAACCATCAAGCAGATGAACCAGGTCGTGATGGTGCTCGCTGCTCTCGAGGAGATCATCGAGAACATCCGCAAGGACTACCGAGAGGTCGACGCACTTCTCACGAATGCTGCGGCCAAGGGACTCGATCAGGTGGAGTACCAGGGTAAGGTCATCACCGTGAGCGAGCTTCAGGAGAAGCACGCAAATCTGTCCCTGGCGCTCTCCCAGTCCGAGACGAGCTGGTACGACTGGCGACAGATGTTCTTCCTCGGCTGGGCCAACGCTCCGGCGACGCGGAACCTCGTGGTCACCACCGTGGCCCTGCGCCGGCGGCTCAAGACCTTCAAGGACATGGGTCTTGAGGCAGGTCGCCGGGCACTGATCACCGCCAAGAATGCTGCTGAGGCTCGTTCGGGTGCTGAGATGGGCAACGCAGCTCAGGCTGCTGTCAACGGTCTCATCCAGAAGACCTACGGTGACCTCGCAGACACCACGAAGCTCATCGCTGAGGCCTCTCAGGCACCGCTCCTGACTGAGGAAACCGTGACCTCCATCGTCGAGTCGGTGAAGAACCAGGCTCGCTCCATCGTGGAGGCTGACCGCAACGGCCGTGCCCTCCGTGCCCGCAATGTGCAGGCCCTGGAGCGTGGCGAGGTGCAGATCGAGGACGAGGTTCTCACCATGCAGACCCAGCTCGCTGAGAATGCTCGACGCGACCCGGGCATCTCGGGCAACCAGCTCGACTCCAAGGGCTCGCAGCGAGCAATCGACGCTGGGGATGACCTCCTCAGCACGCTCAACGGCTAAGCTCGGTACTCTGGGTGTGTAAGGTCTAGGCTTCGGCTTAGCAGCACGGAAAAGGGGCTGGACCTTCGGGTTCGGCCCCTTTTCTCGTATTCATCCCAGACAGAAAGCAGCCCACCATGGATTGGCTCTTCAGCGCGCTCGGCCACTGGCTCAAGGGAACCATCGTCGGAACGATCTTCCAAGATCTGCAGCCAGTCATGCTCGCATTCCTGGCCATCGGAATCTTCGGTGTGGCAGTGCTCCTCCTATCGCTACTCCTCGATGGTATCTTCGACCTCTTCGAGTTCGGCGACGGGCCACTGAGCCTCACCACAATCTCCGCCTTCATCTCGGTCTTCGGATTCTCAGCTCTCACGGCATCATCCCTGGGACTCGGTCCTACCGGATCCGCATTTGTGGGCATCGCAATCGGCTTCCTTGCTGGATTTGCGGCTTACCTCATCACTCGCTCGCTCAAGGGGATGGAAGCCCAGGGCCACGAGGAGAGCAGCTTCGTCAGCCGCAGCGCAGTGGTGACAATCCCTATCCCCGTGGATGGATTTGGCGAGGTCGCATTCACCAAGGGCGGAGATCGAATCACCGTCTCAGCTCGCGCCTCAGAGCCCATTCCGAGCGGAGAGTCAGTACGCATTGCGGCCGTACTGAGCTCTAGCAGTGTCCTTGTAGTTCCTCTGAACTCAAATCTGACTTCAGCTGATGAGGGACATCCCAACCTCAAGTAGCAAGCTCGCTTCGGTACCGTAGAACCAGGCACAATAGAACCTATTTCCTCTAGAGAAAGGAAGTCCATGGAAGGCTTCGGAAGCATGCTAGGAGCTGTCGGCGTTGTCGGCGGGATCCTGGTGCTCATCATCGTGGCAGCGATCCTCATTCGCCGCTACCAGATCGCAAAGCCCAATGAGGCTATCATCGTCACCGGCGGTAAGGGTAAGGAAGTGGTTGACGAGGGCGGCAAGACCACCCGGGACCTTTCTAGTCAGCGAGTCGTCACCGGCGGCGGTGTCTTCGTCATGCCCTTCGTCCAGAAGAGCTTCAAGCTCTCCCTGGAATCGAGGAAGCTTGACCTCAACACTGAGGCCCAGACCAAGGACGGAATCACCATCGCTGCCAAGGCGGTTGCAGTGGTCAAGGTCGGCGGTTCCAGTGAGATGATCCGTGCTGCCGCACAGCGCTTCCTCGGCAATGAGGACCAGATCAAGAGCTCTACTGAGGAAGTCCTTTCGGGTTCACTCCGTGCGCTCATCGGTACGCTCACCGTAGATCAGATCATGAACGATCGAGCTGCTGTCGCTCAGAAGGTCCTCGAGGCTGCCGAAGAGGCTCTCACCAAGCAGGGTCTTGTCATCGACACGCTGCAGATTCAGGATGTGCGAGACAACCAGGACTACATCGCCAACCGCGGTCGTCCGGAAGCAGCTCGAGTTCGTCAGCTCGCCGAGATCTCTGAGACCCGTGCCAATCAGGCGGCTCAGGAAGAGCGGATCGCAGCAGATCGAGTTATACTCGACAAGGATCGTGACCTCCAGCTCCGTAGGGCTGAGATCACCAAGGAGACTGACCGAGCTCAGGCTGAGGCAGCAGCAGCTAGGCCCCTCGAAGAGGCTCGACAGCAGCAGTCCATCGTGGATCAGGAGCAGATCACTGCCCAGAAGCGCGTTGCACTGAAGGAACAGCAGCTCAACTCTGAGGTCCGTGCAGTCGCGGACGCTGGAGCCTACCAGGCCGAGAAGGAAGCATCGGCACAGGCTAAGGCCAATGTGCTCCGAGCTGAAGCTGACAGAGATTCCCGCATCGCTCAGGCAGAGGCTGACAAGCAGGTCGGTCTTGCCCAGGCAGAAGCTATCCGCGCAATCGGTGAGGCCGAGGCTGAAGCAACCAAGGCTCGCGGTGAGGCTCTGGCCGACCAGTCGCAGCAGATCCTCTCCCAGGAGCTCATCAAGGTATTCCCCGAGATCGTGGAAAACTACGCTAAGGCTCTCGGTGGCATCGGCAACATGACTGTGGTATCGGCAGATGGTGCATCTGCCGTGGCTGGTCAGACCATCGGTGGTATCAAGGGCATCATGGAGATGGCCCACGAGACACTGGGAGTTGACCTCACGAGCATCGTCAACGGTGCAGTGACCGGAGGGGCAGCAGGTTCCGCCGCTGCTCGAGCAAAGCTCAACGCTAGCCGCCCCCGGGATCACCAGCAGGAGAACAGCAGCGCTCAGCGCTCCGACCTCTCTGAGCTTCCAGCTGTGCTCGGAAGCGAAGCTCGAGTTGTGCTCGATGATGTGGAGCAGCGAGTAAGAGGCGTTCAGGAGGACTGAATCTGCCTTGAGCTAAGGCTCAACTGAGGGAGGGCCCTGTTCCATTCGTGGACAGGGCCCTCTTCCGTGCGTAGCTGCAGTTCTCCACAGTTTGCTGACGATTCATGCACATGCTCACGAGCTGATCATCCTCAACGCTTAGAACAGTACTCAGCGTTAGATAGGCTACCCGAGAAGGAGAATCCATGGCGCGCTACCACTTTAACCCGGCAACCGGCAAGGTCGGTGCCTGTCGGGCTGACCCTTCCAAGCCCAACTCTCGCGGTTGCAAGTTCGAGGCCCTTGGCAGCGACCACTACGCAACTCCCCATGAGGCAGCAGAGGCATTTGCCGCGACCCAGGAACTCCTTCCACAGCCGAGCTTAAGGAGGCGTCTCGGATCTGCAGCCGGCCGCGTACTGAGCGAAGAACAGGAGCGATTCTTCAAAGATTCTGTGGCACGAAACAGCGAGGGTAAGCTGCTCGAGGTTCACCACGGCTCCTCCAAGGACTTTGACAGCTTCGATCCAGAGCTCATCGGCAAGGGCAACGACGCCTGGGGTGGAGGTTTCTACTTCACCACTGAGAAATGGACAGCAGACAGCTACTCCGGCCGCGTAGACGGCTCCAGGGAGTTCTACTTAGCAGTCACCAACCCCATCCGCGTGGATGGGAGAGAATCCATGAGCATGATGGATGTAGAGCTCACTCCAGAGCAGAATCGGCAGATCATTCTGGCCCACCCCGACCTACAGCTTCAGCCGGATGAGATGGATGAGCGATCCAACCCACTCGCCAACTACTCCGCCGAGTTCTGGGATAGAAAGCATCACACGCCTGAGCAGCTTCGATCCATGGCCAACAGGGTCTACGAGAAGTACTTTTCCGATGCCAACTGGGTCCACATCGAAGATTTCTATGGTCGAGACTATGGTCCAGAGTTCATCCAGGCTGTGAGCAAGGTCACAGGTCATGATGGAGTAGAGATAGATTTCGGTCCCGAGGATGGAAAGTTCTTCGTGGCATGGAATCCGGAGCAGATCAAGCTGAGCTCCAACCAAAATCCACAGACCAGCGCACAGATCCACAGCTAACGGTAGCATAGCTCAGACAACGGAGGAGAACAGCTTGGACCACCCACTCGATACGCTCGTCGGAATGATGGCACTTCAGGAACCATTCGGTCAGACTGTAGAAGAGCTCCATGCTGCCGGTAAGCGCTACCAGGCCGTCTTCGGTCCGGTTGGAGAACTCCCCGAAGATTTCGGGTCCCATGTCCAAGACATGATGGAGCGCTATCGGAACGCTGGACTCCGCCCGGCTTGAGTGCCCCGGTTGCGGGCATCGCTCTCACCGTGTACCATCTGATCCATGGTCACCACAATCCTTGAGCAGATCATCCAGCCCACGCAGGAGATCGATGGCGTTCGCTACTTCGATGGAGAGGGCGCCTTTCTACTGAGCGCAGCGCTGAGCGATTTCGGCCGAGACTACGAGGTCTACGCTCCGGTGCCCGGAAGTGACTTCAGCACACTGCAGAAACCGAGCAAGGTCATGGCGGAGATCTACGCCGGTCGTTGGGCTCCAGTTGAGCTCGAAGCTCGGCTCCTTCGGCTCAAGGAGGAGTTCCCTATGCTCCCCTTCGCTGCCGCTAGCGAGAGCACACGCAGCTTCGAGTACACCGATCCGCGTGTTGACGGCGGCATTCGCTACTACGACCCTCTCTCCGAGTACACGGATCTTCCCGAAGAGGCTGTGGCTCGACTCGGTGCTGCCCACTACAGCATCATCCGAAAGCTCCTCAAGAAGATGATGACCACTCCAGGCTTCGTGGGAACCGTTGGCCAGAGGCTCAATGGGCTCGACCTGAACTACTTCGACTCCCAGTACTTCAGCCCCACCGGCAACTACCCCGGAGACAGCGGCTCCTACATCTACCACTTCTTCGACAGTGAAGGTCATGCAGTAGCCTGGAAGACTGGGAAGTCAGTAGAGTTCATCCGAGATGGTCTCTACACCATCATCGGCGGTACCGTCAAGGCCCACAATAGCTATCCAGGTCAGCCACCGAAGACCATGCTCACTCGAGCGAAGTTCTTCGATCATGAGACCAATGGTAAGGTAGGCTGACAGGCCGAAGCGTTACCACAGGAGCAGACAGATGAGCACAGCCGCAACTGACGAGACTTTGAAGCCGGAGATTGAGCTCCTCAGTAGAAGTTTCCAGGAACTCATTGTGGCTCGAGGCGCACTCCGACTTCAGATCATTGCAGCGGAGAGATCGAAGCTTTCCCTTAGGAGGCTTCGAAAGGCCGAAAAGGCTATCCAGCGACAGGCCCTCAACATCCTCACGGATCTCCACGCTTTGGGACTCAGCCGAAGTGAAGTAGGAGCAATCTACCGGAAAGCTGAACTTGAGGACACTCGCCGCAACGGCGCAGTACAGGTCTAACCTGTACTCAGCACAGACAAAACTGCAACTTCAGTAGTAGAACCACTAAGATAGGGAACAGGATGAGCACTCTCCTCGAACGGGATAAGGTCGAAGAGACCACCACGAACTTCAACAACAGCGGAGATCACGATCGATTCTCCCACTTCTTTAAGAAGTCCGATGTGGACAATGCTATCTTCACGGGTAAGGAAGCGAAGGCGCTCTGCGGCAAGAGGGCTATTCCCATCAATCCCACAGAGGGAGTTCCCGTCTGCCCGACTTGCCAGGAGATCTACAACATGATGAAGGGCTGATTTCAGCACCTTTCAAGAGGGTCTTTCCAGCTGGTTTCATTCCTGCTGGAAAGGCCCTCTCGCATTTTCACCTGCGACCCCAAAGTTGAATCCAAATCACTATCTGAAGCTTTGTGCCGATTCACCGCAAGTTCGATGCTTTTCGATAAGATCTCCCTAGAACAACTCCCCACCCGAATCACCGAAGGTCGTGCAAGATGCTCACCAGGGATCAAGTATCCGAGAGACTCAATCTCTCACCACAGTCCATTGAAGTTCTTGTCAGGGATCGACTACTCATCGAACTCCTCTCAACTGGAGAGAGACTCTATCCCGAAGAGCAGTTCAGAGGATCAGCTATCGATGGTGAGCTAGCTTCCTTCCTCGGATTTTTCCGGCGCTTCGAGCTCAACGGGGACGCCGTCTGGAGCTGGATCACCAGTCCCCTGGAGGAGCTGGACGGTACCACTCCTCTCCGAGCGCTCCGACTCGCAGACAGCGATGAAGCCATGGACCGGCTTCGCTTCGTTGCCACAGCTCACTGGGCCGTCGAAGCTGCAGTAGATCCAAGCATTGAGCGTACCGATTGGCTACTCTCGGCTCATCAGTCAGATGAGAACGGCATCGGTGACTACATTCCGACTCGCCGCGGTGGTCAGCATGCCTCGTGATCTAGACGCGGATCTCTGCGATGAGTTCGCCTATACGCTCCTATCCTACGGCAGCATGGCCGAGGTACTCTCTTCCCGCCAGGACTGCCCTGAGATCCATGGCTACTACTACAGCGGCCCCTTCGAGGATGACTCAGATCTCCTCATCGGTCCAGACTACAGCGTGCTCGTTGCTGACTCTACGCTCAATCGAGAGGTTCAGATCGAAGCCTATCTCTGCGGCCTTCGAACCGATCCTAGAAGCTTCGTTCAGGCAGTTTGACAGAACCCGTATTCGGGTGTAGGATTGGCTCGTAGACAAGCTAAGGAGTCACACCTATGGCCAAGACCGTGGAAGAGATCCGCACGAAGTGGAACAAGCTCAAGGATCGCTACGAGGCCCGGGAGGCGGAGTCAATCGCCCTGGAGAACGAGTACGAGCATCTCGTCTCCAAGATTCGCCGGAGCAAGCCCAAGAATGTGCCTGAGAAGGCCTACACCAAGCTCGAGGAACTCTGGGAAGAGATTCGCGCTGCCCACATCGTGGAGCGCAATGCGAAGCAGGATTCTGACATCTTCCAGGCCAAGGCCCTGAAGAAGGGTGTGATCTCAAAGGATGAGATCAAGGAAGAGGACATCTTCAACACTCGCGGCGTTCGCTCACAGGCCAAGCTCGGCATCGATCGAGGTGCCATGAACCCGAACTTCTCGGTTCTCAAGGACGATGTGACCCCCAGTGGTAACCCCGCCAAGGACGCCGAGAAGGAGGAGAAGAACATCTATCTCCGAACCCTCCTCGAGTACGAACTTGCAGCCTGGGCCGACATCCACCCCCTCGAGGCCCGGGAGCGTTTCATCACGGCATCCCAGCCTTCGGATTCTCAGTTGAGCTTCGAAGAGCGCTGCATCGAGATCTTCCAGACCACTGGCAAGACCTGGAAGAAGAACCGGGTCTTCATCGACCTCGAGACCACTGCTCTGGATCCCTACCTCGGCGAGATCATCGAGATCGGCATCGTCGTGGTCAATCCCAAGGGTGAGATCATCCGACAGATCGATGAGCGCTTCGATCTGGAGCGTGAGGATGCGCGAGACATCCTCGGCGTGGGCGCTACCCACATCCACCACATCGCTCCCCAGGATGTGGTTGGTAAGCGGAAGTTCTCTGACCCCGAGGTTCAGAAGATGCTCGGCGAGGTGCTCAATGACCCTGAGTCAGTGATCGTTCCTCACCACGCGGCATTCGAGCACTCCCACCTTTCCCAGCACCTCGATGGTTACCACGCCACCCATGTGAAGGAATCGGCTGAGAGCCTGCGCCGCCGGGAGAAGACCTTCCAGAACGGTGTTCCCAGCGTGTTGACCTCGGACACTCGCGTGATCTGCACCTACCTCATGCTCAGCTCTCGAAACACCCTGGAGGAGTTCGCTACCGCCAACGGTGTCTCTCAGGACGAGTACACTGAGACGGCCCACGGCGCCTACGCGGATGCCGACATGACCTTTCGGGCGCTCTGGCGCTTCCGGAAGCGGATGCAGGAACTTCCTCGAGGCGAGCGACTCAAGGGCCCGAAGTACAAGGAGCCAAGCTCTCGCTACGGTAAGTAGCACCGGCTGGAGCTTTCCGCTGAGCGATAGTAGATCTCGGCGGAAAGCCCGCCCCACCCCGATGGCTACCACCCTCGGTTGGGGACAGCTCACTACTACGAGAGGGAAGTTCTGGAGGGACTCCACTTACTAGCTTAGTGCGCTAGACTACGGCCATGGACAAGCTCCGGGCCGTAGTTGCATTTTGCCGGAGGAGGGTGTAGCATCGTAACTATGACAAAGCAGATCCAGCAGAACGCAGAGGCCGTGGGCACCTGCTCCCGCTGCAAGCGCGAGCGTCGAGTTCGCTTCCTCATCGAGAGGAAGAACTACTCCGGCAAGAGCGTGCTCAGGTGCCGGAAGCGGTCCGTCTGCCACTCCATCGCCAAGCGAATCAACCCCGACTACCGGCGGGCTGTCCAGGCCCACGGCAAGCGAGCACCCCAGGGTGGTCGCTGAAGATTTCAGCAGGAGCCTTTCGGTAGCGTATTCCTCATAGGAACACTCAGCTACCGAAAGGCTCCTTTCCATGGGCTCACCATTCAGACTAACTCCCGTAGAGCTCATCGAGAAGTACGGGCTTGAACCCGTCATCCTCGGTCAAGCATTGGAGCGTATCGACGCTCGGGATGTGTGGTTCGTGGGCTTCTCGGGAAAGCTTGGAGCCGGCAAGGACACCGTAGCGCCCCTGGCCTTTGATCTCCTCCAGGATTCTCAGCATGTTCGAACAGATTCCTTCGGGCTCAACTTGAAGGAAGAGTTCGGAAAACTCATCGGACTCGTCCAGGAGCAAAGGGGGCCTCGAGCTTCTGGATTCTCCATCGAGGATCACTTCAGAGTTCCCCAGGATCAGGCAATGAGGGTTGCCGACATCGTCTGGAGTGAGGTCAACTCAGGCAAGCTCACAAACGGCTTCGCCAAGACTCCCGCAAGTAGGCTCGGACTACAGTACTGGGCTACCGAGGTTCGAAGAGCACAGGATCCCCTCCACTGGGTGAAGCCAGTGATTCAGCGCACCATCGAGGCTGCCGCCCAGGGCGTTTCAACCCAGCTCACCGATGTTCGCTTCTTCACCGAAGTTTGGGGCGTCCTCGACATCGGCGGCTTCGCTGTGAGACTCGATGTGGGGGAAGAGGAGCAGAGTAAGCGAATCTTCGAGCGTGACGGCATTGGGATCAGCGAGGCTGCTCGCAGCCACAGTTCCGAAACTGAGCTCGACGGCTTTGAGCACTTCACCGTGCGGATTCAGACCGAGGATCTTAGCTCAGTGGATGAGGTGGCCCGAATCGCTGGAGAGACCGTAGCAGCAAGAGCTTCTACCCTCTTCTGACCTAACTGGAGCGCCTAGAGATCAACAATAGTTGACTTCAGCTCTCATCAGTTGTAGGATCGACCCATGGTACTCTCACTCGATCTTAGGCAGTTCCTTGCCGAGGACACCGTCTTCATCACTCCTACGGGCTCAAGGCTCTATGGATTGGAGAACGCCGAGAGCGACTATGACTTCACGGTGCTCAGTGCTGGAGATCGTATCAGCACCGTCAACCACAGCAACAGCATCGACATCCGTCGAGTGGACTTCTTGACCTTTGCTCGAGGACTTCGAGACAGGCCAGGCGGAGTGTTCCTCGAGGCTCTCTACTCTCAGAAGAAGATCCTCGGACCACAGGCCGTAGCCTATCTCCCCTACCTCCACAGCTTCGTACCGAAGGCCACCGGACTCCAGGCTAACATGTTGAAGATGGCCATCGCCGCTGTCCGCAAGGAGCCCTACAAGCGAGTTCGCTTCGCCGTTGTACTGGCTTCTCGATGGAACCAGTGGCGCTGGAGCGGACTCAATCGCTACAACCCCTCACTTACGGCTGAGGAACGAGAGCCCATCGAGGTTCTTGCGGCTCGGCTCTTTCCGCTAGAGCCCGACGAGCGGGAGCGAATCCTACGAGACGAGCTCTTCGATCTAGATGAGCCCAATGCTAGGGCGCTCTACCGCTTTGAATCGCCCTAGTTCGGCTCGATATAGAAGCAGTTCCATCCTTGAACCATTCTGAACAGGCGGCATCTTGAAGCTCATTAGCTACAATCTCGAAAAACACCGGGCAGTAGAGGAGCTATCTGGACTCATCCGGAAGCACCATCCCTCGGCAGTCTGCGTACAGGAGGCCCGCGTCCCAGAGCTACCATCTGAGATCGAGGGTCTTTCCCTCGTAGCTTCCACGCCTCGAAACCGGCTCGGTCTCGCAATCTATGCCGATAAAGAGCGCTATGAGCCGGGGGACAGCTTCATGCGGAGCTTCGACAAGACTCTCCACGACATCATTGCCGCTCCAGCAGAACATCGGCTCCTCGGAAGCGTACTCCGTGATCGAGCCACCGGTGAGTACTCAGTACTCGCTTCCTTCCATGCCTCGCCGCTCACGGCTTCCAATCGCCACAGGCGGATGCAGATCGTTCAGAGTCTCGCATCCATCGAGTCCATGGCACCGTCGGTCCCCTTCATCATGGCTGGAGACTACAACTACCCTCTCTTCCGGCAGGATCTCCACAGGTCCCTGGCAGCTGCTGGCTACGACCTGAGCTTCAGTGACCTGGGAACCTATAGGAAGTCGATCTTCGGTGGCCACTTCGACTTCGTCACCTCCCGGGGCTACACGGTGGACTCTGTGCAGACGCTCAAGCAGAAAGCTTCTGATCACAAGCCCATCCTCGTCAGCGCAGAGCGTAGAAATGAACTCCCGAGTAACTCGTTAGAAACGGTTGAGATCGCCGCTCCCTGAACTCGGTAGTGGCAAGTAGAATCACGCCCCAAGAGGAGAGTCACCATGGCCTACGGAGAGATCCACACCGAGACCGGAACCGTCTGTAAGGCAGAAAGCGATGCGACCTGTCCCTACGGCGGCAACGGGGAGATGTCCCATGTGACGGATCTCGGTCAGTTCGCAGACTACTACGGAGTAGACTCCAAGGAGCTCATCTCCAAGGTGGTCAACGATCGGATGAATCCCAAGGAGGCTGCTGAACTCCTCCAGAGCGATGTGAGCGATGCTCCTCCTGCCGTGACTCGAAGCAACTTCGTTCAGGCTCAGCGTGCTCCTGAAACTGATCAGCAGCGCTATGAGCGCCAACTCCTTCAGTACAAGAAGGACATGCGGAACTACGAAGACAAGCAGCTCGAGCGATACCGCTGGGAGCTCGCAAATCAGCAGCCCTTCGCTCCGACTCCGGTTGCCCCGCCCTTCCGAACCGTCTATCCCAAGAGCTTCGAGGGCTACGACCAGATGCCCAAGGACTTCCTTCCCGAGAGCCTTCCGCCTGAGGTTGCCTACAGCGATGCAGCTGAAGGGCTCTGGCAGGAGTATCGTCGGAAGCGCAAGCAGATGGGTGACACGAGACGAACTGCTGTCTACTACCTCTGACTTCGGCGAGTCGGAGCGCTCAGAGGTAGTCCCGACCGGCCTACTTCAATCTACAGATCATGGAGACAGGTGTGAGCAATGTTTCAGCTCGGTAAAACCTTGAATCCCACTCGTCAGCGTCACTACCGAGTGATACGATGAACCAAGAGCAACAAGCAGTGAGGGTAGCCGAAGGGGTGGGTCGATGAGCAACAACCACAGCTACAGCGACATGAGTTCGAAGGAACTTTTGAAGCTTCGCTCTGAGAAGGAAGAGCAGATCCAGGATTCCCACAAGGACATCCGAAAGCTCAAGAAGAAGTTCAAGTCCGGTTCCTACGACCGACAGGTGATCTGCGAGTACATCATCGTAGCTCAAGATCAGATCAAGAATCTGATAGGGTCAATCGAAGGAATCGACCGAAGCCTCGAAGAGAAGCTCGCCCCCGCAGCTCAGTGCTGAGGTCGCGGATTCCCAGCGAGCCGAACAAGGAAACTAGCACCATGGATACAGTCCATCACCCAGTCCTGGACAATGTGACGATCTGCCTCGAGGTCCTCGACGGCACAGCGCTCTGTCGGGAATGCACCATCGATCCCGAGGGCTCCACCCCGGAGCTCGACTTCAAGAGCTTCAGCTCTTCGGATCCAGCAGAGTTCTCCGCCCATCTTGTCAAGCACATCGCCGTGCGCCATGAGATTCCCACAGAACAGCTCACCGTGGAGTACTGGACAGCACTACTAGTACCCACTCAGCGGCCATAGGCTGCGATCTAAGCGAAGAGGGACGAGTTCGATCACAACGACTCGTCCCTCTTCGCTTAGATAGGCAGCTACGGTCGCGACCTTCGCTCCCGGTTGAGTTAGCGCTCCATTAGAACAGCACTCCGCAGATCATTTGACAGAATCTCCGGGAGTAGCTCCGTGGCCTATCACCTCACCCCAGCAGGACCCAAGCCCTGTAGAGTTGACCCCAGCAACCCCCGCTCTCGAGGTTGCAAGTACGGCGAGCACTACGACAGCCTCTCCGAGGCAACCGCAAGCTACGAAGCATTCCTCGAGGATGAGGCAGAGGGCCATCTCGCCGGAATGAGCGCAGCTGCAGTCAGAGGTTCCTCTAACGGAGAGCCGACCCCAGGAGAGCTCAGCGCCGAACGCTCCCGGACCTACGCTCACTGGTCAGTGGCCAATCACCACCTCCACAACTCCTCCGCAATCGGAAGTCCTCAGGAACTCTACTACTACTCGTCGCCCCAGGGACGGCTTGAGCTCGAACGCCGGCGTGCTCGCTACAGAGATCGCTCCAATCCCTACGAGCATGTGGTTGCATCGCTCAAGGACTACGATCCAGCGAGCTTCGATTCCACTCTCAACCAGGAAGCCCTCACAGAGCTCATCTCCCGGGGCAGAAAGAGTCTCCACTCAGACAGCGGCTTCCTCGGAGCTCGAGACGCTCGGGATCGAAGGGATCCCGCACTGCGCCACTATCTCGTCGAGGAGTCCCACCGCTGGCTCAATCGACTCACTCCTGAACAGCAGGAATCTGTGAGCAACCTGACTTCAGACGGTTTCCTTCTCCTCAAGCACGCCCTCGGCAGAAGCGGCAAGGATGAGCGCTATCCATCTGGACTCGTGAATGAGGATGCCATCTACGATGCCCACGGAAGCGACTATGACGGCGCAGAGGCTGAGATCAGGGCCACCAAAGACCGGATAGCCACGGAGAGTCTACAGACTGTTCGCAGCGCCTTCGAGCACGCACCAAGGCTCGAGAAGCCAACCGTCATCGGCCGGGGTACCTCAACCGGTGAGCTCCACGACATCCTCGGCATTCCCGAAAACCCCGAGGGTCAGCGAGAACTCTTTGACTCCATTGAGCGGGGCGACTGGAATGGGAAGCCAGTTTCAGCAGAGGCTTCTCTTCGACAGCTACCAGAATCCGCAAGCCTCCACGGAAGCGTAGCGCAGAGCTTCTCAAAGCAGACCTACGACAAAAAGAACACCGATGACCGGGACATCGTTCTAGCCATCCACGCTCGCACCATTGCCTCGCCTGCCAATGTGAGCGCCTGGGGAACAGGAGAGCTCGAAGTCTATACCAATCCGACTTCCGATTACCGGATCCTAGGAGGACGCCGAGTAGATGACGGTAAGGATAGCTTCTTCATCCTAGAGCTCGAGGAAGTCTAGCTCGACCGAAGGGAAGGGCCGAGTGCAATCTCACGCACTCGGCCCTTCCCGTTCCCGGATTAGCCAGCTTAAATAGCTGCCTGCAGGTTTCCCCAGAGCATCAGCGGGAAGTTCTCTGAGAGCCCCGCCATGGGACCATCGTTGAGCTCCACCACTCCCCAGCTTCCATCCCGGTACTCGGCGTAGTCGATGACCAGGAAGGGGGACAGGTCACCCACAGCATCTAGAGCGGATTTCTGAGCTGCCTCGTAGGCTCCCGGAATCAGTGGCTCCGGTCGGCCGTAGTCATCTGCGGACCAGTAGTGAGCCTCCGAGAGGAGCTGGCCCCGGTAGTAGAAGGCCCGGCGCTCGTGAAAGATTGGTCGACCGGTCACATCCGAACCGATGGGTCGGTAATCCTGGAAGGGCCGGATCGCCAGCCGCTGGGAGCCGATGAGTCCATCTCCGAGGAGGTTGTGGATGACCTCGATGAGCCTCGCCTTGTTGGGAGCGAAGGCGCTCGAGAACCAGTCCGCCTTCTTGGAGTTGGTCTCGCCCTTGATGAAGTAGGCACCCTCGGGAATCCGAGGTACATCATCCACATCATAGGCGGGAGCCGTCAGCCCCTCTAGCAGGTGGACCCAGCTGTAGAGGTTGGCTACAGCCCGGTGCTCCCTGTAGCTGTTGATGAGCTGCGAACCCATTGAGAGGATCTCCTGCTCGAGCTCGGCACCGAAGGGGATTGATCGGAAGCGAGGAACCACCAGGCTGCCAGCGGGAATCTCCGCGAGGTTGGCGCCGTGTGCAATGGAAAGCTCATCCCAGGCGGCGATGTCGGACTCGAGCCCCGGATAGCCCGCAGAGAAACTCGGATGGAGGAC
>Ga0308169_10002813_pt1 | contig 17588 bp, 30 predicted proteins | sample PhyBR1_2_FD_202139 | JGI IMG/M metagenome (GOLD analysis project Ga0308169, IMG submission 202139) | Phyllosphere microbial communities from UC Gill Tract Community Farm, Albany, California, United States - DLSLSB.R1 | ecosystem: Host-associated > Plants > Phyllosphere > Unclassified | place... | reverse complement strand
ACACGACGTTTCCCAACCCGAATTCAGCAATGTTGCTCCATCAAATAACCATCGAGATGAAGTCGGATGAGCCCATTGCTTCTCGAATAGCAGCCCAGAAGTCTTTTCGTCTCGACTCCAGCTTTTCTGTCTGGCCACTTTGCGAACCATGGCACGTGAGCTCGCCAGCAGGGTGGGATGCTGCCCAGGCGTGTATGTTGGGGGGTAATGATGATTCGCGGGACATGGCGATCGTTGAGGATGATGCTGTCCAACAGAAGCTGTCGAGTTGCGAACTGAATTGGCACGAGCTCGGACACGCGAAACGCGACTTTACGCATGCGCGCGAGGTTCCAAACAAACTTGAGTGGCGGAGCCTCGAAGATGCCAACGGCTCTTGGTTTTGTTCGCCCGTCACGCCAAACATGGCGTCAAGAGAGACATCAGCGTATGGGGAATTAGGCCAGCATGCGGGCATCACTGGATTTTGGATTGGACCGGGATCTGGCTTGATCAGGCACCCGATGGCTGTTGGAACGTTGTCCATGATACCAGCTTGGTGATGAAGTTGCCCCTGTATGGGCTTGTGTCTCCGAAAAGCTCTGACCACTTGGCTGGGATTTTTCACGAACTTGCCTGCGGTCACACGGAGGGTTGACGAGCACATCGTCCCCACCGAAGTCGAAGAATTGGCCAAGCATGATCCAAACCGTTTATCAGAGAGTCAACGATCACACAGCTCCCGGACTGCAACGCACAGGTTCAGCCTTCAGTCTCGGATGAGGGTTTCTGCATACGGTTCACAGCGCACGCACTGGACCCACGCTACTTTCATCTGTGCAACATTATGTCCACTGGCCGTCTGGTCTGGCGCAGATATCTACTCTATGGCCTACCCGATCACCTGCCCCGTTTTACTGGTGACATACATCCAATAGGATATCCAGGGCATACGTTGCCATCCCAGAGACTCCCATAAAGCCATGCTCGCAGCGTTGTCTGCTTCCACATAGCAGAAACCTGGTATGCCGTACTTTGCTTGATCCGCGAGGTGGGATTTAAGAATTACTTTTGCCAGGCCTCGTCGTCGATACGCTGGTTCGGTCCACAAGGCGCCCAGACTTCCATCGCCGTGCGTCATGACCCAAGCTATAGGAGGTGGCGAACGTCGATCGCCGGACTGTGCTACTGCTTCCAAGCAAGGCCGCAAGACGGATATATAAGGCGAGCGAGTAGCGTAATACTCGGTGAGACGATAAGGGTTGGTGCCATAGATCTGCGCATCAGCAGACGCCCAGTGTGATATGTACTGTATACCGTGGTACGAACCAGCTCGGCGTCCTCTGGACTTCCAGGTCCCTGAAGGAGAGACTCTTCCCAGTCATTGTCGGCGATGTCTAAGGGGGTGTTGCCAAATCCGAAATCCGGGGCAACATACGTGTAAGTTTCGTGCCGTCGAGGATTGCCCGTGAATTTGCGGACAAGCGGTTCAAAGAGCTCGTGTGTGTTGCCCACGACGAGCTGTCCAGGGTACCGGTCCGCCATGTGCGAGAACGCGGAGAGCATCAGCGTGTTGGCCGCGTCGAGACCCGCCGTCTGCTGGTCCTGAGAAGCAGCAACGATGGCGTGGTGGATGCGAATCTGCTCGGACGGAAACGGCAGCGCCACTGTGAGAAGCCAGTCATATTCGCCGATCCCTAAAGACCGTAGGTAGTCTAATGTGATCTCGCCGCCGTCCTCTCGCGGGGGAAACGACGCGTATACCGGAGGTAAGACGCATCCTGGATCCACGGCTTTGGCGGTCCGTACCGATGGAGCGTGCGCGACAATTGTGCCGTAAACAACAACAGTGTGCGGTAGATGGCTCCTCAACAGGGGCAGCAGTGTCTCTCCAACGTGGGCATGTAGCGCATTTGGACTCAAGTCGGCCATCTGGGAAGTTGTCGTAGATGAAAAGTACGATGGTCGAATGGGGCACCTTATAGTGGGTTTCTCCCAAGATCTGCACTTCTGCCGATTTTAGGCTGAAATCTGCCATTATTACTGTCGATGTTCTGGCAAGGCCCCCCCCCCCCTCCCCTTCCTCCCCCCGCGGGTCCTCTAAAGGTTAGGCGCTCTGACTTTGTCGTTCACCTTTTCTCCTTCTTGGACGACGCACATCCCTCTCATCGTCCTTGCAGTCTGTATCCGGCTCCATAATAGTCGATCCTCGTCAAGATCTCCATAGATCCTCAACCTTAACGCGGATTCATCCGAAGTCATGAGTATACCTATTCCTCTGACTACGCTACCAGACGCCGTATCAGATGACTTGCGGCATGGGGCGATCACCAACGCTTCATCGCCGCATGACAGTCCTGCAGACCTTGCACCTGCTACCGGCCGGCAGTCGAGTGTGCAACACGAACCGCGGAATCCTGGGCTGAGAGCTTCTCCTGAAGGCGGGTACGGATGGGTTGTGACGGCCTGTGAGTTGTTAACATCGGTCAGAGGAGAGAAACCCCCTCAAGTGTGGGAACAAGCGAAGGGTGAAACAGTAGAGTGTGGAATAGCGGGGTGACCCGGTCCAGGTGACAAAGAGTGCCAACCACCAACCTGCAGGTTCATTCACTCTAATGTTCCTCTGCGCGGGCGCTCTATATTCTTGGGGCATCTTCCAAGCGGAATACGTTACCAGGAACATCTCGTCTTCGCTGGTCATCAGCACAGTTGGTGCTCTGCAGGCTTTCATCCAAGCTATAGGCTGTCTGCCTGTGAGTGGACCGTTGATTGATTCAGAGCTGATGCAGAGGCTACACGCATCTTAGATCGGATTGGGCAACAAAAGACCGCAGCACTAGGCATGGCCATTGCTGGGATCAGTTTCGTCCTGTCTAGCTTCAGCACCCGCAACATCGGTGGACTGATATTCCTCCAAGGCATTATGTTCGGTGCCGGAGGCTCTTTGATATACATAGTAGGTCTAACCTGAGCTACTGCCCCCAGCACTCACGCCTAGACCGCGTACACGGCGCCCAGTCATTGGTTCAGCCGATGGCGTGGATTATCCACCGGAATAGCTTCATGCGGTGGAGGAGTCGGAGGTGCTGTCTTTGCCATTGTCACTAGCATATTCCTTCGACACTCCAGCGGATGGCTGACAGTCGTAGGCGACTCAGAGGCTGCTCCAGGCCTGGGGCCTGGAATGGACATATCGATTAATCGGATGCCTGATGTTGGTTATCGGCGTCGTGCGTGACTCGAGGACTTGCACGCGGACACAGCTCACCAGTAGCCTGTCGGGCTATGTCTTCGTCCAGGACCGATCAAAGATACTGTTGCAAGCGGAGAATTAGCTTCCTTCAAACCGTTCCTTCGCTCTTCGCGCTTCATACGGATCCTATTGGCGTGTTTCATCGCCTCCTATCCATTCTTCATCCCGCCATATGTGAGTTGTCGTACGCGCCACACGCAGACTTGCATGCGTGGGTAGGCTAACATGCTCAGTTCATCTCCCAATATGGTACGTCTGAGGTTTCCGATATCTCCTCATCTCTTCATCACGCTTAACGCTCACTGCTTCGTAGCTCAGTCTGTCGGCTCAACGTCTGCGCAAGGTGCTATCTATTCAGCTGTATTCAATGTCGCCTCTGCGATTGGGCGAGTCACATTTGGCTTCCTAGCCGATGCCGCGACCGGAGTGAGCTCTTCCCGGCGTATATGAAATTGCTCCCGCTGAGTACGCAGTATATCACAGCTTGGTTTACCAGTATCATGGTCATCGCGCTCAGCTCCCTCTTGGTGTGGCCTCACGCCGTTCAGCAGCCAGTCTTGATGGTGTACGTGCTTGTGCATACACTGACGCCGTCGAGTGGTAGTGCTGAGCCATCCCAGATTTGTCATCTTGTGCGGGACGGGATCCGGGGGATTCTTCGCTCTTCAATCCAGCGTCGTCTCCCAGACGATCGGAATACATCGTTTAGAACGCGGAATCAGCTGGCTAGAGATTGCCGCTAGTTTTGGGTTTCTTGCCGGACCAATATCAGCGGGCGCCTTGCTCGACGCGTTTGGAGGCACTTCAATGGGCGCGGAACCGTATCGGCCGATCATCGTGAGCGCAAAGTGCGTGGGCCAAACTGACGGCTGACCATGCAGTATCTTACGGGCGGTACGACAACACTCGCTGGCCTTCTGGTCTTGTCCGTCAGGTTCAGCAGTAGCAGACAAATCTGGAAGCGAATCTGAGGGCTGGTCATCCCTCAATCGCCTCTCACGTCATGTCTAGCCTTGAACCGTGGCCGTGGCGGAGAACATGCATGGCTTCATCGCGCGGGAATCGCTCAACGTGCGGCACGCGTGAGAGCGATCGCGCTTTCAAGGCCAGCGACACACCCGCAATCTTGTTCGCAGCTCGCCCAGGAATGCACCATACCATACTGGCATAGGCAGCGTGCCGTGTCGAGTGGCGCTTACCCGTGAGACAGACCGATGCCCGATCTCTAGTTTCGGTCAATGTTCTAGGCTTTTCCACCCTAGGCATATGATCATGTCTGGTCTTCCGTGATGTGACGCGAGTGACATCCTTTCTCGTGGTAGCGCCTGGCCATGTTCGGATCCTTTGTCCCCAGAGGCAGGCCACCACCTCTCGACGGTCACTCTTCACCTGAACAGCCCTCTCACCACCAGGCAATCTACTCTCCCCGCATTCGTCTTTCACCCCTTCGTTCCCCGTTCCTTATCGCCCAATCCCACACAAACACAACCATATCCCACTTCTCGACACATACCAGAGCAACAAACACACCCTTGCTCACCGGAACAGCTAACGTCTCTGGTGTGGAGTTACTCACAGATGTCCTCTTTCTCGGTGGGCTCCGCGCCCGTAATCCTATCGACACCATCCGTGTCCAGCCTCACTTCCGGAACATTGTCAGCGCCTCCCAGCGTCGTGACTCTCAGTTCGCCTTCCGTTCCGTCGATCGCCACCGAGTTTGAACCTTCGCTTAATCGCGACTCGTCCTCCCCTTTCTCGATGGGACAACAGCCGGAGGTCATCTACTTGAACTCGTCCCCATACCCTCCATCCCGTGGGGCCTCATCGGACTCACCTGGGATCTTCTACACGCCGCCGACCTCACGTTACTCCACACCGGTGCAACAGTTCTACGATAATCCTGCGCACTGGTCCAGTACCAGCCTCGATCGACACGACGTTTCTCAAACGGACTTCAGCAAGGTCACTCCATCTACTGCCACCGAGATGAAGTCGGACGCGCCCGCATCAGCTCCATCATCGGCATCAACGGCAATGTACAAGGGCCAATCGGGGTCCGCCTTCACCGAGCAAGACCGGGTCGGCGCCCCTCCTTCACAGCAATCGCTCATTTCCGCTACCACAGCCTTTGACGATGCGGACAAGATGGGGACTACTTCTGAGCGGTCCGCAGCCTACGATCTGCTTGGTACCGCGGGGCTCGTCGACTCGGCTATAGAGACGAGTTCCGACAAGATGGCCGACTTCCTTCCAGCCGACGATCTGGCCGCTTCGGCGGGAGTCCTTGACTCAGCCCAGAAGACGTCGATCTCCGAACTCGACAAGATGACCCTGGAGTCCACTGCTACGGGATTCCGGCCGGATTACTCAGCCGGTGTCCTTGACGAGGGCCACAGGGCGGAGCAAGACCCCTCTGCGGGTCAAGACCGGATTGTCGACTCCGCTCGCACATACACGGAAGGCGATCACCCCATGGATGTCATCGACAATGCCCACAAGACCGTGGCTGGGTCCATGTCGTTCGGCCAAGACCGTATGACTATCCCTTGCAGTGCCAGTCCCACACAAGAACCCGCCTCGCATCACGTTGCGGACGAGACCTCAAGGGGGCCTGTGACGGAAGAACCCCACCCCACCCTCAATATACATGCGGTCTCTCCTCTCTCGGCTGTCATACAAGGTGCGGAGAGGATGAGAGTGGCACTGGATCGAAGCGAACTGCCGACAGAGATGCGAGAAGGAAATCCGGACACGCTGGGCAGGGACAAGATGGATACGGGCGAAGCTCCATCTATGTTCCGTTCCGAGACAGCCACGACACCTGTTGGGGCCCAGGGTGGCGGCGAGAAGGTGGACGACATCACCGCCCAGCTCAATCAGGCCTCCCGTACAGGCTGGGGCTGGGATGTGGACACAGCCCGAACGATGCGTGATACCTTGATTTCGGGCGCATCAGCAGTCAAGGGATGGATACCTGACAGAGTATCCGAGTGGAAAAATACCGCCGCGTCGCGCATTCCGTCCAGACCCGAGTGGAATCTTCGGGAGCGCGCCGCTGAATGGCGGTCCGTCCTCCCTTCCAAACTCCCCACCGGGATCACGGACGCTCGAGAGCGGCTCACATCCAAGTTCTCCGGCTGGGAGCGACCTAATCCCAAGGCGTACCTCTCCTCCGTCGCCGACCGCCTGCACGGCGCCACCATTGCCTTTGGCGATCTCAAGAGCCGCTTTGCGCCTATCACATTTGAGTCATCCAAGGGCATTGTCCCTCCTCGACTGAGCACTATCGACCTTCCACAGAGTGCCGTCTCGTCAGCCGCCCCGTCCGCAACCACCCGCAGCAAAGCCAATGGGCTGCTTAGCAGATTCACCTCGGGCTTATCATTACTCAACTTCGGGAAGCACCGCCGGGGTACTGCGCCAGGCTGGAACGAGGGGCTGAGTCCGGAGAGAAGTGCGTGGTTGGATAAGGATCTGAAGGAGAAGCAAGACCATGTATCCGGCGCGTTGAAGGGTTTGGTGGACCCCATCAGTGCGGCGGGAGGCTCGGTAGAGGGAAAGGACTGGAAGAGCAGTGTCCTTCGCTACTTGGATGAGATCAGCATGCCCGCCGAGCCGGTGACAGACCTCCAGAACATGTGGAAGGATCTTTCGACGGTAGGAGGGCGATGGTTGAAATAGCATGCATGTACAGCTGTCACTGGCTTGATGCAAGTCGGATGCCGAGGTCGATCCTGGGTTACTGCAGTGGATAAGGACGGACCCTTGTAGATCCGTCCGTCTATGTCGTCTATGTCGTCTATGCGAGAAGTAAGAGGCAGGATGAAGGGATATGATGTTCGATATTCGTATGATGCAGCATTTAAGCAAGACGTCCCGCGGCGGGAAGATCCGGTTTTGTGCGCACGTAGTCGACGGCGTTTCGCAATTGCTCGAGGAAGACAAACATGAAGATGGTGTTGGGGGTGAGTCGGACTGGGTATCAGCGTCACGCGCGAGACCGAAGCAACAGCACAGAAGCTCTTGCGTCTACTCACTCCATGCAGGCAGCCATCCCTTGAACAGGAACCTCGGTCCCTCCTTCTTCAGACTCTCGCTGATCATGCCCACCAATCCTTGGTCAGATCCCGCCCGCATGTTCATGACTCTACTCCGGACAACGTCGGCAGGTGCTGAGATCGTGGTGGCGACGGTCCCAGCCAGGGCGGACGAGAGCATGTGCAAGGGCATGCCGTCGGACATTCCGGCCGTTGTTGAAAGGAAGGTCTTGAAGACGTCATACGAGACGAGTTGACCCGAGTTCATGATGATTGCCCGGACCTTGAGATTAGCGTGGATCCACGAACGGAATTGGTTGGACACACAGTGTTTGGTGCGAGACCCCGGAACAGGGCAGATGGGCCGTCGACCGTGACGAGCTTGTACACGCCGTGTAGGGCATTGCGATAGTTGACTCTTTGCTCGACGGGCTTGACCGGGTCAGTGATCATACTGCTCATCAATGTCGTCCTTCAGCCAGTCCCGCGCGGCATGCTCACCGGACAAGAACGACATCTGGCACATCAGCAGATGCCTTAATGTGCCTACGCCAGACTCACCTGCCGGGTTTCCGGCAAGACCACCGAGAACACCAGCTCCACTGGCGCACATGACCATCTCCCCCATACCCAGCTTCCTCTTGCCTGCCCATCAGTATACCTCGCCGTCGCGCAGATTGGGCTGCGGCCCGCAGGCGCGACCTCGGGCATCGGCCTCAGCCGACTTGGCAAAAGAATCGGCCAACAGCTCACCCTGATTTGACAGCGACTGTTTCATCACGTCGTAAGCTCCTAATCTCGTCACGCTATATGTCATCTGTCGGAAGATGGAGGCCGAGAGACCGGTGTACAATGCTCGAACACCTGTCCGTCAGCAGCTGTACAGGCATGAATAGCTTTCGGCTCACCGCCCTCTTTCAGGACGTTCGAGACGGAGTTGACGAAGCCCATCTTCACTGTTGACGTCTGCATCCGACTATCTGGTCAGCCGCTCGTCCAGGAGAGCGGGAGGACGTTTACGCACACTCGCATGTAGTCGAGCGGATGGGTGCAGCAGGCAGCCACTGAAATTAGCGATGAAACTGTACAACGCTAAGGAAGATTCGGCTTACTTGACGCGGCGGCACCTGTGAGTAGGAAGGAGGGACAGCAAGCATGAGGGCAAGGGGAAACCGGCGGAGACAAGGCGTGTAGGGAAGCAAAGAGTGAGGTCAGCCATGACTCAACCTCAAACTCGGACAAAAGACATACCGCCCAACCTATAGATTAACGGCTATCATTCATCGAAATCACGGTCAAGTGCGACATACCAAAACGGGTACTGCTTATTCGTGGCCATGATTCTCTCTCTCCTAGATCTCGTTCAAGTCGGTTCTATGCACAACTTCCTGGGGCCTATACGTGTATGCGAACAGAAGATGAGTCGGGACCAAGGGGGGGCGAGATGCAGGCTGAAGAAACTGCTCCGGACTTTGGTTCATGAAATTCGAAACAGGTTGGACGGCGTAGTCTGTTATTTTCGAATCAACCCATCAGCACTCGGCCAAATCCGAAAAAACAATCTCGGGTGGAGCGGTCACGTGACGGGTCCACTGAGTCCAACTCCCGCAAGGTACGTAAAGCTCGAAGCATGCACATGGTAGGCTTGTTTCCGACGTGACATGTGAAGAGACCGCGTATGGCGGCCATGGGAGGCAGGGTGTGTGAATGTCACCAGCTCTTGCGAGCCGCTGCATGGGCGCGAGGGGTCGATGAACGCGTCTTGATGCGATTCTGTCCGGTCGAGCCGATCAAGACCGACCGACGGAAGCGAATTCCATCGCCGAATTGAGCCAAGCTTGTCTAACAAGTGCGACTAGATAGCGGGTGACTAGACTGGTCATCACCCATCACCTACAAGGGGCATCGAATCATACACCGCCTTCATCTTTGCCGCATATCCTCACAGACATACATCTAAAGCATCTCCAAGGCGCGAAAACAGCTCATCGTCCACCTGCCAACGCATGTCGCCCATCCTCAAGCGCGACGTGTCAGAAACGGTGCGCCAAGCCCGTCGATTAGCAACGGCCGTCACGGGGGCAACGCCCGGCGAGGACGACGACGACCCAGACGATAGAAGCCACGATAGTTACGGCCAGGCAAGCAAGTGGGACAGGCCCACGCCGGATAACGTATTCTCCAGCGGAGCGGATCGGCGGAAGGGCATAGGCGTCGAGAATGGAGATGTTGGCTGGGAGCCGAGCGTGTATGCGGAACCCCGGCATCGGCAGTCTTTGGAATCCCCCGATGGCTCGAGTGACGTAGAAGGAGAGGAGGAGGAAGTGAACGGGCGCAGGAGCAATGGGAAGGAGTTGTTGAGTTACGAGGCCGATGCCGAGGGGGAGAGGTCGCACATGTTAGGCTCGGATGAGGTGCAGCAGCGACGCGGATGGTTGCAAGAGCTCGAGTATGAAGAACCGCTCTTGGACGCCTCGGCGTCGAGAAGTGCCCAGCTGCGAGACTTGCGGAATCTGCTGCTAGGTGTGAGTGGAGGCCTGCCTGTTCGCCTTTCCCGAGCTCGACTCGTCGACTAACCTGCAGTCGACTCCGTCCCTGCTTGTCTCGCTCGTCGGCCTCGTCTTCACGGGCGAGCTGCTCGAACACCTCGCCCGATGGCGCGTCTTCCGCCGGGTCGACGAGCTATTCATCCTCGTGCCCATGATCGGCAACCTCAAAGGCAACCTCGAAATGTGTCTCTCGGCTCGACTCGGAACTTCCGCAAACATCGGCGAGCTCGACCACCGGCATACGCGCCGCGCGCTCCTCATGGCCAACATGACGCTCCTTGGGCTTCAGGCGCTGCTCATCTCGTGCCTCGCCGCCGTGCTCAGCTTCGTCCTCGGCCTGTTCACCGTGCACCGGCTCGGAGATGTCCCGCCCGGCGCGGTGGCCGGTATGAACTCGACCATGCCCGGGTCACCGGTCGATCCAGGCCTGGCGGTCGGCGAGCAAGAATGGCACGAGGGATATACGCGGCCCGGATGGCAGCAGCTGGTCATGGTCCTCGCGACGGGTATGGGATCAGCGGGGCTGGGAAGTGCGATCCTAGGGAGCTTTATGAGTTCTGTCATCGTCTTGTGTCGATGGTGCGGCGTCGATCCTGGTGCGTGCAGACTTGACGTCGAAACACATTCCACCCGTTAACGGCAGACAACATCACCCCGCCCCTGGCTGCGTGTCTCGGTGACCTGCTCACACTGTTCATCCTCGCCTTGCTGGGTACTGCCCTTGTCGGCACGATGGACACGCCTCTGCCACTCATCGCTGTCATCCTCATGTCGGTCGCGGCCGGCTGGTTCACCCGCCGAGTGATGAAGAACCAATGGGTCAAGAAAGTCGCCAAGGGCGGATGGGCTCCGCTCGTGCGTGGCCTCGGCACAACTTTTGACCTGACCACCCGCTGACGGCAGATCGGCGCGATGCTCATCTCGAGCGGGACGGGCATGGCTCTCGAAGCGGGCGTGGGCAAGTACCGCGGCTTCGCCCTCCTCGCCATCTCCATGACGGGCCTGACGGGTGCGATAGGCGGTATCCACGCCAACCGAATGTCCACCATGCTTCACACGGCCCTCCAATCGCCTCATCAATCGAAGAACGGCCCCGGTCTGTCGGCCAAGCAGGGCATGATAGCCCTCGGTCTGCTCGCGTACCCGTGTCAAGCTTGCTTCATCGCCTTTGTACACTGGGCGGGGTGGATTGACCTGAGTCTCGGATGGGCCGGATGGGCATGTTTCACTCTCACCGTAAGTTCACCTCTCCCCCGCGCGAATCGCGCACGGAACAGAGGCAAGTCGCATCCGCTGACGGGAAGACGATCATCTCACTGGCCTCGGCGCACCATATGACCCTCTTCTTCTGGTCCAAGGACCTGGACCCCGAGTAAGTCCACACGCATCCCAACGACCGGCCAGGCCTGACACTCAGCTCGTACACCCTCCCGATCCATTCGGCCCTGACCGACTTCCTCGGCCAGCTGCTGCTCATGGTCGCGTACGAGATCTGTATCTTTCAAAACATGGACGTGACGGTCAAAGGCACCGCCGCGCCCTTATAGACAATGTACTAGACGATATTGGTGCGCATGCATCACGGATTCTTTCGATCCAGTTCACGCGTGGAAACGGCTTGTGCGCTTCGCTCACACATCCTCGCCAGAGACAGCGCCATCGCACTAAGCGTCGGATCGACCATTACAGCGAGGAGGTTCTGTGCCCAAGTGCGCCGAGGTTGTGATCCGGAATCTGCGAGACGGGGCACTTCCTGCCGTTCCGCGTGATGATCGGCAATGCATATCGTACAGGTGATGAGTACAAAACAAGTATAATCTACACCGCTCGCCCCATCCCCTTACTCGCCAGTGCTCAGATGTTGGTCCGAGAAAAGACAAATCCTCGGCCCTGGCAAAGCACAGCCTACTCATCGTCTAGCGGCTCGGGGCTCATCGTCTCCTGAACCAAGCTTTCCTCAAGTACGCCCGGCGGAACATCATCCGTCTGCGTCTCTTCCTCATCTCCGCCACGCATGTAGTCATCCACATCCCCGTCCGTCTCCGTCGACGCCGTGCTCTCCTGGTGCACGGGTCGGGTGGGCGGTTGGGGCTTCTTCATCCCGAACAGAGTCGTCTGTTTCGGACCCGGTAATGGCGCCTTCTCCTTCTTTGCCTTCTTTGCAACTGAAGATTAGCTGAGATACTCGACGATCATCAACTTTTCCGCGCACCTTTCGGAGCGCCGCTCGACTCGATGTCGTCCACGCGCTCAAAGAAAGAGGTGCTTTTGATCGCATCGAGGGGTTTAGCCACAGCGGGCTTGGCGAACGGGTTCGAGGCCTGCGGCTTCTTCGCAAAGGGGTTCTTCGCTGCGCCTGCTCATTAGCTCGACTCCTGCACCTTGTCCTCGAGTCAGACTGACCATTCGTCGATGGCGGGACAGAGAATTCGTCGACCCGTTTCTTGGGCACCACGAAGTCATCCACCGGCGTCTCTGCCACCCGCCTCCTCTTCGCATCAGGTGATCCATATCCCTCGTCCTCCGGCGCAGGCGTCTCGTCCACTCGCCCATTCACGTCCGGCGTCTCCGGAATGTACGTCTTGACCGATCGTCCACTCGCCATAGGCGTCGTGTCCCTCAGACTGGCTGGAGTGCCAGTGCCGGGTGGAACACCGCCGAAGCTCCTCTTACCCGCCTTGGGCGCAAAGTCCGAGAAACCCGCAGGCTTCGCTCGTCCCGGATGTGCTCCACTTCCATTCGCATACCCGCTCGACGAGTCGCCTGCCCGCCGCGCTCGCTTCTCCCTGTACCGCCTCTCTTCCACCTCCGCCTTGACGTCATGTATCCTCTCCTGCAGACCCGGAAGGTGGTAGAACGCCGCGACTTTGCCCGCCGCCTCGACCGTCGCGGGGTTGTGCATGATCCGCGTGATGTCCAGCGCGCGCTGCAGGTTATCGGCCTTGCAAGCGCCCTGCACCAGCTGCAACAGCTCCTTGTCCAGGGCTACCTCGCGCGTCCGCAGGTCATGCTCGATATCACCAGTGTCGTCGCTCTGCGCAATCCGGTCCGTCAAGATATTGAGCTGCAACTCCCCGCGTATGACACTGTTATCAGCTTGTTTCCCAACAAAGTGGACGCTTTCCGCACCTCTCCTCGAGCTTGCCCTGCTGGTTGTCCATATTCAGCAGCGGCATCTGCATCTCCAACTCCTGCACCAGCGGTCTAGGGAACCACGGCTCCTTCTCGCTTCCTTTGAGGATAATACACGTGAAGTGCGAGCCCGAGACACCGACGGGCCAGTAATTCTCCGTGCGGCCCTGTTTCCTCGCCAGCATATTTGAATCGAGTATGGGCACCCATCGCGCCTGCCCTGGTCGCCTGAAGCGGTCCAGAACCGAAAGGAGGCCCGTCGTGTCGTATATTGCCGGCGAACCCTCGGCCGTGAAGCCAATCCATGAAAGCGTCGTCCTGCGAGGTAACGGTATCCTGCCCTCCTGGATGAGCTCGTACGAACCGAGGTCGATCACTGTGTATCGCAGGTTCTGGCATCCTGCCGTCAGCTAAGGCTCCGTGGTGAAGCTGGGCCTACTCGCCGTCAAGACTGGTGCCGCCCTCGCGATGGATGACCAAGACCACATCTTGGCTAGCTGCCATGCTGACGGTGTCCTCCCCCAATCGCCACATATACCGCTGGATCCCGCTGCTGCTGAGGAAGCGAAGAAAGCCCTTGCTAGTAGCGACGATGACACTGCCCATGCTATCTCCACCAGGACCTCCCGCTGCGACGCATTGCGCGTCTTCGCCCGGCAGCAGACTGACGGTCCACTCTGCCTGGGACGCCCAAGAATCATATGGGCGATAGTAGACCGTTGACGGCTGCCCGTCTTGTGTCGGAGCGGCGTACACAATGCCCTGCTCGCCTAAAGGTCAGACAACTTTCAAACCCCCGTCCAGTGTACTCACCCAACGACGCCATGGTGTACTTGGTGTGGTCCTGGAAGTGGTATCCCCGCCTGGCGGCCTTGTCGTGAAACTCAACATTCACGACATAATGCGTCTCCTGATCCGTCACGTCCACGACACCGATCATGTTGAACGCTGCCTGGTCAATTGAGGCAAGCACGACCGCGGTTGTCATCACTCACCGAGGTATCGCTTCTTGTTCTTCATGCTTGTGCTACCAGGTGCGAACGCATCTTGCGCCTTGGTCACGTTCACTACGTATCAGCAATAGCATCAATGTAGCTGGTCTCTGTCGCTCACCAACTTCTGTCCTTCCGCCCCGGGTCTTCTCTCCGTCCTCGGCGCCATACGCCCCATCATCGTCAACGATCCAGTCATCCCCTCCCAAATCATGCAAATCGTCCAAATCATCTCCTCTGTCCTCCATGTCTTCATCGCCATCGCCAAAATCATCGTCCAGCAGTTTGTCGAGGTTTTTCGCCCGCGCCGCTTCGGTGATGACGGGATCAGGCAATGATGATGGGATAGGTCCGGTCCATTTCACGTAATGCCCCTCTGTCGTTGTCGCAGCGATCAGGTTGTCGCGAGGCGAGAACTCCAGGCCAGATATATCGCCATTGGTGGAGGTGTACCTGGGGTTAGCGACTTCGACTCTCCAGGGCTGGAGACTCACTTCGCGACCAGAGACCTGTTCTCGGCGGACCACACATGTATCCGTGGGCCAGACGAGCCGACGAGGTATCGTCCATTTGGCGACCAGGCTAATTCGCCAAATGCCTGGAGCGTGAGTCCCGAGTCAAGCAGTTTCTTCAAGGGCAAGACTTACCGCCTTCGGCGCGTCAGAGGCGTAAGTGTGCCCTTTGGTCCATCCTTCCCGGTTGATGATTCCCGCCTCTGTCGGAATTAGCTGTCTCTCTCGCAACCAGTATCCGCACTCACCGTTGATCCGCGTCGGTATGGCGAAGTACGCGCCAGAAGGGTGCCACGCAGCATAACACGACATCAGCGAGCTATCGTCAGCCACAGCTTTCAATTCACATACGTTCACGAGGGACTCACTCCGATTCGCTAGGCGCAATCACCCCCTCCATGATCTTCAACAAAGCCGGTGTCGTCCCAGACGTGTCGTATATCCGGAGTTTCCCATCACACGACGCCGTGACGAGGTACTTGCCCGTCGGGTCCCACGAGGCCGAGCGGACAGGCTTGGCTGTATCTGCCAGAGTGGTCACCCGGTCTGTGTCCCCGACGTGGATGATCTTGACGATCAGGTCGCTGGCGGTCAGTCCCCTTGCCTGTTGGCTTGCAACTTACTCGGCGCAAACAGCTACGCGCTCGCCTGACGGATCGACTGAAACCCAGCGGATCGGCACGCCAGAAGACCGAGTGAGGAAGCCTGTGTATTCGTTCTGAGGGTAGGAGAAGATACGGGCGATATTGTCTATCGAGCCGGTGAACAGGTTGTTCGCCTGCAGGTGAGCTTTATCGATGAACCGAGAGCTGATGAGCATACAGAGCATGATAAAGAGGTGATCGGCTCGTCGTGGTTGTCATGGAACCCCGGCTCGGCATCCGGCCGGTCCACCTCGTGTATCCGTACAAGGCAGTCATACCCTCCCGTGAAGATCGTCCTGCCGTGAGCTGGGATTAAGCTGTGCTGCCGTCAAACTCACTTTCCGTCGGGCGAGAAGCAGACTCGGGTGATGCCCGGAAGATGGTCGCCTGCCGAGATGACTGCGTCTGATGCAGCTTCCGCCATGATGGATCGAGACGAGTGTATGCAGCTTCCCTAATGTTGGAAGAAATCAACCGTCATGTCCATTCGGGCGACGCGTCGAGCGCGCCTGCACGCGTCAGAGCACTTTTACACGTCAGACGGGGCTGGGAACGGTGATATCGCTGATACCGCTTCCGTCCGAGATTTCAAGATGCAGATGCACCATTCAATGTTGCCAGTCTGTCGAAGCCAGGGGATCTGCTTTGCATCTTGAAACACCTACTTCGACTCAAGCTCTACGTCTCGACATGGCACTCGCTAGCACAGTCACAAGGCAAGCTTTGCGCTTGACGGTCTCCGCGGCTCGACCGTCGCGCCCGACTTCCTGCTTCTTCTCCACCTCCCCCTTCGCTTCTTCCGCCCCGGCCGCTTCTTCCTCGGCTTCATCTTCAAAATTGGCGGCCAAGAAAGAAGGCACGCTGACAGAACTTCCCCAAGCGCCTCAGCTGACCGTCAGTCCAGTCATCCTGCGCCGCCGGTACAGTCCTTCACGGCCTTTCGATTTTGAAAGACCAGCCCGATCCAGTTGCCAAGCCAGACGAGGAATACCCAGAATGGCTATGGACGATCATCCCGACAGCGAAGAAGTCTGAGCTGGCGACGCAGCCGAAGCAAATACCGAAGAAGGGGCACGAGTTCGACTTCGTTCAGGAGAAGAAGCGGTTACGTGCGATGTGAGTGGGCACCGGCGTTTCCTGCTTGCCGCATCGACATCGTCTGGCTTGATACTCTGGACTGCGGGCGGGGTAGCCTTTGCTGACTGGCAGAAATAAGTCGAAGATCAAGGCTTCGAACTTCTTGAAGGCGCAATAGGGTTGGGGAGCAGCAAACAATGTATTCATTCCCTTGTATGCATATACGATACCACGACCCGGCACCAGCGTTCGCGCGGCCCGAACCCGAATGACCGTCCGAACCCGACGCCGTCCGCAGGCATCGCTGAGCGATAAATGATCAGCGGGACCAGTCTTGATCTGTATTCGCCTTGATGCCCGGCCTATTCTACACGGCGAGACCGAAGACATCGCCGCCCTTCGAAGTGTCCCGCTTTGAACACATCTGAATGTCAGCGCTGATAGGCCATGCCTGGATTGAGTGCGCTCACCGGGGATTCTTGCCAGACGTCCCGGGAGGTCGACACACCAACAAGGAATACCCCATCCGCGTGAAGCTCCATCTGAGATCAGTGGACCGTCCTTGCACCACGTATACCACATACCGCTCTGCGCGATGCGTAGACTATCTCATCGCTCGAAACCGCCACGCCCGTGATCGTCCTCGAGTCGTCGTCCTCATCCGCATTGATTACAGCTCTGTCGTCGAGTCGTCGGCATCTGCCCTCTGCGCTGTTCCAGCCAGGGGTGAGCGGCATCTCATCGCTGGAGCCGGAGTCGATCGACCACGCAGACGGCGAGGAGATCGCTGGAGATGTGCACGGAGTCGACACCGACCACGCCGCTGTCCTTCGTGCCGGCGTGAACGTAGGTCCAGGGAGATGCGTAGGTGGCAGAGGGAAGTCGTCCAGCGTCGGCATATCCCAATAATCATGTTCGCCCATTTCGGTTTGTCCCAATGCCAGCCCTGAACCCAGACCGGCGGAACTGTCCATACGGCCCGTGAATGACGAAGCCAGTGGCAGCCTGCGCTGACGACGAGCGAAGAGGAACGCGTCGTGCAGGTGAAACGGTACCTGTATGTCAATGTCAATCCGCGTCCGGCTTGGAGTCGGTGCCTCGATGAAGTGTGTCCTCCCCGGGATTGGGGGTGCCACGGCTGGGGATCCGACACGCACCGCCCTTTGTATCGCCTCGAGACGCATGGTCACATCCCCATCATTCCGCCCCTTCCGCCTCTTGGCCTCGATGTACCCCTCGAGCACTTCGACGGCAACATCAATGTCGCTTGGAGTATCTCGTAACGTCTTGAACTTCGCGATGACCTGCTCGTCAGACCGGTCAAGGCATTCGTACCCTGCAAGGGCCCAGTAGTACGGCAAGCGACTTACGAAGCTCGACCTCGCCCAGCGATTGACGGATGGTCGGTGTATG
>Ga0308169_10002811_pt1 | contig 17593 bp, 16 predicted proteins | sample PhyBR1_2_FD_202139 | JGI IMG/M metagenome (GOLD analysis project Ga0308169, IMG submission 202139) | Phyllosphere microbial communities from UC Gill Tract Community Farm, Albany, California, United States - DLSLSB.R1 | ecosystem: Host-associated > Plants > Phyllosphere > Unclassified | place... | reverse complement strand
AGCTGCCTAGTCCAAGTCCCAGGTTCTGCTACTGTTTCGCTCAAGTTGCTAAGCAGGACTCTCGAGCACGCTCTACTGGCCGAGTCGAGCGAGCCTAGGTCCACATAAAGCGTCAAGCCGAACTAGGGGGGAGTGTCACAGTCTGCCTGGGCCCAGCTTGCTCTCAAGCCTCGCCGGTTTTTCACGCTCTCCCAAGGCCCAGCACAACTTGGTATCTGCTTTGCGAGGTTCCGAATTCTCGCACAGGTTGCTCGGCCGCTCGACAGGTAGCTGACAAGCTCTCGACCGGCCGCCAGCGCACCCACGTGCGAGGCGACGAGGGAAGGTGAGTACGTCGCGCTCGCTCATAGCCCGGACGCTTCTCTCGAGTGCACCTCGAGCATATCGTAAATAGGACCGTCGTTACAGCAGACAAGCCCGTGGCGCGGGAACAACAAGGGGTAGAAGAGAGGGGGGAGTAGGTACAGGGAGAAGGGAACAGCGCTCGCCGGCGGCGCCCGGGGGCAGGCTCAAGCGTCCTTGCCGGTCGCCTGCGTCTTGACGGCCTGCTCGACCTCGACGGCCTTGACGCCCGTCATGCCGAGGAGCGACGGCTGCCAGTCGGCGAGGGTCTTGGTGGCCGGGACCGACACGAGGTAGCCCTTGTAGACACGATAGTCAAAGGCCGTCTTGACGACGACGCCGAGATCCATGAGCTTGTCGAGAACGTCGTCCTTGGCGCGGTTCGAGATGAAGCGGTCGAGGGTGATGAGCTGCGGGCGTCGGGGAGGGACTCGGGTCAGCGTCGAGGTCGGCAGCGTGGTGCACCGTGCTCCCTAGCTCGCCGTCCTGCGCTCCACTGGATAGCGCAATGTGCGGTGCGAGCGGGTCTGGGCGGGACCCAGCGCAGGCGCAGGCTGTCGGTCCAACGCCCGACAAGGGTGGGGACGCACGACCTTTGGTCGCAACGAAGGCCGCATATATAGCGCCGCACCAGCCCGCCCGCCATGTTCATCGAGCGCTTCTGCGCGTTCCTGGCATCCCTTTGAGCCCGCTGGCGGCCCCTCCTCGGGGCTCATCGCGTCGTGGGAAGCCGAGGCTCGCCGCCCGAGCGAGGACGCGCCGAGAGGGAGTGGGAAGGGGACGCACGTAGTTGTTCGAGGCCTCGTCGGTGTGCTTGGCCTGGGCAGGCGGTGCTGGTGCTGCCCTGTCGCGCTGGAGGTTGGCCTCGGTGCCAAAGGGGACGACGCGACGCTGTTGGAGTGGCGGGGCCCTCGGGGCGGGTTCGGCGAAGGCGAGGGCGGCAAGGAGGGCGCAGCAGAGGGTGAAGAGGGCGAGGTAGCGCATGCTGGGCGTGTCGTGGAGGATGCAGGAGCGACGACACGGGCGTGAGAGGGCGAGCGGGCCGAACTTGGAGCAGCCGTGGCCGCCGTCGCTCCGTCGCTCCGCCCGCGGCCGAGTGAGCTCCCCCTCCTCACGCTCTGCTCGCGCTCTGCCATGGCGCAGTACACGCTCACAGCCACTGGGCCTCAAGCTCAAGCTCCAGCCTGGACCGCCCGCACCGCACCGCTCGCTCGTCTCCACGTCGCGGCCTGGTTCCTCGTCGTCGTCGCCTTTCATTGCTTCGTGCTCGCTGTGAGCTAGCCCGTCTCGTGTGCCGACTCGCTCTCTCCAAGCTCACAGTCTGTCCCTCGCCTGCAGGGCTGGACCTACTACTGGGGCGCTGCGATCCCCGTGCTCGTCCTCTTGTCCGTCTCGACCCGGACGACCGGTGCGTGCTCTCGCTCTCCTCGTCGACGCGTCCGAGCTGACTCTCCAGCATTCCCGCAGAGACCATCACGCTTCTCCCCTCGCTCGGCGTCCAGCTCTCGCACAAGCGCGACCTCGCCCTGTTCCCGCTCACCGTCGACTCGCACCAGCACCTCGTCCCGCTCGAGCGCATCGCCAAGGTCGTACTCAACGAGGGCCTGCAGGGCGCAGGAGCCAAGGCCTACCTCGCCGTCGTCGAGAACGGGCAGGAAGAGCGAGGCGAGGGCGAGAAGGTGCACGTCGTCTTTCCGGTGCGTCCCCGAGCGTCCAGCTCGCATCCTCCAAGCCCCCTTCCTCACACTTTCTCCCTGCAGAGCATCCTCCCTCGTCTCAAAGACCTCGAGCCCGTGCTGCAGAAGGTGCGCGCGGTGCTCAAGCAATGAAGACCCAGTTTCGCGCGTCGAGTCGGCGGTGGTCCGAGAGCCGAGAGCCGAAAGGAAGCGCAGAAGAGCGACGTGTGTCTGTGCAATGCAAATGTATGGACTCTGTACTCGTCTACTGCCCCTCGCTGCCGTGCGAGTCGACGAGCGCGCCTTCGTCGAACGTCGCGACGCTCGCCCTGCTGCCAGCTCCACGGACCTCGCTCGTACGCCGACTGTGCCCCGGCCGCACCGACGACGCGCCCGAAGTCGAGCGCGTCAGGAACTCGCTCGCGACGCGACGAGCCTCGGGCGCCGACAGGTCGACCGACGCCTGCGACAGGCGCGAGGTGCGCTTGCGCTGCGCCGCCGGCCGGCGCGACAGCCTCGGCACAGGAGCAGGCGCCTCGTCGTCGGGCGTCGAGGTGGGCGTGATCGAGTCGTCGACCGAGGCGAGCGACGACTGGCGCGGCGGGGCGACGGCAGGCGCGGGCGGTGAAGGCGAGGCGCCGTCGAGGTGCGAGGTCGAGAGGCCGAGGGAGGAGCCGCGCGGGGGTGGTGGCGCACTCGTGTCGGTAGGCGGCGTGAAGGGCTCCTCCCGAGGTGCCGCGCTCGAGGAGAAGGAGGGAGGGAGGAAGGGCGACTCGCTCGGAGGCAGGAAGGGCGCTTCCCGCGGCGGCTCGGCTCGCACCGGCTCCTCGAGCAGCGGCTCGTCGTGCAGCGTCGTGCGGGCGGGGTGCGACGCCGCTGTACCCCGCTCGACGTTCTCGCTGAGCGTCGAGGGGGCGAGCCCCCGCTCGAGGGGAGGAAGCCGAGGCGCGCTTGGCTGCGAGAGCTGCGCGCCGACGCGCACGGGCGCGTCCGACAAGCTCCACCCGCCGCGTCCGGCGCTTGTCGACCTCGCACCCGCTGCTGAGCTCGGCGAGGCCTCATAGCGCGACGAGGTCGGCCCGCCGCGCCGCAGCCCGGCGGCGCCGTCCTGTACGCGCCGGCTGACGATCGGGCTGTCGTCGTCCTGCATCGGCGAGCCCTGCTGCAGGGACGGCGAGCGAGGGCGGAACGAGCTCGCCGGCGAGCGGCTGGGCGTGTCGAAGTGCGACAGGCTGCGGCCGTGCGACGAGGGCGAGCGCGAGAGGGGCGGGATCGACAGGTCGGGCGAGAGGAGCGAGGTGCGGGTGAGGATCGGCGACTGACTCGGCGAGCGAGAGCGCGCATAGGTGTGCGAGCCGTCCTCGTCGCTCTTGGCGCGCCGTGCGGCGCTCGACAGGAGAAGCGGCTTGGGCCCGTTCGACCCTCCTCGCGCCATGTCGATGGCGCCGAGCCGCGGCGACGAGATGGGCGACACATCGCGGTCGCCGAGCCCTCCGGGAGGGGTGAAGGGCGCCTCGTGAGGGCTGCCGGGCCGTCGCTCGCCGCCGCGGTCCGAGCCGGTGCTCGCGACGAGGCGCCCGCCGGCGTCGCGCAGCTTGGTGAGCCGCTCGGGCGTGTCGTGCGCGAGCTGCTCGGCGAGGAGCTGCGCCTTGACCGAAGCGTTGGTCTGCGCCTTGAACAGGGCCGCGGCTGCGTCGCTCGACTGGAGCCGAGCCGAGGCGGACGACGCCGACTGCGCGGCAGCGAGCTGCAGGTTCGTCGCGCGCTTCTGCAGAGCAGCGGCTGCGTCCGAGGCGGCGAACCGGGACAGAGACGACTTGAGCCCGCCCCAGCCCGATGCGGCGCGGTCTCGCAGGGACGACGCGCCGTCGGCCTCGTCCTCGTCCTCGACGCCGTACTCGGCCTCGACTCGCAGCTCGTCCTCGATGAGCGAGGCGATCGTGTCGGCCGGCTGGTCGACGCGTGCGGGAGGAGGTGGAAGGACCTTGCCCTCGACCATCGTGAGGTTGTCGGCGAGGTCGGCCGTGGCGGACGAGCGCGGCGACGAGAAGGCGAGCGAGCCGAACCGCTGCCCGAGTCGGGACGGGCGCGAGGCGTCGCTACCGGCCGCAGACGAGCGGTCGTCGAGCTCGAAGTCGGCGGCGGCGGCGTCGGTCGACTTGGCGGGCGAGGCCGTCCACAGGCGCCTCCCAAAGACGGTGCCGGATCGAGTCGGGGTCGTCGTCGTCGCGCTCGTGCGCTTGTTGCGGCCGGTGCGGCGCTCGCGGATGTCGGCCGCCGTGTGCAGGAGGGTGTCGATGCCGTCGCCCTCGAAGCGCAGCTCTTGCAGGGCGGCCATGATCTTGGGCAGTTTCTGCAAGGTGCTCAGGGTCAGCACGAGCACCGCACCGCACCGTGCGAGAGCCGAGGAAAGAAAGACGCACAGCGAAAGGCGAGATGATCGTCTGCCGCTCCATCTCGACGAGCGCAAGTGCGAGGTCGAGCAGGTGGCTGAGGACCGGCGACAGCGGCTCGACGGCTTGCAGACCCTCGGTCGACGGGTAGAGCGACAGTACGCGGCTGCAGGCAAAGGGGCCTGGGTCAGCTACGAGGTCGGCGAGGTCGGCGAGGATGGCTACAGCGGCAGAGAAAGAGCGAAACTCACTCCCAAATGCGCACGACGTCGGGGAGAGGAAACTGCGGGCGGAAGGGAGGGGAGTCAGCGAGCAAGCCCCAGGAGGGGTCGCAGCAGAGATCGTGGTGAGCGCACCTCGTTGGCGAAGACGGTCGTGAGCCACCGCATGACGAACGAGCCGAGGTCGACGTTCTTGCGGTCGAGCGCGTCGGCGACGGTCGGGTCGAGGAAGAGGAGGAGCGAGTGGAACCGGGCGACGGTCGCGCCGAGGCCGACGGCTGTCGGTGCGGCAGAAGAGGGCGCATCGAGGGTGGGGACGTAGAGGTCGCGGAGCTGAGACAGGAGGGCGCCGAGGGCGAAGAAGGTCGTCGCCTCGGTCTCGAGCGCTGAAGTCGACGAAGGCGCCGAGGAGAAGACGTAGGCGAAGACGGCGGCGAGGTACGACATGCCCTGCACGTAGCTGACGCCCGGGTTGAGGAAGGCGTAGACGAAGAGGGGCCGCAGGAGAGCTCGTCGTCGAGTGTGTGTGCGCGCCGACGCCGCCGCCGCCGGCGAGTCCTGCGACCGGCCGTCTGCGACCGCGAGCTCGTGCGCCTGCTCCCAGCTCGCTCGCCTCAGCGCGTCTAGGCGAGCCCACAGGACCTCCTCGCCGTCTTGAAGCTCGACCTCGGCGCCGAACCACGCGAGCGCGCCGAAGGTCCGGTCGACGTCTTGCTCGATCTCGCGCAGCAGGACATCCTCCTTGATGGGAGGTGCTGCGGGATCGGGCGGCGGGAGGGACGAGATGCGCGTCGAGGTGTCGGCGAGGAAGGCGGAGTACTGCTCGACGAGGACGGAGGGCGGGGAGAGGGCGAGGAGGAAGGCGTAGGCGGCAGGTCGTAGGTACTTGGGATCGTCGGGTATGCCTGCACGGAGTGAGCATGATCAGCGACTCGTTCGCACGGAGAGCGGAGATAGGTGGCCGCGTCTCGAGGGAAGTTGAGCGAGGACAAAGCGACGCACCGTGGAAGCACAGCCGCCTGAGCTCTTCTTGCCTCCACTGCTCGGCACTCTGAGGCCCTCGAGCGTGGAGACCGGGTGCGCGCTCACCTATCGCCGCGAGCGACGGCTCGGAAGGCGCGCGAGGTGATGAGGACGAGGTGGGCGAGGCGGAGGCGGAAGGGAAGGGCGCGAGGAGCGACTCGAAGCGCTGGACCCTGCACACGTGCGCTACATCAGCCACTGCACACGCTGCAGCGCCGCTACGGGAGGAGATCTGAGGACGGACCGTTCGAGATGACGCGGGGCCATGGTCGCTGAGGGACGGCGCAGGCCGGGTCGAGCGCAGGACCGGCTGCCGTGGAGGTGCTTGCTCTGGCGCTGGGCCGCACACTGCCGAGCGCACACGTCGAGGTGGACAGAGAGCCAGCGAGGTGGAGCGGCGAGGACGAGAGCGGCGCCGCGGCGGAGGGAGCGCGAGCGCACGAGCAACTTGGCCTTTGTCTCGTCCAGCTCGACTCGTGAGTGATACAGACAGTGTTACAGTGCACAGACTCGTACAGGCACAGAGGCGCCATCTGCTAGCACAGAGAGAGGCCAGAAAGAGCCGCTCCCGGGCCCTCGCTCGTCCACGAAGGGCGCGATCCCTGCGCGCTCGCCCTCAACGCCCGACGAGCCCCTCGCTGCGCGCCTGCCGCCACGCTCGCCGAAAGTCGTCCGTCACGTACTGCCGCGCCTCCCTCGAAAAGCTGCTCTCGTCGCTCGCGCCGTCCTCCTCGCGCTCGGCGCCGTGCTTCTTGCCGCGGTTGTGGATCCGGTCCGGGTCGTACGGCGACAGGTAGCGCTCGTAGGCGAGCGACTCCCACAGGTGGTACGTGAACTGCGCGTCGCGGGTCGGAGCGAGCGGCGACGGACGGTGGAACGAGTAGGCGTCCGAGCGGTGGACTCGCCGCAGCGCGTCGTCGTCCCTGCAGCAGCAGCACAGCCCGAACTACGAGTCAGCTCGACTCTCTGAGTAGGATAAAGAAGAGCAGGACAGGAAGGCGAACGCACCAGAGCGGCCAGAAGAACGCAAACTTGTTGAGGACGGTGATCTCGGTCGGGTACGCTCGAGCGAGGTCCTGTAGAGAAAAGCGCCCGAACGGTGGGAGTCAGCACGGCGACGAACGAGCCGAGAGGGTGAAGGAGACGCACCCAGGGAGTAGCCACGCTGTGCTTGGCCCACAGCGACTTGTCGAAGGTGCGGTAGGTCTCGATCCACCTCGCTGCGGACAAGGTCGGTCGTGCGTCAGCAGAGGGTACTCTAGGGCTCTAGGCCTCGAGCGGGTGGATGAGAGTGTCCGAGGCAGGCGAGGGACGCACCGATGAAGCTGCTGTACGGCTTGGCGAGGATGACGGCGTTGCACAGGCCCGACGGCGGCAGCGCAGGGTCGAGGTTCGGCTGCGACTCCATGCCCATGACGACCTCGTGGTGGTACAAGGGTGCGAGATCTGTGAGGGACGCCCGGAGAGCGGGTGCAGCGGATCAGCATCGCGAGCGCGAGGCACGGCCGCCGAGGGTGCGAGCGCAGCGAGAGAGAGGAGGACGCACCTCGGATCACGAGCACGTCGGCGTCGAGGTAGATGCCGCCGTACTTGTAGAGGGCCTCGAGACGCAGCACGTCGGCCTTGTGCGCATAGTGCTCGACCTCGTTGCCAAAGACCTCGGTGACGTCGCGCTCGCGCACCATCTCGAGCCGGGTCGTCTTGCTCTGCTCGACGTTCGACACGAACTGGCGCCAGAACCACGAGTCGGGCTCGTACACGTGGTGGAAGTAGATGACCTCGGGCTGGAGGATGACGAGCGCCGACGTGAGGCAGACGTAGTGGACGAAGTGGAAAGGTGCGCCGCCGAAGGTGGGCGACAAGCCGTAGACGTAGTGCACGTAGGGTGGGATTTGTCGTTCTCGTGTCGGCGAGAAGGTGAGGTTGCCGAGGGGGGACGACAGCGAGTGGTGGAAGGGGATCCGGGTCGACGCCGAGTGGTGGTGGTACCCGACGAGGCAGAAGGCGGCGAGGAAGGCGGCGAGGGCAAAGACGTATCGACGTCGTCCCTGTAAAAGATGCGAGCGTCAGTGCCGATCGAGAATGCGTTCTGTGGAGGGTGCGAGCGAGTCGCCGCAAGCGTCGAGGTGAAGGGGGAGGAGGACGGGGAGACACACCTCGAGGTGAACGAGGACGCGCCGCAGCCATGCTTCGGGTAGCTGCACCGCACTCGGGCGTTGCTGCCCCTGCTCGAGCGGCATCGTGCTGCTGCTCACGAGGGCGAGTCGCGGAAAGCGGAGGAGGCGGGTTGAACGAAAGGCCGAGCGCTCGCGCCGGTGGCAAGGCGGGGAGACAGCGCAGTCGCGGTCGAGGCGCTCGAGTGAGGTACAGTGAGACCAGCCGGGGTGCCGCAAGCTGGATCTGAGCAGTGCGAGGTGAGCGACGGAGCGAGAGAGCGAGGGAGAGGCGAGGTGCTGCCGGTCGGCTCTGCGTCGTCGCCGTCTCGCCCTCGAGATGGCCGCTAAGCGGGGCAAGGCTGTCCCCATCTTCCCTACCTACCCGGGCAGCTCGTCCTCGCCCGACTCGGCGCGCCCCTCGTCGCGCACCACCGCCTCGACCTCGACCTCATCAACCCGCGACTCGAGACTCGGCCACGGCACGGCGCACGCCGCAAGAGCGCACGTCGAGCGCGTCAACGAGGCCAGTGCAAGCAGGGCACGAGTACCCGCAGCCTCGCCAGGGGTAAGCTCTCCCGCTCGTCGTCCTCCCCCTCCACGCTCTCTCGGCGCCGTCAGGTCCCTGCGGCCGCTGACCCCGTCTCCCCCTCCCCCTCGTTCGCACTTTGCGATGCACAGGTGCCTCGCCGTCGATCGCCCTCACCCTCCTCGAGCGAGGCCAGCTTCGCCGACGAGATCCTCCTCGTCGCCCCTCGTCCCCGCCCTCGCCCGTCCGTCGCCGCGACCGCACCACGCGCCCAGCCTCTTCCCCCTCGCACCGAGTCGCCCGAGCAGCACCAAGCCGACATCGCCGGGCCGTCGTCGCCGCCTGTCGCGACGCGCCGTCCCCGGGCCTTGGACTTCGACGACCCGCCCGCCGGCCCTCATCCACTCAGCGACAAGGCCAAGGGCAAGCTCCCGCTCGAGGGCGAGCGCGCCGCCAAGTCATCCAAGCGGCCCGTGAGCCCTCGGCCGGCGGGCGAGCCAAAGAGGCGGCGCGTCGACATGCCGTCGAGCGGCGCCGAGGACCCGGTCGCCGTCTCGATGTCGCCGCACCTCGTCGCCGCGGCCGTCGCCGAGCCCGCGCCTGCGCCGGTGCACCGTCGTTGGACGCCCAGCAGCGCCGCGGTGTCGTCTGCCTCCTCGAGTAGCTCGCCCGAGCACGTCGACGTTGCCGTTCAAGTTCCGCTCGCGGACGGCGGCGGCCCCAGCACGTCTCGGATCGAGCTCGACGACGACGGGCGCACCTCGTCTCTCGACCTCGTCAGCAGCCTACAGCGCTCGGCGCACTCGACAGGCCAGCACGGCGCCGCCGGGCGCACCTCGTCGCTCACGCCCGCCGAGTCGTCGCCGCCGCCGCTCAGCGGGGCTAGGCAGCGCGCGCGGCGCTCGCCGACTTTGAGCGACGCGAGCTCGCTCGACACGGTGACCGCACACTCGCCGCCGGCGTCAACCGTCCGAGGTCTTCGTCCAGCCGCGCCCGACACCCGACTCGTCGCGAGCAACCTCCCGGCGAGGCCGTCCCGCCACCCGCTCCACTCCCTCCAGCTTCACGCCCCGCCGTCCCGCCCGCCTCCTCGCTTCATCCTCAACCCGTCCTTCGCGCCCGCCACCGTCCTCGGCTGGGTCCAAGGCGCCGCGCAAAAGAAGCGCCCGCCGCCGCGTCCGCCCCCTCGCCTTCGCACGGCGCCTCCTCTCGCCGTCGCCGCGCCAGACGTCGCCCCTGCCGTTGTCGTCGACGATGGGCAGCGTCGATCTGGGCGCGCCAAGACGCAGGCGCAGCTCGCGTGCGCAATCTACCCGCCGGCGACCGAGCGCATCGCCGCGCTCGCGGCGTCCACCTCGGCGTCGTCTTCCTCGTCGCGCTCGTCGTCCGTCTCGGTCGAGGACCCTCGTGCGCGCGCGAGCGCGCCCCTCGCCGCCGCCAAGGCTGTGCCGCGCAAGCACCTCATGGCGCAGCTGCGCGCGCGGTACGCCTTCCTCGCCGAGGACAACCGCGCGCCTTTTCGCAGCGACAACTTGTGCGACGGCATCAACCCCGAGCCGTGCTCGTTCGAGTGGGACGACGTCGAGGTGCGCGCCGCCGTGCGCGTTGAGGGATGGCCGAGGTGGAAGAACGCCGACTTCGAGATGAAGCGCGATGCCGGCGAGGCGGCCGAGCTCGTCCTCCGCGCTCAGGCGGGCGACGAGATCGCTCGAGACGAGGTGCAGGCGGCGTGCCGAGTCACGTCGTGGCGGTACCTCGACCTCGACGAGGCGCTCGGGTGCGCCTCGAACGCCGCGACGGGCTGGGCGACGCGGGACTGGCGCATGGCGCAGCAGCAGCAGCGTGCGCGAGGTCGAGGTCTCGACGTCGTCAGCGTGTGCGAGGACCCGCAGGCCTTTCTCGACGCGCTCAAGGAGGACGCCGAGCCCGGCTTCAGCCAGGACCGCCGCCCGCTCGACCCGTCCTCCAGCCTGTCGCCGCTCCCGCCCTCGCCCCGCAAGCGCGGCAGCACCATCACGGACGTCCCGCCCTCGACACCTCACGCTCCCGCCGCCGTCGTCGACGCCGACGAGCTGCACGACGACCCGGCCCTCGACGACGTCCAGGGCGCCGACGCTGCTCGGCGCCTCGTCATCTCGGACTCGGACTCGGACTCGTCCGACGACGGTTTCGACGACGTGCGTCTCGTGCGCCCGCCGCACGGCAGCGCTGCTCGCGCGCGCGCGCGCTCGACTGCGTCGGCCCCCTCGTCCGGCTCGAGCCGGACGAACGACTTGGTCGTCACGCCGACTCGTTCGGCCGCAGCGACCGCACCTGCGGCCAGCTCTACCGGGTCGCCGACGAGATCGACCGCAGCAGCAGCGCGCCGTCACGCATCCGCCGACGCCTCGGCCGAGTCGGCCGCCCAGGTCGTCGTCGACGAGAGCGACGCGGCGGAGGACTCGTCGTCCTCCTCGTCAAACGCGCTCGACACGTCCAGGGCGACGTCAGCGTCGAGCGCAGCCCTCGGCTCAACGGTGACGGCGACGCGCCGACCGCAGGACTCGTCGGGCTCGGACGAGCGCAGCACCAAGGCTCCTCGGCGCCAAGGTCGCGGCGACGGCGCCGAGGTCAAGCGGGTCAAGCGCTCGCCAAAGCCGCGCGGCAAGCGCAGGACGACGAAGCGCGCATCGACGGGCAAGTTCATCCCGCGGGCGCCGCCGGCTCGGCAAGCTTCGAGCTCGAGCTCGAGCGAGGACGACTCGTCGACGTCCGGCCCGGCCAAGCCGCTCTCGCCAGAGCTCGTGTCGCCCGATACCGGCGTTCGGCACAAGAAGCGCTCGTCGATCAAGCAGCCCGCTGTCGCAGCGACTCGCGCTTCGTCCTCATCAACCTCGAGCGCCAGCTCGGAGCAGGCTGCGCCCGACCCTGCGCCCGCGCCGCCGTCGCCGCCGCCCGCACCGTCGAAGCCTGCTCAATCGTCTTCGTCAACGCCGCTCAAGCCAGGCTACAAGGTGCGCTCCGCTCCCTTGTCGTCGACCTCGAGCGTCCCTTCTCTGACTCTTTCTCGGTCGCCCGCAGCGCTGCGCCTGGCACGGTTGCCCGAACCCGGCCTACAAGTCAACGGCGGCGACATCGGACACGCTGCACGTCGCCAACTACCACGAGTCGTCGGTCGTCGTCACGTGGCAGCGCCCGTACCGCACGACCCGCCTCGAGCGCAACGAGCAGGGCCTGTTCAACTGCCCGTGGTGCCGGCACAAGGTCAAGAACGCGACCGTCGCTCGCTCGCACGCTTATGGGCGCAAGGGCTGCCCTGGGCCGCCAGTCGGCGAGGGCGCCCAGGCATCGTCGTCGTGAGCGTCGAGAGGTCGAGGTGCGTCTCGCTCCCTCCCATCTTGATCCTTCCTCTCCCTCCTTCCTTTCGTGAGCTGACCTTGCCTCATCCTTACTTTGCTCCTACAGCGTCACTCTGAGCGCGCTCGACAACGTACGTCTGCGCCGGCCGTCGCCCTCGCCCTCACGCTCATCCCCCACCCTTCCTCGTCTCGAGCGTTTGCAGTTCTCCTCCCCCGCCTCTCCTTCGTCTTTCCTAGTCGTTCCTCCCTTGCTTAGCTGCACCTTGTTGTAGTCTGTCTCGCCGCAACGCTCACGGTCGTGCCTTGCTCTCGTCGTGCGCCTCGAGCAACCTCTCACGCTCATCTCGCCGTCCGGCGTGCGTCGCTGGCGCTCTCATCGGCTGGAGCTCGTCTCCCAAGTCGAGGCTGCGAGCACAAGGGCTCGCTCCAAGCCCAAGCTCACCAGGGCACGCTCCTCGCGGCCGGCCACCGAGGCCGACTCGGTCGAGGCGGTGCAGCGTCCGCCTCTCGCTCTTTTGTCTTCGCTCGCCTCGCCTCCGTCGCACAGAGGCTCCTGCAGCAAAGCACAGCCGACTCTTCGAGCTCCTGCGCGCCACCCTCGATCATGCCCGTGGTCGCCCTGTCGCCGTGGCACGCCGCCGAGGGCCTCACCATCGACAGCCTCCTCCGGCTCGCCGACTCGACCCTCCTCAACCCGGCCGTGTCGTGGCTCCTCCCCGTCCTCGCCATCGTCCAGTCCTCGCCCGCCCGGTCGCTCTCGACCGCCCTCGACACCGTCCGCCTCGCCGACCTCCCCCACCTCGCCCGCACCGATCACGGCCTCCAGCTCGCCCTCGCCTTCTTCGCAGCAGGTGTCGCGCTCAGGATCAACGACGCCGTCAGCAGAGCCGCCCGCAACAACTTTGCGCGCGACAAGAAGGGCTGGGACTGGGAGAACGAGGTGGTCGCCATCACCGGCGGTGCGTTCGCCCATTCTTCCCCTCCTCGAGGCTGCACCAGCTCTTCGTGACCTTCGCTGATGCAACTATCCCACCTTCGCTCCTGCAGGTGCCGGCGGGCTCGGCAGCGAGGTCGCTCGCCGCCTCTCGGCCAAGGGCGTCAAGGTCGTCGTCCTCGACGTCGCTCCCCTCGCTCACGATGCCCGTGCGTCCTCGTCTCGCCCGGTTCTTGAGATGCGCAGCTGACCCTGTCATTCTCACAGCTGCGGGTGTCGCCTACTACAAGGTCGACCTTGCGAGTGCGCAGGACGTCAAGGAGGTTGCGCTCAAGGTACAGAAGGAGGTCGGGCATCCGTGCGTCCCTCGTTCTCTCAGCTCCGTCCTGCTGTCCAAACTTTGACTCTCGGCCGTCCAGGACCGTGCTCGTCAACATGGCCGGTGTCGTGCGGGCCACCTCGATCCTCGACATGACGCAGCGCGACGTCGACCTGTGCGTCTTCCCTTCGTTCTCCTTCTCGTCCTCCTTCAGCCGAGCGCTTCTGACTCGCCTCCTTCCCTGCAGCACTTACGACATCAACGTCAAGGCACACTACTACACCGCGCAGGCCTTCGTCCCGCACATGGTCGAGCAGGGCCACGGTCACGTCGTCGTGCGTCGCTCGTCCTCCTCTCTTAGCCTCTCTCGTACCTTGACTGACTCGCTGCTTGCCTTCTCTCGCCCAGACTATCGCCTCATCGACCGCCTACCACTCGGCCGCTACCGGCGTCGCCTGTGCGTCCTCGTCTCGCTGGATCTGAGCTCTCTTGGAACCGGTGCTGACTCTCTGCCGCTCGTTGTCTACCTGCCTCGCCCGCAGACTGCTCGTCCAAGGCCGCTGCGCTCTCGTTCCACGAGGGCCTGACGGAGGAGCTTCGGCACCTGTACGAGCCGTCGAGCCGGGCGCGCGCCGTGCGGACGAGCGTCGTCGCGCCGGCCCACTTCAAGACGGGCATGTTTGCCGGGTTCGAGAGCGCGATCCCCGAGTGGCTCGCGCCGAGCTTGGAGGTCGGGACGGTGGCAGGCTTGGTCGAGCGCACGGTGCTCAGCGGCGAGTCGCAGGTGCGTCGGCGCTTTGGCCCCTTCGCTCGGCGCCCGAAAGTCAACCGGACTCTGCAGCCCGCCTCGGTGTGTGACCATGCTGACGCACATCTTGACCGTTTGCGTCGCTCGCAGCACCTCATCGAGCCGTTTTACGCCAAGTGCACGCCGCTCGGGCGGGCGCTGCCGACCTGGCTGTACGGCGCCATCCTCTAGTGCGTCTCTTTCTCTCGCTCTGCCTCGCGTACCTCATCTCGTCGACGATCAGGAGCTGAGGCGAGATCGCTCTCGCATTGCAGCTGCGCGAAGGACGCCATGGGCGCCGTCAAGATGTTCAAGGCGCGCGAGGCCAAGCGCGAGTGAGGAAGAGCAGTCGAGGAGATCTGGAGCGAGGCAGGTAGACGATCGTCGATGTAGTTCAGCTCCTGTGCACACGCTTCCGTTCTGTGCGCGACGAAGAGTGTGAGCCTAGCGCTAGCTCGGCTTGAGGAAGCTGGGCCGCCCTTTTGCTCCTCGGCTTGCTCCACCTTTCCGCACTCGCCAGCCGACGAGCTTCTCGGAGCAGGCGAGCAGACAGAGCTCTGAGCACGAACCATCATGAAGCAAGCCCCTGCAGCATGGCTGTCTCGTCGGCGCTGTCGTCGTCAGCCGCTCGGACCCCTCCAGGAGGAGGTTGCGACCGCTCTCGAGCATGTCAGCCCCGCCTCGAGCCAGATCTTCTCGCCGCTCTCGCTCTCGATCTCTCTGCGAACATGCTCGTGCAAGGAGGGTGCATGCTACACGAGCCAGGCCCGCTACTTGACCTCCCACGCCTCGTCGCCGACGAGGTCCCTCAGCGCGACCCGCTCACCTCCCCGCTCGCCGCTCTTCAGGGCCGCCTCGACCGCGGCCAAGTCGCGCAGGGCAGCCCTCGGCCCGCTGCGCTCCCTCGCTGCGCGCGCCGCGTCCGAGTCGGCGCCGCCGCCGAGGATCGTCGCGGCGAACGCGGCAAACTCTGCCTCGACGGCCGTCTGGGCGGGGAGCTCGATCTCGACCTTGCGCGGCGGGAGCGGGTCCTCGCCCTTTTGTGGTGGAGGCGGCGCCGAGACGAGGGTGAGGAGGACCGTGCGCGGGTTCGAGCCGAGGTCGACGGTGAGGACGGCGTCGGTGCCGCGGAAGGTGTAGCGCTTGGCGTCGCTCGGCTGCGGGGTGCCGAATGAGAGGACGAGGGTGCCGCCGAGTTTGGCGTCCGAGGTGTGCAGGACGGCGCGCAGGGTGTCGGTCGGCGGGAGAGCTGGGTCGAGCTGGGTGACGTGGGCCGAGACGGCGACGAGGTCGGTCGGGGCCGGGGTGCCCGACAGGACGTGTCGCAGGGCGGCGAAGAAATGAACGCCGCCGTCGAGGAGGAAGCTGCGCGCGCGAGGGAGCGCGAGGGTCAGCGCGAGGAAGGATGGCGAGGAACGAGGGGAGGGGGACGCACCCGCCCTGGTAGTCGGGGACGCGGCGCCAGTTGGTCGCGCCCGCCTTCAAGGACGGCTGGATGAAGACGTCTGCGTCGAAGCCGACGAGGCGGCCGAGCTTGCCGTCGCGCACGAGCTGGCGGGCCCTTTCCCACGCGGCGGCGTGCGGGAACTGCTCGGCGACGAGCCAGTGGACGCCGTTCGGGGCATGGTCGCGCTCGTACTCGTGGACGAGCTCGAGGGCGCGGTCGAGGGTCGGGGCGATGGGCTTCTCGGAGAGGACGTGCTTGCGGGCTCGGAGGCACTCGAGGAGGACGGCGGGCTGGTGCGGGATCGGGAGGCAGACGGCGACGGCGTCGAGGTCGTCGCGGGCGAGGAGGGTGGCGAGGGAGTGGTGCTGAGGATGGTCGTCCGAGTAGAGGTCGAGCTGGGGTGCCGTGTCGGCGAGCGAGTGCAAGCGGGCTGCTTCGAGTTGGAGCTGCTGTGCCGAGCTGAGCGAGCGCGAGTAGAGGGCGACGAGGTCGAGCGTGTCGGTGTTGTGTGCGATCGCAGGCAGGTGCTGTTGGTCAGGGTGCGCACACTGAGTGAGTGCTTGCTCTCGCGAGCCCAGCCCCCACTTCGGTGACGACGAGGAGGAGAGAGAGGGAGAGGGAGGGACGCACTGCGTCTGTTGCAAAGCCGCCTGCGCCGAGGAGGGCGATGCGGATGCGGGTGGTGACCATCTGTCGCAGTCTGTGCCGAGGAGGAGGAGAGCGAGAGGGTGGTGGTTCGCTGCGAGGCTCGAGGCTGAGCGTCACCTCGGGCGAGACGCTCGTCGTCGCTCTCGCTCGTCCTGCTCACCGCCGAGGAGCCTCGGTCTACCCGCCAGACCACCCAGGCCATGCTCAGCCGCACCGCCCTCCGCTCGAGCGCGTCCCCCGCCCTGCGCCGACCCACCGCCCCTCCTCATCGCCTCGCCCTCGCCGTCGCACAACCTCCCGCCGCGCGCTCCCTCTTCTCCCGCGCAGGGGCCAAGGCAGCCCTCGACCCACTCGCACCGCCAAAGCAGCGCTTCTACCGCACCCACCCGTACTGGACCGTCCTCCTCGCGTCCCCCTTCATCGTCGTCGGCTCGCTCGGCCTCACCCTCGCCGGCCTGTGGGCCTACGACGCGTCCACCTACCACCACCCGCACGCCAACCGCGTCCCGCTCGACCCGCTCGCCCTCAACCCGACCCGCGGCGGCAAGAAGAACCTCAAGGTCGCAGAGGCCCTCGTCGACGACCTCGACGCGCGCATGGTCAACTCGTCCGGCAAGGACAAGAAGCGCCTCGTCGTCGTCGGCGGCGGCTGGGGGTCCGTCGGCCTCTTGAAGCACCTCGACCCGGACGTGTGGCACGTCACCGTCGTCGCACCGGACAAGTGCGTCCCCCCTCTCACCCTCCTCCTCCTCTCCTTCTTCCTCGCTGACTCTCTCTCCCTCCGCCCGCAGCTTCTTCACCTTCCACCCTCTCCTCCGTGCGTCCCCTTTCTTTCTCTTGAGCCCCCGCTCCTCCACGCTGACCCCCTCGCCGCACTCCCTCCCCGCAGCGAGCGCCACCGTCGGCACCATCGAGGTGCGCAGCCTCGTCGAGCCGCTCCGCAAGATCATCGCGCGCGTCTCGGGCCACTTCCTCAACGCTCGGTGAGTCGCTTCTCCCTGTCGGATCGCCGATCTCGCCTGCGAGTCGCACCTCTCCCCCTGATGCCGCCGCTCACGCACTTGCACCGGTCGTTCGCAGCGCGGTCGACGTCGACTTCTCGGCCCGCCTCCTCGAGGTCGCGTGCAAGGACGAGGACAACTTCTACGTCCCCTACGACAAGCTCGTCATCGCGTGCGGCTCGGTCAACTCGACGCACGGCGTCCCCGGCCTCGAGCACTGCTTCCAGCTCAAGACGGTCCAGGACGCCCAGGCCATCCGCCGCCGCGTCATGGACAACCTCGAAAAGGCGGCCCTCCCCTCGACCGAGCAGGACGAGCGCAAGAAGCTCCTCAGCTTTGTCGTTTGCGGCGGCGGACCGACCGGCGTCGAGTTTGCGAGCGAGCTGTGGGAGATGGTTAACGAGGACGTCACCGCCTGTGCGTCCCCATTTCTCTTGTTCTCGCCGAGCCTCGTGAACCGAGCGCTGACTCGCTCTCCCCGCCGGTCCTCCTTCGCTCCTCCCTCGCCCTCGTTCCCCTCCTCCCCCTCCCCGCCCTCTCCTCGCTCTCCCTCGCACGCCCGCAGACATGCCCCAGGTCCTCCGCGACAACCTCAGCGTGCACATCATCCAGTCGCGCGACCACATCCTCAACACGTACGCCGAGAAGATCTCCGAGTACGCCGAGGAGCGCTTCCGCCGCAACGAGATCGACCTCATCACCAACGCGCGCGTCAAGGAGGTGCACGGCGACAAGGTCGTCTACACGGTCAAGGACCCCAAGACGGGCGCGACGAGCGAGAA
>Ga0308169_10002807_pt1 | contig 17609 bp, 26 predicted proteins | sample PhyBR1_2_FD_202139 | JGI IMG/M metagenome (GOLD analysis project Ga0308169, IMG submission 202139) | Phyllosphere microbial communities from UC Gill Tract Community Farm, Albany, California, United States - DLSLSB.R1 | ecosystem: Host-associated > Plants > Phyllosphere > Unclassified | place... | reverse complement strand
GTGAGCTGGTTATCCCGCCCCACCTGCAGACCCTGACCGGCGGTGAAGCTGACAGCGATACCGGCCATCGGGTGGCGGTAACAAAGCACTACTGCAAGGGACGCTACTATGCGGTTGCCCTTGATCGTCATGCGGCCAGCAATGAAATTGACGACGTGATCGACCTGCTACATCCGGCCCCGCTCGATTAGTCTTTGTCAGACCGAACCCGTACATGTTCCGCTGAACTGCTGGCGGGAAAGCTCAGTATTGCCGGTGTGCGGCATTTACCTATTCAGAAGAGGATAAGCATTATGCAAAAGAAGAAGTGGTTTGTTTCTTACGTGATTAAGCCCAAAGGTGAAAATCATGTCACGACTCACGCCTTTATCGAGGGCGACGATGTCGAGGAGGCGCTGGAAGCCTTTATGTTCGAAACCAAAAAAAGCCTGTCGCTGGAAACCGAAGAGCTGACTCTGCTTTCGGTGAGCCTGGTGTAGACTCTGATTAACCTCGCGATTGCGGGGTTTTTTATGTCCTGTATCAGGATCGGTTATCTATTTATATTATTTATAATTTCCCTGGTGCGGCACTCAATTACTTACTGGGATACGGCCAGGCGTGATCAACGCCAGTTGATGACAGCAGACCGGTAACCGCCAGATACGCCAGTATCAGGACAAACAGCACAATCGCTGCAATTTCAATGGATTTTAGTAAGTGATGCTTAGCCATAAATAACCCTCCTTCAGATGTGTGTAATCAGACTTCACCCCATAAACTATAATGTTACCGGTAAAGTTCAAGTGAAAATCACATCATGAAACATAAAGCCGCGCTTATTAATGCTTTAACCGAATGTGCTCTTACGCATTCCGAGGGAGAGAACTGGCCTTACAGGCATAAAAAAGCCCGCACGGCGCGGGCTTGTGCGATTATTGGCACGGATTATTCAGCAGGCTGACCGGTAAAGTCGATCACCATCCTGCCGCGGATCTTGCCCTGAATCATCTCATCGAAGATGGCATTGACCTCACCAATCTTCCTTTTGGTCACCTTCGGCACCACCTTCCCTTCTGCCGCAAACTGGAAAGCTTCCGCCAGATCGTTACGCGTCCCGACCAGCGATCCCACCACCTGAATGCCATCGAGCACCAGACGCGGAATATTCAGGCTCATCGCTTCCGGCGGCAGTCCGACAGCCACCACCCGACCACCGGCCCTGACCGCATCGACAGCAGAGTTAAACGCTGCTTTGGCAACCGCCGTTACCACAGCCGCATGCGCCCCACCGGTTTGTTCCTGAATAAAGCGAGCCGCATCTTCGCTGGCCGAGTTTACGACCAGGTCGGCACCCATCTCTTTCGCCAGTGCCAGTTGCCCATCGCTCACATCAACCGCGATCACTTTGGCGTTAAAGACGTTTTTCGCATATTGCAGAGCGAGGTTTCCCAGCCCGCCAAGACCGTAAATCGCCAGCCACTGACCCGGTTTTACCTCGGACACTTTCACCGCTTTATAGGTGGTGACACCGGCGCAGGTGACACTACTGGCGGCGTAAGGATCAAGCCCGTCGGGGACTTTGACCGAATAGTCTGCAACGACGATACACTCTTCAGCCATACCGCCATCGACGGTATAACCGGCATTAACGACCTCTCTGCAGAGCGTTTCGTTACCGGAGTTGCAGTATTGGCAGTGCCCGCAGCCCTTAAAGAACCATGCCACGCTGGCACGATCGCCTGGCTTAAGTGAGGTCACATCTGGCGCGACTTCCTCAACAATACCGATACCTTCATGACCCAGCGTCACGCCGGTTTTATCACCGAAATCCCCGTTCTTCACATGCAGATCGGTATGGCATACGCCACAGCATTCCATCCTGAGCCGTGCTTCGCCCGTTTTGAGAGGACGCAGCGTCTTCTCAACCACTTCAACCTTGTGTTCACTGTTAGCAATTGCCGCTTTCATAAACGATGCTCCTTTTGATTGAAGCTTTAAGGATAAGCCAAACCGCGGTGATGACAAGATGACAGGTAAGCTTTGGGTGCGAGGCTGGCAGGGTTGTTTCTGCTTTTGCAGAGTGGAGTGGGTTTTTGGGATGGAGACCGGGCACCTTAAGCTAATAGGGTTATTTTGCGTTCGCTTTTCAACCCAAATTTTAAGCTCACTAATATGTCAGGATTTTATCAACACCATCGGTTAAATTTAATATACACATAAGAAACTACAATAACCCATGCAAAACTAAGAAGTGCTGCATACTGCGGAACAAAGCAGATGAAGATATACACGCCAGCCACAATAACTGCAGAAGGAACTAAATAGAAAAATGACTGAATCAGCCATAAAATAGCACGCTTCATTTATGCAGAATCTCATATAGAGCATCAGCAATTTTCCCCTGCCTGGCAGTACAGGTGCTGATACTGCCGCATCGAATAGTGCATAGACGTAAAGGACTGAATTAAAATCCATTCTACGCCCGAATTTTTCAGTTAAAACTTTTCAATGGAAAAATGTTTAATTCTGCCATTGAATCATTTCATCCAGCCTCTTCAGAATGTCGGGGAAATAGCTTTCATCAAGGCCAAAGCTGCCTTTAACCTGAACGCTGTCGGCATGAGGCTCCGGTCGAAGGATAAAATCAATCGTTACGCTATCAATAGTATTTTCATTTGTCAGTATCATATCAAGCTGATGAATATCGCTCTGATATTTAAACGACTTTAACTTTTTCTGAGCAATTATCGCCTGATGAAAAGCTGAAAATTCTTTCTTCAAAATTTTCAACTCTCCAACAGTGAACTCAGTCTTAAACGCCACCTTCAGGCCGCTTACCGAGAATTCTATCCAGGACTGTATCCAATCCCAGTGATGGTTAACAGGATCGGCTTCGTTATCCACTATGCGTTCAAAAGGTGCGATTGCGAAAGTAAATTCTTCACTCCTGATATCAAACATGGAAATGTTCCTGTTAATTAATGAAAATATTGAAAATGAGATATTGTCCAGTCCGATTCTCTGACAATCACCTCAAATTTGTACTTCTGATAGACATACTCTTGAAGCTGCTTATCGAAGCGCAGCTTATAAATTTCCGTTTCGTATCGGAACATTCCCTTACCTTCACGAGGATCTGGCATTCGCTTGCCATAACGAATAGCCCTTTCCTGAATTTGCAAAGGAACATATCGAGCGGGTTCGTACATATGGCTTGCGGCTGTTTGCGTCATTTTAAGTTTGCGCGCATGTAGCCCGAATTTCAGCCGCCCACGCAAAATAGATACCGTACCCTGACTAATTTTTGCTGAGATTGCCGCACGTGAGCCAGCTTCAAATAGTACCCGTCCGGTACGAAGAATACGAAAAACACCTAACGCCAATAATGCAATATCAGTTGGATCAATTAGCGGTGTTTCAAGCGGTGCTTCTTCAAGGTGAAGAAAATGCCCCTGAACATCATAAATCTGCCACAAACCCGGAGCCTGTGCGACCGAGTAACCGATACACATACCGCTGGTTTCATCTGTTACGGGCTTTGCATTTCCTGGCAAATGGCTGGGGCGAATCTCAAAAAAAACGCCCTGAGGCAATCTCGACTCAAATGTGTAGTAACGTCCAGGTTCCTGTTTTGCTGCTGTTCCTGATATCATTCTCAATCCCTCGTTCATGATAATGGCTGCATTATAGTGCCACACTAAGATAAAACGATCACTCTCCGAAATTTGCCTATCCGTCCGTCAGAGAACTATAAATACGTGAATTCCTCGGCACGAGCTGTGTCCCCTAGCATACCTTCACTCAGTGGACATCGGATGAATGATTAGCGTCACTGTGTGTGCATTATCGAAATCAATAACGGCATGTTTGTCATGAAGACTTGATCCAACGTAACGCCCCAGATGGATTAATGAGAGTATTAGTCGAAGCGCGCGAAATGAGAGGTATTAAGATTGGGCCAGACCTGCCGAATTTTCATGAGATGAGACGCGCTGAAAGTCGACTATTTGATGTGAGAATCGAAGAAGTTTTTTGTAAAGGCCATTCGACCATAAAAAACTTTTCTATGAAGAAAAAACAATCGTGATTCAGGCGATCAGGAATATGTGATGGCATAGATTGAATAGTGTGATTTCGGGATATTTCGTAAAAGTCACAGAAAAATCTTTATAAATCATAGAACAAAAAAAGACCGAATACTATTTAATATTTTTTAATTCAATGGGTTAGGTTATTCGGTGGCGATGAAATGGCTAAAATAAACTTAGCGCTGCTACGGTTATGATTTCACCGCCACCTTATGGTGGCTAATCAGCAGTGTGACGTTTAATGAGTCTTGAAGAGTCGATCAACCTTACAGCAGCAGAGAGATTTACATACGCTAAAAATGCTCCAGCGGATAGTGCATATAAGGCCATACCTATCTTTGCCAGTGCAGAAAAATGACTCAGCTTCTCAAGAATAAAATTAGGCAGTAATGCGCTGTATAGCAGCGGCAATAAGAATATTAGCGCCCCGATTGTGTAGAGTGTTACCTTAACAAAAATAGACATACTAAAATAAAACTTATTAGCATATCTCTTTTTTTTCCAAACAAACGTAAGTGGTTCAGTTTTAATATCTAACAGCCCTCTGCACTTTACAAACAAGTCAATATCTCTAGTAGGATTTTCACTTCTAACTAAAGCTTTTCGTTGTTGCTGACTCAGAAAGTTCTCTTTAGTTATTGCAGCATAGCCGTACTCAATGGATAGCCGCTTTAAATCTTCATCATCAGTTATTTTATAGAGATCGTAACTCAATTTGCTAAGCTTTTCTCTTTCTTCAAATATTCGTCGTTTAGTTAAAAACATTTCCTTGAAAAAAGAAAGTACCGCTACCAAAGCCAAAATAATTGGCAATACTACTTTGACAAATGTTTCAAGTATATCCGACATGCAACGTCTCCTTTTAAGAAAAATTATCTTGCTTCCATTTGAGCAGCCCACTCAATAGTATCTATAGCTTCGCCTGTATCTCGGATGATGATTTCACCTTCGACCCTATCGAGCCTGAATGTCTTGAATTTACGTGAAAGATGACAATAACCTTCTAAATACTCACCATCAAAGCTTTTAACATCGACTTCTCGAAAACTGCTTTCGCCTTTACTATTTACATATGAAAAAGCGACGTTTTTGATTTCTGCATCTTTGCCTTTTGCATGGTTAACAGAGCGATACTTGCTTGGCTCACTCTTTTTACTGGGTAAATCAAAATCTCTTACAGCATCAGCATGACCGCTTAGTATATCTTTGTTATTCTTAGGTGCTTTATGATTCCGATTGCCATACCAAACAACAAATGCACCGGCCATCATCATAATTATCGCGATCGGAACTGAATCAGATGGCGAAACTGCTAGACCGGCAGCTGTTAAGAAATACCATGCAGAAAAAATAGATTTACCAATTTTTTTACCAATACCTTGCTGTTTAATAAAAATGCTACGAATAGACCAAATCATTAAAACTAAACCTAAAATTGCAAAAATCATATCCATGATTTATCCCTTATTAAAAATTATAATCCATTGTCAAAACTACCTTGCCAGCAGTTTTTACTTCATCAGCACCACAAGTAAAATTTGTTCCCTTATTAGTGACGCTAATTTTACGCCCAGGTAAAAGCGTGATGTCATACACATCGTATTTACCGTCGATTCCCATCAACCAACGCCCGTTGCTAATATCACCAATACTTAAATCAACAACCCAAGCAGAATTGCTGCTCGATACGAACACCGGTTCAACAAGATTTTGAGAGATGAAGCTAAGGTTGATTTCCCACAGACCATCTTCATACAAGCTGCCTGCAATAAGATTCTTGCGAGGGATAGAAAAGCTTTCGGATTCTATAAAGGTTTCTTTTAGCTGTTTTCCCTTTCCTGTCGCCAGCCAATGCAGATCAACACCTGTATCAAGCGCACACGCAACAACAACATCACCAGGAAAATAATTCCGTCTCACCCAGGTGCTGACAGTACCTGATGAAATATCCAGTAATTCACAGAGTTGCTTTTGCTGGGTGAATCCATATGCATCAAGGATACGACGAAGCACAGATTTACCACCATTAGCCATAACTTCATCGTAAATAGCCTTACCAGTCAGGTTTGGAAGTTCGCGTTGTAGACTTGCTTTTTCAAGTTCGCCAGTAACCAACCAATTTACATCAGCTCCTGTATCAAGAGAACATTGCACAATAACGTTGCCCGGAACCTGACCGCGCGCTAACCAACTAGCGACATTGCTCTTAGCAATTTCTAGTCTATCGCTTAATTCTTTTTGCATGGTGAAGCCATACGCTGAGAGGATTCGTTCTAACACCTCGCTCGCAACTGCATTTTCAAGACGCATTATTTTTACCAATAAACGCTAAATTATGTTTACAGTTAAACAAGTGCGATCTAGAGTGTTCGCATACCACATGCAACACAATAGAACACGCTTAACTAATAGGAGATACTGCGTGATGCATACTGAAAATGCAAATAGTCAGAACGCATTTGACTTAGTGCAATCTCAAGATTTTATTGCCAATGTCGCAGCGATTTTGATGCCAGCTATCAGTGACGCGGTAAACGACGCCGTAAACAAAGCCGTCACGCTCGCCACATCCCCAACCATGTCTAAGCAGGACTTTGCTGCAGCCAACCGCATCAGCCTGTCTGTGCTGGAGAAATGGATTGCTAATGGCGTTGTCTTGCTTGCCCCTACTCCATCTTTCACCTACACGCAGAACCGCACTAATCGTAAGACCGGCGAAGTGGTAGAAACCACCATGACGAAACATGGCAATCCGCTTATCAATGTTGCTGCATGGCGTGAGAAGAACCGCCAACAAGCAATCAAATGCCGCTATATCAAACCATAACTTGATTTTGCAAGTTAAGAAGGATGTGAGCATGTTTGATTTCAAGGTTTCTACCCATACCCATTACGACGATGCCTGCCGCAAATTCGCGTTAGCTCACAACATGGAAGACGTCGCTAAGCAGTCCGGCATGCGTGCGCAAACGTTGCGTAACAAGCTGAATCCAGACCAGCCACATCAGCTTACCGTCTTAGAGGTTTTAGCCCTGACCGATGTCACTGAGGATGCAACGTTGGTTGATGGCCTGCTGGCGCAAATCCAGTGCCTCCCCTGTGTGCCGGTAAACGAAGTAGCTGATGAAAAATTTCCCCTTTATGTCATGAAAGCTACTGCAGAAGTGGGCCAATTAGCAGCAGGCGCAACCTCTACAGAACCTATGACAGCCAACTGTAAACGTGGCCTTCTGCAAAATGTTAATAGCGGTATTCGCTGCTTAACACTGGCCGCAATGGCAGTACAGGCGCGAATTCAGGCGAACCCGGCACTGTCCTCAACTGTCGATGCTATGAGCGGCATCGGTGCATCATTTGGCTTAAGTTGAGGGCTAGTCATGATCTCATTGGCAGCAAGGCTTAAACGCCAAAGCCCATCCATGTCATACGGACACGGCTGGATCATGGGAGAAAACGGTAAGCGCTGGAATCCAGTAACGCCGTCAGCTTCAGAAGTCAAAGCACAGGCATTACCCAAGAGGAGCTAATCATGGCTATCGAAGGCGATTCCATGCTGGTCGAACTGACAGCCGGTCAACGTGTTGCCGCGTTGAATCATGTAGCTCTGCTTCGGGCTCAACTGATGGGCAGTAATTGCGAAAAAGATGTAGCCCGTTTTATTGCTGAAATGCGCGATGTTACTGACAGCAATTATCAGGATAACAAACGTGCTTTAAGTGCCATTTTCTTTCTGGCAAACATCGGTAAAGACCGGCACTCAGCCGATTTTAATGATCTCACTACTGATGAAAGAAACGCACTGATTCGCGCAATGAACCACCTGAAAGCTGTTGTAAGTTTGTTTCCCAAACGAATGACTCTTTCAAACTAAATAACCAAAGCAATTAATTGGCGTAAACCCGCCGGGATTCACTTTGCCTGAATAAAGGAAAATCACATGCTGAATAAATTATCTGGTACCACTAAGCCTGGTTCCTATATCGAACTCGATATGATGCTGAATGATGCGCGTCGCGAAGAACGCCGCGGTCGTGCTGATCTCATGATATCCCGCCTTAACATCCTGGCCTCGAAAATTCGCCGGGAAGAATTAACCCATGTCGAAGCAGCCGAGCTGCTTAATCAAGAAGCGGAAAAAATCCATGCTCAGATTGAGGAGGCGCATTAATGGCTGACTCAATGGACATCGTACAGCAGCGCACCGACGAAATGCTGGCTCGCAATATCGCGAATATCGTCAATCGCGCGCCTGCTGTAAGCGCCTCATTTTGTGAAGACTGTGATGCCCCAATTCCTGAAAAACGCCGCCGCGCATATCTGGGTGTAACTCGCTGCCTTTTCTGCCAGGAAATTGAGGAACAGCGCATTAAACACCGGCAGGGTAATTCCTGATGCATGAGGAATTTGCTTACCCGTGGAATGCTCCACGGGAAGCCATCGCCAGCCCGTACCCCACCTATGAGGAAATGCACAGCCGCAGTCAGATGATTGCGGCTTTAGTGCGTGCACAGGAACTACTCGAAAAACAGCCGACTGTGATACAGCTCGACGCTAAACGCCGTGTTAGTGATCTGGAAAAGACACAGGGAACAGCCCGCGCTAATGCGTACTTAACAAAGACATTTGTTGAGCGCACATTGCCACGAGTTGAAACCGTTAACGCTCAATATCGTGTCGGCGTAATGAAGGGGAGCACATTGAATTTACTCGGCGGTAACGCCACTGAGCGTGACAATACGGCTATAGCAGGTGGTCAGCTTTTCAATCTGATGCGCCGCTTCAACCGACTGCCTGACATGGCGCGTGCCGACGTCGATCTACTGGCCGGGGATGTTGCTAATTTCATCCTCGCCGAGCTGGTACAGGTACACACGCAGGCCAGCGACGAGTCAGATTACAAATACACGCACCGCGTTTACATGACCGCCGCCACCATCACCCGCGAGCTGAGCCAGACGCCTCCACTGTGGGAAAAGGTCACATCGCGCCTTTTTGACCCGGAGGAAGTTACTCCGGCAATCCTGCGTATGCAGACGGAAAAGTGGTGGAAAGGCAGGCTGCGTCGTGTCGCCGCATCATGGCGTGAACATCTCCAAATCGCACTGGCAAACGTCAGCAAAAAGCATACCCCCTATGCCAGCAGCATGACCGTATCTGAGTGGCGTGAGCAGAAGCGCCGCACCCGTGAGTTTCTGAAGGGAATGAAGCTGGAAGACGAAGAGGGCAAGCCTGAAACTCAGCAGCCCGAGCGCGAAATTAACCCGGCGACGAACACCAGTACAGCAGTGCGCACGCCGGATGAACTGCTTGCTGATTTCACCGCAGCAGCCGCTGAAGCTGAAAACGTTGCAGGGCTTGACCGCTGCTATAAGTACGCGGCGCGCATGCTGGCAAGCGAGGCTGAAACGCTGGAAAAGGCCACTGATGTTTATCTGCTTCGTAAAGCAGAAATCGAAGAGGCACTCAGCAAATAACAGGAGACAACATGGAATCACCTGAATACCGGCGTCGCGGCAATCAGTTAACTCTTGGCCGTCGCTGGTCCCCCGATGAGATAGGCCTTCTGAAAGAACTCGCAGCAACCATCCCACCCAAACTTATAGCCAGACAACTCAACCGCTCATATGAATCTGTTCGACAACGGGCCAGCCGCAGCCGGATACGTTTTCTGGAAGAGCGCAGCAAAGCTAACGATGGTACTAAGCCAAATTTATGACACAAATACACTGTACGCATAACCAGTATTTTACTGGTTTTCATCAGGTGGTGATAGTAAGGTTGCTGAGTGAATTCACAGCCTAACTCACTCAACTTAAAGAGGATTTATTATGTCTCATACCGACCAGGAATTTGAAGACCTGCAAGACCTCAATACCCTGTATCGCTCTGCGATTCTGGACACCACTGAAGCCGTCGGCTGGGGTATCGAAATTCTGACCAAAGTTGTAGTGGCGATTAACGCAGGTACGGCTGGCTCCCTGTCTCCAGCCGATCAGTATCAGGCTAAGCAGACCCTGATGTATCTGAAAGGCCGCAAAGACGACAACGCCATGTTCCGCAAGCCTGGCGACCCAGTGCCGCGTACTTTTCAGCAGTACGAACACCCGTAACAGTTAACTGACTCTTTTCAGGCCGATGAAAGTCGGCCTTTTAACCTCACTGAACTTCTGATTTACCCTTTCTTAAAGGATACCAAAATGATTACTGCAAGTGACCTGGCGCAACAGGCGATCGATAACATCAATGCCCTTAAAGCGCTGGTTGAAAAAACAGGTGAAATGCCCGCCGATGTGCAGGCTCAACTGGACGATTATGCCGCTCAGGTGGATAAACTGACCAGGCAGTTAGGCAGTGAGCAAGAGACCCGTGAGGGTTATCGCGTCAATATTCTGATTGATGAGGAGCAAATCAGCCTTGCTCTCGAAATCATGAATAAAATTGAGAATGGACTCACCGATAAAACCATTCCTCAGATGCCTACTACTCTGCGACGCCAGCTTACAGAAACACTGGGGTATGTTACGAATCGGAAGGAAGAGATGCTTGTTTTCCGCAAAAAAGGCGACTCGGAACCTCGTACGTACGAAGAGTACCGCATGGGTATTTAATCGCCTTTAAATTCCTTATAAACAGCCGCCTCCGGGCGGTTTTTGTTGCCTGCTATCTGAATATTTTCGCCTCGGCATTGAGCCTGAGAGCGGCATAAGGGGTTAGAGAATGAACACATAAGAGAAGCAGGGACTTGGCAAAGCATGGCTGATGCTGGAAGGCCCGCTCCCTGAGCCAATTGTTGAATCTATTGGAGTGTCGCTGTATCGCAAACCAGATGTGTAGCCATAATGATAGGCTTCTTTGATGTGTTTATAAATCTGTCAAAAAACCTAGTTCGGACGCACTCGGCTTACCTGAGGTCTCTCCAAATACAAGCCAACTCAAATTCCTTGCTAAATCCCGTTTTTAAAGTAAAGTTGTGATAAAGTCAAAATTAGGAAAATGATTTATCATGGCAAAACATCCTGTAGAACAAGCACCTGAGCTAGATTTTTCTAGCACAGACTTCGAAAAAATCATCCCTTACCTCAGTACTCACGGAATTACCGATGATGAAGGTCGCTATCTGCACTGGAGTCAGCTTAAGTGGAGGGTTCCAAGTAAATCAGCGAAATTTATATGGCTGGCAGTGAAGTTTGCACGGCAACAAGCTAAAAAAGAAATTGGTTTATATGATAAGAATGATCATGAATTTCACTACTGTGTGCCTGATTCCCTCGAGCCTAAATTACACAAAATCGTACAATTGGGGGCAGGAAAAGTTGCAGCTATTGCGGGCTCCCAGGCTTCAAGCAACGTTCAACAAAATTATCTTGTGTCTTCATTGCTTATGGAGGAGGCCATAACTAGTGCTCAGCTGGAGGGCGCGGTAACCACGAGAGCCGATGCTAAAAAGATGCTGGAAGAGGAGCTACCACCTAAAACTCCAGACGAAAAAATGATAGTCAATAATTATATGCTTTTAAGATTAGCTGATAGGAGAAAGCATGAACCCTTAACAAGAGATCTTATGCTTGAATTTCATAGTGTTGCTACTTATGGAGTATCAGAAAACAACAACATCCCTGGTGAATTTAGGTGCAGTAATGATATCTATATTGGGAATGACGAAAACCCACTTTATTACCCACCTGACTTTGAAGACTTAGAAGAAAGACTTGAAAAGATTTGTCATTTTGCCAATTTTAAGCATGATGGCGAAGAAGGGTCAAAGTTCATCCCACCCATTATAAAAGCGGTCATTTTGCATTTTCTAATGGGATATGAGCATCCATTTCGGGATGGAAATGGAAGAACTGCTAGAGCAATATTTTATTGGTATATGCTGAAAAGCGGTTATGATATATTTGAATTTATATCCATCAGCAAAATAATAAAAGAACGTGCTAAAGACTATGGTTTTTCATATTTATACGTTCAGAAAGATTGCGGTGATTTAACATACTTCATTGATTTTCAAATAAAAGTTATACTTGAAGCTTTTGATGACCTTCAGGATTATTTAAAAGTTAAGACCCAAGAATTTTATGAAATACTGAAAATATTAGAGCACTCCAAGTACAAAGATAAGCTTGGATTTATTCAAAAAGACCTTATAAAAAAGGGGGTTAAAGAACCTGGCAGACTTTTCAAAGTTAAGTCAGTTCAAAATGCTTATGGCGTAAGTGCTAATACCGCAAGAAAATTCTTAAAAGAACTTTGTGAGATGAACATATTTCTTCCAATAAAATTTGGTAGAGAAGTCAATTATATTGCTCCGGCTGATTTGCGGGAAAGGCTGAAAGCCACAAAATAAGTTATTGATTTAAAAAGAATTTAATCTGTTGCGACACATCTCAGCTCTCGGTAAAGAAAAAGATTATAAGGTTAGCGTCAATCTGGAAATAACAAGTGTCGCTTACAAAGAGCGTACGAACATGCCGTTTATCGCTATGGTAATGGAATTGCAGTAGTCTTGGAGCCAGTGCGGATACTTTATTGAGTGTCTGCAGTACTAAAGAAACGTTGCACTGCAGTTCCCGCGCGGCACTGACCTGGTTTATTTTAAAGAGGATAATTGATGGCCGCCCACTTTAAACCGAAGAAATGCCCGAAATGCGGCTCAGAGAAGGTCATCAAGGACAGGATTATCGGTCAGCACACCGGCGACTGGAAGTGTGTTGATTGCAGGAAAGTTTTCAGTAAGTTCGAGACGGAAGAGTGGCAAAGACGATAAGATTTTCGCGTCCATCGGACCCGGTTTATCAGAAGGAGGATGGGCAAAAGTGAATGATATTATGTTATTCGGTGCAGGGCATCATGGAAAGAAAAAGCAAGTCGTTCCCGGAGTGGAAAAGGTAACTTTTAGCTCCAGCATAGAACCCCACGAATCCCGAAATCGCTTATCTTCCAGTAGTTATAGCGCTACATTTATTGTTAAAACTGTCTATCAAGAAAGAGGCGGGTATTTAATTGGTGTCTGTGGGGATGACCCATCTGATGAAGATATAGTGAAAGCTATTTTTAAATACAACCCTAAGCCAATGGGTTAATAAATATTGATTAAAGACGACCTGCTACGGCAGGTTTTTTTACGCCCAAATTCCGGAGGTTAAGGTGAACTTTCCAGACCCAGTAGACGAAGCCGCAGAACGCGAGCAGCAGATGATTGAGATCTCCCTGGCTAACCGGGCTCACGCAAAAATGCAGTATAAGGGTGCCTGCTATTACTGCGAAGAGGCGGTGCCGGCAGGATGCTTTTGCTCAGCAGAATGCCGGGAAGACTACGAGCGCATTGAGCGCGCCAAGCAGCACCGCAGGGTTGCGTGACGCCGGTACAGGAAAACGTGCTAAGGGCTGTAGCGCGTAAGTGCAGGAGCGAAATCATTAAAGCCATAAACGGCAGGCCCAAGAAAGAACACGACCGCATAATCACATCACTTCTCGACAAACACGCCAAATCAATCACCGCCCTGCCGCCTGATACGTTTCCAGCAAAGCGCTTGCTGGCGTTCTATGTGCGTCAGGTGGATAAGGAGCAGAAGTCGCTCCGAATGAAAACTTGCGTTAGTTTGCGATCAAGTTCTGTTAAAACGTGCAGGAGAAATTATGGCTAAGTTAATGAACCTTCAGGAGTGGGCGTCGGCAACATATTCGCAGCCCCCCTCTTTATCAACCCTACGCCGCTGGGTCAGGGAGGGCAGGATTTACCCATGCCCGGAGCTTCACGGAAAAGAATACAAACTCGAACCGGACTCGGTGTACGTTGACCCGCGCAAGAAGATGATGAAACGCAGGCCGGAATACGTATCGCCACCGAAAAAGGGATCGCTGATGGAGAAACTGAAACATGTCGAACAGGCCAAAGCGGTACGACGCTAATCTGCCAAGGAACCTGACTTTTCGTAAAACGAAGCAGATTTACTCATGGCGAAATCCTGTGACCGGTCAGGAGATTTCACTGGGTAAGATACCCCGCAAGGATGCCGTGGCCCAGGCCATCGAAGCGAACAGCTACATCGAGCAAAATTACCTACCCTCCGCCCTTCTCGATCGGCTTAAAGAGACGCCTGATTTCACAGTGAGTAAATGGCTTGAGCGCTACGACGTCATCCTGGGTCGTCGCAGTCTTAAGCCAAGCACCATGAAGATAAGAAGCAATCAGCTGCTTACCATTCAGACTGAGTTTGGCCGCATGGCTATGACCTCAATCACTACGCGTGATATTGCAGTGTTCCTGGAGTCATATGTTCAGTGCGGCAAGCATAGTATGGCAGTTGCATTGCGATCGCTGCTGATGGATGTTTTCCGCGAGGCAGTTGTTGAAGGCATTATCGACAGGAATCCAGTTGAACCAACCAGGACCCCATCACCTGAAGTCAGGCGTGAGCGCTTGTTGCTTGAGCAATTTCTGGCTATCCGAAAGGCCGCGGAGAGTATGGGAGGTTGGCTGCAGAACGCGATGAATATTGGTCTGCTCACCGGGCAGCGTCGGGAAGATGTAACTCGAATGACCTTCAGCGCTATCAGAGATGGGCGGCTGTTTGTGACGCAAAGCAAGACTGGTCATAAGCTGGCGATGCCACTGGATTTAGAGCTGAAAGAGCTGGGAATGTCACTGGAGAGGATCGTAGAGGAGTGTCGGAAGGATAACCCATCGGACAGCCTGATTTACTCTTCAGTTCGCCGCGGCGGCAGAAAGCCTGGTCCTGTTTCACCAGATGCGCTCACAGGTGCATTTGCAGAAGCGCGTGAAATGAGCGGAATTAAATTTGGCCCTAACCCACCGACATTTCATGAAATCAGAAGCCTTGCCAGCCGACTATATCAAGTGGAAAATGGAGAGGATTTTGCGCAAAGATTACTCGGCCATAAAAACCTTTCTATGACTAAAAAGTATCTCGATTCGCGCGGTCAGGAATATGTAATGGTATAGATTGGATATAGTGATTTCGGGATATTTTCGGGAAATTTCGTAACCACCCTCAAAAATACCATATAAATCATAGAACAAAAAAAGACCGAATACGATTCCTATATTCGGTCCAGGGAAATGGCTCTCAAGGAGCCGTGCGCTAAAAGTTGGCATTTATGAAGGCGATGTCGCCTTGCCATTTAACATTAGAACAGCGCGGTGGAATTGCCAGCAAACGGGAGGCGCAGGACCATAAACCGGATCAGTTTGTGATCGCAACGGCAAAAAAAGAGGGGTTGGGCGCAGCGCGGTGCTGCACCCGACAGGTTTATTTACCGCACAGCGCCTGGGTGCGCTCAACAATCGGCTGCAGACTCATCATCTGGCCCGGATGCGCTTTGTCTTCGGCCTGGATCACGCTGATCGGCTGCGCTTTCACCTGTTTGTTTTTGAACAGTGTGTCGGCGATATCGTTCAGGGGGTATGTCATCAGCGTGCTCGGGTTGATGGCAAACATCGCACCATCTTTCTCACAGGTCAGCATCACCTCTTCACGGTTAAACGGCCACTTCTCTTTACCGATCTCAAAGCGGCTGACGGTAATGATTTGTGCCGCCAGCGCCTGGCCGCATACGGATAACAACAGGATTGCGGGGATCACTTTCTTCAGCAACATAACTACCCTTTTCTCTCTTAAACCACATTCAGGCTGGCGACAGCGTGGCAAATACGCTGACCAGCCCAACCACTCCGCACGCCAGCAGCAGTTCAAGCTGCGTCATGCGAATAAATTTTTGCTGCGTCCCGCTGCCCGCCAGGCGGAATCGCGGCACCAGCCAGTATCGGTTAATCAGCGCCACCAGCACCATCAGGGCAACCAGCAGCACTTTACACAACAACAATACAATGTAGCGTGAATCCTGCCACGTGAGCGGCCAGCCTACGATCATCACGCTGTTTATCAGGCCGCTCAGCAGCGTTAACGCCACCGCCAGATGACCATAGCGCGAAAAGCGCATCATGGTGCGGATAGCGTCGGTGCGGCGATCGATCTGGCGCGCCTCCCGCATCAACAGCAACAGAGGCAGTAATCCGCCCGTCCAGAACGCCGCGGCAATCAGATGCAGTGCATGATTGAGCTGCTGAAACAATCCCGGCCAGCCATCGCGCATCGCGGCATGACCAATCAGAGCCATGCAGGCCAGTTGCAGAACGCCCGCCAGCAGTAACACCTGCTGACGCAGCCGCCCGGTCAGTAACAAACCGGCAACGGCCAGCAGGCTAAACAGGATTTCCCACAGCCACACGCCACCGAAGTGCGTGCCAATCACCGCCAGCCAGATATCGACATCGGCCAGATTGGCGCTGTCGCCGCTCATCAATACATTCTGGCAGGCCAGCATCGCCAGTGCACTCAGCAGCGCCAGCCAGGCGCTCCCTTTCACCAGCGGGTTTAATCTTAGCGCCAGCAGGGGTCGATAGCGTCCGGGTGCCAGCAGCGCACTGTAACAGGCGCTGCCGGTCAGCAGCATCACGGCGGCAAAATGCAGCGCGCGCAACAGGATCCAGAGGGTGGTCACCGGCGTTACTTCACGCTAAAGCGATAGCTTCCTGCGGTTTTATGTCCATCCACCGACAGCACATGCCAGTTAACCTGATAGCTGCCCGCTTGCAGCGGCTGAGACAGGCCCACAATCAGCCGGTTTTTCTGGCCAGATTCAACGCGGGCTTTAGCGGTGGCGACAGGCTTCTGTGCACTATCCAGCAGCGTGACGCCGCTGAATGCCGCTTCAATATCTTCACTGAAGTTCAGCGTCAGCGCATCGGTGGATGTCGTTACCTGCGCTTTGGCCGCCGGGATAGAAGACTGGAGATGCGCATGCGCCGCTGCCAGCGAACTGAATGTCATCAGTCCGGCTGCCGCCAGCGCAATAACCATGCGGGAAATCAGTTTTTTATGCATAAGATCATCCTTTTAACCGCCGCCAGGGCGATAAACGTGGCAAAAGGATACGCTGCTGTATTTGCACTGTCGAGGCCAGCGATGCGATCCTTTATCCTTGATTCAGACCGCCGAAAACATTACTTTTGCCCGCTATCGTCAGGAGAATATTATGAGCCATAACCTTGCCCTGCTGTCCCAGGAAGAGAAAGACAAGATTAATGTCGATTTGGCGGCAGCGGGTGTGGCGTTTAAAGAGCGCTATAACATGCCGATCGTCGCCGAAATGGTGGCGCAGGAGCAGCCCGAAGCGCTGCGTGACTGGTTTCGTCAGCGTCTGATGCACTACCGCCAGGCGTCGCTCAGCCTGTCGCGCCTTCCTTATGAACCGAAGATGAAGCAATGATATTTCGCGTTATTGATACCGAAACCTGCGGTCTGCAGGGTGGCGTGGTCGAAGTGGCGTCCGTGGATGTGGTCAACGGCCAGATTGTGAATCCGATGAGCGATCTCACCCTGCCCGATCGCCCTATCAGCCGTCAGGCGATGGCCGTGCATCGCATCACCGAAGCGATGGTCGCCGGTAAGCCGACCATTGAAGAGGCGATCCCTCGCTATCACGGCAGTGCTTTTTACGTGGCGCACAACGCCA
>Ga0308169_10002806_pt1 | contig 17618 bp, 29 predicted proteins | sample PhyBR1_2_FD_202139 | JGI IMG/M metagenome (GOLD analysis project Ga0308169, IMG submission 202139) | Phyllosphere microbial communities from UC Gill Tract Community Farm, Albany, California, United States - DLSLSB.R1 | ecosystem: Host-associated > Plants > Phyllosphere > Unclassified | place... | reverse complement strand
CTCTCATCGCTCTCAGTCGGATCTCACTCACTATCCCCACCCTTGTATTCCGACATGTCGACAGCGCTCTTGCAGCAGTTTCCATCGCTCTCCGCGTACCCAGCCTCGTTTCTGAAGGATCTGCTATCTTCGCCCGAACTTACCGAGGCATTCTTGTTCACCTTGCCCGAGGTGCAGCAGCTCGCGGCCGAGGTCGAGAAGCTGGGCAAGGAGAACGATGATCTAGCCAGTGAGTCATGGGTCTGAGCAGCTCCAGTCATGATTGCTACTCCGGGCATTGCGCTTGACTACGGGCCCATGAACCCCTGCTGAACCCAGAACGCAACATGGAGCTACGCGACGAGCTGTTCGCACTTCGCGATGCGACGGCCCAAAGCTGGAGCCACGCCGAAGACCTGAAAGCGCGTTGGGCGGATTTGGAAAAGGCACAGACGAATCTGTACCAAGTGAGCGTCTGCCATCTCGCGGTGCTTGGAGCTCGCTGATGTACAGCGGCATCGCCCATCCTTCCTGCATCTCCGACTACGCCATTCCCTGACGGACCAGGATGACCAGTCCGAGAAGCTCGCCAATGCTTTCATCGAGGGCAGGCCCACCCCAATCTCGGGCTTCGGCGGAGGAGGATCCGGAAGCGGCTCGACTTCGAGGGTCGATTCGCCTGCGCCTGGGGAGAGCGATCCCAGCGAACGCGTGGGTCCAAGAATTCGACTACCCTGTCATTGTGCGTGGCTCATGACAGAAAGCGAACCGTTCGGTCGAGGAGTTCATTGCCGAGTTCAAGGCGTCACGGAAGGTATACCACAAGAGGGCGATATGGGCCGAAAGGTGGTCGAGGGGCGAGGTCGCATGGCGAGACGATTAGGCTCGGCCGTCCGGTGGGTTCGTGGCGGGGAGCGTGGTCGGGACCAAGCAAGTGGGCTCTTTGCAACATGCATCTCAACGGACTGGACTACTGTCCTCGCCTGTCTTCTTGATGAGGGAGGGGGCGGATCTCGGTCCGACATTGACCTGAGTTGGTCGGGGATGCTTTATTTGTGTGTCCTGTTAGAGTGTCAGACCTGAAACGAGCCCTCGTCACCATGAGTCAAGCACGCGCTGGCTGGAATCGAAGCCCCGATCTACCGAACAAGATTTCGGGATAGACACCATGTCGACTTGACACCGCGACGTAGTCAGAGCACAAGATGTGGGCCAGTGATGTCTACACCCTAGATACATCCAGCTGGCCCGAGCGACAACCGGTCGGCACTACACATTACATTTTCGGATGCCTCGCGATCGGTTTACACGTCTTGACGCTCTCGACGCCGCACACGCCTGCTTGGGTCCTTCTTCGCCGGGCGGTGTTGTTTCCAATCGTAGCGGTAGCATACTTGTGGGTGATCTGGGTCCCGATATGGCCCCTGAGAGAGGACCAATGGGGTGTGGTCGCCCTGCTGGGTGAGTCTAACTCGTGCGTTACGGCTGCGCCGCCAACTCATCTCAGTCGTGTTCGTCATGCGGGTCATCGACCACGCGTGCTTCGTCCCCGAGACGCACGTCTTTCGCCTCCCTCCTCAGGAGTCGACCCCTATTCTCAAACACATCGGCGATCCAGACGACCCCACGCTGGTCCGCGAGGCCGTTCCTCCCCCCTTCACACTCGCCAAAGCCCTCTGGGCGCTTTCCCTCTTCTCCTCATGGCGGGGCATCGGCTGGAACTTCACCGTCCCACTATCCATCGCCGCTCGGCAACACCCGTACAAAGGCACCTCTTCCCGCAGGCATTTCGTATTCACCCGGGCCGCGATGCTCCCGCTCCTGTACTTCGTCAACGACGCATCCCGCACATTCATGAAGTACCGGGCGTCTCACTTCTTCTCGGGTCAAACGGCATATGACGACCTCACGCTGGGCGAGACCATCACCTACAGCCTGGCCGTCGTTGCGCGGGTGTGGTGGATCCTGCAGTCGGCGGTGGTTCCGCTCTCGATCGCCTGCGTGCTCGTCGGGGGTTATATGGGCTGGGAGAGCGAGTTCTGGGCGCCGTGGGGCTGGCCGCCGACTTTCGGGAGTATCTCTGAGCTGTGGATGTACCCTGGCCTGTCGACTTTGTGGTCCAGGGTGAGTTGGTCAGACCGATCATCACTGATGCCCTCGCTCATCGCAGACGTGGAACAACGGGAATCGGCGTTGGTCGTTCATGCTCGGCTGGGTCGGGATCGGCGAGCGCATACTACGTCTCCCCCTCTCGGGGCATGCACCGGACCCAACATCCGTCCGGGGCGTTCCTACGAGGACGGACCGATCCGCGACAGCTCTCTCCGCATCCGGCACGCCCGACCCCTCCCGCGCCGTCTCCCCCTCGCACCCCGTCCCGACCACGCCCACCGCGGCCGAGATGAGCCTCAGGATTGCCCTATCCAATCTCGTCAAGTCGCTGATCGTGTTCACGCTCTGTGGGCTCACGCACGACATTCCCGCATGGACATTCACAACGCATGGCGACTCGACGCGAAACATACCCGTCTCATACGCATCCCTGATATACACCACCCCGTTCTTCTCGATCCAGCCCCTTGCGCTCGCCGCTGAGGCGCTCATAAAGCGCCAGTACCGCCGGCGAAGCTCAATGCCGGGATAATGAAGGGCCAAGAGCCACGCGCGTTGGTGTTGGTGGAACGGCTTGTGGGCTTCGTGGTAGTCTGGTACTGGATCGGCTGGACTTCGGGGTGGTATGTCGCTGGTGTGGCGCGGATGAGATTGTATATGTGGGAAGGCGGTGAGGCGGCCTCGTGGAGTCCTGTGGGCGGGTTGTGGCTTGATAGATGGTGGCATTGACGATATTCACGCGAGGCCATGCACACGATTATCACGTCCTGTCGGGGCTCGACGAGTCGAGCGTGAACAGGGGCGGGCCGAGAGAAAGTGCTTAGGGCGAGGTGACGGCTTTAATACCTGTAGACTGATGCAAGAACGACTAGTGCATACACATCACCATGCCCGTCCCTTAAGCCTTCTCCACGCCCTGTAGCCCTTTACTCAGCCCGTCACAGCTCTCCTTCGCGTCGCCGAACAACATCTTCGTATTTGAATAATAGAACAACGGATTGGGGACTTCGGCGTAACCTGTCCGTCAGCTTTGCGCTGCTCGCTCATAGCCACTGCGCGCCCATCGGCAGCGTGACTCACCAGCCGCCATACCCCGCTTCATCACCACGACCTGCTTCGCCTTCCACACATTCAACACCGGCATGCCGGCTATACTGCTCCCTGGCTCGAGGGCGATGGGGTTGACGGTATCGTTTGCGCCTATGACGAGGACCACGTCCGTCTCGGGGAAGTCGTCGTTTATCTCGTCCATCTCCAGCACGACTGCCGTGAGCCCTATCCTTGCCAGAGAAGAAGTGGTAGCGCACTATCATACGGCACGCCCGCCTCGGCGAGAAGGACGTTACATTGCCCTGGCATACGGCCGGCCACGGGGTGTATCCCAAATCGGCAGTTGATTCCCCGCGCCCGCAGCGAGGACACCATGTCGTTGATCGCGTATTGGGCTTTGGCGACCGCCATGCCGTAGCCTGGGACCTGCATTTCAGCCCCGCGATCTTGTGGATTGGGAGGGTCAGAAGAATGGCACGCACTATTATGACGCTCTCGGCGTTTGCGAGCATGTCTACCACTTCTTCTACGCTTGTTCTCGTCACAATGAGACCTTTCGTCGAGTCTGTTACTCAGCCTCGAGCCTGGCCACTCTGCCATTCGTCTTACCCTCAGAAGTCTGTGTTGGCGCTATCCCCCCAAAGATGACATTCGACAATGACCGGTTCATCGCTCGGCACTGCTCATGAGCGTTCCATTGAACTTTTCTGTGATTCAAGGGAGCGATGAACCGCAGTATTACCCACCATGATGTAGCTCAGAATACTTCCCGAAGCGCCGATTAGACTCCCCACGCTCGTGAGCAGCATATTGTCCAACATGAACCCCTCCGCCACCAGCGCGAAGCCCGAGTACGCGTTCAAGACGGTCACGAGTACGGGCATATCCGCGCCGCCGATCGCCGCGGACGTGGTCCATCCCTTCGCGAATGACAGGAGGGCGTTTCCCGCCAGGCACCCCGCCGCGATGGCCGGCGAGGCGGGCGCGAAAGCAAGGAAGGCGCCGAATGTGCCTACGTTGGCAGCGAGGAGGGACGAGTTGATCAGGTGTCGGCCGGGCAGGATGAGGGGCTTGGAAGACATGCGGCCTCCCAGCTTCAGGAAGGCCAGGATGGAGCCTGACGTCAGTCGCTCCACGCCCAGTGAGACGCCGGACAGGAGGCGAGGCACAAAGTGTGAGACGGGGCAGGCGTCGACGCACCGGTGAAAGTGATACCTCCGATCAAGACGCCCAGGTACGCTGTCACCAGGTGCAAGTTCCCGGCATGTCCGGCTCCCTCGCCCAAAACGCTCGCGGCCGAGGTCATCACTGCGGCGAGACCCACGACGCTGTGCAACGCCGCGACAGTCTGCGGGAGCTGCATGGGGCTAACACGTCGACCGATGGATAGGCCCAGGAGACCTCCCGCGGCGGTCATGATTGCCGCTTGGCCGAGCGTCTCGGGCGAGAAGCCTACGGCGAAGAGGGTCGACACGATACCAAAGGCGACGCCGAGCATGCCGAGAGCATTGCCCATTCGGGCGGTGGTCTGCACCAGTCAGCGTGGATGACAAGCACCATAGTTGAACGGACCTGTGACGAGAGCCCGGTCAGGGCGCCGATCGACAGAAGCGTGCTCAAGAAGTACCCGGCCTGAACGAGACCGCCGAGACCGGTACTGGAAGCCCAGACGAAACCTCCGCCGAAGACCGCAGCGGGAATGGTGTACAGCCACGAGTACTCTGGAGGATCCGTTGGTCTCCGGAAGAGGTCCAACATGCGTTTGGTGATCAAGAATCCTCCAAAGATGTCTGCGTCTCAGCGTGACGCCGGAAAGCCTGGGTGAACTCGCTCAGATTGGCAAGGAAGACGCTGGCCGCGCCGAGGGCTTGCGGGATCGTCCCAGGCAGCCAGCCCCCGCCCATGACAAACAGACCGCCCACGCCGACCAGCCCAGACAACGCGTTCGTCACCGCTGCACGTCAGCTCTGCTGCGCGGGGGAAGGGCACCACGCACACATGAGGGGAGAATGTAGTGCTGGCGTTACGCTCCATACAGCCTTGAAGCCGACTATACCGGCGAGGGCGAGCGTAGTCGAGAGGTTCATGAATGCGGGGCCGGTCAATTTGCCGAGCGCCAAAGCCGTTCCCACCCCGGCGGTCGTGAGCGCGACCGAGCGGGTTTGTTCTTGCCACGGCGTCAGGGCGATCACGGGTTCCTTTACTTTGAGAGTCTGACTTCAGCTTTGTTCGGGCGCAAGGGCGGGCCGACTGACCGGTCTCTGAGCAGCTTGGGCGGTTTGCGGCGTGACGGCAGGAGCGGGCGCCGGCCAGAGCACTTCCTTCTTGTGTGTTATGATTGACCGTCGGACAACTTCATCCTCTAGATTGATGTTGAATCGGCCTTGATCGCCAATTGATAGCAGGAACTGGTCATTAGCTTGCAAACAATGACACAGAGTGTCCGGCATACCTTGGTGATGTTGTTCGAGTACAGAGTGCTAGATTGGGTGGGAAGACGAGACGGGAGGTCCTGCCGTTAGCGAGACCGTAGCTGTCATGTAAGACCCCGGCTCACCGTGTAACCGATGATGGTCACGCCCTTATGTACGATCATCTCTCCGGGCGAGGTCAGTTCGCAGTTGCCGCCTGCCGGTCAGCTTCGCTCATCAGCATCTGGATGGCACATACCAGCTTCCGCGGCGAGGTCCACAATGACGGATCCGGCTGGCGTCAGCTCCAGCAGACCCTGCAAGCTCACGCTTCATAGCCTCTACGTGTTCTCTAGTGATCAATTTGGGCGCCGGCCGTCCAGCTTATCGTTAGCCCTACGTGCCTTCTGGCGTGGGCCGACGTACGGATCAGCGCCGTGGTGATGATGATGTCTACGTCTTTGGCCTGGTTGAGGAACAGCTCCATCTCCGCATCCAGAAATGCCTGCGATCAGCTGCCTTCCCATTGAAGGCCACCGGGCTGCACATCACGTGTACGCACCTTGCTCATCTCCTTGGCATATCCTCCCTGCCCGCTCCCATCCTCGTCGAGCTCGACCGTCAGGAACTCGGCCCCAAGACTGTGTATCTGCTCGCGGACTACTGGTCGCGTATCGAAACCCCTGACCACGGCGCCCATCCTCCGAGCCGTAGCGATGGCGCTCAACCCCGCAACACCCGCTCCGATGACGAGGACTTTGCCGGGCGGTATTTTGCCCGCAGCTGTGACCTGTCCGGTCAAGAACCGGGGAAAGACCGACGATGCCTCTAAAACAGCCCGGTATCCCGCCGTGTTCGCCATGGACGACAGGGCGTCGAAGACTTGCGCGCGGGAGATTCGGGGTATGCAGTCCATGCCGAACGACGTGACATTCCGCTCGCGAAGCGTCTCGACCAGCTGCGGATTCTGCGCGGGGTACAAGAAGGAGATGAGCGTGGAGCCGGACTTGAGCGACGCGGCCTCGTCGGTAGTGGGCGGTCGGACCTTGACAATGATGTCGGCCCCGATCGTGTTTGACAGTTCTGCCCCGGCCGCTCTGTACTCTTCATCGGGAAACGATGCACCTGCGCCCGCACCGGCCGCGACGTGCACGCGCCCGAACCCCTTCTTCAGGAGATCTCGCACGCCCATCGGCGAGAGGGCGACTCGGCGTTCGTCCGGGTACGTCTCGCGGGGCACACCGATGCTCAGTTGAGAGTACGGTATGCCTGGAGGTGGTTCTGCGCTCGTGTCGAGCCGGCTCGAGGTCGAGACGAACGATCGCACGAGGTACCGGAGTTTCCCCGATTGGCCGAGGGGGCGAGGTTGTCGTACGACTGGGCCCGCATACCGAGCCCAGCAGGGAGTAACCCGCATCGTGTCAGTATGAGGGGTAGTACGTGCACTGTATAAATGATGGGCGAGGTTGGGAGGTACACATTCGGTGCATGCACATTGGGACGTGGGGATGGGGATGGGGATGGGGACGCAGTCGCGGTGGCCGATGCGGTCGATGATCGAGGTGATCTGGGGTACTAAGCGTGTACGGTGATCAGATGACCTCGCGCTGGGTGACCAAAAGGCGCATGTTCGGGCCGTCTCGCCCCGAGACGCCGAGAGTGGGGGCAAAGTGGACATGGCCGCGCGCACCACCTTCGGACCGCACGCGACAGCTGACGAATGGTGATACTCATGGAAGAGCTCTGGGCAACAGGACGAGGCGACGAGCAGCGTGAATTAAACGTCCTCCTCTCTACTCCCCTGTGATCCTTAGTGAGCTTCTGCGTCCACTCGCCGCACCGGCGATGGCGATCACCGACGAATTCGAGTGTTTGGGTCACGTGAGCTTTGTTCCGGGTGCAGCTCTCCTTATCGTGAACCCACGACCCTGGGGGATATCCCAGAGCATGCATAGGTCCCTGCCTCTTATTAGTCAGCGGTGTATGCATGAGTCGGCCGTCTATCGTTACTCCTCCGAGCCCAGCGGGATGTGGCCTGCACCGACTCGATTCAAGGTACGGTGAGCTAGACAGAATCGGATTGGCGCGATAGGGGGGATGGGCGGGCGGCGAGACAGAGACGTGGCCCGGTAAAAGGCCAAAGCCGACGAGACCGGATGACCGACAAGGCGGCGTTGAGACGATAAAGGCACACGCTGCATGCAACCCGTCTGCTTCTCTTTTTTGCATCCCACGATCCCCGGCTGTCCGACTGTATAAACCGCTCGTAGCCCCATATCGTATGATCTTTCTCAGACAAGCATCTAAACTCTCTACTGCTATATCTCCAGCTCGATCGCTCGCTACCATGGCCGCAACGCTCTCTTATCACCCCCTCCCCCTCCCGCCCTCGGCCAACCCGGCGTACTTCCAGACCCTGGGACGCCGTGTCGAGGGATTCAACCCGGACAACGTCACGCCGGAGCAGATGGAGGAGATCAAGCAACAACTCTATAAGGTATGCTCTGTTGCGCGGTGCCGCTGGTGAGTTGTCGCCTGACGAGCAGCACTCGGTCCTGCTGTTCAAGAACACGAAGATTACCCCGAAGCAGCAGTTCGAGCTCACGCACGCGTTCGACCCCGAGTCGACAAATTACGGACACGGGAACAACAAGACGGGCAACGAGAAGGGCAGCATCCTGCACCCGGATCTGAAGACCATCCCGCACCAGCCTCAGGTGCAGCTGATCGGAAACGGGAAGGTGCCCGGAGAGTACGAGGGGTTGCAAAGCGTCAGTGATCGAGGTCTCGAGGCAGGGTGTGTGAGAGCTGACAAGCAGCCGCAGTTGAAGCACCCGCACCACAAGACGTTCCATAAGACCCCGGTGTCGGACGAGGAGGAGCAGAAGGGCGTGACGCGGTTCTACCGATGGTGCGTTGCCTGAAGCGGCTACAATGGGCAACCATGTTGCTGTACAGTGCTGACAGAAGGCACATCGACGCGGCTCTGTACAACCTCTCCCCACCCAAGGTGACCACGCTTTACGCCGTCTCGGTACCGAAGGGCGAGCCGCAGACGTGTCGATACGATGATGGAACGGGAGATGAGCTGAAGGTCCCTCTGGGCGGAACGTGCTGTACGTAAATCACTCGGCGGACGGGCAACCACTGACTCACAGTCGTTAGCGGAAGGACGATGTTTGACATTCTTCCGGCCCCGCTGAAGTCCCTGGCTGTCCGAACCAAGGTATCTTACGTGAGTACCCGTTCTGCCCCCCTCCCCCCCCCGGAAAGGCGAGATATGGATGTGATGAGACGACAACTGATAACTAGGCACCCCACCCTTACGTCTGGATGTCCAAGGCGCACGCTCTGCCGACAGGCCTTGGTATCGAAAACGAAGGCCTCGAGCTTCCGCTGGACCAGCTGCCTGAGTGGGACAAGAGCAAGATCAAGGTGTACCCGGTCGTGAGTTAAGAGGCCAGTCCATGGCTCGGAGCTCACTCGCAGTGCTGGAAGAACCCCGGGACGGGCGAGCTGCACGTTCAGGTCCATCCGTGCGGCGCCCACGAGCTCCACATTGACGCGCTACCGGAGGGAAAGAGCAAGGACGGCGAGCTTTACCCAGACGGAGGCGTTATCACCGACCTAAAGGAGGTCCGGGATGTGCTATACAAGATCCAACGGCCTGGTATCGCCCCCGAAGTGAGTTGAAGAACTGAATTGGTTCGCGTCCAAGCTGACAAGCAGATGGTTTACCCGCAAGACTGGGACGAGGGAGATCTGGTCTTGTTCCACAACCGGGGTCTGCTTCACTCTGTTGTCGGAGCGTTCGCGCCTGACCAATTGAGGATGTTCCACCAGGTATGTCTGGCCGGTCCTAGTAGAATATCACGCTAAGTCTAGTGCAACCTCGCTGCTTCGGACGACCCGACTGGACCAGATGCCGAGGACATCGCCAAGTGGGCATAGACAGCTGTCTCTGCGCATGGACCATCTCGCCCTTGTATACTCGGAGGAAGGGTTTCTCGTTGTGATACTCCAGTATGCCTTTGTATGATCGGCATGATATTGTACGTGCTGGGCTGCTCTTGCTCGGGTGGGTCGGTCGGCTGGAGCAGGCGAGATAAGGGCGAAAGCTCCAGCCGAGGAGTAATGAGTACTCGATGCACTACTGTGCGGCTACATGCGAACGACCTCGGCTGTCCACTTGCGCCGTTGAGCATGTGCAGCACTCTTGGAAAGCGATCAGTAGAAGCATGATCGCTTGTCGATGGGCGCGTGTCCGAGCCTACATCAAGAAAACCCAAAGCCGAGCGGCTAAAAACGTCAGTCTGCTCCCGGCAGCCAGGAACGGAAACACTCCATTGACCCACGCACCCGGCTCGTGACCGACCTGATCATACTTTCACCATCGTCACTCGGGTCCATCCCGACTTTGCCTCGGCGAGCGAAGCGAATAACCCAGCATCGAGCTTGACTTTTTTAGCCATGTCCGAACCATCCAATAAGAAGAGGCGGACGAGAACAGGTGTGTTTGGTTTGTTTTGCCCCATCTCCGAAATCAGCTTATCCGCCAGGCTGCCTCACCTGCCGGGCACGCAAAGTGTGTCGACCCCGTTTCCTTTCCTACCCCTGTGCTACACCGCGCTGGGCCGATTCATGACGCTCACAGCGACATCTGGATCAGGGTGAGCTGACGCCAAGGTCAAGTGTGATGAGCGTCCTGGCGTGTGCCAAAACTGCGAGCGGGTCGTGCTGGAGTGCCGGTGGCCCGAAGTCAAGAATGTATTGGCGGGCGTGAAGAGGGAGAGGGTGGACTCGGTCGCGGCTGCGGAGGACGGAGGTGATGGGGGACAAGGAGGCGGAGACTACCACTTCAGTCGTGAGCGCGCAAGGCGGGTCTTCGCGGGGAATGAGGTTCTGATCCAGCAGCCTTGCGGAGGCGTGGGCCAGCATGCTCCGCGTGCCGCATCGCTCGATGCCGATGTTCGCAGGACCGCCCTATCTGTGCGCGATGCGTGGAGAACGGCATCGAATGCGAGTATACCGCCGGGGCCATATCGCTTGGGATCGACGATGATGTCTACTTCACTCATCGGCACGACTCGGCCGATCATAGGTGCGCAGGCTCAGACTCCGATGGCGGGTTCCCGATTGACCAGTAGGCCAAAGGCGGTATTGACTCAACCAATCATAGACGCCCACCTCGACGCCTACTTCACTCAGGTCCACCCCACACACGCCGGCGCTTTCCTCCACCCGCCTTCTGTGCGACTTCGAGTCCAGACGGGACGCATCGATCGGCGCCTGTTGCTCTCCATTTGCGCCGTGTCCGCCCCATTCACGGATCCTGCCTCGCAGCAGAGACGCCTCGACGCAGCAGAATGGGCGAAAGAAGCAAAAACGGGCCTCATCCTCGACTGCGATATGACCCTGGACACCATCGCCGCGGCGCTCATTCTCGCCAAGTACGATATCAACGTGGGGCAGTACGGATCCGGATGGATCTTCGGCAGCATCGCCAACCGGATGGCTCTGGCACTCGGACTACACCGGGAGCTACCGGCCGACGAAGGTGTCACGCAGATTGAGCGTGAGACGAGGAGGCGGCTGTTCTGGGCGTGCTACTGCTTGGACCGGATGATGAGCACGGGGGTGGCCGAATTCGTCACGATGAAGTCGGACATCGTTGGGGTCCGGCTGCCTATGGTGGAGGATAGATTCGTGGCGGGACTGCCGTCTCTGGCGGGGATGATCCCGCCCGAGGGCCACGCGGCGATCGGACGGACTGATACGGGCGAGACGGGCCTGTTGGCCTCGTATGTGATGATGGTGGGCATGCGGTTCGAGGTCTCAAGGTGGGTCGCGGTCCACGGTCCGTTACGTGAGCTCACGTCAGATACGTCCGGCACGAGAACAGCCCCACTTCGCTCCCGCCGTGGGACCCGCTGTCCTCCTTCTCCGCCCTCACGCAAAAACTCATCCATTTCTACCAGAACCTGCCGGCCCACCTCCACCTCACGCCAGCCAACCTCCATTCCCATCGCGCGCAGAACACCCTCTCACCCCTCATCATGCTTCACATATGGTACGACTCGTGCTTGTCCGACCTGTACCGCATCGCCTTGCCCGGGTTCCCCGAGTCGATCCCGTTGGAGATGACAAGCCTGACCAACGACGCGTGGACGCTTCACACCCGGGCGGCGAGCGTCGCGCATGCGCATGCTATGATGCGGACGCTGAGGGTGCTGGTGGACTTTATGGGCGATGACTACGTCTTCCTCGACCAAAGCCTGCCCATCTGCATGTTCGAGTGCATGCGCGTCAGGGTCGTGGACCTGTTCAATCGACCCATGGAGGAGAAGGCGGAGGTTGAGAAGGAATGCAAGGCGGACTTTGAGTTGATTTCGAATGTCGTGACTCGAATGAAGGTCTACTTCAAACAGGCCGTGATGATCGTGAGTCCCGCACGCATGGCAGTACGGGTGGAATTGCAATGGAGGCTGATGGGAAGCACAAGGAGATGAAGCGGATGTTACAGAGGCATGGGCTGTGGGAAGGCGACGAGATCGATTCGGGCACAAGGTGTGTTCGGGCGCTATGCCATGACGCCCAACTCACGGCAGCACCCACCATGGCGGCTCGCCCTCTCATCACCCCTGGAAGAAACGTATCCGAGGCATACGCGATTCGGACCAAGCTATGACTTCAAGCACCCGCAACGAATCCGTGAGAACTGCACATCCCGCATCTGAGAGACTGGTTGACCTTGCAGGTATTCGCGAATCCCTTCGCTTCCGCCCCGCTGGTTCCTCAGCCTCCCGACTACGGCTCAGTCGAGATGCGCCAGGTGAACGACAGTCTTGCGTATGGCAGTGGAGGAGAGTACGGCACACTCGGTGCTGCTGCAGCGGGTGACGCGGGGGTCGCAGGCAAGGAGGACTCGCTCGCGTGGTTGTTCAGAGATTGGATGGCTCCCGGCTTCACGACTTCGACATTTGCGACTGACGACCGCTCAGGTACAGGATTTTGAGCAGTGCCTTGCGGTGAGATGAATTGTACTCACCAGGAGGTGCTCAGCGTTGCGGTCTACCATCTCCTCAGTAGCACACTTGCCTCAATGCACAGAGATAGCCGCCCCAGCTTCGCCGCAGTGTGGATGCAGAAACCTCTCCGAGCTGAACTGCCCGCTGCTGACCAGAGTGATTCTACCGCGAAGCAGATGAAACACTCGCATCACGCCGTGAAACCGAAGACGGGTTTAGCCGAGACAGGGCGGGAGTAACAGGCGGCGCTTGCTCGGCCCGGGGGCTCGGTTACCTGTCTAGCGAACAATAACGCGTGTCCTCGACCTTGGCCACACGACTTGGCTGGATCGGCACCGTCTAAGCTCCACGACCGAGCGGTATAGCCCGGCAGGTCATGAATGACTTTGGAACCAACTCGCTCGGCCCTCCAAATGGTCGCCGAGGGCATCAACACGGCCTCGGGCAAATCCGAGATCCCGTTTGATGCGACGTGAGAAGGGGTCTTTGCCTCGACGCTCATACATTCGCCTCCTTATCTTTCTCCCCTCCAAGCTTTCGCTGCGCTCAATCACGATGAGACCTCGCGCATCGTCATCTGCGTTCCGCCGAGTGGTGTCGGTCTCGCGAAGGAGTGTGCTGGGAGATGGCGACGATGAGAGATCGAGCCTGCTGCGCGATGCTGGCGGCTCGGGCTTCAGTGCAGTGGCCGACCCGGCAGGATACGGGTCTGTGCGGTTCGAGGCCAAACCCAGTGGTCACTACGTCTTCGACAATGGTGATGAGGAGAGCGTAGCGTCGGGTGACGAGGAACGGGATGGAGAGGGAGTCGGGGACGAGAGTGGGGCAAAGGTGTATAAGGGGTGGAGCGAGATGTGGCCCATCTGCGCGGGGTTGTGGACTGCGTGAGTGAATCTGCTGGGTCATTATACATGGCAATTAAAAGTCGGCAGGTGTAGGCGGTGAAGCCGGAGCGAGACACTGACGGTAGGATCTTCTGCTCGGCGCTCAGCACGACGATCGTGGCCAATCTGCAGCTGGAGATAGGGAGTTATTTCAAGGCCGGCGCATTGGTATGTTGCTACCATCTCCAGTGGTCGCGGCTAAATCTAGGCATCCTGGCTCGGTACTGCCTTTCTCCTCGGGCTCGCTGGAGTTTCGCCCCTCTGTGGCCGCTTCTCGCAGATCATGGGTCGAAAGGGCGCCCTTCTTCTCACCCTGTTTCTCTTCCTCGGTGAGGCAAGCAGGATTCCTATGTCCAGAGCTAAAACGTAGGTGGGACGATCGCTTGCGCAGTGGCGCCCTCGATGTACACCATCCTCCTCGCCCGAGCCGTCGCGGGCGCTGGGTCAGGCGGATTGCTCACCGTATCCGCCATCATCCTGTCCGATCTTGTCTCCCCGGCCGATCGGGGGCTTTACCAAGGCGGAGCATCGGTGCTCTTTGGGGCGGGATCCGCAGTCGGCGCAGTGATCGGCGGCGCGGTGGCCGAAGAATGGGACTGGCGAGCCAGCTTCTGGGTCCAGGTGCCGCCGTTCGTGTTGGCCACGTTGATCGTTTGGTGGAACATCGACCTGCCCGAGCCTCCCAATGAGAAGAGCGTGTGGAAGCGGCTGGGGGAGGTCGACTGGGCGGGATCGGGCCTCATAATGCTCTCGGTGAGTTGACTCTCCATGACTGGGTCGTGCGGTGCTGATGGCAGATCTCATGCTTGACTGTGGCGTCGTCGTTAGTCACCAACGTCTCGTATGGCCCTTCCCACCCGCTCGTGCATGTCCTCCTTGCCATTGCGCTGCTGTCTCTACCCATCTTCGTCTGGGTCGAAGCCCGAGCGGCGGAGCCGATCCTGCCGCTGGAGCTGTTGACTCAGCCTCAACCAGCTCTGGTCTTCGCCGCGTTCTTCCTACTCACCGCAACGTGGTTCGCGAGGGTAAGTGCCCGACACTGGTGCGAGTCGCTCACAGCAGATCTACATGCAACCGGTTTACATCCAGCTCGTACGAGGCGTAGACGTCCTCGAGAGCGGCATGCTCCTCATCCCGTTCTCGATCGTCTCCTCCGGCACGTCGTTGTATGCCGGGTGGCACATGAGGGTGAGTGCACAAGCGGGTCATCATCTGACAGCAGTTCTTCCGCGAATACAAGTGGTTCACCGCCGTCGCGACGACGTTCGCCTGGATACAGGCCATCTCCATCATGGGGTCCTGGTCGCCGGCGACGAGCTTGCGCCGGATCACGTGGGAACTGTGTATCTCGGGACTGTCCGGCATGTCATTCACGTCCCTCATCAGTGAGCCTCACTCCACCTCACCTAACCAGAACCCCCCAAAGCTGACGAAAGCCGCGCTCATTCTCTGCGTACCTGTACGCCCCACCAGCCTCTTCCGGGGTGGAAAGTACCAGCTGACGACAGCCTGACTCGACCGCGCTCGCCATTTCCACATGCTACTTGTTCCGCGCCATAGGTCAAGTGCTCGGCGTGTCCATCTCAGCCGCAATCCAGCAGTCTATCCTCGTCTCGTCGCTGCGTGCTCGACTGAGCGTCATTCCGGGGATGTCGGACCTCGAGGAGCTGATCTGGGAGATTGTCGAGGAGCCGACAGTCGTCCTTCCCCGTTTGGGCGGCACAAACGGGCATAGCCCGGACGATGGATGGGGGAAGATGGTGGAGATGGCGGCGAGGGAGGGGTACATGGACAGCCTGCGCGGAGTGTTCGGTTTCGTGCTCGTTGGTGGAGTGCTCATGACGGGAGTTTGTATCGCGATACGGCCGCAGCCTATTTAGAAGTACCGGACAATGGTATACACAGATCGTTGGATGCGTGGGACGTGGTCCTCGGACCGCTTGTGTACTGCAACGGCTGTCAGAGAGTAGACAAAGGAAGTCGACCGACATCTGATAGCGATGTCTTGTGTTATCGTTTCTCTCTTGTGATATCCTTTCGAGGCCTCTCCGACCGCCCATCCCGTAGAGGGGATCCTTGGTCACACAAACATGATCAACGCAGCCTTTGATGAGCAATTCACCCCTAACTCTACGTTCTGGGGCCGGCACGCAACAAAGGAACACGGGCGGGCGTAGGGATTACATAAGGTAAGTATACGTCTGTCGAGCAGCGACCTCACGCACCATCGTACATCGCCATGCGGCGCCTCAGCAAGACAGTCACTCTCCCGGACGGTGCCATCATGCCCAGGCTGGCCTACGGAATGGTTGAGTGCGCAGCAAAGAAAGGGGCGGTGAGCTGACGACAGCCACGGTGAACTACAAGAAGTCGTGCGCGAACAATGTGTTTGCGGGGCTCAAAGCCGGCTTCCGACACATCGATGCGGCCGAAGATTACGAGAATGTGTCGAGCGTTGGAGAGGCTGTCCGAATGTGGGAGGAGAGCGGCGGAAGGAGAGAGGACCTGTTCATCACGACCAAGTGTGCGTCCATCCGACAGGAGTGACTTGATCGTAAGCTGAGGTCAGGGGGTCTGGATGCGGGGTCGAGCGCCCCCCGAGCTAGCCTTGGGAGGCAGCTCAAGGAGGTAAGGCAGCGCCTTTCCCATCGATCAGTTCTGACTACAGATGCGCCTAAGCTACGTCGATCTCTGTATGTCTCTGAAGCCCTGAGCCGATGGCGCTGACGATGCAGTCTTATCCCATAAGCCCGAGGTATGTACGTCGGTGCACCTCCCTTGAGCGGTGGCTCACTCTGGTGCGAGTATCCGATGACCCTCAACGAAGCCTGGAAGGAAATGGTAGATCTCAAACATGAGGGCCTGTGCCGCCACATTGGAGTAAGCAACTTCCAGGCGAAGCACCTCGAGGAGCTCGCCAAGACGTGAAAACAGGTCCCGATCGTCAACCAGGTGAAGGGAGCCTTGACAATCCCAGCGAAACCATTCTGACATCCAGGTCGAATACCACCCATACTGTGCACACACGGAGCGGAACACAAGGGCTGCGGCCTTTGGGGAGATGCACGATATCGCCACCATGGCCTTCAGCACCCTGACGCCCTTGACTGTCTGCCGCGACGGACCAGTCGAGGAGGTTGTCCGAGACATCAGGCAGAGGAAGGGGATCAAACAGACGCAGGTCTTACTTCTGTGGGCGTTGCAGACGACCAGCGGGCCCCTTGTAACGTGAGTCGGGGTTGTGGTCATCGAACATCCGGGTCGAGCTAATGGCAGGGTGACCAAGACCCCCGAGCGAATGGCTGAGATCATGGCCGTTTTCGACATCGAGTCGCTCAGTCCGGAGGAATTGCAGGCTATAGCCGAGGCCGGGAGGGAGAAATTTTTCCGCAAGTGGGAGTGAGCTGTGTATCACGGACTACGTACTGGACATGCATCCATCGGCGTGTGGCGACAGAGTGGTCCCCCTCGTGGGAAGCCACCAGCGATGATCTTCGAGCGCCGTGGACTTGTGTTCCAGCGGACACGTAGGCGGCTTAGCGGCTCTGGTGCCGCAGAATGTCAATGATGCAGAGCCCAGCACGATGGTGGTCCGCATACCTGGCAGTGGTGTCATAACATCACGTCGTGGGAGCAAGGGGAAGTTGGGTGAAAGGAGTGCCTACGCTCCCTTCCTATCTTTACTCGAGGCAGGATGGGAATCACAAAGAGAAGGGCGTCATCGCTCCACTGCTTGTGAACCATTGCTCATATAAGCTCTTATGAACGTGATTACGACCGCTGCGGGCGATGACCACGCAAAAGGTGCTGCTGCTTCGGGACTGCAGGGACGAGCCTCGGGGCACCCGGCACCATTCAGTGCCGTCTCACCCAAGCAGCGCACCTGAGCGAGGCTGCACAAGCGATATTGAGATAAGCAAGGAGAATGAAGAATGTAGGTATATATGCTCAGTGCTCTCCGCGGGACGCCTGGAGACACCACTGTAAAGCGTTCGTGGCCTTCAAGAGGATACAACTCCGGCTGCATGGTTTTCCCGCCACTTGAAACGATCGGGGTACAGGTATCAACGGACTCCAGTCCTCATTGTTGACCCAAAGTCTCGCCCTCTTGGCGGTTCCCGGCCCCAAGCTTCCTATGTGCGATCATGTTTCTT
>Ga0308169_10002804_pt1 | contig 17624 bp, 20 predicted proteins | sample PhyBR1_2_FD_202139 | JGI IMG/M metagenome (GOLD analysis project Ga0308169, IMG submission 202139) | Phyllosphere microbial communities from UC Gill Tract Community Farm, Albany, California, United States - DLSLSB.R1 | ecosystem: Host-associated > Plants > Phyllosphere > Unclassified | place... | reverse complement strand
GTCGGCGCGGCGGTGCCGATGCGCACCAGTTCGTGGATCTGGTCATCGCTCAAGCTGGCGGCGCGGTCGTAATACTTGGCAGCGCTGCGGCTCAGGATGCATTCGATGACGGCATTGGTCTCGTTGGTTCCGTTGATCATGGTTTGGTCTCCCCCTATTGACGTGTACATTTTGTACCATCGATGGTACAAGTAGTAGAACCAAGATCCACCCTTGTTGTGTGTACTAAGAATATGGATTCAGACCTGCAGATTCAGCTCGACCGAACAGCCAAGGTGGCGCTGTCGGAACAAATTCGCATGAGTATCAGCAGGGCAATAGAGTCGGGCCTGCTTGTACCCGGCACGCGACTGCCATCATGGCTGGACCTGGCTGCTCACCTTGGTGTGGCGCGCGGTACAGTTCAAACGGCGTATGAACGTTTATCCGATGCCCAAATGATCGAATCATTCGGAGCCGGGGGCACGCGCGTGGCGCCGCGGCCCCGCGCGGCGCCACAACCGGAAGCATCGCGGCCCGGCGCTTTTAGGCGAACCCATCAAGAGATGAACGCTGGACCAGCGATCTTTCAGCTCGGCATTCCGGGCCTGGAAGGCCTGCCGGAAAACCTTTTCGCGCGAGCGCGCTCTTCCAATTTGCTGAAGATAGGATCTCTCACCTCACCGATCTATCCCGATCCAATCGGGGAGTTCGAGCTGCGCCGGGAGATTGCAGGATATCTCTCCATCGCCAGAAACTTCCACTGCTTTCCAGAACAGGTGTTCATCACTTCGGGATACAGGTCCGGCCTGGGTCTTGCACTGCAAGTGTTAGGTTTGGACGGTCAGAAGGTTTGGATGGAAGAGCCCGGTTTTTACCTTACCCGGAAAGGGTTGGAGCTCGCTCGTTTGCGTATCGTTCCGGTACCGGTGGACGCCGATGGCCTCAATGTGGGCTACGGCATCGAGAACGCTGCGGACGCCGCGTTGGCTGTCGTGACGCCCGGTCAACAGGCTCCCCTGGGCCCGACCCTGTCCTTGAGGCGACGGCTTCAGCTGCTTGAATGGGCGGCCTCGAGCGGCACCTGGATCATCGAAGATGACTACCTCAGCGAGCTTCAGCTGGAAGGCAGGGCGGCACCCGCCCTGGCGTCTTTGGACGGGGGCAAACGGGTAATCCACATAGGTTCTTTCAGCAAGACTATCAGCCCGGGGCTGCGACTTGGATTTGTTGTGGCGCCAACCGAACTGGCTGCCGCCTTCTCCGAGGTAGCCGCAACGCTCGCCCCCGCACCCGCACCGGTCGTTCAACTCGCCACGGCTCAATTCATGCACGATGGCCACTATATCCGGCGCGTCCGCCGGCTCAAGCGTCTGTATTCCGCCCAGCGTGACGCGCTATGCGAGCAGTTACGCATGCGCGACGCCGAATGGGTCAAGGCCGGCCTGGCAGTACTTCTCCGGCTCCCCGACGGCGCCCCCGACGTGCAGATCGCTCAGGAAGCGCTAAACTTTGGCATGGCGCCATCGCCTTTGTCCGCGTGGTTCGCGACGCCGTCCTCTGCCTTGTCCGGCCTTTTGCTCGGGGTTGCCACGGCGCCCGAAGCGCACATCGCGACATCGTGTCGTCGATTGTTCGGGATCATTGACCGATATCGCTAGCCCTGCCCCGGTTACGGCGGCGCTCCTTTTGCGGCTGCCGACTTAGCCGGTATGCGCAGAAGCCGGAAGCACCCAGCCGGGGCGAGGGAAGTGACAGGTATATCCGTCAGGCCGCTTCTCGAGATAATCCTGATGCTCCGGCTCGGCTTTCCAGAAATCTCCGGCAGGCTCCACCTCGGTGACGGCCTTGCCCGGCCACAGGCCCGACGCGTTGACGTCGGCGATCGTCTCCTCCGCCACCTTTTTCTGTTCCTCGCTCGTGTAGAAGATCGCCGAACGGTAGCTTGCGCCTATATCGTTGCCCTGACGGTCTTGTGTCGTGGGATCGTGGATCTGGAAGAAATACTCCAGGATGCGTCGGTAACTCGTCTGCGCCGTATCGAAGACGATCTCGATCCCCTCCGCATGAGTGCCATGGTTGCGATAGGTCGCGTTCGGCGTATTGCCGCCGGTATAACCGACACGAGTCGAGACGACCCCGGGAAGTTTGCGGATCAAGTCCTGCATTCCCCAGAAGCATCCCCCAGCAAGTACAGCGCGCTGATGCATATTAATAAATCTCCTCAGTCTGATCGAGATATTCACCGTAGCCCTGGTTCTCCATGTCATCGCGACGGACGAACCGGAGAGACGCGGGATCGATGCAGTAACGTACCCCTCCCCGTTCCGGCGGGGCATCCGGGAAGACATGGCCGAGATGGCTGTTGCCATGGGCTGATCTAAGCTCCGACACGGCCGGCCCATGTAAGGTTTGACGTAAGGCTTTGATGTTAGCTGAAACCATCGGCTTGGTGAAACTCAGGCAGCGGCATCCCGATGCGTACTTGTCGGACGACGCAAAGAGAGGCTCGCCTGAGACGATATCCACGTAAATCCCGGCCTCCGTATGATGCATGATCAGCCTCCATTTTGCCTGGACAATTCCCGAGTCCTCACGGACGAATGCGGATGATCGTCTTCCCCTTGCTCGGCCCGGTCGAGTTGAAGACGGCAACGGCGTCGTCGAGGGACGAGACCTTGCCGATGTTGGTCCGCAGCCGTCCATCCCGCACCCGCTGGACGATCTCGCTCAGTTGCGCACGATCGGACTCGACAACGAAGTCGATCGCAAGGCCGTCAACAGGCCTCGCCTCCGAGGGCCCGACGATGGACACCAGCGTTCCTCCGGCTCGAATCAGGCGCGCGGACCGCTTCCCGATGTCGCCGCCGATGACATCGAACACCAGATCGACGCTTCCGACATCTTCCAGCGTGTCGCTGTCGAGGTTCACGAACTCCTGCGCGCCGAAGCCGAGCGCCTTTTCGCGGTCGGTGGCCCGTCCGGTGCCGATGACATAGGCACCGGCCAATCGTGCGAGTTGCGTCACCATCGACCCGACCGCGCCGGCCGCACCGTGCGCGATAACGCTTTGCCCGGCCCGAAGGCGGCCGTGCTCGAACAGCCCCTGCCACGCGGTGAGGCCCGAGATTGGCAGGCTCGCACCCACTGTGAAGTCGACGTCGCCCGGCAACGGCGCGAGGTTGCGTGCCTCGATCGCCACATACTCGGCCAAGGTGCCGTCGCGATACCAGTCCGCGAGACCGAACACGCGCTGGCCTACCGAGAGTCCCGTCGTGCCGTAGCCGAGGGCGGTGACCACTCCAGCCAGCTCATGGCCGGGGATCGACGGGGTTCGATCACGGTCGCGGCGATCCGTCCAGGTCGATGGCCACGCCAACTCGGTCCCGACGAATCCCGACGCGTGAATCCGAACGATGACGTCGTTTATCGCTACCTGCGGTTCGGGCCGCTCCACCAGCTTCATCCCGGCCATACCTGCCGCCTGGTCCGTTACCACGATCGCCTTCATCGTCTTCCTCCCTGTGTCGAGTCGTCGCCTGCATGGGCTTCAGCTACGCCCAAGCCCAGCGCAGTTGAGCTTTCATCCTAGCTTTGTCCCCGTATTCCGTGGTCTCGAAATTGTTCTGATTCGTCCAAATATTCGAATTGCGATCCTGGTTGCCTGACGAAGCTGAGCACTGCGCAAGTCGGCCGTCGGCCTGGGCGCAGCCGAGCTGGTCGCCGCCGATTTGCAGGATGCGTCGTAGTCCCTGCCGGTCAAGGAATCACAGGGTTCCTGGTGTGGCGCTGCGACGCCCGATAGGGCTGATTTGATTCCGCATCATGCTGGGTAATGAAAGGCGGCGCCGCACGGACCGTGCCGCTTCCTTAGTTCTGCTCCGGCAACACCGAAGAATGATGGCTCGTAATAAGCCACTGCTCCCCATCCCATCGGTAAGTAAAGGTATAACGGGCCGGCACCACCTGCCCGGTCCTGCCGAAGGTAAAGGTGTACAGTCCGGCATCGACGGCGACGTTGCAGCCGAGGTAGATGCGGCGCAGGTCGATCTTGCCGGACGGTTCATTGAGCAGGAAAGTCTCGAAATATTCTTCTCTTTCCGCCGGCGTCAGCTTGGGCTGGTTGGAGACGGTTGCCAGCAGGATGGCGTCGTCCGCATAGTTGGCCACGACCTTGTGCGGATCACCCGACTCCAGCGAGTCGTTCCAGCGGTCGAACAGGGCCGCGATCTTCTTTTCGGAGGTCGGCTTGCACTTTTCGGTGCGCGGTACGTGCGTATACGTTTTTCCGGGATACTCGGCTTGCGAGGCGCAGCCGGCCAGCGCGAGGGCGGCAACAATGGTCAGCAGTTTCACGATGGATCTCCTTCATGGTTTCACTTCAGGGATCACTCATCAATATGATATGCCGGCCCATCTTAGACCCGCTCATCACCGCTCACGGCGCGTTTGGATTTGTGTGGCATGAACGCAGCAGACCTTCCGCATCCGAACCTTCATCCCGCACGCGCGCTCTAACTCCTGCCCCGGAAACTACCCGGCGCCAGGAGCAACCATGTCCGGCATCGTGCGCATCGACGACGACGTCATCACCACCGACGACTTCATCCGTACATTGAAACTGAGCGGCCAGTTCGAAGCCCTGGTCGAGCAGATGGTGCGCGACCGCCTCACCGCCCGCGCCGCCAGGCAGGCCGGCCTGCAGCTTGCCCCCGAGCAGATCCAGGAACGCGCCGACGACTTCCGCCGCGCACTCGGCCTGCACCGCGCCGCCGACACCAACCACTACCTCGATGCCCTCGGCGTCTCGCTGGACGAATTCGAGGCCTGGATCGTCGACAGCCTGTACCAGGAAAAGATGATGGAACAGGTCTGCAGCGAGGCCGCCGTGGCCCAGTACTTCTCGCTGAATTCGCCGCGCTTCGACAGCGTCGAGGTCAGCCACATCGTGGTGGACAGCGAAGGCGCCGCCAGGGAGATGATGTCGGTGCTGCAGGAGGAGCCGGCGGCGTTTGCCGAGATGGCGCGCGAGCACTCGGTCGACGATGGTACCCGCCAGCAGGGCGGCGTGATCGGCAAGGTGCTGCGCGGCTCGCTCAAGGGCGATATCGAGGCGCGGGTGTTCAATGCGCGTGAAGGCGAACTGCTCGGCCCGTTTCCTTCATCCGACGGCGCCTTCTACGAGATCTTTTGCGTCAACGCCAGGCACCCGGCCGCCCTCGACGCCGACACCGCCGCCGAGGTGCGCCGCCTGCTGCGCGAGGAATGGCTGATGGCGCGCGCCCAGGAGCACGTGATCGAAGCGTGCCCGGCATCGTAGTCAAGCCCGGCTAGCTCGTATGGAAACACAGTCGCAGGCCCAGTCTCCCGCCCAATTCCTGTCATCGGTCGACATTCTTTCTCCCTTCACCGACGAGGACCTGGAACAGCTGGCGGATGCGATCCAGGTGCGCCATTACGTCTTCGGCGACACGGTCTGCAAGGCCGGCGACCCGGCCGAGGGTCTATACGTCGTCAAATCCGGCTCCGTGCGCGTGTTCTCCGAAGAGCACGGCAAGGAAGTCAGCATCGGCGTGCGCAAGGCCGGCGAAGTCATCGGCGACATCGCCATGCTGCGCGACGTCCACCACGAACTGTCGGCGCGCGCCTCGCTCAAGACGGAATTGTGGTTCATTCCGCGCACGGCGATCGAGCCGGTGCTGGCGCGCAACCAGGTGGCGCGCGACTTCGTCACCAGCTATGTCGCGATCAGTTCCGCCGGCGGCCTGGTGGCGCGCCTGTTCGACCTGCGCGGCAAGGTCGGCAAGGAGGAGCTGGAAGAGTTCGTGCGCAGCGTCGGCGTCAAGCGCGTTGCCGCCGGCAAGGAGATCCTCAAGCAGGAAGGGCGCGAGGACCACCGCCTCTACGTGCTGCGCCAGGGCCAGGTCCGGCTCGTGTATCACGACGGCGCCGACGAGTACACCCTGGCCACGCTGCAGGCCGGCGAGACCTTCGGTGAAAAAGCCTGCCTGATGCGCCAGGAACAGATGGCGTCCGTGGTGGCGGTGACGCCGGTCACCCTGCTGGTGATTCCCGAGAAGACCGCGCACGCCATTTTGGAGCGCAACGCCGGCCTGCGCGAGGTGCTGGAAGACCGTATCCGCTTCGTCGAGCGGGAACTCGAACGCCAGAAGAAGCTCGCCGAGCGCCGCAAGCGCCCGCTGCGCCTGGACCTCGAATCGACGCCGGAGTTCGGCGAAAAAGTCATCCGCCGCTTTGCCCTGGTCGAGCAGGCCGAGGAGATGGATTGCGGCGCCGCCTGCCTGGCCATGCTGTGCCGCCATTACGGCCTGCAAGTCACCCTCGGCAAGCTGCGCGAGCTGGCCAACGTGACCACCCAGGGCGCGACCCTCGACAGCCTGGCGCGCGCCGGCGAAACCCTGGGCTTTTCGAGCCGCGGCGTGCAGTGCACCTTCGACGCGCTGCAGGGTTTCGAACTGCCCTTCATCGTGCACTGGGAGGGTTACCACTACGTGATCGTGTATGGCATCTCGGCGAAGAAAATATGGATGGCCGATCCGGCGGTGGGTTTCCGCAAATTGTCCGTCGAAGAGTTCGAGCGCGGCTGGAGCGGTACCTGCCTGGTCTTCACGCCTGGCCAGGACATGGCGCAAGCCGCCGTCGAGCGCTCGCCCTGGCTGCGCTTCATCGCCTACCTGCGTCCCTACCGCCAGATCCTGCTGCACCTCTTCCTGGCCACCTTCGTGATCCAGATGCTGGGCATCGTGCCGCCGCTGATCATCCAGAACATCCTCGACGGCGTGGTCGTGCACCAGAACGTGGGACTGCTCCACCTCCTGATTACCGGGCTGATCATCGCCAACCTGTTCTCGCAGCTGATGGCGACCGTGCGCGCCTATCTCGCCAACTACATGGTGCGCAACCTCGACTTCTCGATGATGGCGGGCTTCTTCAAGCACACGATGTCGCTGCCCTTCTCCTTCTTCGCCAAGAGGAAGACCGGCGACATCATCGCGCGCTTCCAGGAAAACCAGACCATCCGCGCCTTCCTGACGGAGTCGACCGTCACGACGATGCTGAACCTGCTGATGGTGTTCATCTATTTCACCATCCTGTTCATCTACAACGTCAAGCTGACCCTGCTGCTGATCGCCTTCGTCATCCCGATCATGGCGCTGACGATTTTCACGACCCCGCACATCAAGCAGTACGCGCGCGAAGTGTTCAACGCCTCCACCGATGCGCACGCCTTCCTGATGGAGGCGCTGGGCGGCGTCGAGACCATCAAGGGCATGGGCAGCGAACGACCGGTGCGCCTGAAGTGGGAAAAGAAATACGTCAAGGCGCTCGACACCCAGTACCGCGCCCAGCAATTCAACATCCTGGTGGGCCTGGCCAGCCAGCTGCTCAACGCCGGTACCACGATCGCGATCCTGTGGGCCGGCGCCAGCCTGGTGCTGGATCACGAACTGACGATCGGCCAGCTGATCGCCTTCAATGCCCTGATGGGCAGCGTGCTCGCGCCACTGATGGGGCTGGTGGCCCTGTGGAGCAGGCTGGCAGACGCCGGCGTGGCGATGGAGAGGCTGGGCGACGTGCTCGACATCGAGCCGGAACAGAAGCCGGCTGACGCCGCCAGCCGGGTGGTGCTGCCCGACCTGCAGGGCGATATCACACTCGAGAACGTCTATTTCCGCTACGGCGGCGACGACACGGCCTATGTGCTGGAGAACATCAGCATCGACATCCGGCGCGGCGAGCTGATCGCCATCGTCGGGCGCAGCGGCTCCGGCAAGACGACGCTGGCCAAGCTGCTGGTCGGCTTCTACATGCCCACCGACGGCAAGATCCTGGTCGACGGCTACGACATGGCCGCCATCGACAAGGATTACTACCGCGCCCAGGTCGGCTACGTCATGCAGAGCAATCTGCTGTTCTCCGGCACCATCGCCGAGAATATCGCCAGCGGCGACGAGAGCCCGGACCGCCGCCGCATCGAGCAGGTCGCCAAGATGGCGGATGCGCACGCCTTCATCCGCAAGATGCCGCTGGGTTACGAGCAGGTGGTGGGCGAGCGCGGCGTCGGCCTGTCCGGCGGCCAGGTGCAGAGACTGTGCATCGCGCGCGCCCTGTACCACGACCCGCGACTGCTGGTCTTCGACGAAGCGACCTCGGCCCTCGACACCCAGTCCGAAAGCAATATCATCGCCAACATGCACGACATCCTGGCCGGGCGCACGGCGGTGATCATCGCGCACCGGCTCAGCACGATCATGCGGGCCGACAAGATCGTGGTGCTGTACGAGGGGCATATCGCCGAGCAGGGCCGGCATGAGGAATTGCTGGCGCGGCGCGGTATGTATTACGAGTTGGTCCAAAAGCAGCTGGCGGCGGCATGAAACTGTTCAACCAAAACCTGCCGCCGCGCGGGTCGATGATGTCGTATGCCGGCCTGCTCGAGCGGCTCGAGATCCTGCGCTCGACCCTGCGCTGGGCGAACAAGCTGGACCGGCCCGAGATCGAGAAGCTGCTGCGCCAGGCGAATGCCGTGCGCGACGAGGTGATGCAGCTGTCGCACAAGGAGCGCTTCGTGCAGGCGCTGGACAGCCAGGCCGGCAGCGGGACCGCTGACCAGCCGGTGCAGACGCCGGGCGAACGCAAGCAAGCCCTGCTGGCGCGCAGCTTCGTGTTCGAAGGGACCTTCGGCGACAACCCGCGCCTGCTGGACGCCCTCGAGATCGCGGAAAAGGCGGCGCCGACCGATCTGCCGGTGCTGATCGACGGCGAGAGCGGTACCGGCAAGGAGTTGATGGCCAAGGTGGTCCACGCCAACGGCGTGCGTGCCGACAAGGCCTATATTTCCGTCAACTGCGGCGCGATTCCCGAGAGCCTGATCGAATCGGAACTGTTCGGCCACAAGCGCGGTGCCTTCACCGGCGCGGCCACCGACCGCAAGGGCAAGTTCGAGAGCGCCCACAAGGGCACGATCTTCCTCGACGAGATCGGAGAATTGCCGCTGCAGGGACAGGTGAAACTGCTGCGCGTGCTGCAGTCGCACGAGATCCAGCGCGTCGGTTCGGACGAGACCATCGCCGTCGACGCCCGCATCGTCGCCGCCACCAACAAGAACCTGCGCAAGCTGATCGAGCAGGGACAGTTTCGCGAAGACCTGTTCTACCGCCTCAGCGTGATCCACGTGAGCCTGCCGCCGCTGCGCGAGAGAAAGGACGAGATCCCGCTGCTGCTGGCGTATTACGGCGACGAGGCGGCCGAGGCCCTCAAGCGGCGTCCGATGGCCATGACACCGCGCCTGCGCGCCTTCCTGCTGGAGTACACCTACCCCGGCAATATCCGCGAGCTGCGCAACCTGATGTACCGCCTGGCCTGCCTGGCAGGCGATACGGCCGACCTGGCCCAGCTGCCGGACGATATCCGCCCCGCCGCGCAGGCGCCGCCGCCGGCGAAGGACGCTCCGCCCGCCCCACCGGAGGCACCGCCGGCCTCACTGGCGGAAGCCAAGCGCGCCGCCAGCGACGAGGCCGAGCGTGCCTGCCTGGAGCGGGGGCTGAAGGACGTCGGCGGTACCGTGGCCGAACTGGCGCGGCGCTGGGACATGAACCGGTCGCATTTGCAGATTCTGCTCAAGAAGCATGGCTTGCATTCGAAGGATTTCCGGCAACGCGGCCCCTAACCGTCGTTCCCGGCATTGCCGGAAACGACTTCCCGCGAAAGCGGGAACGACGTGATTAGGCTAACGACGGATTCATCACCGTCTGATCCGGCTCCACCTCATCCGCCCGCACCACCACCACCGAAATATTGTCGCGCCCGCCCGCTGCCAGGGCCAGCTTGATGAGGGTATCGGCCGCCTGCCCGCAATCGCCGCCGGTCAGGGCGCCGAACATGTCTTCGGGGCTGACTGCATTGCTCAGGCCGTCGCTGCAGAGCAGGAAGATGTCGCCGTCGCTGACCTGGACCTGCACCTCGTCCAGCTCGAGTCCGCTGGCGGCGCCGAGGGCGCGCGTGATCATGCTGGCGCCGGGCCAGGACAGGGCATCTTCGGCAGAGAGGTGGTTGCGGGCCTGCAGTTCCTCGAACTGGTTGTGGTCGCGCGTGAGCTGGTGCAGGCTGCCGCCGCGGCACAGGTAGATGCGGCTGTCGCCGGCCCAGATGCAGACCCCGCTGCGGCCGGATGCCAGCAGCAGTACCAGCGTGGTGCCGATCACCGGCACCTGGCGCGTGGCCGCTTCCGCCACCAGGGCGCTGTTCACGCCCAGCAGGCACACACGCGCTTGCGCCACCGCCTGCTGCAGCGATTCGACCGCCGGCAGCGCGTCCAGCATGTCGACCGTCATGCGGCTCGCGACTTCGCCGTAGGCGTGCCCACCCATGCCGTCGGCCACGGCCCACATGCGCCGCTCCGGCCGGTTCAGCACCATGTCCTCGTTATTGCTGCGCACCAGTCCGGTGTCGGTGCGCGCCGCCGAGGTCCAGCGAAGTTGTGCTTCCTCGCCCATCAGATTTTTCCGTTGTTGGTGCTCCGTTCATCCACGCCGACATTCAGGATCGAATTCGGCGCCGAGTTGCTCACATTGACCATCTGGACCTGGTTGATCATCTGGTCCGCGTAGTTGTTGATCTGGTAGAAGTTGATGACCGGCGGCAGCCCGCGCGATTGCTCGGGCAGGTAGGGCTGGATCCAGCCGAAGCACCAGGCCGCGCCGTCGCCGCCGTGGATCCGCGCCATCGCCCGCCTGTCGAGGCTGCGGTCGGCGTGGAGGTTGCCGATCCTGATCTGCGCCATGGTGCGTCTCCTGAGGTAGGTGTGCGGGACAGTGGGAAGACAAGCAAATATCGTTTTTGGTTCAATTTTTGGTGGAAGCCGCGCGGTGTCGTCGACCTGCGGCTTCCACCGGTCAGGGTCAGCCAACCAGGATGTTGTTCTGGCCGTACTGGTGGGTGTTGTTGGTCACATCCACGCAGTCGACGAAAGCCGATCCGTTGGCGGTCGCGTTGACGACCTTCTGCAGCTGGGTCAGGTCCTGGGTCGCGTCCAGCGATGGGCCGGACTTCGGCGACTGGTAGGACGGGCTCCACGGCGCATAGCCGCTGCCGCTGTAGCTTCCGCTGTGTCCGCCGCGCACGGCAGCCATGGCCTGGCGGTCGAGTTCCCGGGTGCGGCCGAGGTCTTTGATGGTCAAGGTTTTCATGATGATTCTCCTTCAATGAATGGAAAGTTCTTACAGCGGGATTGCAGCGTTATTGGCAGCCCATTGCACCGGGCTGAGGGTCACGTCGGGGGCGACGAAGCCGGATCCGATCACGCCGTTGTTGTTCAGGACGTTGAGCTTGATGTCCTGCACCTGCCCGATCCTCTGGTCCAGGTTCACGTTGACGTTGACGTTCGGGCCGAAGCTGCCGAGTCCCCCGGTGCCGCCGCGGATCGCGGACATGGAACGCTTGTCCAGTTCGCGTGCACGGGCCAGGTCTTGAATCACGATAGATGACATGGTGTACTCCTTGCTCAGGCCACCAGCACGTTGTTCTGGCCGAATTGCGAGGTGTTGTTGGTCACGTCGACGCCCGAGATGAAGGCGGAGCCGTTCGCGGTCAGGTTCTGCACGTCCTGCAGCTGGGTCAGGTTCTGGGTCGCGTTCACGGACGGCGCGTAGGACGGCATCGAAAACGGCGAGCAGGAGTGCAAGTCCATCTTGTAGCCGCCCGCATTGTGGCCACCCCTTACGGTGGACATTTCCTTGTGGCCCAGGTCGCAGCTCAGGGCCAGGTCTTTGATGATCAGGGTTTGCATGTCGTTCTCCTTGCTTGGGTGAGTGGGCCGCTTACAGGACGGCGATGTTGTTCTGGCCGAACTGGTCGGTGTTGTTGGTCACGTGGACGCCCGAGATGAAGGCCGAGCCGTTCGCCGTCAGGTTCTGCACGTCCTGCAGCTGGGTCAGGTTCTGGGTCGCCTTGATCGACGAGTCGTAGGTCGGGCTGTACGACGGCATCCACGGCATGCTCACGCCATGGCCGCCACGCACGGCAGCCATGTCGGCGTGGGCCAGTTCGGCGGTCAGGGTCAGGTCTTTGATGATCAGGGTTTTCATGTCAGTTCTCCTTGAGTCGATGGTTCGATGGTTTGCTTGGAAGAGCGCTTTGATTTGCGCTCACTTGGGTATGAGCAGAATGCGTGCCAGGCCTCGAAACGGCGCTGAAATCCCCTCAAGCGGCCTTTTGTTGACGGGCTGTCTTCGTTTTCGGCCGGCTGGAGACGCAAGCTGGTGGGCGCGGGCCAACACCGGGATTCCAGTGTCTGGAGCGGCCCAACATTGCGCCGGAAAGGGACAAGAAAATGCCGTCCAGCCTTGCGGTCTGGACGGCATCTGAAAATTCGTCTTATTAGCTAAACGGTTTATTTTGTTTTACTTGCTGGTGTTTCTCGCGGAACGGCACCGGTGCGGAAGTCGACGATCCGCGGCGCGGACGAGGGCGTGCTGCCGGCCGCCCGCACGCGCGAGCGCAGCCGCGAACCGCCCATGATCGCCTGCATTGCCTTGCGGTCCAGCTCGAGGTTGTCGGACAGATCCTTGATGACGATGGCCATGATGTTCTCCTGAATAAAAGGTGCCAGCCCGGCCATCGCTGGGATGGCCGGGCTGGCGTGGATACGTGGGCGGCGTATCAGAACTTCGGCATGCTGGCCTCGTTCTTCGCCCACTGCAGCGGACTCAGCTCGATGCCGGGTCCCGTGAAACCGGCGCCGATCACGCCGTTGTTGTTCAGCACGTTCACACCGATGTCCTGGAACTGTGCGATCTGCTGGGTGATGCCGATGTTGACGTTGACGTTCGGCGCACCCAGGGTCCCGCCGCGCAGCGCCGCCATCGAACGGCGGTCGAGGCGGCTCGCGTGTGCGAGGTCGTGGATCCGGATGGAAGACATGTCGCTTCTCCCTGATCAGCGGAACACCGCGACGTTGTTCTGGCCGAACTGGTCGGTGTTGTTGGTCGCGGTCACGCCATCGATGAAGGCCGAGCCGTTGGCGGTCGCGTTCACCACGTTCTGCAGCTGCTGCAGGCTCTGGTCGACCTTGATCGAGGAATCGAAGGTCGGGCTGTAGCTCGGCATCGGCGCCAGCGCATGCGACTGCTGCTGCATCTTGTAACCGCCGCGCACACGCGCCATTGCGCTACGGTCCAGTTCGCAGGTCACGGCCAGGTCTTTGATGGTCAGGGTTTTCATGTCGGTTCTCCTAGAAAGTGGATTGGTTGGTGAGCCGGTTTCGTCGTGCTCACCTACCTCTTTGCGAGAACCGTGCCAGCCCCCGAAAACCGGCCTGGCACCGGAAAATGCCCTGTTTCTTGTGCTTCTGCCAGCATCGGGTGGCGGAAGCGGCGGATTCCTCCCAACAGGTTTCGCAGCACTGTTTGGCCGAGCGCAACACAATGCCTGTGCGGTGAATTCGCACCGCGCTCCAGTGTCAGAGGAAGTGACATGGACAGCCTTGCCGACACCCTTCGCCTGTTCCAGAGCGGCGCCCTCGGGCGGGTCGAGATGTACGCACGCCTCGACCGCCTGCTGGCCAGCACGCCCGAGAGCGTCTCCAGCCTGCTGAGGACGCTCAACGAGGCGCACCGGCGCGCGCCGCTGCCGGCCGAAGTCTATGGCGAGGTCGAGCGCCGCATCGCCCAGGCGATCGAGGTGCGCCAACGCATCGGCCAGCGTATTGGCGAGAGTAGCCGGCAGCGCGTGGGCGACGAGGAAACCTTTGTCCAGACCAACCCGTCGTCGCCGACCCAGCCCGCCGGCGTCGCCGGCGACGGCGCCAATCCGCCGGTCGAGCGCATGAAGGGCGTCGGCGATACCCTCAACGGCCGCTTCGTGCTCGAGGAATGCATCGGCTTCGGCGGCATGGGTACGGTCTACAAGGCGCTCGACCTGCGCAAGCTGGAGGCGTCGGACCGCCACCCGTATATCGCCATCAAGGTGCTGAACGTGCAGTTCCAGGGCCATCCGAAGTCGCTGATCGCCCTGCAGCGCGAGGCGAGGAAGGCGCAGACCCTGGCGCACGCCAACATCGTGCAGGTGTACGACTTCGACCGCGACGGCTCGATGGTCTATGTGACGATGGAATACCTGCCCGGCAAGTCGCTCGGCCAGCTGCTGCGCGCGCCGGACTTCCGCGCCCTGCCCTTCGAGGAGGCGATGAAGATCGTGCGTGGCATGGGCAAGGCGCTCGCCTATGCGCACGAGCGCGGCTTCGTCCATTGCGATTTCAAGCCGGCCAATGTGGTCCTGCTGGATACCGGCGGCGTCAAGGTGATCGACTTCGGCATCGCGCGCGTCTTCCAGAAGGCGGAAGAGGCGCCCGACGTCACGGTCTTCGATCCGGGCAGCCTGGGCGCGCTGACGCCGGCCTACGCCAGCCCGGAGATGCTGGAAAACCGCGAGCCCGATCCGCGCGACGATATCTACGCGCTCGGCTGCATCACCTATGAGCTCTTGACCGGACGCCATCCGTTCAACCGCCTGTCCGCCACCCAGGCGCGCGATGCCGGCCTGCGCCCGCAGCGCCCGCCCGGCCTCGGCCATCGCCAGTGGCGTGCGCTGCGCTGTGCGCTGGCCTTCCAGCGCGAGGCGCGCACCCGCAGCGTCAACCAGTTCCTGGAAGAGATCGGCGCGCGCGACCTGTGGCACCGGCCGCAACTGCTGATCGGCATCGGCGTGGCGGTGATGGCGGCGATCGTGGTGCTGGTGGCGCTGCGCCTGCTGTTTCCGCGGCACGCGCCCGGGCAGGTGGCCCCATCCTCTCCTGCAGCAGAAGGGACTACGTCCACCGGGCCGCCATCGGCGCAGGCGCCGGCCGCACCCAGCCTGCCGGCCGTCTCCGCCGCCCTGGCGAAGCTGCCGTGTTCGGCGTTGGTACCGTCGATCAAGGGCCAGACGGTGCGCGTGCAGGGCTATCTTGCGCACAGCGTCGGCAAGTCGCACCTGAAAAGCACGCTGGCGGCCTTGCCGGGCGTGGGCGAGGTCGAGCTGGCGCTGCAGGAGGTCGCCGAGGACAAATGCGGGCTGATGCGCGTACTCGGCCGCTACTGGGTGGCGCAGCGCATGGGGACGGCGGGAAACGGCGTGGCGATTCGCCTGAATCCCGGCAGCGGTGCCCGCGGCAACGAGCTCAAGGAGGGGGACACGCTGATGGTCGACGTGACCACGCCGGATTACCAGTCGTATATTACGGTCGATTATTTCGACCATGACGGGAAGGTCGTGCATCTGCTGCCGAATCCGCTGGAGCGCGAGACCCTGGCGCCGCCGCGCTACACGGCCACCATCGGCAACCTCGGCAACTGGATGATCGGCCCGCCCTTCGGTACCGAGATGCTGGTGCTGATGGCCACGCCGGCGCCGCTGTTCGACGGCGTGCGCCCCGATTCCGAAGCGGCACCGGACTATCTGCGCGCGCTGGAGAGCCAGCTGGACCGGACCGCCCGGGCGCACGGCACCAGGACCATCGTGGTGGATTTCCTGCAGATCACGACGCACGCCAGGCGCTAGCATGGTGGCTCAGCGCAGCGTGCGCGCCACCCGGAAGCCGTTCTGCGACTGCCGCACGCTGGCGTCGTACTTGAAGCGCGTGGTGGATACCATATAGCTGCCGTCTTCGCGCCAGGAGCCGCCGCGGATCACGCGCGACTGGCAGGCGCCGCCGGCCCAGGCGCTGCCGTCAAGCGGGGCGTTCTTGTAATTGCTGTGCCAGCAATCCTGCACCCATTCCCACACGCTGCCGTTCATGTCGTACAGGCCGAAGGGATTGGCGACGAAGCTGCCGACCGGCGGCGGCGCATCGGACTTCCACGGTTCGCCGCAGCCCTGGCAGCTGGCGTTCCCGCCCTTCATCTGGTCTCCCCACCAGTAGCGCGTGGTGGTGCCGCCGCGCGCCGCGTATTCCCATTCGGCCTCGGTCGGCAGCCGGTAGGGCTTGCGGCTGATCGTGGCAAGCCATTTGAGGTAGAGCTGGGCTTCGTCCCAGCTGACGTCGCGCATCGGCAGGTTCTCGGTCACGTTGGCCGCGGACGGCACGCCGGGACAGGCGCCGGCCTTGGCGCATTGCGCCCACTGGCCCACCGTGACTTCGTACTTGCCGATGGCGAAGGGCGTGCGCAGCGCCACCTTGTGCGCCGGGCGCTCGCTGGGGTCGCTGGTGTTGCTGCCCATCGTGAACGGCACCGGATTCAGCACCACCATCAGCGGGCAGGCGTCGCAATCCTTGACCGTAGCCACGGCGCTGGCCGTGCCGGGCGCGGGAGCCGCTTCCTGGGTGCCGCCGGCGGTGCCCGGCGGAACCGGCTTGCCCTTGCCCTGCTGCGGCTTTTCCTCGGCAGGCTTCGGCGGCGCGGGCGCCGCGGGTGCCTGCGCCGGGGCCGGGGCCGCCTTCAGCTGCTGGATGCGGGTCCGCGCCAGCACGGCGAAGCGGCCCTTCGGATAGGCGTGCAGATAGGCTTCGTAATCGCCGACCTGCCGGCTGTCCTTGATCGAGTTCCAGAACGCCAGTTCGAACTGTTCGGCGCTGTTCTTGGGCACGACGCCGGCATCGGCGGATACCGTCATCACCGTCATCACCGTCAGCGCCGCCAGGCCGCACAGGGTCGAGAGTCCGGTCCGCACGAGAGGTCCCCAAAATAGGCAACAAACCGCTTAGACAACCCGGCGCGGCGATTGTGCCGGCGTCACCTTTGTGCTGCCACAGGGGGCGCGCAGCGGTCTTGCAGGATGCTGCCGGAACGGCGCCCGCGTGCCGGACAGGAGCCATGATGCGAAAAACCATTGTTCTGATGCTTGGCGCGGTCCTGCTGGCCTCGATGCCGGTGCTGGCCCGTACCCCCTCGCCGGAAAACGCCCAGGTCTATTTCATCTGGCCCGGCGACGGCACGGTGATCCACGGCGGCTTCTGGGTGCGCATGGGCCTGCGCAACATGGGCGTGGCGCCCAAGGGCACGGACATCGCCAACACCGGCCACCATCACCTGCTGATCGATACCGACCTGCCCGCGAACATGAACGAGCCGGTGCCGAACGACCGCCAGCACCTGCACTTCGGCGCCGGCGAAACCGAGGCGCGCATCGAGCTGCCGCCCGGAAAGCACACGCTCCAGCTGCTGCTGGCGGACAAGGACCACATTCCGCACGACCCGCCCGTGTATTCGAAGAAGATCGCCGTCACGGTCAAGTGAGCCCCGCGCTCGAACAGGAACCGCCATGCGCAAGCGATTCGCCGCCGCCGTCCTCGCCGCCCTGGGTCTTGTCCCGATGGCTGTCCTGGCCGCCACCCCGGCCCCGCCGAATGCCTACCTCTACATCGGCTGGCCCAACGACGGGCAAGTGGTTTCGTCGGGCAAGCCGATCCGCGTCTGGTTCGGCCTGCGCAATATGGGCGTGGCGCCGAAGGGCGTGAAATTCCCGAACACCGGCCACCACCACCTGCTGATCGACACCGATGCCCCCGGGCCGGGCGTCGAGATCCCGAACGACCGCCAGCACCTGCACTTCGGCTCCGGCGAAACCGAAACCACGATCGAACTCCCGCCCGGCAAGCACACGCTGCAACTGGTGATGGGCGACGACCAGCACCACACCTTCGAGCC
>Ga0308169_10002803_pt1 | contig 17625 bp, 15 predicted proteins | sample PhyBR1_2_FD_202139 | JGI IMG/M metagenome (GOLD analysis project Ga0308169, IMG submission 202139) | Phyllosphere microbial communities from UC Gill Tract Community Farm, Albany, California, United States - DLSLSB.R1 | ecosystem: Host-associated > Plants > Phyllosphere > Unclassified | place... | reverse complement strand
GGTCCTGACGACCTTCGTCGGCCTGGCCGTGTTTACCCTGATGGGCGTCGGCATCCGCGTGCTGATGATGCAGACCGTCCAGCAGCGCCGCGAGCGCATGAACCGCCAGATCAACGAGCGCCTGCGCACCCTGATCGCAGCCTATCGCACCCTGGGCGGTTCCTTCACCGGCGAGCTGACGGTCGACCCGACGCATCTGCGCGACCTGCGCGCGGGCGCGGATCCGCGCGTGAACTCGGAACGCGCGCGCCGCATCCGCGATGCGGTCGAAGCCGCGCTGGCCGACATCCTCCTGCTCGGCACCGAAGAGCACTGCCGCCTGGCCGGCCAGGCTGCCAACGACATGGCCGCCGGCCGGCCGATCCACACGGCCGATCTGGTGATCGCGCTGCGCGACTTCATCCGCGAGGCGCTCGACATCGGACCGATCCCGGCCGAGGTGCGCATTCCGCTGCAGGGACCGACCCGCACCCAGGGCGGTGCCGGGCGCGGCAAAGGGGAGGGCGGCGGTGGCGGCAAGGGCGGAGGCGGTGGTGGCGGTGGCGCGATGGATGGCGGCGGTGGCATGGGCGGCTTCGGCATCAGGCACCGGGCCGACGAGCACGAGGCCGAGGGGCCGGCCGGGCAGGTATAATTGCCGCTCACTTCAGCGGCTCTTCAATGACGATCGATTGGTTCTCGCCGGCGCAATGCGTCGGCTATGTTGCGTTCGTGCTCGGCGTGAGCTCGTTTCTGCAGAGGGACGACCGCCGCTTCAAGCAGCTCATGGCGGCCGAATGCCTGGCCTACATCATCCACTTCGCGCTGCTCGGCAACCCGACCGCGGTCGCCAGCTCGACCATGTCGCTGCTGCGCTCCCTGCTGGCGCTGCGCACCCGTTCGGTCTGGGTCGCGGCCGCCGTCATCGCGGCCAACCTCGCGCTCGGCCTCTCGCTCGCGCACAAGGCCAGCGACTGGCTGCCCCTGTGCGCCTCCTGCCTGGGCACCTTCGCCCTGTTCCTGCTGCGTGGCGTGCCGATGCGCCTGGTGATGCTGGGCGGGACCGGCCTGTGGATCGCCAACAACCTGATTGCCGGCTCGGTGGGCGGCAGCGCGCTCGAAATCGTGATCGCCTGCGTGAACCTCCGGACGACCTGGCTGATGGCGAGCGAAGCCCGCGCCGCCCAGGCGGCAAAGGCGGCCGAGCTTGCTTGAACCGCGCGCCGCGGCTTAGTCCGTGACCGCGTGCCAGTTATTGTTCATCAGCTTGTCGCCGGACTTGTCGCCCGGCTTTTTGTCCTTCACGAAGGTGTACAGCGGCTTGCCCTTGTAGGCGAGCTGCTTGCTGCCGTCTTCGCGCGTGATGGCCGAATACGGCGCGGACAACTGGGCGTCGCCGGCCGGGACTGCCGGCCAGTTGTCGGCGCATTTTGCGGTACACGAACTTTTGCCGCTGTTGGCGGCGTCCTTGTCGAAGGTATAGACGGTCATGCCCTTGTCGTCGACCATTACGCCGCCCGACTTCTTGAGCGGCGCCGGGCCGGCCGCGTGGGCAGACAGGGAAACCAGGACGAGCAGGGATGCGGCGGTGAGGCTGATTGTTTTCATTGGAGTCTCCTGTGAAAGATTCAGGTCACACATCGGTTGCTTCGGCTGCCTTGCCATTGTAGTACGACGGGAGGCCGCCAGGCTGATATTGGATGGCTATGCGAAAACGCAGATAAGTTTGTTTTTAGCTACAGCAATCCGCCGGGTTCTTGTGTAAGGTAGGAAACAGGCCGCAACCAACCCCGACATGCACATGAACAGCGCCGCGCCGCTTTACAAGAACCATGTATTGTTGTTGTCACATAACTTCTTCATCAAGGACAACCAGGCCGAGCTGCGCCTGCATGCCCATAAATACGATTTCGACATCCACTTCTTCGACGAAGTCAGCGATTTCGTCGCCGCCGTCGAGCAGGACACGGGCCACGGCCTGTTCGTGATCGACCTCGACGCCCTGCACAATCTGCAGGCCGACATGCACGACAGCCGCAAGACCCTGATGCTGGGCGAGCTGCTGCAGCGCCTGCCCGGCGGCCACAGCTACGTCTACCTGCAGAGCGCGCGCCAGGGCGGCCGCTTCCTGCTGCAGCAACGCCTGGTCGACAGCGATTGCCTGGCCTATGCGGAAAAGCCGATTCCCAACGACGTGCTGGTCGACAAGCTGTTCAATCTGTTCGTCCAGAAAAAGCGCGGCGACCTGGTGCGCGCGATCGTGCTGGGTGGGGGCCCCGGTGCGGACGCCGGCCTGGACCAGGATGCCTTGCTGGCGCGGCGCGTCGAACTCGTTCACCACCTCGACGCCCTGAGCCTGCACCTGCGCGTGAAGGAGATGCAGCCCGACATCGTGCTGATCCAGGACAGCGAATACCAGCGCACCGAGGCCCTGGTCCGGGTGCTCAAGAAAAACATGGAAGCCGATCCAGTGCGCGAGATCATCCTGCTGCAGCGCTTCGCCGACCCCGAGCTGACCCGGCGCGCGCTGGCCAGCGGCTTCGATGCGGTCATGCTGGCGGGCGATGCCGGGCTGCTGGCGGCCCAGCTGGTCAACCGCGCCGACAAGATCCGCATCAACCGCGACCTGATCGGCAAGGACCGCGCGACCGGCCTGCTCAACAAGGTCGGCCTGCAGAGGAAGGCGCAGGACCTGATCCGCCAGGCCGCGCGCGAAGGACGCCCGCTCGCCTTCGGCATCGTCGACATCGACAAGTTCAAGACCATCAACGACAGCTGGGGCCATTATTTCGGCGACATCGTCATCAAGCGCCTGTCGCTGACCCTGACGGCGCCGCTCGGCGAGCGCGACCTGCTGTCCCGCTTTGGCGGCGAGGAGTTCGTGCTGGTGTTCTGGGACTGCACCCTGGAGGAGGGCCGGGGGCGCCTGGACGCCATGCGCCGCGCGTTCGGCGCGCTGCCCTTCGAAGTCAAGCGCGGCGACGTGCGCCATTTCTCCTTCAGCGGCGGGGTCGCGGCGTATCCGGCCTGTAAAAGCGAGAACGAACTCTTCCTGCGCGCCGACGCCATGCTGTACGAAGCGAAGCAGGCCGGGCGCGACCGCATCTGCAGCGAGCCGGCCGCGGCGCTCGCGTGCATTCCGCCCAGGTGATCTGTGTTCAAATGCCCGGACGCCCGGACTGCGGGCGCTTCCAGGAACCCATCATGACGGACACACTCAAGGTCGGCGACAAAGTGGAATGGCATTCTTCCCAGGGGCCGGTGCGCGGCACCATCCGGCATTAGAATCAGGCATCCCATTGAAGGAATTGCCATGATTCGCCGTACCGCCGTCCTGTCCTGCCTGCTCGCCCTGGGCATCGCTTCCGCCGCCCACGCCCAATCCGAGATCAGGATCGGCAGCGCCTCGCCGCTGTCCGGCCCCGGCGCGCACCAGGGCAAGGACATCGAAAACGGGGCGCGCATGGCGATCGACGACCTGAACGCCAAGGGCATCGTGGTCGGCGGCAGGAAAGTCAAATGGACGCTGGTGGCAGAGGACGACGGCAGTGATCCGAAGATGGGCACGGCGGTCGCGCAAAAGCTGGTCGACGCCGGCGTGGCGGGCGTGGTCGGCCACCTGAATTCGGGCACCACGGTGCCGGCCTCGAAGATCTACGAGAGCGCCGGCATTCCCGAAATCTCGCCCGCCGCCACCACGCCGCTGTACACGCACCAGGGCTTCAGGACGGCATTCCGGATCGTCGCCAACGACGACCTGGTCGGGCATGTGCTGGCGGCCTATGCGGCCAATACGCTCAAGGCGAAAAAGATCGCGGTGATCGACGACCGCACCGCCTTCGGCCAGGGGCTGGCGGACGAATTCGTGAAGGAAGTCAAACGCGCCGGCGCCGCGCAAATCGTCAGCCGCCAGTTCACCAACGACAAGGCCACCGACTTCAACGCCATCCTCACCCAGATCCGCGCGCGCAATCCCGACGTCGTGTTCTACGGCGGCATGGATGCGGTGGCCGGCCCGATGCTCAAGCAGATGAAGGCGCTCGGCATCAAGGCGACACTGGTGTCGGGCGACGGCATCTGCTCGGAAAAGCTGCCGGTCCTGGCCGGCGATGCGCTCGGCAACGACAAGGTGTTCTGCGTGGTGGCCGGCGGCGTCAGCGGTGCGGAGGAGGCGGGCTACAACGCCTTCGCCGAACGCTATCGCAAGCGTTTCAACATGCCGCTGCAGACCTATGCGCCCTATGCCTACGACGCGGTGATGGTGTTCGCGCAAGCGATGCAGCAGGCGCAATCACAGGACCCGGCCAGATTCCTGCCGGCGCTGGCGCAGATCCATTACCAGGGGATCACCGGCGCCATCGCCTTCGATCCCAAGGGCGATCTGCGCAATGCCGCGCTGACGCTGTACACCTACCGCGACGGCAAGAAGGTCAAATTGCAGGTCGTACGCTAGCTCTTGCGACCTTTCTTTTTGGTGTGGGAACGTACGGACGGTGCCGCGTGCGTCACCTATCCTGAGGTCGTCTTTACACCAAATCTGAAAGGAGCACGATCATGGGTAAATACTTCCTGGGCTGGCTGCTTGGCGTACCGGCGATTGTCCTGGTCCTGTTGTACCTGGTTTTTCATTGACGAACCGTTGAACCGGATGCGGCGGCTTCTTCGATCACCTTCGCCACCGCATCCGGGCGCGAGACCATCAGCAGGTGGTCTTGATGTGCAGGGCGGATTCCTGGTTGGCCAAGGTCAGAGGCGGTCGACTTCGATGATGGCATCGGCGAAGGCGCGCGGCGCCTCCTGCGGCAGGTTGTGGCCCACGCCGCCACTGATGAGCTCGTGCTTGTATTTGCCGGTGAAGCGTTTGGCGTAGGCGGCGGGCTCGGGGTGGGGCGCACCGTTGGCGTCGCCCTCCATCGTGATGGTCGGCACCTTGATGCTTGGCGTCTGCGCCAGGCGCGCTTCCAGCTGCGCGTACTTGGTTTCGCCTTGTTCCAGGCCGAGGCGCCAGCGGTAGTTGTGGATGGTGATCGCGGTCTGGTCCGGATTGTCGAGCGCTGCGGCGCTGCGGTCGAACGTGCGGTCGTCGAAATGCCATTGCGGTGAGGCGAGCTGCCAGATCAGCTTGGCGAAATCGTGGGTGTTTTTGGCATAGCCTTCGCGGCCGCGCTCGGTGGCGAAATAGAACTGGTACCACCATTGCAGCTCGGCTTTCGGCGGCAGGGGCTGTTTGCCGGCCTCCTGGCTGCCGATCAGGTAGCCGCTCACCGAGACCAGTCCCTTGACGCGCTCCGGCCACAGCGCGGCGACGATATCGGCGGAGCGTGCGCCCCAGTCATAGCCGGCGAGGATGGCCTTGTTGATCTTCAGCGCATCCATCAGCGCGATCACGTCGGAGGCCAGCGCGGCCGGCTCACCGTTGCGCACGGCTTTCGGGTCGAGGAAGCGGGTGCTTCCGTAGCCGCGCAGGTAGGGCACGATCACGCGGTAGCCGGCCTGGGTCAGCCGCGGCACGACCTCGGTGTAGCTGTGGATGTCATACGGCCAGCCGTGCAGCAGGATCACGACCGGGCCATTGGCCGGGCCCTCGTCGACGTAACCGACGTTCAGCACACCGGCATCGATCTGCTTGATGGCTTTGAACGCCGGCGCCGCGGTTTGCGCCTGGGCGCTGCCCGACAGCAGGAATTGCGCGCCGGCAAAGGCGAGTGCGGCTGCGCCGAGGATGTGATGGCGCTTGGTGTCGATGTGCTTGTTCATTGGCTTCCTCCGTGCTGGTGAATGGATGGTCATACGAGAGTCGTCGCTTAATTGCTTATCGAGGCAATCATTACGAAGGCAACTTTATAGGAGGTCGCGACGCATTTCAAGTGCGATAAACATTATTTCGATAATTATTTTCGGAGGCTGCGGCGCCTTCGGAGTGTCGAGATTGTTTACAACTTTAGTTCACGACCTGTCCGTTCGCCACCCAAGTGCTTGATTTCATTCCAAATGGCAATCCTGGCATTCTTATTGCTTTCCTATTGGAATCTAGATTTAATGCAATAAGATTGACCCATGGAACCGTTCAAACAACTCGTATTGGCCACTTTGACCGCTTTCGCGCTGGGATGCGGCACTGCCTCTGCGGAAGTTGTCACGCACGTCGACCCGCCGACGCCTTCCAAAGTCCCGGAACCAGCGAGCGTGCTGCTGCTCGGCCTGGGCTTGGCCGGCCTGGCGGCTGCGCGCCGGCACAAGGCCTGACGCCGAAACGATAACGCCACCCGGAGGTGGCGCTGCGGCAGCTAGCCCTTGTCGGACTGGCGGTTTCCACGGTCCGGGTCACCGGACGGGTGCAAGTCCTTGGGACCCTTGTAGATCGTATTGGGCGGATGCTTGCCCTGGTGCTGTTCGCTCTTGTCCGATGGGTTTTCCCCTTGCCGGTGCTCGTAGGATGGCCCCCTCGCTTCCTTGACCCTGCTGCCGGAATCATTGCCTGATTTGCCGGTGTCGTTCGCCGTGCCTTTGCTGCCAGAACCTGTCTTTGCGCCCATGTCGGTACTCCTTGAAAGTCGCTTGCCAACGCACCTCGTCAAGGACGAAACCCGGAAGTGACAGGGTCGATCTTGGGGATGTCCGGCGGTTTGGCCACACAAGTAACCGTAAATGCTTCCGAAAATTTCTCGAAAATATATCGATAATTATTGGAGCCCCGAATTATGTGGTCAAACAGCCATTTTTGAGAAAAAATCACTCTGGCGGTTTTATTCGTTTTATTTATGTCTCATATCATGCATATGATTTGACAGGCATAAGAGTGGAAGACTAAACTCGCCGCCAATTGGGTTTCGGCGCCTCTTTTTTCATAAATCGGGTGCGCATTTTTAATTGCGATCCCAATTAATTTTTATATTTACAAAGAGTGTGACTTAATGAGAGTAGAGAATAAATCGCCAACATTCAAGGTGGCGTCGGCGATTTTCAATTTGCTGAATCCGGTACCTTTCGGTCTTTTCGTGGCCGTGATGATTTTTGATTTCATTTACGCGAATACCGGCGAGGTGCTTTGGGTGAAAAGCGCGGCCTGGCTCGTCAGCCTTGGCCTGATTTTCGCCATCGTTCCGCGGCTCATCAATCTCGGCTTTGTGTGGTTCGGAAAGAACCGGACCGCACCGGCCGTGAAGCTGGACTTCTGGCTGAACCTGGTTGCTGTCGTCACTGCGCTTGTCAATGCGTTTGTGCACAGCCGGGACGCTTATGCGGCGATTCCCGACGCTCTGTGGCTTTCTATTGCGACGGTTGCCTTGATGGCGATTGGGCGAGTCGTATTGGCTTGGCAAAATATCGGTTTCAAGGAGTTCGGCCATGAATAAGAATAAACATGGTTTGTTGAGTGTGCTGGGAGCGGCGGTGGTTTCGTCGCTGGTGTTGAGTGGCTGCGATAATGGCGCCAAGCTGGATATTTCCAGGCAAATCGGCGCGAATCCGTCGATGCCCAGCGCGCAGAATTTCCTGATGCCGCCGATGCAGGTTCCTGCCGGCGTCGGCTGGAAAGACGGACAGGCTCCCAAGGTCGTTTCCGGTCTGAATATCGAAAAGATCGCCTCCGGACTTCTGCATCCACGCCAAGTTTTGGCGTTGCCGAATGGCGACATCTTGGTCGTGGAATCGAATGGCCCGGGACAGGAAGCCGTCACTACGCCGAAACAGGTCATTGCCGGCATCGTCAAGGGCCGTTCCGGCAAGGGCGGCAAGGGCGGTAATCGCATTACCCTGCTGCGCAAGAAGGAAGGTACTGCCGGCGAATGGGAAAAGCACGTCTTCCTCGAGAACCTGCATTCTCCTTTTGGTGTTCAACTCATCGGCGATACCTTGTACGTTGCTAATACCGGCAACATCATGAAGTATCATTACACCCCTGGCGACACCAAAATTTCCGACCCGGGAACCGAGCTTGCCGACCTGCCCGATACGGTCAACCACCATTGGACCAAAGCGCTGGTGGCAAGTCCGGACGGCAAGAAGCTCTACGTCGGCGTGGGCTCCAACAGCAACATCGCGGAAAACAGCCTGGCTGTCGAATACAGGCGCGCTGCCGTGCTCGAGGTCGATGTCGAAAGCGGCGCCAGCCGTATCTTTGCATCGGGCATCCGCAATCCGACCGGCCTGCAGTTTGAACCGAAGAGCGGAAAACTCTGGACCATCGTGAATGAGCGCGATGAGATCGGCGCCGATCTGGTTCCCGATTACATGACGTCCGTGCAAGACCATGGTTTCTATGGCTGGCCTTACAGCTATTACGGCCAGAATGTCGATACCCGAGTCAAGCAACAGCGTCCGGACCTGGTCGCGAAAGCCATCAAGCCGGACTTCGCTCTGGGCTCGCACGTTGCCGCACTGGGACTGTGGTTCTACAACGGGAACAACCTGCCGGAGAAATACCGCGGCGGCGCATTCGTCAGCGAACACGGCAGCTGGGACCGCACCCCGCTGAGCGGTTACCAGGTGGTGTATGTTCCCTTCGAAAACGGCAAGCCCTCGGGCCCTGTGGAGCCGATCGTGACCGGTTTCCATTCGGCTGACGAAAAGAACCTGTACGGCGCCCCGGTGGGCCTGGCGCAGGACGCGCAGGGCGCATTGCTCATCGCGGATGACGTGGGTAACGTGATCTGGCGCGTGTCGGCTGCCAAGCAATAACGTTCTATCGCAGCAAACAAGAAACGCCCGGCATAGCGGCTGACGCCATGCCGGGCGTTCTCACTTCCTCTTCCCCATGACATACCATCCATTTCGGCGCCATGCCGTCGCCGGCCTGTTCGCCGCGGGCAGCGCACTGGCGGCCGGTGCAAGCGCCGCCGGCGATGCCGCACCCGGCGTTCCGGTCGAGACCGTGGTCGTCACCGGCACGCGGGTCGGCCGCGCCAGTTTCAACCTGCCGTACGCCATCGACGTGGTCGACGCGGCGCGCATCCAGGACAACCAGCCGCGCGTGAACGCCTCCGAAGCGCTGGCCGCTGTGCCCGGCGTGCTGGTGGCGAACCGCCAGAATTACGCCCAGGACCTGCAGATCTCCGCGCGTGGCTTCGGCGCCCGCTCGGCCTTCGGCGTGCGCGGCGTGCGCCTGATCGCCGATGGCATCCCGGCCACCATGCCCGATGGCCAGGGCCAGGCCGCCACCTTCGACCTCGACACCGCCGAGCGCATCGAAGTGTTGCGCGGTCCTTTTTCCGCCATCTACGGCAACCATGCCGGCGGCGTGATCCAGCTGTTCAGCCGCGACGGCGAGGGCGCGCCCTCGGTGGGGTTCGGCGTGGTGGGCGGCAGCGACGGCATGCGCAAGACCGACCTGGGCGCCCAGGGCAAGTCCGGCGGCATCGGCTACGTGCTCGACGCCTCGCGCTTCGAGACCGATGGTTACCGCAGCCACAGCGCCGCGCGGCGTGACCAGGCCTACGCAAAACTCACGCTGGCGCCGCTGGCCGGGGCCAAGCTGACCATCGTGGCCCAAGGGCTGCGCCAGGACAATACCCAAGACCCGCTCGGCGTGACCTGGAGCACCTTCGAGCGCGACCCGCGCGCCGGTGAAATCGACCCCAGCGATACCGCGACGCCGAAGCGCACCTACGCCGAGCGCTACGACACCCGCAAGAGCATCGCCCACCAGCAGGTCGGCGCGGTGTGGGAGCAGCGTGTCGGCGACGACCGCCTGCGCGCCACCGTCTATGGCGGCAACCGCGACGTGCTGCAGTACCAGGCGTTTTCACCAGCCTTCCAGGCGTCGGCCGGCAGCTCGGGCGGCGTGGTCCATTTCGAACGCAATTTTTATGGCGGCGACGTCAACTGGCTGCACACGACGGCGCTGGCCGGCGGCAAGCTCGGCGCCACCGTCGGCATCGAGGTTGGCCGCTCGGCCGATGCGCGCCAGGGTTATGACAACTTCATCGGCAGCGCGGTCGGCGTCCAGGGCAAGCTGCGCCGCGACGAGGACGACATCGTCTCGAACCTCGACCCCTATCTGCAGGCCGAGTGGCAGTCCGGCCCCTGGCTGCTGAGCGCGGGCCTGCGCTACAGCCAGGTCAGGGTCGCCGTGCGCGACCATTTCCTCGGCAACGGCGACGACAGCGGCGGCCTGCGCTACAGCCACGCCACGCCGGTGGCCGGCGCGATGTACCAGCTGACGCCGCGGCTGAACCTGTACGCCAGCGCCGCGCGCGGTTTCGAGACGCCGACCCTCAACGAGCTGTTTTATTCCGGCACCGGCGGCGGCTTCAACTTCCGCCTGCAAGCGGCCGACAGCACCCACCTGGAAGCCGGCCTGAAAGCCCGGCCGGTCGACGGCGTGCGCGTCAACGCAGCCGTGTTCCAGGTCCGCACTTTCGGCGAGCTGGTGGTCGACAGCTCGACGGGCGGCCGCACCAGCTACCGCAACGGTGGCGACACGCTGCGCCAGGGCGCCGAACTGTCGCTCGATGCCGACTGGCGCTACGGCCTGAGCACGCGCCTGGCGCTGACCACACTGCGCGCCGTCTACCAGGAAGGCTTTGGCAAGGTCCTGCCGGGCAGCCGCTTGCCCGGCGTGCCGAACGCGAACATGTTTGCCGAGCTGGCGTGGAAGGACAGCGCCGACCGTTTCGGGGCCGGCCTGGAGGGCGTGGCCAGCGGCCGCGTGTACGCCGAGGACAGCAACACGGCCCGGCCGGCGCCCGGCTATGCCATCGCCAACGCCCGCGTCAACGCCAACCAGCAGTGGCGTGGCTGGCATGTGAAGGAGTTCCTGCGGCTGAACAACCTGTTCGACCGGGCCTACGTTGGTTCCGTGATCGTGGGCGACACCAACAAGCGTTATTACGAAGCGGCGCCCGGACGCAACTGGACGATGGGCGTGAGCGCCCAATACGAGTTCTAGTAGCTCAGGATGAGCAGCGACACCGCCTGCCGCGGCAGTTGCATATCGACCGTGGCCTTGCCGTCCGGGGTTGCCAGCGTGGCCGTGCTGCCCAGTTGCGCCAGTTCGCTCGCTTTCTGCAGCTCGATGACTTGTGCGGACGTCGGGCGGGCAGGGGAGCCCATGCGCTTCCATGCGCTGTACGAATTGCTGTTGTCGTTGTCGATCCGGAAGTGGCGCAACCGTACCTGCCTGGCGGGGATGCCGTCGATATGCAGTTCGACCGGAGAACCGGCGTCGATGACGTCGTCGTCGTGGTAGTTCCAGACCATGACGGCAATGGTGTGCTCGTCCCTGGCCGCCAGCGCATCGATGTCGGTGCGCTCGCCGCGTACGCCGCCCGCCATGATGCGCGCCGCATCGTAGGGGCGCTCGCCGGTGACGGCAACGCGGTCGCCGCGCATCATGCCGAGCATGCGGAACACGTTCAGCACCGGCTTGTTGACGCCGTTGGTGGCGAGATCGCGAAAGCCCGCGAACCAGGGCTGGTCTTCGAACTCGAACGACCAGTTCACCGCGCCAATCAGGTTGATGCCATGCCTGGCGGCGATATCGTACTCGCGCGCCACAGAAGCCGCCGTATAGCTCGAATACAGGGTGCCGTTGCGGTAAGCGTTCTCCGGGTTGGTTTGCATGCCACAGGCGGCGCAGCCTTCCGGGTCGGATTCGCCGATGATCACCGGGATGCCTTTCAGTTCCGGATACTTGTCGATGATCGTAAAGCCTTCGTCGATGTGCTTGAAATGGACGTTCATGCCCATCTGCACCACGCCGTTGACGAGCCTGGGCGCGCCCTTCGCATGGAAAGCGACGAAGTCCAGCGGCGCGCCGGTCTTGCCGGTCGCAAGGTTTGTTTCGTGCAGGACGTGCTCCAGGAAGTCGTCCATGAAACGCCCGGTGCCTGCCGTATGTGGCCCGCCGATGCGCGCCGTCGGCAGCGCGCGCTTGACCGCATCGGCGGCGACATCGTACATCCTGAAGTATTCATGCTTGGCGTCGGGCGCCACCAGGTAATAGCCGTCCGGCTCGTTCCAGACTTCCCAATACCAGCTTTCGACTTCCTTCTGGCCGTAGCGCGCCACGCTGTGCCTGACCCACTGGTAGATCAACTCGGCCCACTTGTCGTAATCCTTGGGCGGCGAGGCCCAGCCGGTCTTGAAATCCTCGTCACGCCCGTGAGGCGACCAGCGATGGCGATAAGGCTGGGGGCGTTGCGACAGCGCTTCGGGCATGAAACCGATCTGCGCCAGCGGTTTCATCCCGCGTTCGATATAGGTGTCGAAGATCCGGTCGATGATGGTCCAGTCGTAGACCGGCTTGCCGTCCTTGTCTTCGCTGTACATATTCGTCGAACCCCACTTGAGCGAGTAGCTGCCGTCGCCCGAGGTCATCAGGTTATGCGTGCGCACATGGACCGGGACCGGACTCAGCGCGGCAATATCGCCGAGCAGCTTCTTGCCGTTGGGCGCGGTCGTGTAATTGGGTTCGTCGTAGCCGAACCATGCCCAGATCGGCGTCATCGGCCCCGTGGGCTGGGCTGCGTGAATGGTCAGTTCGACCTTGGATGCGAGCGGTTCGGCAGCGCACAGCGGCAGGCTGGCCGCGAGGACGATGGCGGCAAGAAGTCTCTTCATGATGATTGTCGTGGATGGGGCCGATCGTACGATGCTAGCCCGATACGCGACGGGGGTCCAATGACGGTTTTTGCACTCGGCATACCGAAATGGATATCGGAGGCGGAATCGAACCACCGACACAAGGATTTTCAAATCGCGAACTCCGCACAACTGAGTTCTCGCAAACCAACAAGTTGACGCTGTCCCGAAACGGCCTATACTCGCTTAGGTTCTGCGTTAAAGGTGCGTGCGAAGCGGCTGTCCAGAATTTGGGCCGCGGGGCTTCCGTAGCTCCATCTTCAATCGCGCAGGTAGCAGCGATGTCTGCCAAATTGCGTCCGTTGGCGGCATGATTCTCCGGCATCAGCATGATAGCCGAGCCACGTCAGCAGAGTCGATGACAACGGAGAAAACGTGGCAAATCGCGTCCTCATCATTTCCCCCAGCGGGGACGACATCCGCACCCTGAGACATGCCTTGGGTAACGCCTACGACGGCCCCTTCGATGTGGAGAGCGAGTCCACCCTGGCTGAGGGCATTGAGCGTATCCGCCAAGGCAGGATCGATGCGATCCTGGTGGATTTGACGCTGCCAGATGGCCAAGGCCTGACTTGCTTTGATCAATTATATGAAGCAGCGCGCCACACGCCGATCCTGACACTTTGCGACCTCGACAATGAAGACGATGCCAAGGAGGCCGTCCAGCGCGGCGCCCAAGGCTGGCTATCAAAGGGGTACTTCGACAACAACCTGGTGCCACAATCCTTGCGTAACATTATCGAACGCATGAAAGTGGAGCAGCGTCTGTATGTCGCCACGGCACGTGCAGAAATTACGCTTAACTCGATCGGCGATGCCGTCATTTCTACCGACATGGCGGGCCGCGTTGATTACTTGAACACTGCGGCCGAACTGATTACAGGATGGCCGCGAGACGAAGCGAGTGGGCAGCCTATAGCGCGAGTGCTTAACCTTGTCGACGGCGTCACCGGGCGCCCGATTATCAATCCGGTTGAATACGTTCTGCAAAGCGATCACTCCTCGGGGTTAAGCGGCGAAGTCCTCCTTGTCGTCCGCGAAGGCCGGCGTATTCCAATCGAAGATTCGGTCGCGCCAATCTACGATTGGAGTGGACGGCTCGTCGGCGCCGTGATGGTGTTCCGAGATATCTCCAGCACTGTCGCACTAACATCGAAAATGCGGCACTTGGCGCAACACGATTTCCTTACCAACCTGCCCAACCGCGTCCTTCTGAACGATCGCATCACCCAGGCCATTTCCTTGGCCAAGCGCAGCAATACTAGACCTGTACTGTTGTTCCTCGATCTGGACAAGTTTAAGCACATCAACGACTCGCTGGGGCATGCCGTCGGAGATCAGTTGCTTCAAGCCGTCTCGGAACGACTCGTCCACTGCGTACGGACGTCCGACACGGTCAGCCGCCACGGCGGTGATGAGTTCGTGATCCTGCTGGCAGACGAACGGCGCCCGCAGGATGCGGTACTGGCGGCTGAAAAAATACTGCTTGCGCTGTCGATGCCTTTCCTCATCGACGGGCAGCAACTGCATACCTCGACCAGTATTGGTATTAGCGTTTTTCCGCTCGACGGTATGGATGCCGCCGCCTTGATCAAAAATGCGGACACCGCGATGTATCACGCCAAGGAGCGCGGGCGCAACAATTATCAGTTTTTCCGCCATGACATGAATACGCGCGCCGTAGAGCGGCAACTGATCGAAAGTAATCTGCGTCAGGCGCTCGAACGCGACGAATTCACGCTGCATTACCAGCCCAAGGTTGACCTGAAAACCAACTGCATTACCGGTGTCGAAGCACTGCTGCGCTGGGATCACCCGGAATGGGGACTGGTGCTGCCGGAACGTTTCATCGTGATTGCCGAGGAATGTGGCCTGATCATCCCGATCGGGCGCTGGGTGTTGGGCGAAGCTTGTGCGCAAGCAGTGCGTTGGCGCAGCCAGGGCATTTCGCCAGTGTCGATCGCGGTCAACGTCTCGGCATTGGAATTCCGTCATCGAGACTTTTTCGATCAAGCGCTTGCCGTCATGGAGGCAACTGGCGTAGATCCGAGCTGTCTACAGCTTGAATTAACGGAAGGTGTGCTAATGCGTGATGTGGCGACCACTGCCTGCTTACTGGCCAAGTTCAAGGCGATGGGCGTACAGATAGCCGTAGACGACTTCGGCACAGGTTATTCCAGCCTGAGCTACTTGAATCAATTTCCGATCGATGTGCTCAAGATCGACCAGTCGTTTGTAAAGGCGATCGATGCAGCGTTGAAAACCAATGGGGTCATCGTCAGCGCGGTGATCGGCATGGGCAAGAACCTGCATCAGCGTGTCATCGCCGAAGGCGTCGAGCGAGAAGTGCAGCTTGCTTTTCTCAATGCGCACGGATGCGACGAGGGTCAGGGCTACTTTTTCAGCGAGCCGGTCGACGCGGTTCAGATGCTGGCAATGCTAAGTACTGGCGTGTGTGTTTGACCATGTCATCGTAAGGCATACGTCAACGCGATGGCCCTGCGTAGCCCGCGTTCCTGTTTTTCACACGGAAGGTTCGTTTGGCGGCGGTCTTGACGCCGCGCCAACGGGGACACGCTCGGCTTGTTTGTGACGGTCTTCGATATAGACAGGGTTGGAGTGCTCCATGATCCCAATGGCCCGTATCGAATCCAGTTCGGCCGCTCCAGTGAGGGTAATGACGTGGCGTCCGGGCAAAAAGGCCGATTCGTCCACTCGCTCAGGTTCATCGTGCCACCGTCCGAACAACCGCGCGAGTATTTTACTGAGCGTGCTCTCATGGCCAGCATCGTGTATGTGGCTCGCCTCGCCAACCTCGGGAGGGCTGACGAGTGAGGTTCCGGAACGCGGAAAGCCAGCGATGAGTAATTCGTCCAGCACATGCTTGGCATCGACCGGATTGTTGAAAACTGCCGTGAGATTGTGGCGCATGACCTGCCTCTTTCGCTTGCTCTTTCAGTTAGGCCGCAGCCTTGTTCCAGACGACTTCCGCAGTAACGGGTGCTGATGCACTTGGTGTCAGCGAGGCGGCTGACGGGTTCAGGCTATCGACCATTGAACTTGGAATCAGGATCGTTGCTCCGCGCTCCTTCGTGGTTTCATAGATGATGTTCATGGCCCGGAGCTGCAGTGCTGCCGGATGGCCGGCATACATATCGGCTGCTTCGACGAATTTTCCGGCGATGGCGGCTTCAGCCGAGCCAAGAATGACCCGTGCCTGCTTTTCGCGTTCGGCCTGCGCTTGGCGGGACATTGCATCCTGCAAAACGACCGGAATGGCAACATCCCGGATTTCTACCGAGCCTACCGATACACCCCATGGCGCCGTTTTCTTGCCAATCGCTTCCTTGAGCTGCTCGTCCGCCTCCTTGCGGTCGGATAACAGCGCTGCCAGCATCGAGGTGCCGATCATTTCCCGTAAGGATGTCTGAGCAACGCGATCTATCGCCTCGCGGTAATTTGTGATCGCTAACGCGGCTTTCTCGGCATCGTGGACGTGCCAGAATATGATGGCGTCCACGTTGACCGGAACGGTATCTTTTGTTAAAGCCTGCTCGGCGTTGAAGGCAGTGGTTTGGATGCGCCAGTCGATGACCGCAACGACATTGTCGATAATGGGAACGATGGCGAACAACCCGGCGCCTTTAACGCTCTGCAGTTTCCCCATCCTTAATATGACAAACTTTTCCCACGTATTCGCCATCTTCAGCGATAGCGCAATGATTACAGCAAGCGCAATGAATGGAAACCCCAGAAACGGGTTAATCCAATAAGTAACGATCGCGCCAACGCCCAGACTGACGACGACCAGAAATGCTGTGATTGGGTTCATGATAATGTCCTTTGGAAGCCTTCTGGATTTACCAAAAAATGTTTCGCCTGCAGAAAAGCGCACATGAGGCGATGCAAATCCGTTCAAGTGCGCGGCGGGCGAATGCGCGCCATCAGGACATAACACGATCCCAGCCGTTACGTACCGCAGCCTTTACTCTGTACCAGGGCGGCGAGGCACTGCGCGCGTGCCTGCGTTCCGACTCTCCCTCGACGCTGACAGCCACAGGATCGTCGCCAATGCCGTCACCGCGAGCGTGGCTTGGGTCGTGCGCCAGCTGGGCGGTATCCTTGCCGTCCATGTCCGGGCTGATCCCGTGCCAGCCATGCTTAACGGCATCTTTGAAATTGTCCCAGGATGAGAGCCGTCCAGCGTGGCGCGTCTCCCAATCCGCTTTCAGGTGCGGCTCAACGTCCCGCCAATCGCGACTGCGATATTTCTCACTGCGCCGGGCTTCGCTGCCGTAGATGTAGGCCGGCTCGTAGTCGTCGTAGTCCCCGTCGCCGGCGCTGCTCGCATATCTCGTGGTCCAGTGGTTGCGATAGTAGCTATCGTCATCGATCTCCGGCGTGATCTCGTCCCAGCCGCGACGTATCGCAGGTTTGGACGCGTCCCAAGGTAGAGTGTCCGATGCAAGCGCTTCCCAGCCGCTTTTGAGGCTGGGCTCAGCCTCGTCCCATGACCGGTTGCGGTACTTGTCACTGCTACGCATTTCCGCGCCATAGCGGTAGGACGGCGAATCTGCGTCGTGGCTGACGCCATCTGAATTCACCCATGATGCCAGGGTGGGAACCTGGAGCCTGCCATCGTCTGCATGGCCCCATTGTGAGCCCGCGCCTATCGTCTCCTCGAACGTATTGCCGGTTGGCGGCGAGTCGGCACGCTGGGTGCCGAAGTAGTGGCTGTCTTCATGGGCTCGGTTCTGCAGGGCGCCCGGTTTCGTATCTAGCGGATAGACGAGCCTATTCTGGCTGTCGTCGGTTGCGGCGCCAGACATGCCCGCGCCGACGTTATCATCGTTCGGCTCTTCAACACGCGGCGCATGGAGGTCGGCTTGCTCGGTGGGAAGCATGCTCGACAACGTCGTATCGGCGGGCGAATTTCCAGAAGCCAGCAATTCGTCCTTGACGTGCTGGGCATCGCTTCGGTGACCGAAGATTGCTGTCAAGATGTGGCGCATAATCTACCCCCTACGTGGTCGTTGCAAGCAGGGGCGACGATGCTGGAGTATG
>Ga0308169_10002802_pt1 | contig 17625 bp, 15 predicted proteins | sample PhyBR1_2_FD_202139 | JGI IMG/M metagenome (GOLD analysis project Ga0308169, IMG submission 202139) | Phyllosphere microbial communities from UC Gill Tract Community Farm, Albany, California, United States - DLSLSB.R1 | ecosystem: Host-associated > Plants > Phyllosphere > Unclassified | place... | reverse complement strand
AGGATCAGCTTGCGCGAGGTTTCCGGATTTTCCAGCACCTCGATGCCGGCCGCGGCCAGCAGCGGCAGCGTGTCTTCGAAGATGCGGCCCTTGGAGAGGGCGAGGATCAGCTGCTTGCTGTCCTGGGTCGATTTGGTCATGTGACTGCTTAAGTTGACTTGGATCCCCGCCTTCGCGGGGATGACGAGAGAGGGTTATTTGATACGAACGATGTCCGCCCCAACCGCCGACAGCTTGGCTTCCATGCGGTCGTAACCACGGTCCAGATGGTAGATCCGGTCGACGATGGTCGTGCCCTCGGCGGCCAGGCCGGCGATCACCAGCGAGGCCGAGGCGCGCAGGTCGGTGGCCATCACCGGGGCGCCGACCAGGCGGCCGACGCCGCGCATGAAGGCGGTGTTGCCCTCGATCGAGATCTGCGCACCCAGGCGGTTCAGTTCCTGCACGTGCATGAAGCGGTTCTCGAAGATGGTCTCGGTCACGCGGCTCGGGCCGTCGGCGATGGTGTTCACCGCCATGAACTGGGCCTGCATGTCGGTCGGGAAGCCGGGGTATTCGGTGGTGCGGAAGGACACCGGACGCGGACGGCCGTCCATGCGCGCGCGGATGGCCTGGCCTTCCACCGTCAGTTGCACGCCCATCTCGCGCAGCTTGTCGATGGCGACGTCGAAGATGTCGGTGCGGGTGTTGACGATGCGGATGTCGCCGCCGGTCGCCGCCACCGCGCACAGGAAGGTCGCGGCTTCGATGCGGTCCGAGATCACGGCGTGCCTGGTGCCGTGCAGGCTTTCCACGCCCTGGATCACCAGGCGGTCGGTGCCGATGCCCTCGATCTTCGCGCCCATCGCCACCAGCATGTTGGCGAGGTCGGTCACTTCCGGCTCGCGCGCGGCGTTTTCCAGCACGGTCTCGCCTTCGGCCAGCACCGCGGCCATCAGCAGGTTCTCGGTGCCGGTCACGGTGATCATGTCGGTCAGGATGCGCGCGCCCTTCAGCTTCGCGCATTTGGCGTGGATGTAGCCGCCTTCGATCGTGATCTCGGCGCCCATCGCGCGCAGGCCCTTGATGTGCTGGTCGACCGGACGCGAACCGATCGCGCAGCCGCCCGGCAGCGAGACCTTGGCTTCGCCGAAGCGCGCCAGCATCGGGCCCAGCACCAGGATCGAGGCGCGCATGGTCTTCACCAGCTCGTACGGCGCTTCGAGCTTGTCGATGTTCGAACCGTTCAGGGTGACGTTTTCGCTGTCGGTCCCACTGAGCTGGGTCACTTTCAGGCCGGTCTGGGCGAGCAGCTTGAGCATGGTGCGCACGTCGTGCAGGCGCGGCACGTTCGACAGTTCGAGGTCGCCCGAGGTCAGCAGGCCGGCGCACAGGATGGGCAGCGCGGCGTTCTTGGCGCCCGAGATGACGATGTCGCCGTTCAGGCGCTTGCCGCCGGTGATCTGGAGCTTGTCCATGTCTTATCCTTGCTTAGTTGGCCGCAAATTCTTCGGGGGTCAGGGTCTTCATCGACAGCGCGTGGATCTCCTCGCGCATGCGGTCGCCGAGGGCGGCGTAGACGATCTGGTGGCGCTGGATGCGGCTCTTGCCGGCAAACGCCGGGGACACGATGACGGCGCTGAAGTGCTGGCCGTCGCCCTCGACTTCGAGGTGGGTGGTGTCCAGGCCGGCCTTGATGTAACCGTGGATGAGTTCAGGTGTGGTAGCCATGATGCGCAATGAATTTGGATAAGTCTTAATGACGCAGCTTGTAGCCGCGGCGGAGCAGGTTGATGGCGACGCCGGCCAGCACGATGAAGAACACGGCGACGATGGCCAGGCTGGTCCAGGGCGAGACGTCCGACTTGCCGAAGAAACCGTAACGGAACCCGTCAATCATATAAAAGAACGGGTTGAAATGCGAGACCGCCAGCCAGAACGGGGGCAGTTTCTGGATCGAATAGAACACACCGGCCAAAAATGTTGCAGGCATGATCAAAAAGTTCTGGAACGCGGCCAGCTGGTCGAACTTCTCGGCCCAGATGCCGGCGATCACGCCCATGGTGCCGAGGATGGCCGCGCCCAGCAGGGCGAACACGACGATCCACAGCGGGGACACGAAGGACAGGTGGGCGAACCAGGCGGTGATGATGAACACGCCGGCGCCCACGCACAGGCCGCGCACGATCGATGCCGTCACGTAGGCGGACAGGATCTCCCAGTGCGACAGCGGCGGCAGCAGGATGAACACCAGGTTGCCGGTGATCTTGGACTGGATCAGCGAGGACGAGGAGTTGGCGAAGGCGTTCTGCAGCACGCTCATCATCACCAGGCCCGGGATCAGGAAGGCGGTGTAGTCGACGCCGGCGAGCATCTGCACGCGGCCTTCCAGCACGTGGCCGAAGATCAGCAGGTAGAGCATCGAGGTGACGACCGGCGCGGCGATGGTCTGGGTGGCGACCTTCCAGAAGCGCAGGATCTCTTTGTAGAACAGGGTGCGGAAACCCACGGAGAATACATTCATCGGATGGGTGCCCCTTCCATGATCTGGATAAAGATGTCTTCCAGGTCGGCCTGCTGCAGCTGCATTTCGTCGATCACGGCGCCCGACTCGCGCAGGCGCGCCAGGATGCCTTCCACTTCCGCGTACTCGTTCACGCGCAGGGTGTACTTGTTGCCTTGGCCATTCGGCTTCGAGGCGTCGTCATGCTCGTCATGCGCGACCAGGTGGCGCAGGCCTTCCGGCAGCCCGCCCTGCTTCAGGTGCACGACCAGCGAGGAGCCCGACACGCGGCGCAGCAGCTGCGACATGGTGTCCAGCGCCACCACGTTGCCGGTCTTGAGCATGGCCACGCGCTGGCACATGGCCTGCGCTTCTTCGAGGTAGTGGGTGGTCAGGACCACGGTGTGGCCCTCGCGGTTCAGGCGCGAGATGAACTTCCACAGGGTCTGGCGCAGTTCGACGTCGACGCCGGCGGTCGGTTCGTCCAGCACGATCACGGGCGGCTTGTGGACCAGGGCCTGGGCCACCAGCACGCGCCGCTTCATGCCGCCGGACAGGGCGCGCATGTTGACGTCGGCCTTGGCGGTCAGGTCGAGGTTTTCCATGACCTCGTCGATCCACTTGTCGTTGTTCTTCAGGCCAAAATAGCCGGACTGCAGGCGCAGGGTCTCGCGCACCGTGAAGAAGGGATCGAACACCAGCTCCTGCGGCACCACGCCGAGCGCCATGCGCGCCGAACGGAAGTCCTTGACGACGTCGTGGCCGTGGATGCGCACACTCCCGACATCGGGCCGGATCAGGCCCGCGATGCAGGAGATGAGAGTGGTCTTGCCGGCGCCGTTCGGGCCGAGCAGGCCGAAGAATTCGCCTTGTTCGATGGTCAGGGAAACGCCCTTGAGGGCCTTGAAGCCCTTGTAGCTTTTCTCGACGCTGTCAATCTGGATGGCTGTCATGCGAAAGTGGCCGCGCCGGACGGCGGACCATGCAGGGGAAACGAGCCATTATAGAAGAAATCGTCATGACGGGTCGGCGTGAGCCCATCCGTCATGAAGCGGCGGTCACGCCCGCCCGATCAGGCCATCGACGCCATACAGGCGCGCCAGCGCATCGACGTTGGCCGGCACATTGACGAAACTGAGCTTGCGCCCGTGCGCCTGGGCGCGGCGCTGCCAGGCCAGCATCAGGGCCAGGGCCGAGGAATCGGCGGCGCGCACGCCACCGAGGTCGAACACGGTCTCGCCGGCGGACAGCGCCGCGCAGCCCTGCTCCAGCGCCGCCTGGGCGTTCTGGAAGGTCAGGGCATCCAGCGAGAGCATGGAATTGGACTCGGCCATGCTTACTTCTGCGGCGCCTTCAGCGGCTTGTTGGCCAGCTGCTGGTTACGGTCGTGCAGCTTCTTGATCAGGCCATCGATGCCGCCCTTGCCGATCTCGGAAGCGAAGGTCGACTTGTAGGTCTCGACCAGCCAGGCGCCCATCACGTTCAGGTCGAAGATCTTCCAGCCCTGCGGGGTCTTGCTCAGGCGGTAGTTCAGGGTGATCGGCTCGCCGCGGGTCAGGTTGACCTGCGACTTCACCTCGACTTCGGTGTCGGCCGGGTCGGCGCGGAAGGGCTTGAACTCGATGGTTTCGTTCTTGATCTGCGAGAGCGCGCCGGAATAGGTGTAGATCAGCAGCTGGCGGAATTCTTCCGACAGTTGCTTCTGCTGTTCCGGGGTCGCCTGGCGCCAGAAGCGGCCGGCCGCCTGCGACGTCATCTTGTCGGAATCGACATACGGCAGGATCTTGGTGTTGACCAGGTCGATGATCTTGCGGCTGTTGCCGGCCTGGATGTCCTTGTCGGCCTTGACCGCGTCGATCACGTCGGTGCTGACGCGCTTGACCAGCACGTCCGGCGCTTCGCTGGTGGCCGGGGCCGGGGCAGCGATCACGCTGGTGGAAAAGGCCGCCACGGCGGCGGTCACGATCAGTTGTGCGATAGGCTTCATACGCTTCCTTTGTCTTGGTTATCCCGTTAACTACTTCCGGACCGGTTCGGATGACACAGGCGCCGGCACTGGCGGATTATTCGGCGCCGAATCCTGTTTTGCCGGGGTCTGGTCCTGGCTGGCCGGCGCAGCGTCGTCGCCCGCGTCGTCCGGACGCGGCGTCTTCTTCACGCCCAGCTTTTCCTGCACTTTTTCCTGCACCTTCTCGAGCTTTTCATGCACCTTGTCGGCGCGCTCCTGGGCCTTGTCGGTATCCAGCACCTTGCTGTTACGGCGCTGCAGGTAACCGTCGCGAATGAATTCGTAGCGGTCGAGGGCAGCGTCTTCCAGCAGGTTCGAGGCGTCCAGCACGCTGGCGCGCTGGTCGACGGCGCGCAGCAAGATGCCGCTGTTACGCCACGGGATATCGTTCACGTGATCCCAGGGATCGCCCCAGAAGTCGCCCGGCAGGGCAATGGTGTCGCGCACCGTAGATGCGCCCAGAATCGGCAACATCAAGTAGGGGCCGCTTGGAACGCCCCAGTAACCCAGGGTCTGGCCCAGGTCTTCGTTGTGCTTGCGCAGGCCGGCCGGGGTCGCGATGTCCAGCACGCCGGCCAGGCCCAGGGTCGAGTTCACGGCAAAGCGGGTGAAGTCGTTCAGGCCGTCCTGGCCCTTGAGCTGGGCAAAATTGTTGACCGAGCTCCACAGGTCCGACAGGTTGCCGAAGAAGTTGCCGACGCCGGTCTGCACGAAATCCGGGGTGTAGTTCCGGTAGGCGGTGGCGGTCGGCTTCAGGGCGGTACGGTCGACCGCGTCGTTGAAGCTGAACATTGCCCGGTTGAACTTCTCGAAGGGGTCCTTCGGATTGGTGGCGGTCGCGCAGCCGCTCAGCAGCACGGCGGCGCCTGCCGCCAGTGTCAATGCGTTACGAATGCTCATTTGCTGTTACCGTCCTTTCCTTCGGCTGCTTTGCTATAAATAAACTGGTTGATCAGGTCTTCCAGCACCGCAGCGGACTGCGTGCGGGTGATGCGGTCGCCGTCCACCAGGTTGTTGGTGTCGCCGCCCGCTTCGATGCCGATGTACTGTTCGCCCAGCAGACCGGAGGTCAGGATCTTCAGCGAACTATCTTTCGGGAACTTATAGGCTGGGTTCAAATCGATGCGAACCAGGGCCTGGAAGCTCTTGTCGTCGAAGCTGATATCGCCGACGCGGCCCACGACCACGCCTGCGCTCTTGACGGGCGATTGGGGCTTGAGACCGCCGATGTTGTCGAACTTGCCGACGATCGCATACGTCTTGCTGAACGAAATAGTGCTCATGTTACCTGCCTTGAGGGCCAGGAAAAGGAGCGATACCGCACCCAACAGCACGAAAAGTCCGACCCAGACGTCAATAGATTTGCGATGCATAAGATTTCCTAATATATGTAGGCGTTAAATCAGCCAGTCTTCTAAATTATTTATTGAACATCAGCGCGGTCATGACGAAGTCGAGGCCCAACACCATCAGCGACGCGATCACGACGGTGCGCGTGGTCGCGCGCGACACGCCTTCCGGCGTCGGCTGCGCTTCATACCCCTGGAACAGGGCGGTGAAGGTGACGGCGATGCCGAACACGAAGCTCTTCAGGACACCGTTCATGATGTCGCGGCGGACGTCGATATTGCTCTGCATCTGGGACCAGAACGCGCCCTCGTCCACGCCGATCAGCTGCACGCCGACCAGGTAGCCGCCGATGATGCCGATGGCGGAAAAGATCGTGGCCAGCACCGGCATGGCGATCATGCCACCCCAGAAACGCGGCGCCAGCACGCGCTGGAGCGGGTTCACGGCCATCATTTCCATTGCCGACAGCTGCTCGCCGGCCTTCATGAGGCCGATCTCGGCGGTCAGCGAGGTGCCGGCGCGGCCCGCGAACAGCAGCGCGGTGACCACCGGACCGAGCTCGCGCAGCAGCGACAGCGCCACCAGCTGGCCGAGTTTCTCGTCGGCGCCGAACTGGCTCAGCGTGTAATAGCCCTGCAGGCCCAGCACCATGCCGACGAACAGGCCGGACACGATGATGATCAGCATCGAATAATTGCCGATGAAATGGATCTGTTCCGAGATCAGCGCCGGGCGCTTCAGCGCGCCGGGCAGCCTGCCCAGCAGCTTGACGAAGGAACGGGTGACGAAGCCGATGCGGGCGACCGTATCGAGCACGAAGGCGCCGATGAAGCCGAGGAAGCGCGCGATCATCGCTTGTCCTCCAGGCCCAGGTCTTCGGCCAGCGATTTACCCGGATAGTGGAAAGGTACCGGACCGTCCGGCTGGGCGTTGACGAACTGTTTTACGTACGGGTCGTTCGATGCGCGCATGTCTTCCGGCGTGCCCTGGGCGACGATTTTTCCGCCGGACAGGAAATACACATAGTCGGCGATGCCGAAGGTTTCGTTCACGTCGTGCGAGACCAGGATCGAGGTCGAGCCGAGGGTGTCGTTCAGGTTGCGGATCAGGTTGGCGGTCACGCCCATCGAAATCGGGTCGAGACCGGCAAAAGGCTCGTCATACATGATCAGTTCCGGGTCCAGCGCGATCGCGCGCGCCAGCGCCACGCGGCGCGCCATGCCGCCCGAGATCTCGTTCGGCTTGAGCTGGGCCGCATTGCGCAGGCCGACCGCATTCAGGCGCATCAGCACCAGGTCGCGCAGCACTTCTTCCGGCAGCTGGGTGTGTTCGCGCAGCGGGAAGGCCACGTTCTCGAACACGGTCAGGTCGGTGAACAGGGCGCCGAACTGGAACAGCATGCCCATCTTGCGGCGCAGGCGGTAGAGGTTTTCCGTGTCGAGCTGGTGAACGACTTCGCCGTCCACCGCGACCGTGCCGCGCTGGGGACGGATCTGGCCGCCGATCAGGCGCAGCACCGTCGTCTTGCCGGAGCCGGAACCGCCCATCACGGCGATCAGCTTGCCGCGCGGGAAATCCATGCTCAGATTCGACAGGATGGGGCGATCTCCATACGAAAAATGCAGATCGCGGATTTCGACAAGGTTGGACACAGTGAAATTTGGTATTTGGTGAATCTCGTATTGTAGTGCAGAAACGTCAATCCCTGCTGGAGGCGGCCCAATTCCAGCGTACTTATCGACGTGATATTACAACACTACTGAACAGTGAGTCAGATATTTTCTTCACGTAAGTATTTGTTTTAAATGAGATATGCATGCCGGAGATTGTTGCGCTTTGCTAAAGATTATTAACAAATTCTCTGTGGAAACAAACACTTGGCATGCGAAGCAAGGGTGACGATTCCCTTTCGCGAGGGGCGTTGGACGGAGCGGATTTTTGGGCGCATCATGGGAATCGAACTATCCGGGAGCCCAAAGTGAATGCCAAGGCCCTGATCCACATCCAGCACGACGCCATCGACATGGAAGGCATGCTGGAACTGCCCCACGAAGCGCTGGGCATCGTCCTGTTCGCCCACGGCAGCGGCAGCAGCCGCCTCAGTCCGCGCAACAACTACGTCGCCCGCATCCTGCGCGAGGCCGGTATCGGCACCCTGCTGCTGGACCTGCTCAGCGAGGACGAGGAAGCCGATTCCTATCACCGCTTCGACATCGCCCTGCTCACCCTGCGCCTGCGCAGCGCGGCGCGCTGGCTGGCGCGCGAGCCGGCGACGGCGAAGCTGCCGCTGGGACTGTTCGGCGCCAGCACCGGCGCCGCCGCCGCGCTGCGGCTGGCCGGCGAGCCCCACCTCGGCGATCCCTACCTGGGACAGCCGCATCCCGGCCCGCCGTATTTATCGATTGCCGCCGTGGTCTCGCGCGGCGGCCGGCCCGACCTGGCCGGCATCGCGGCCCTGCACGGCGTGACGGCGCCGACCCTGCTCATCGTGGGCGGCAACGACGACGGCGTGATCGACCTGAACCGGCAAGCCTTCGCCCAGCTGCGCTGCCCGCGCGAGCTGGCCATCGTGGCCGGCGCGACCCACCTGTTCGAGGAGCCGGGCACCCTGGAGGAAGTGGCGCGGCTGGCCGCCAACTGGTTCGGCGGGCACTTTGCCCGCAAGACGGAATGAGCGCGGGGACGACACCGCTGCGCCTGCTGTTCGGCGGCGACCTGATGCTCGGGCGCCTGGCCGGCGAGGCCATGCTGCGCGAGGGTGCGCATTATCCGCTGGGCGCGGTCGCGCCGCTGCTGCGCGAAGCCGACCTCGCCGTCGCCAACCTCGAGTGCGCGATCTGCGAACCGGGAGAGCGCTGGCACGGCGCACCGAAAGCCTTTTATTTTCGCGCACCGCCGCGCGCGGGCGAGGCCCTGCGCGAGGCCGGTGTCAAGCTGGTGAGCCTGGCGAACAACCACATCCTCGACTACGACGTGCAGGGTTTGCTGGAGACCGTCCGCATCCTCGACGCCAACGGCATCCTTCACGCGGGCGCCGGCGCCGACCTGGCGGCGGCATCGGCGCCGGTGATCGTCGAGCGCAAGGGCGTGCGGATCGGCATGGCGGCCTTCTGCGACCACCAGGACGATTTCGCCGCCACCCGAGACCACCCCGGCATGGCCTGGCTCGGCCTGCACGACGAAACCGCCGCCATCGACGCCTTCGCCCGCGCGCTGGCGCCGCTGCGCGCGGAAGGCGTGCGCTGGCCGATTCTGTCGCTGCACTGGGGGCCGAACATGGCGAGCGCGCCCGACCAGCGCCAGCGCCGCCTGGCCCGGGCCGCGATCGAGGTCGGCTGGAAGATCGTGTTCGGCCACAGCGCCCACGTATTCCAGGGCGTCGAGCTGTACGAAGGCTGCCCGATCCTGTATGCGGCCGGCGACCTGGTCGACGATTACGCCGTCGACCCGGGCTTTCGCAACGATCACCAGCTGCTGTTCTCGCTGGAATTCGGAGAAGACGCGCTGGAGCGGATCGTCATGGCTCCGCTGTTCATCCGGCATTGCCGGGCGTTCCCGGCGAACAGCGCGCAGCGGACGTGGATCGCCGAGCGGATGCGCGAACTGTGCGCGGCCCTCGGCACCACGGTCCAGGTCGAAGGCGATCGCCTGGCGATCTACTTGAGCACCACCCGCGAGACGACCGGGAAGTGGTCGGAGGGATAGCGCCTGTCGAAGGAATCGCCCAGCACCGCGTATTTCAGGACGTCGAAGTGGCGGTCGACGAAGATGTAGTCGATCCTGTCGGTGGCTGGCCTGTCGATATGAAAATCGTTGAAGGTGCCGGCCGGGCCATAGGGCGGCGCCCTGCTGGCCTGGTAGGCGTCGCGCAGCGCGGTCGACATGGTGCGGATCTGCACCGTGTCCGGCGTCGAGTTGAAATCGCCGACGCAGATGGCCGGCTCGCCGCGGGCGATCTCGGCGATCTTCTTCAGCATCAGATCGGCCGAGGCGCGGCGGGCCTGCTCGCCCTCATGGTCGAAATGCACCGAAAACACATAAAGCACGCGCGAGCTGGCGCGGTCGCGCAGGCGCGCCCATGAGGCGAGGCGATGGCAGCACCTGGCGTCCCAGCCGAAAGAAGGACGGTCGGGCGTTTCGCTGAGCCAGAAATCCCCCTTGTCCAGCAAGGCGAAACGGCTCTTGCGGAAGAAGATCGCCGAATGCTCGCCGGCGTCCTTGCCGTCGTCGCGGCCGACGCCGACATGCTCGAATTCGTCCATCTGCGCGAGGTCGGCAATCTGGCCGGACAAGCCTTCCTGGGTGCCGAGGATGTCGAACTCGTGGTAGCGGATCAGCGCCTTGACCATCTCCTTGCGGGCCGGCCAGGCATTGGGACCATCGCCGGGGTTGTTGTAGCGAAGGTTGTAGGTGGCGACATTCATTGGCGCCGCGGCCTGGGATGCCGCCCACGCGGCGGGCCCGCAGAGCATGGCGAGCAGCAAAAGGATGGTCTTCATGCGGAGAGTTAAGCACATCCTGCCGTCCATGGCGCGGGAATGGCCGGGCAGGCGCGCAGTTTATCGCCCTCCACTAAACGACAAAGCGGCCCCGCAGGGCCGCCCGTCACGCGAGGCTGGAACCGCCGCTCAGCGCGGCAGTTCGGAAGAGCCCATCAGGAACTCGTCCACGGCGCGCGCGCACTGGCGGCCTTCGCGGATCGCCCACACCACCAGCGACTGGCCGCGGCGCATGTCGCCGGCCGCGAACACCTTCGGCACCGTGGTCTGGTACGAGGTCTCGCCGTCGACCGTTGCGCGTGCGTTGCCGCGCGCATCCTTCTGCACGCTGAAGGCATCCAGCACCTGCTGCACCGGCGCGACGAAGCCCATGGCCAGCAGCACCAGGTCGGCCTTCAGCTCGAATTCGGTGTTCGGCACTTCGATCATCTTGCCGTCCTTCCACTCGACGCGGCAGGCGATGACCTTCTCGACCTTGCCGCCCTTGCCTTCGAAGCGCTTGGTCGCCACCGCGAAGTCGCGCTCGCAGCCTTCCTCGTGCGAGGACGAGGTGCGCAGCTTGGTCGGCCAGTAGGGCCAGACCAGCGGCTTGTTTTCAATCTCCGGCGGCATCGGCATCAGTTCGAACTGGGTGACGCTGGCGGCGCCGTGGCGGTTCGAGGTGCCGACGCAGTCGGAACCGGTGTCGCCGCCGCCGATCACGACCACGTGCTTGCCGGTGGCCTTGATCTGGTCCTTCACCTTGTCGCCGGCGTTCACGCGGTTCTGCTGCGGCAGGAAGTCCATCGCGAAGTGCACGCCCTTCAGCTCGCGGCCCGGCACCGGCAGGTCGCGCGGCTGCTCGGCACCGCCGGCCATGATGACGGCATCGAAGTCCTTGACCAGGTCTTCCGGGAAGATGGTCTCGCGCGCCATATTGCTGACCGTGGTCGGGAAGTCCTTGCCGATCAGGGTGCTGGTGCGGAAGGTGACGCCCTCGGCCTGCATCTGCTCGACGCGGCGGTCGATCAGGCCCTTCTCCATCTTGAAGTCGGGGATGCCGTAGCGCAGCAGGCCGCCGATGCGGTCGCTCTTCTCGAACACGGTCACGTCGTGGCCGACGCGCGCCAGCTGCTGGGCCGCGGCCAGGCCGGCGGGACCCGAGCCGACGATCGCGACCTTCTTGCCCGTCTTGACGGCGGCCGGTTGCGGTACGATCCAGCCGTTTTCCCAGCCGGCGTCGGCGATCTTGCGCTCGATCGACTTGATGCCGACCGGCTCGTTGTTGATGCCCAGCGTGCAGGCGGCCTCGCAGGGTGCGGGGCAGATCCGGCCCGTGAATTCCGGGAAGTTGTTGGTCGAATGGAGGTTCTCGACGGCGTTGCGGTAGTTGCCGTGATAGACCAGGTCGTTCCAGTCGGGGATCAGGTTGTTGACCGGGCAGCCCGTGTTACAGAAGGGGATGCCGCAATCCATGCAGCGCGCGCCCTGCACCTTGGCCTGCTCGTTGGTGAGCGTCAGCGTGAATTCCTTGTAGTTCTTCAGGCGCGCGGCGGGTTCCAGGTGGTCTTCTTCCTGGCGCTGAAATTCCATGAAGCCGGTGATTTTACCCACAATATTTTCCTTATCAATTCAGTCGATCGCCTTCGCGGGAATGACGGGTTCAGGCTGCCAACTCGATCTTGTCGTTCGCCTCTTCCATGCTGGAGTTGTGCATCTCCTCCAGCGCGCGCTTGTATTCGGTCGGGAAGACCTTCACGAACTTGCCGCGGCTGGCGGCCCAGTCGTCCAGCAGGTTGCGGGCGCGGGTCGAGCCGGTGTGCTTGAAGTGGCGTTCGATCAGGCGCTTCAGGATCGCTTCGTCCGACTCGCGCTCGCCGTGGCGGGTCTGGGCGTGCCAGGACGACTTGTCGCCCTGCTCCTTGGTGGACAGCACGCGCTCCAGGTTCACCATCGTCGTGTTGCACTTCTGCTCGAACTCGCCCTTCGGGTCGTACACGTAAGCCACGCCGCCCGACATGCCGGCTGCGAAGTTGCGGCCGGTGTCGCCCAGCACGACCACGGTACCGCCGGTCATGTATTCGCAGCCGTGGTCGCCCAGGCCTTCGACGATGGCCGTCGCGCCCGAGTTACGCACCGCGAAGCGTTCGCCGGCCACGCCGTTGAAGAAGGCTTCGCCGGCGATGGCGCCGTACAGCACCGTGTTGCCGACGATGATGTTGTCGACCGCCCAGCCGCGGAACTCGGTGTTCGGACGCACGATGATGCGGCCGCCCGACAGGCCCTTGCCGACGTAGTCGTTACCCTCGCCCACCAGGTCGATCGTGATGCCGGCCGCCAGGAAGGCCGCGGCCGACTGGCCCGCCGTGCCCTGCAGCTGGATGTGGATGGTGTCGTCCGGCAGGCCGGCATGGCCGTAGCGCTTGGCGACTTCACCCGACAGCATGGTGCCGACCGTGCGGTTGACGTTGCGCACCGGCGAGATGAAGGACACGCGCTCGCCGCGCTCCAGCGCCGGCTTGGCCTGGGCGATCAGCTTGTGGTCCAGTGCCTTGTCGAGGCCGTGGTCCTGGCCTTCGCTGTGCAGCAGGGCCTGCGGGCTGGCGGCCTTCGGCTGGTAGAAGATATTGCTGAAGTCCAGGCCCTGCGCCTTCCAGTGCGTGACGGCGCGGTTCTGGTCGAGCAGGTCGGCGCGGCCGATCAGCTCGTCGTAGGTGCGGATGCCCAGCTGGGCCATGATCTGGCGCGCTTCCTCGGCGACGAAGAAGAAGTAGTTCACCACGTGTTCCGGCTTGCCCTGGAACTTGGCGCGCAGCTCCGGATCCTGGGTCGCCACGCCCACCGGGCAGGTGTTCAGGTGGCACTTGCGCATCATGATGCAGCCCTCGACCACCAGCGGCGCGGTGGCGAAGCCGATTTCGTCGGCGCCCAGCAGGGCGGCGATGACGACGTCGCGGCCGGTGCGCATCTGGCCGTCGGCCTGCACGCGGATGCGGCTGCGCAGGCCGTTCAGCACCAGGGTCTGCTGGGTCTCGGCGAGGCCCAGTTCCCACGGCGTGCCGGCATGCTTCACCGACGACAGCGGCGAGGCGCCGGTGCCGCCGTCATGGCCGGCGACCACCACGTGGTCGGCCTTGGCCTTCGAGACGCCGGCGGCGACGGTGCCGATGCCGACTTCCGACACCAGCTTCACCGAGATCGACGCGTTCGGGTTGGCGTTCTTCAGGTCGTGGATCAGCTGGGCCAGGTCCTCGATCGAGTAGATGTCGTGGTGCGGCGGCGGCGAGATCAGGCCGACACCCGGCACCGACACGCGCAGCGAGGCGATGTACTCGGACACCTTGTGGCCCGGCAGCTGGCCGCCCTCGCCCGGCTTGGCGCCCTGCGCCATCTTGATCTGGATCTGGTCGGCCGACGCCAGGTACTCGGCGCTGACGCCGAAGCGGCCCGAGGCCACCTGCTTGATCTTCGAGCGCAGCGAGTCGCCTTCCTCCAGCGGGATGTCGGCGACCACGCGGTCCGAGCCCAGGATCGAGGCCAGGGTCTCGCCCTTGCCGATCTTGATGCCCTTGAACTCGCCCATGTAGCGGCGCGGATCTTCGCCGCCCTCGCCGGTGTTGCTCTTGCCGCCGATGCGGTTCATGGCGATCGCCAGGGTCGCGTGGGCTTCGGTCGAGATCGAGCCGAGCGACATCGCGCCGGTGGCGAAGCGCTTGACGATTTCCTTGGCCGGTTCGACTTCGCCCAGCGGGATCGCCCTGGCCGGGTCGATCTTGAATTCCATCAGGCCGCGCAGGGTCAGGTGACGCTTGCTCTGGTCGTTGATGAGCTGGGCGTACTCTTTATAGGTGTTGAAGTTGTTGGCGCGGGTCGAATGCTGGAGTTTCGCGATCGCGTCCGGGGTCCACAAATGGTCTTCGCCGCGCACGCGGAAGGCGTATTCGCCGCCGACGTCCAGGCTGTTGGCCAGCACCGGGTCCTTGCCGAAGGCCAGGTGGTGCAGGCGCAGCGCTTCCTCGGCCACTTCGAACAGGCCGATGCCTTCCACCGTCGACGAGGTGCCGCGGAAGTATTTGTCGACCAGCGACTTGTTCAGGCCCACGGCTTCGAAGATCTGGGCGCCGCAGTAGGACATGTAGGTCGAGATGCCCATCTTCGACATCACCTTCATCAGGCCCTTGCCGACCGCCTTGGTGTAGTTGTAGGTCGCGTCCTGCGGCGACATCGCTTTCGGCAGGTGGGCCGCCAGGTCGACCAGGGTCTCGAGCGCCAGGTAGGGGTGCACGGCTTCGGCGCCGTAGCCGGCCAGCAGGGCGAAGTGGTGGGTTTCGCGGGCCGAGCCGGTTTCGACCACCAGGCCGGTCGAGGCGCGCAGGCCGCGCATCACCAGGTGCTGGTGGACGGCGGAGGTGGCCAGCAGGGCCGGGATCGCGACCTGCTCGGCCGACATCGCGCGGTCCGAGACGATCAGGATGTTGTGGCCGGACTTGACCGCGTCCACGGCTTCAGCGCACAGCGAGGCCAGCGAGGCTTCGATGCCTTCCTTGCCCCAGCTGGTCGGGTAGCAGATGTTCAGCTCATAGGACTTGAACTTGCCGCCGGTGTGCAGGCTGATCGAGCGCAGGCGCGCCATGTCGTCGAAACCGAGGATCGGCTGCGAGACTTCGAGGCGCATCGGCGGGTTCACGTTATTCGTGTCCAGCAGGTTCGGCTTCGGGCCGATGAAGGACACCAGCGACATCACCATGCTTTCGCGGATCGGGTCGATCGGCGGGTTCGTCACCTGCGCAAACAGCTGCTTGAAGTAGGAGTACAGCGGCTTGAGCTTGTTCGACATCACCGCCAGCGGCGAGTCGTTGCCCATCGAGCCGGTCGCTTCCTCGCCCAGCACCGCCATCGGCGCCATCAGGAATTTCAGGTCTTCCTGGGTGTAGCCGAAGGACTGCTGGCGGTCCAGCAGCGAGATCGCCGCCTTCTCTCCCTGGGCCGGCGTATCCTTCACGCGGCTGTGGGCGAGCTGGCTGTCGGTGACCTTGATTTCGTTGAGCTTGATGCGCACCGACTTGATCCAGGCTTTATACGGCTTGGCGTTCGAGTAGGTGTCCTTCAGTTCCTTGTCGTCGATGATGCGGCCGGCTTCGAGGTCGATCAGGAACATCTTGCCCGGCTGCAGACGCCATTTCTTGACGATGCGCGATTCCGGGATCGGCAGCACGCCGGACTCGGAAGCCATCACCACCAGGTCGTCGTCGGTGACGACGTAGCGCGCCGGACGCAGGCCGTTGCGGTCGAGGGTGCCGCCGATGTGGCGGCCGTCGGTGAAGGCCATCGCGGCCGGGCCGTCCCACGGCTCCATCATCGCGGCGTGGTATTCGTAGAAGGCGCGGCGGTTCTCGTCCATGGTCGCATGGTTTTCCCACGCTTCCGGGATCATCATCATCATCGCCTGGGCGATCGGGTAGCCGGCCATCACCAGCAGCTCGAGCGCGTTGTCGAAGCAGGCGGTGTCGGACTGGCCTTCATAGATCAGCGGGAACAGCTTGTTCAGGTCTTCGCCCAGCACGGCCGACTTCATCATGCCTTCGCGGGCGCGGGTCCAGTTGAAGTTGCCCTTCACGGTGTTGATCTCGCCGTTGTGGGCAATCAGGCGGTAGGGGTGGGCCAGCGGCCATTCCGGGAAGGTGTTGGTCGAGAAGCGCTGGTGCACCAGGGCCAGGGCCGAGACGCAGCGCGGATCCTGCAGGTCGCGGTAGTAGACGCCGACCTGGTCGGCCAGCAGCAGGCCCTTGTAGACGACGGTACGGGCCGACATCGAGGGCACGAAGAATTCCTTGCCGTGGATGAGTTTCAGGGCCTGGATCGCGTGGCCGGACGATTTGCGGATCACGTACAGCTTGCGCTCGAGCGCGTCGGTGACCATGACGTCGGGGCCGCGGCCGATGAAGATCTGGCGGATCACCGGTTCCTTGGCGCGCACGGTCGGCGACATCGGCATGGTCTCGTCGACCGGCACGTTGCGCCAGCCCAGCACGACCTGGCCTTCGGCGCGCACGGCGCGCTCGATTTCCTGTTCGCAGGCGATGCGAGAAGCGTGTTCCTTCGGCAGGAAGATCATGCCGACGCCGTATTCGCCGGGCGGCGGCAGCTCGACGCCCTGCCTGGCCATCTCGTCGCGGTAGTACTGGTCGGGGATCTGGATCAGGATGCCGGCGCCGTCGCCCATCAGCGCATCGGCACCGACCGCACCGCGGTGGTCCAGGTTCTTCAGGATCAGCAGACCCTGTTCAATAATCGAATGACTCTTGTTGCCCTTGATGTGGGCGATGAAACCGACGCCACAGGCATCGTGTTCATTGGCGGGATCGTATAAACCTTGGGCAATCATGAGGGACTCCACGGCATTTTTGAAGAAGTGAAGGCCGAGAATAGAGCAGAGTCAAGTAAACATCAATCACAACAATTAGGGTCGGAGTCGAATTAAATTTGGAAACTCCTTCCATAAAAATAAATAGGGACATAGTAATTTCAAACAAGCCAGTGGCAGCTCTTACGCCTGAACAGTATTTAAATCAATGGCTTAGAGAAAACCAAGACTTAGTCCAACGCCGCTTCCGGGACCTTGGTCTTGAAAGGCCTTCCACGCTTGGCTGGCAGAATCTGCCGTTTGGTCTTTTTTTCGAGCTCGGCCTTGAAGGCGTAGGAGCCCACCGGGGCGCCCTTGGCCAGTGCGCCGCCGATCAGCTCCCCCTCCTCGCTGCCATAGCCCCGCTGCACCAGTTCCGTATAGGCGGCTTCGCGCTGGAAGGGCGTGTTGCCGAGGCCCCAGTACAGCATGTGCTCGGTGACCAGGGTATCGGACCGCAGGCCGGCGTGGTGGGCATAGCTGGACCAGCGGTAGCCGGCCGGCTCCGGCGCCAGCTGGGCGAGCACCGGCGCCAGCTCGAGGTAACGGCTGCAGGCCAGCAGGTAGTTCGGGGCGTCGACCAGCGCGGTGCGGAAGCGGCCCTGGAACAGGGTGCCCGAGCGGCCATATTTGCTGTTGAACCAGGGGACGTAATGGCGGCCGACCTTCTGCATCATCAGCGCCAGGCCGTCTTCGTCCGCGGGCGTGGCCAGCAGGATGACGTGATTCGGCATCAGGACCCAGGCGTGCACCGCCACCTTGTACAGCCGCGCGCATTCCTTCAGCCAGTCGTGGAAGCGCTCCTGGTCTTCGTCGTCGCGGAAGATGGGCTGGTTGTCGTTGCCGCGCTGGAGGATCAGGTGCGGCTGGTTCGGCAGGATCAGGCGGGGTTGGCGGGCCATGG
>Ga0308169_10002800_pt1 | contig 17631 bp, 32 predicted proteins | sample PhyBR1_2_FD_202139 | JGI IMG/M metagenome (GOLD analysis project Ga0308169, IMG submission 202139) | Phyllosphere microbial communities from UC Gill Tract Community Farm, Albany, California, United States - DLSLSB.R1 | ecosystem: Host-associated > Plants > Phyllosphere > Unclassified | place... | reverse complement strand
CAAAGTGGAAGGACATGATGAAGCTTAATTCTGCCAATCCCGAGCTTGCCGCCCTGGCCCGACGCGTGGCCGAACGAGATGGACAGAGCGGCGGGAACTGGTCCGCGCCTGCCGAGCTGCAACACAGCGGGGCGAAGCGGTTCAGCTCGAGCGCGATCCGACCGGCATTCAAGCAGACTGCTACGGTGTCGTCATCTGGCATCAGCTCGTATGTCTCGACGGTCGATCAGGTATCCACATCCGTGACGAGTGCGAGCGGAGGTGCCGAGGAGGACGACTGGCGCGCGAAAGCCGTCGAGGCGAAGAAGGAGCGGGAGAGGAAGGACGAGGACAAGGAACGGGCTCGGAAGGCTCAAGCTGCCGCGAAGGCCCTCACGGCCGGAATCGAACCCATGGGCGCTTTCGGCGCGAACCGGCCGATGCTCCAAGGCAACCCCGGACACCCACGATCAGGTCAACACCCTCGTCCTGTTCACCCGCACGCAAACTTGTCGAGCCATATCTCGTATCGACTGCACACGATCGACGACGAGGACGCCAGAGTCGACGCCGCCCCGCGCATCCAGTCTAAAGCGCAGAAGATCTCGACGACAGTGGCCCCGCCGCTGGCAGGCAAGTCCGATTTCCGACATGATCGGCATATGTCGGAAGCAGCCGTGTCGGTCGAGACGGCTTCGACGCAGCCGACTGTGTCGTCTTTCAGTTCTGGGCTCTCGTCCACTGTCGGCCCGCCATCTTTGGCCCAGGAAATGTCGTCCTCGCCGACGGCACACGCGGCGAGCGCTGAACCGCCGCACAGGCCGAAGCTAAAGGGCCAAATACAGAGTCTGGCGAAGATGCTGTCTGGCCTGAAGACCAAGGGCAAGGACTGAGCGCGGCGCTGACGAAACGCCGAGAAGAGATGAGGAGGCCTGCGGCGGAGGAGGGTGAGAATAAGCAGGAAAGGAGGAGCACGACGTTTTCATGCTCAACCATTTCGTCGTTTTCGGGGTACAGTCACACCCCCTGTCATTCGTTTGTGGCTCGGCGCGACGTCTCCGAGTACGCCTGGAGAAATTGTATTTGCCTCGGAGGATCCGGCTCTCGACTACCAATCATACACACAACCACACATTTCAACATACATCGCATTTGCTCGGATGACCGAAGCTGTACATACAACCCACGTACGGAAAGGGTACGCGAGGAGAGAGGAGGGAGGAAAGATGCGCCAGGGAAGGGATGCGCGAGCATGCGGGGGAGTTTGATGAAGAGAAACAGAAGAAGCAGAAGCAGGAAGAAGTCAAACCAAATGCATGTACAATATCCGTCCAACTGAAAGTGCCTGTACTGGCGCACTGTGACATACATATGAGCATAGCGCAGCCAAGCATACGAGCAGGTCGACATGGGGGGCGGAGGGAAGGAGGCTGCGACGGTAGTTGGTCGAAAACTTTAAATTGGTACACCTCTCTTACGCGAGTGACTTTTGTGTGCCATGTCAACAACAGTGTGGACCACGTTGAATGATCCACTTTCACCACCTTCATCTTGGCCATATTGCATCTCCAGGCCGTAAGAAGCATGGCTCTTGTACAAGAGCCTGTAAGGGCGCTCCACCACCAGTATCCCGCTCGAACGGTCCACGCCCCAGCACCGACAGCTGCTGCCGTACCGCGCACAGCGACGACGGCGACTCGAGCGCCAAAGCCCGACGAGAAGAAGCCGCCTCCTCCAGATCCGCCCTTGCGTATCGTTGATAGAGTCAATGGATGCGAGTACCGGCGCGGGGATCTTCTTGGAGAGGTGAGATGGCAGAAGGACGTCGAAGAGGACCAGCTCACACCTAGGGCGGGTTCGCACGGGTTTGGGAGATCGAAGATGACCAAGGGGCGCGGAAAGCGGTCAAGGTCATAGCCAAGTCGAGCATCACCTCCAAGAAGAACAAGACGAAGGTAGGTCCGATAGCTGCAATCGGGCCCTGGCACGCTGACACGCAGCTATGGGCCGAGATCAAGCTGCACCAGATGCTTCGTCATCCGAACATTGTCCGCTTCGAGGACTGCTTCGAGGACGAGGAAAACGTATACATGGTGCTCGAGCTATGCGACCACGGCGTGAGCTATGGTACACCATCGCTTGTGATCGAGCTGACGAGCAGAGTCTCATGGACCTTCTGCGTAGACGAAAACGGTATACTGAGCTCGAGGCACGGGTGATTATGACTCAGCTTATCGGCGCTTGCCAGTTCATGCACAACACGAACGTCATTCACCGGGACTTGAAACTTGGCAACATCTTCTTGAATGCCGAGATGGACATCAAGGTCGGGGATTTGGGTCTAGCGGCGTTGGTCGAGAAGCCGGGAGACCGAAAGAAGTGAGCTGAGAGAGATCGCCATGGGAGTCCAGCTGATGAGAAGGACGATTTGTGGGACGCCGAACTACATCGCCCCAGAGATCTTGTTTGATCAGGCCAACGGGCATTCGTTCGAGGTGGACATATGGGCCGTTGGGGTGATTCTGTGAGCGACAGCGCCCCACGCCCGCCGCATCGCCAAGCTGATGGACAGGTACACCTTGATCATTGGCAAGCCGCCATTCCAGAGCAAAGACGTCAAAGCGATATACAACAGGATCCGGGAGAACCGATACGACTTCCCCGTTGACAAGCCTATTTCGTCTTCTGCCCAAGATTTGATTGTCAGCCTCCTCAACCCCAACCCTGGTAAGTGAAATCGCCGGAGAACGGTGAGAGTAACATCCTAAACCTCAGAGCACCGTCCGACGCTTGAAGCCATCCTGAAACACCGTTGGTTCCTGGACGGCGACTTTCCCGATAGGATACCGGCCACAGCTATGGATGGCACGCCCATCTTCCCTCCTATCTCCGTCAACCAGAGTCGGCGGAACTTCAACGCGGTCTGCCATAACGCGAAGATTGGCGTCGAACTCCCGGTTCCCGCTGCCGCCGACACTGGACGGGTCCGCACGGCACTTGGCCCGAGCATCATGCAGCAGGAACGTGACTTCCGAAACGCCATCCAACCCGATAGTCCTGTCTCTGCTTTGCTACAGTATGTCGCGCTGCCAGACCAGGAGTCCGGGCTGACCTCAGCTCGGCGAAGCAACCTCTTGTCCAAGCCCCAGCCGTCATCCGGGAATCCGCCCTTCTGCGCAAGCTCAACGCTGCCGGTGCACATGCAACACTCAGTCCCGCTCGAAGAGGCAAGGAGAATGCTCCTGGACCCTCGTCGCGGCGCATGGAGGCAGTCGGAGAGGAGGACGAGGATGATGAGGAGGTGCTGGAAGATGAGCAGAGGAAGACATACGATGCGGGAGTGCGACAACGCGAGTTGGCCAACCAGAAGGCTAGGATCGTATCGCAGATGACGGGCCGACAGCGGACGGGCGCGCATCACATTGAACAATCCTCACCTCGGCGGAGTGGTCCGACAACATCAACAGGCGGGCTGTATCCGGCGAAGCGGGTGACAGCCACATCTGATCTTGCTGCTCGAGGTTACACTGCTGCCCCAAGGGTCAGCTTGTTCGACGCGACGAGACACAATCTGGACAAGGGGTTGGAAATGGGCGAGGACTTCACGTCACCTCGTCAGTGCTCGCATGACGAAACGAGGTTGCAGCTTACAAGCAGACATCGACCCATCGCCTGACGCGCCCGATGTGTTCGTCGCTTCATGGCTTGACTACTGCACCAAATACGGTATGGGTTTCGCGATGAACGACGGGACGATATGCGTGCACTTCAACGATTCTTCCTCCCTCGCTCTCGCGCCGGGAAAACAGCATTTCGACTACATTCACCCCAGCGACGACATGCTCTCGGGCCAGCGTGAAAGCCACAGGATGGACGCAGTGCCTTCTGAATTGAAGAACAAGGTGTACCTCACTCAACACTTCCAGTCGTACATCTTGGACCGGCTCACCGGGAACTACGAGTACCTGTACAACAATGTCGAGCTCAGGACGGGCATGGTCTTCATAAGCAAGTACCTCCGCATGAAGCACGTCATCGTCTTCCGGCTCTCCAACGATGTCATACAGGTGAGCCGGACCTCGTCCCACCGCACAGCCCTCGCTGACTCCAGTTCAACTTCTATGACCACACCAAGCTTATCTTGTCGCAGAAAGGGCTGGTTGTCTCAATGATCGACAAGAAGTACGTCCTGCGGACATGGTCGCTGAAGGCGTTGCTGCAACCGACGGACGGGTTGGACGAGAGGGAACAGAGGAGGGTGCAGGCGGTGCTGCACAAAGTGCAGTATGCCCGGTAAGTTGTGGAAGCCTCGCCTCAAGATTGGGACTGATCTCAGCGACGTCTTGGCCAAGATCAAGAGTCATGCGGTCGGGGCGGAGGCGAAGGCGACTCAATCGGCTGCTACTGCTGCGTCAGCTCTGCCCGCCCAATCTGTGCCGCCCAGAGTACATCGGGATGCGCAGGGCGACCATCATCAACGGCGAGCAGAAGAACGGGAATCGCAGGACAGGCGGTACTTGCGTTCGACCGGGCAGGACGAATATCGGCCGAGCCGACCTTCGCGCGAGACTCGGTCGATGAAGCCGATCCGGTAGGGCCGGGGAACACGAGCATTCTACGTGGGTCTGTGAGGGAGGACAGAAGAGCAGTGAGGAGGAGACGGGCATGCGGTCTGGACATTGACGGAACAAGGCATCCACCCAGGCTTGGACGTTCATAATATTGTATTGGATCTGCGCAGGCATACGGCATAGCATGTACAAGTGCATTGGGTATGGCGTTTGCTGGGTATACTGCGGCTTCGCATCCTGCCGTGGCTGGCTCCCCTCCAGAGCCGCCACAGATTGAGTGTTGCTGTGTGGTCTATCACTTTCCTGCAGCGAGAATGGCAGATAAAAGGCCCGTTGCATTCGGCTCGCCTGCAACGGCATGGACCGTAAAGCCCCTTTCCTTCAGGTACGCTCTCGTTGTTTCGCCGATGGCGAAGACACGCATTCGGCCCGAGTCGAGCAAGGCAGATGGGATATGAGGCAGAGCATACGACGCCGATGACGGCGAGAAGAAGGCGAGCCAGATGGGGGTCGTTGATGGTGCGCCGGTACCGTCGATGGACCGCAAGACGGCGTTGTGCGACTGAGCGATGTCGGTTCGAGGGGTCGTGGAATACACGGTGAGTTCGACGACGTCCCTTCCGGCTTGTTTGAGGGCGGTCGGGATCTCCTCGAGGGACTTGTCGCCCCGTATGACCAGGTATCGTCGATCTCGCTGAGATCCGCCGGTGGTCTCGTCTTTCGAATGGCCCAGCGCGGCCTGTGCGTCGTGTGGGTTTTGTGTGGGAAGAGTACTGCCAGAGAATGTCGTCGGGACATTGAGCAGCTGCGTCAGAAGCGTTGCGGCCGACTTGGCAGTCCGCTCGCCTGACGTCGAGGGCGCCGGTATCAATCGTCCTTCGGCGGCTCCTCTTGACGCATAATCGCTCATGACCTCCATGGATGCCGCACCGACCGTCCAGAGCGGGACAGTCGACCAATCCGCTCCGTCGCTCCCTGATGTAAGCTGATCATCCTCGAACATGCACAGCGGCGGCTTTGACGCGGAGTCACTCACCCGTTCGCGGATCCCGAGTCCGGCTTTTCGCTTCCACCTCGAGCTCTGCCGCTTGCACCCACGCCTCAGCACCTCTCCGACTGGTGATGACCACGCCCTCCCATCGCTCATGTTCCCGGAAGACAGCCCTGAGCTCGTCGATGTGGTACTCCTCGGCTAGGACCGGGACGAAGTACGGCTCAAAGTCCTCCGATAGAGTCTGGTGGTAAGGGTCGGCTTCGAGCGGTTCCGTTGGCGTCTTGAACAGCAAGACGGGTGCTTTGCCCGCGCCAGCCGTGACAGACGACATTGCTTAGGTCAAAGCTGGCTTCGACGTTCACAAATCACAACAAGAGCCCGCCATAGTCGTGTGCGATGCGATGATGGAAGAACACAGACACTGGATCCATGTCAAGTGGAGGTGACGCTTGCCGGAATTCCCGTGACCGCTCGCCCAATAGACATGGCTCCGTTCGTCATTTTGGCTCGGAAACTGTCCTCGCATGGGAAGCGACTACAACTGACATGCATGATGCAAGGTATACAACGTCTTTGTGCGCATGATGAACCTGATGATGATCAATCACGAGGTGCCCTGGATCCCGTGTACGCTCAACTGCGATCGCTCTGCCAATCCGCTCCATCCCTCCACTAGAAGAAGCTGTTCATGTCGAACTCCATCGCTCCCTGCTGCACATCCTGCTTCAGCTCTTTCATGAGATTACCCATCTTCCTCGGCGGCTCCTCCTTGATCTCCGTATCGTTGTCCGCGCTGTCGGCCTTGTCCTCTTGCACGGCGGATATCGCATCCTCTAGCTTCTCGTCCAGCACCTCGACGGCCTGCGGCGACGGCACACGTGTCGGCGCTTCCGACGCTCCTTCAATGAATACATCCATGTCCATGACCATCGACTCTCTTCTCGCATGGCCGGACAACATGAAGCTCGGTCGGCGTGGTGCGGGACGCATGTAAGGGGGTATAGCGGACAATGAAGGTCGGCGAGTGCGACCCGTGTCAGACGGAATGTTGACGTTGAGGGGAGTTTGCGATCCGTTGATAAAGGGTGTGGTCGCCTTCGAAGACTTGGGTTTGGTCGGCGGGAAAAAGGGCCTCTCGAAGGACCACGAGCGCAAAAGGTCCAGGCCAAGAGAATGACATCCTGCCGTTTAGATTGGGCGTCAATGAGCAGTGAAAACAGCTTACCCATGCGGAAGAAGACTCGGGCGTTGTGCAGGACAAAGTCGAATTCCGTCTTCTCTGGGACCTCGCTCGTCCCCTTGGCAGTCTGCAACGACTTGCTCTTGAGGTGCTGGAACAGCAACAACAAGCTCGGATCGTCGTTCTCGGGGTTGCCCACGGGCAATGGGTTGTCGCTCGTCCAAGCAGAAGCGACGTCGTCCATTGGTGACTGACGTTAGCTGCCTTTCCAACCGATATCAAATCAGTTAGCTCACGATCAACACCCGCACAGCCAGATCCCGGCGACCCAGCATCCAGAATGCCCATGTCGCAAGCCACCGATGGCCGCCAGTCATAGCCAGCGGGACGACCGTATCAGTCAATATCCACCTGGCAATTGGTCCATCCGTGCCGCCTTCTACAGCCCGAGCCAGGGCATAGCCGAGCTGCCAGTCGTTCATCTGGCGCAGGCAGACGGTGATGGCATCTTTGGGGGAGCCACCCAGCATGAACATCGCCGCAGCGAACTCTGCCCATCAGCTTGCGTTCAGTCTATCGCGAGCGAGCTGTCTGACCGTAACGCTGTTTGCTGAGCAGGGCATACGCGTTCTTCACAGCAGCGGTCTTCCACCTCTCGAGCTCGAAGTCGTTCGACAGAAACTTGAGCATGAGACTTTGCTCTTTGTGTCCCGGCGCTTGTTTCCACAACCCGTGCACGACCTTCTTCTTGCCGAGCGCGAAGAAGACGAGAGAACACTTGGTCGGATCGCGATCCTCATCCGCCATGAACCGATTGCGCGCCACAATCTCGAGGTGTGATTTCTGCGCGTCAGCTTCAGGTACGCCATACATTGCCGCGCTTTGGTACTCGCGAGTGTCTCGGACGACTTGAGCCACAGGAACACGCCGAGTCGCTTGGCATCTTCCCAGATCATCTTGCCATTCTCGCAGCATTCCGTTGCGGCCGAGAGGAGGAGATCCTGACTTTCGCTATGCGTTGCCCACACGAAGTTTCTGAACGATATACGGAGTGCCTCGTTGGTGGACCCGTTCACTTCAGCGCGGCGCGTGCTGTTGTTCACGGCCATGCGCATCGAGATGAGGTATCGCAGACCGCATTTGTCCAGTGAACGTCGTTGGCGCTCAGCCTTGGTGTCAGCTGTATCTCAGGTGAGTCTTCGTCAACACATACTTCCAGCACTGCGCGAGCGACGCTTGCGAGCTGGAGTTTCTCGCTGTGTGACAAAGGCAGCGGCGCAGGTCCATGAAGGCGCTGTACCAGGTCATCCACCATCCTTGGAGGGAAGTCTTCCTCCTCTTCCCTGATTGTCAGCGTGGAAGACCGGGTCTGTACAGACGTACTCCATTTTGACCGGTCCGAGATCAAAGAGTCCTTCGTGGCCTCGAGCGGCCTGCACACATCAGCGAAACTCCGGCGGAGCCATTCATTTGACCCACAGCGCGGGACTGGATGTGACTGCTTCCAGAAGTCTTCCAGAAATCGCTCGGATCTCTCCGTCGCGCGTCGATTCGCTTGGCCCCATCCTCCTCTGCTATACGGAGGCTTTTCGCCAGATCGACAATGATCCCTTTGACGAGATTCATCTTGTCCCAAAGCAGACTTTGCGCCAGTACAGTTGGGTGGAAATCGAATAACGGTCCGTTCTGCCATGCGATAAGCTGGAATATGTCCTCAGCGTCTGCCGCGTCGAAAGCGACACTCTTGATGGAGCCTCGCGGGGTCGCGGCGGGAGAGGCTTTGTCAAGGAAGCGTGAGAAGAGGTAAATCTGGTTGCCAGCTCCAATGGCGAGCGATCCGCCCGCGAGCCATATTGAGTCGGATATGGGGGTGGAAGTGTGCCTGTGGTTTAGTTCCGTGTATCAAAAGTCACGGGGTTCAGGACTGACTGTTCTAGGTTGAGGGTGAGGAAGGGTGCCCAACCAGGAGTAGCTTCCGTATAACTCAACCGCTGCTCGCATACCAGCACGACCTGGTGTGGGAAGCCCACTGCGAGGACAGACTGCAAGTCTGAGGTTGTCGTCCAGTCCAGATCCTGGATGACTTGTTCAGACCTGGACCATCAGCCATCACCCAGGTCACATTTCACAACTCTGAACGCACTCGAACACATGAGTCAGCTCCAGACCGGTGGAAAACTCGCTGACATTTGAGTCCCAGATCGTCATCTCCTGCTCGCCCTGTTCATTGCGGCAGACTGTGGTCAGGCTGCTGTCGAGTTACTGTCGTTCCACTCACTAAGCACGGTCTTCTTTCTCGAACTGCATCGGGCGCTCGACGCATTCTTCCTACCCGTTCGCACCACCCCTGTTTTCCGCCACGGCATCTCCGCCTCTGCCGGAGGCGACAACCCCTGATCCCTCCCGCCCTTCCTCTCGCAGCGCGGAACCTCGCCCTTGAAATGGTGGCCAAGCTCGGGGCTCCAGAATTCCAGGACGCCACTCTTCGATACCGTCAAGATCATATCTTGCAATGGCGTCATGCTCTTCCAGTCGATCACGGACTGGTGCCATCCCATCGGATCAACTGGCAAGATCAAATGCGGCTCGCCTCCCTCGATTGGTAAGGTATAATGCGACAGCAGGGTGATCTCTGGGGTTTCGTCCACGGTTGTGTCCTCCGACATTGTCGACACGAGCCTCGAGTCCACGCGCCACACCCAGGCGTGGCCTTGCCGACTCGCGGCCATGACGATCGCGCGCTGAGTCCGCCGACCTCTGCCTGCGAACCCATCGTCAATGTCCGAAACCGCCAGCAGCATGGCGATGTCGTCGCCTAGGTCAAGCTCGAAGTCTGACAGGGTCACAGGTGGAGTGGGGCTCGAAGCGTCGTGGTCGAGATGTTGTAAGGTGATCTTGCCGACTCCACCATTGTCGACCGTGTAGAAGACGATAGCGCGTCCTTTGGCGAAGATCGCACTAGCCTTTGGGCGGGATGGCTCGGTCCATTGTCCCTTGCCTATTATCGCACGTGGAACAGGACCATCTCGAGCGACCTTGCCTATACGCTCCTTGTACCATACACCGACTTCGCCAGACTCCGTCAACGCGAGGAGACCTCGCCCATTCGGTGTTCGCACAAAGTAGTCGATGTTGTGTTCGAGCTCGACCTGCACTGTCTCCTCCTCGCTTGCGTCCTGGCCGATCGGGACGATCGACTTAGGTTTCGATGAGAGGAGATCGCCGAGGGATATGCGATGCGCCGCAATGGTCCGTCGGTCTTCGGATGTGGGCAGCACGGCAAGAAGATACGATGAAGAGGGGTCAAGAACGATCTTTGTGTTGCTCGTCCAAGAATTAAGACCGATTTGAGGGGGTGAGATATTGGTACGAGCGAGAGGAAGCGATTTGAGCAGAGTCGGAGGTTTCCGATCGATATTCTGTGGGTCAGGAGAGAGCACCCCGGGCCAATAACTAGACACGCACCACGATCGAGCGCAGAACCACCGAGCCATCCTGTCCTAACCACAACACCACATCCGCCTCCTCCCCGTCGAGCGACTGCAACTTCTCCTGCAGATCACCCGAATGGCTACCCTTCGACTGAGCGTGTCGCTTCTCAGCAGCGACAGCTCGGCGGACCGTATCACTGTCAAAAGGTATAAGCACACCCTTGGGCTGTGTCGCCGACGCAGGGGCCTTCGCTCTCGAGTTGATTGGAACAGGTGATCGTGGCGCGAAGGATGTCGAGTCGAGGGTGGATAGAAGCTGAAACCAGGACGGATCGTCGAGCACGGAAGAATATACTCGGAAGATCTGATTCTCGGAGATAGTGTATAGGAAATCGTCGGCGCTGACATGTCAGTCTTCCGTCGGCCCATGCCCTGGTATACGAACCTCGCCGAAGCTACGCAGCGCCAGCCGATCCAGGACAATGGTCGAGGATGTCTAATCTCTTGGGGGATAGCTGCCGGTTTGCCTTTGCGGTCGACAGACAGCACAAGTACTGATCGCTGGCCCTACAAGTCAGCTCATTGTTCTGATGTCGAATGATACTAGCCACTCACGGCACTGAACCAAGCGACATGTTGCAAGGTAGGGGAAAGAGTGATGCTGTGTGCGTCCCCGTAAGGCCGATCCCACAACCGATCCCAAACGATGATATCAGCAGTCGGATCTGTTTTCCAGCTCTCGATGCCATTGATAGTTGCTGCAATGAGATGGCCTGCCGGTCAGCAAGTCTCTCGCCTGCGCGAGCACGCGACACCTGCCTTTCCTGTAATCGATGCTCTTGATCTGCGCAGATACCACCAGGGTGGAATGTACTGCCCATGTCGATCGGCCTCTGACTTCAACAAAGTTCCATAGAACGATATGTTTGCCGGACCAGGCTATGATCTGACCTATGAGCATGACTGCTTAAGGACGTCGGTGCACGTACCAAGCCGTCCTTTTCGATTCCCAGCACGCCTTGCACGTCGGGAAGGGTTGAGGAAGATGCGCGATGGCGAAGTGCTGACCAAAAGAGAAGAGTCTCTCGCAACTCCAGCTGAGGGTTCAGCAGTACAACATTCGACGACGAGGTGTACAGCTGTGTGTGAGCCGGGCTTGGCAGCGGGACGGATGATCACAAGCGGGACATACGATGTAGACCTCGGCGTCGCCGATGACAGTGGATACATTCTGCGGATAATGGCGTGACGGGCGGCCCGGTACGGCCTGCCGGAGTCGCAGCGACATGCAAAGCTGTCCGGTGTGTTGAGTGTGTACTGTCAAAAGGGAAGAGCGGACAACGACTGGGATGAATAGCCTCCACCTTCCGGACGCACACCGGCGGGACGACGATGAGGCTGATACAACCCTTGTGAGATCCCGCTAAATGTCAGTGTCAGGCTCATGCCGGACATTGACGCCGGATTCCGATGACCGCATTCAGGGTGTAAGACGCCGAGAAAGCCGGGAACGCAGGATAACACCAGGAGTTTTCTAGACCAAGGGAGGACCATTAAAGGGGACACGCCGGCGTCTGAAGCACATCTTAAACCTGCACACTCTTCAAGTCGTCTACTCATAGCCCAACATGTCCCTCGTCCTCCCCACCAGCTACCCCCTCGTCGGCCTCGGCCTCGGCGGTCTCATGATCCTCAACGTGAGCACTTGGCTGCGGTGTCCCACCTCGCGATCGAGCTGACAGGTCAGCTGTTCCAGTCGAGCAAGGTTATGGCTGCTCGAAAGACCGCCGATGTGCCGTACCCCAACATGTACGCCACTGCCGAGGAGGCCAAAGCGGACCCGAAGAAGCTTGTGAGTGAAGCGCCATGTTCAGCTGGGTTTATAACATTCATGCGACGCCTCAAAGGCAATGGGGTGGAACGGGCGTCGAGGTGAAGGCGCTGACCGACCAGCAATTCAACTGCACGCAGCGAGCTCATCAGAACACCCTGGAGAACACGCCGTTCATCATCGGCTTCTCCTTATTCTTCGGTATGTGCCAAATCCTGTTAGCACGCGACAGGTGCTGATCTTACAGGCCTGTTCCACCCTAAACTGTCCACGGTCTTCACCTTGCTGTACGCCATCGGTCGAATCGGCTACACGGTGCGTCGATATGAGTCTTGTTGTCTCCTGAAGCTGATGACAGACTGGCTACGCGACCGGAGACCCCCAAGCGAGGGTACGTACTGCTATCCCTCCCGCCCGTTTTGTTTTGACCGTTGCTAATCTTTCAGCTGGCAGGTTTCGCCAAGGTGCAGTACATCGGCGTCCTTGGTTCGTCTTTCTCTGCCTCTCTGCTGCGAGCCTGACTGACTTGGCAGGTCTCCTCTTCGGCACCATCGGCTTCGGAGTCAAGAGCGCCCTTGCTCTGTTCTAGACTGGCTTGCTGTAGATCACAATACGCCTGCAGCGATACCATTCAATCAATGCATACAATGATGCACGCTCTGGAAAATGCTCGATGCATCACCAAAGCAAGGACTTGTTACATGCAGGTCTGCTGGCAGAAGCGTCCCTACCGATGGGAAGGACGATGTAATGTGCAGTGGCGTCGGCACCGAATTCGCGGGCGGCGGGCATCAACAAAGTACGATTGCCCATACACAAGCACGTTGACACTTCTCGTTTCATTGTATACCTCTCCTCTTCTCATCCGTGGGGCGACTCGTCTCCTTCGGTCCTCTTCCTACCGTGCTTGACCCTGTCCTAGCGACTGAATGTCCAGATCATCGAGCACGCGACGTGGTCTGACTCCACGCGCCTGATTTTGTGAGTTGACCGATTCTCCAACGCGACAAACAATCAATCCGTCGGTCCATCTGCACGACCAACTCCGACCGGTCTCCTTCCACCAACAATTCGCTGACTCTTTCAGCAACCTCCCGTCATGTCTCACACTTCTATACGATACCCCTTATCCAACCGCAACAACACCGTCGTCTCTTCGCAGCACACCGAAGCCGCGATTCGCCAAACACGCGCTCAACTCCTGAACCAGTCACAAACGAAATCGAGCCTGATCCCGACTTCGGCAACGTTCGTCCGTACTCGGTCTATGACCCGCCTGTCAGGCGTGCTGGACGAAAACAAGCTGGCACCTATCGATAGGGCGACCGGCAAACTCGCCAAACCTCACGAGCAGGAGAAGGGCAAGCCAGCATTCGGAGCCGCGGCGAGGAGACCGCTCGGAGCGAAGATGTCAGCGCAGATGGGTGCGGGCGGGGGCATGAAACGGAGATTGGGCAGTCCAGGCATGCCGAAGAAGCGGATCAAGGTGGATCAGAACATGAAGAAGATAATCGTTCTGGCGGACAAGGAGAATGAGCAGGAGAAGGCAAATCCCCGGACACCTGAACGAGCGCAAAGGGCCCTGGTTCAAGTCCAGCCAACGCCCGCGCGAGACATATTGGGCGCTGGGCCAACGCTGGACGAAGAGGATGAGGTCGAGGTCGATGACTCGCCCGCGATCGCTTCGAGATTTATCGCTCGCCCGCCGACTCCTCCCCGTCCTCACATGGACCTTTGTCCGTCGCCTGTCAGATCCCAAGCAATGGAGCTCTCTTCGACACCGTCTCCACTCAAGCGCATGGACTTGGATTCGCCAAACCGGCACGGCATCGCAGACATCGTCGTCACCCCAACGAGAGCCTCCGTCTCGTCGACATCGTCGATAATCCACGCTGCACCGCAAACACCTCGCATGTCAACACAGACCCCCCGTCGCGTTATGGGTAGCGTTTCGCGCTTTCGTGCCGCGCCTCCGTCGACTTCAGGGGCATCCGTCAGTCCTGTCAAGTCGAGCTCAAACGGAAGGCCAGTGCTAGCTTCGATCCTAGCCGCTACAGACATTATACCCGCCGCCGCGGCTGGTCAGTCTGTGAATGCGACGCTACACCCTGAATCCGGCGGGGACGGACACCAGGTGGAAGAGGAGGTCCAATCATTTTCCACCGGCCCCGACAAGTCAGATGGCCATGCTCCCGTGTCTGAGGCGGTGGTCGATTCCGCTCGCGTGGTTCGCCCTGTCTCCCCCGAGCAGCATCCCGACACCGCGATTGAGGTCGCTACTACCTCCCCGTCGATTGCAAAGTTTGATCTGGTACAATCTCAACTCAGTTTCTCGCCCGCGGGGCTTCCGAAACCAACAGCCTCATATTCGAGCATGCCGCCTCCCAGTAGGATCCCTCGAGCAGCCTCGAAGCTGTCCCTGTCTATCTCGAACATCGCGGCTACTGCAGCAGACGACCGCCCGAAGAAATCCTCCGTGCCCGTCTCTACCAAACCCTCGCTCTCCTCCTTGGGTCGCGGACTTCCATCCACAGCTTCATCGATGTCCCTGTCCGCCACCTCGTCCGGCGAGGCCGCTTCGGTGCGGCGAAAGCCTTCATACCCTTCGTCACTTGGCTCCGGACCGCTGAATCGACCCCGAGATCGGATGGTCTCTGGTCCGACGCTATATCCTCAACGGGATGGCACCCTCGCGACGTCCAAGGGGGAGTTATCGATCCCCCAAGGTCGGCAATCGCCTCGATCCGTTTCCGAGCCGGCTCCGCGTGCCAGGCCCCGTACCGAGCTTTCCGCTTCGACATCTCGGCGCGAGGGCATGTCAACGGAGACGTCTAAATCGATGGCGGGTTTATCGGACGCTCTGAACAAACTGAAGATGCGGAGATCTGAGTCGCAATCTGAGCCAAATCGACCTAGACAGTCGATGTCCGCGACCTTTGCTGCTCCGGCAAGCAGGGTAAATCCGGCCGGACCGTCCGCTTTCAAGCAGCCAATGACATCGGTGGTTGCTTCCACGTCGAGGCTGTCCAGTGTGCATCGTCCTCGGCAATCGATTGTCCCGCTGACCACGGCGCCGTTCGATACGTCCATGGCGCCGGAAGAGGAGCAAGCGGGAGATCGATCTTTAGCTGCGATTCTGTTGAACACGACAGAGAACAAGTGCTTCAAGGGCGTAGTGGCATTCGTGGATGTCCGGACCGCGGACGGGGAAGACGCAAGCCCGATCTTCGTAGAGATGCTAAAGTCGCTTGGGGCGAGGGTGAGCTGCGTCATCGGCACAGTCATGGACGCTCTGCTGATGCTTAGGTCCTCACTCGGCCGACTGAGAACGTCACGCACATCGTGTACAAGTCGGGCAGGCCTACCACACTCGCGTGGTACCGTAAGCAAGAAGAGGAGGAGAGGCCGAAGGTGGTCGGTATCAGCTGGGTGACGCGGAGCAAAGAGAAGGGCGAGAAGCTGGATGAGGACGCGTTCTTGGTGGATGTGAGCGAGGAGGATATCTTTCAGAAGGTGAGAATGGTGGATCGAGTGAGGACGTCGGCTCATAGCAGCGCCGGAAATCGATGGAGCCAAAGGCTTTGATACTCAGCTCGGTAGCGCCGAAGCAGTCTTTGCGTGAGCTGCTCGTTGATTCGTGAGGGCAGTCAGAGCTGATTCGCAGTCGGTGATACGTCGCTGAATGTCGCTTCGATTAGGCGCAAGTCGATGATGTATGCGCGTGAGTGCTTAGCGCCTGGAGCGTTGTCGCGCTGATTCGTAGCAAAGATCGGCAGTCCGCTGAAGCGGTGCCATGTGCTACGGGACGAGTGAAATGCTGTTTAACGATTAATTGATGCAACCTTGCGATTTTCAATAGCCAGAGTCAGGCGATACTAGAAATTAGGTGACATCGGAACGTTCCTCTCTTGCGTACGAGCGCCAGAGGCCAGTTGAGGGATACCAGACCAGAAGTTGATCGGAGAAGAGCCTCAGGACCCCGTAGGGCGTGTGGTCAAGTGTCACGTGACCCGAAGCATCAGCTGATCGTACCGCATGGTCGGCGACCGGGATCGGTTAAGCGCAGCATGGTGCAGGCGTGTTCCCCACAACCGAAGCCAGACGAGGCGGGGGCGAAGAGACCATGTCTTCCTCAGACCCATACATGCGAATACCGTCAACAAGGCTATTCTCGTCAGCTTCTTCTACCTTCACCACGTCGGGTCTTGTCTCCAGGCCATCATACAGCAAGGTCCTCACCAGTCCACGTCCGGCCCGCTTCGTCTCGAATTCCACGCCGGCTTCGTCTTCCGTATCGGCTAGCTCCGACCGACCAGACGTGGACGGTTCTTCAGCAGAGCTAGGGTGGGTATCGCCAGGCAAGATGGCTCTGGACTCGCTGGGCAAGCTGGGCAAGTTGCGGGACCTCATGAGAGATCGACGTCTCGATGCTTAGTGAGCTTTTTTCATGTATCTACTCCTAGCTGGGACGTTGACGGCAGTGTGGTCCCGTCTGAAGATGCTCGTGGGTGCTGAGGCCATGTGCATCGACAGGCAGGGATGGCTGATTTCAGACGCATCGGAATACCTCGCCCCTTGTGACGCAAGACGGGGGTATATCACCTCTTTCACGGGGAGTGCGGGCTGTGCGGTGATCACGAAAGACTCGGCGAGGTGCTGGACCGATGGTCGTTATTGGCTGCAGGCGGAGAAGCAGCTCGGCGCGGGGTGAGCCGGTCAGTCCTGACTCTCGTCACGCGTTGATCATAGATGGTCACTCATGAAGCAAGGCTTGCCGGATGTGCCGACCTGGTCGCACTGGCTCAAAACAGTACGCCGTTGCAAGCTTTGACAGTTCGGACTACTGACAAGCAGGAACTCCCTGCATCCTCCCGTATCGGTATCGACCCGACCCTGATCCCGTACTCCGAGCAGCAATCTCTCTCTACATCTCTGTCCGGCACGCTCGTCCCAATCGAGGACAACTTCATAGACCAATTATGGACAACTGACAAACCGCCTCGACCGTCGACCGAGATCTTCCTCCTGGACGACCGATTCACCGGCGAGAATGTCTCGAGTAAGCTTCTGCGAATGAGGGAGATCCTAGCCAAGACGGGCGCGAGAGGCATGGTCGTCAGCCAGCTGGATGAGGTGGCGTGGCTGTTCAACCTTCGCGCGAGCGATATCCCTTACAACCCGGTGAGCCGGCTCACACATTTTACCCTTGACTTGTTTCTCGGCTGACCGGCAGGTCTTCTTCGCGTATGCAATCGTCACCCCAGACGAATGTACACTGTTCGCCAACCCATTGTCCCTGACCGAGGCTATACGGCGATACTTGCATGCCAACGGCGTGGCCGTGCTGGATTACGAGCAGATTTGGACCTCGTTGGCGACGCTCAACAGCATCGTCACGGAACGCCGGGCGAGTCAGCCGATTTCGCCGGTGGAGAAGGGCCGGTCGGTCACTGTCCAGGGATTAAAGATGGAGAAGACGGACAAGGTGTTGATCGGGAATAAGACGAGTTGGGCCATAGCGAAAGCCGTGGGCGAAGTGAGTTTGAAGCCGGCCTAATCGTTTAGCTCAAAGGCCCGTCGCTAATTCTAGGACAATGTTGAAGTGCGGAGGAGCTGTGTGGAGGAGGCGAAAGCCAAGAAGAACG
>Ga0308169_10002798_pt1 | contig 17642 bp, 7 predicted proteins | sample PhyBR1_2_FD_202139 | JGI IMG/M metagenome (GOLD analysis project Ga0308169, IMG submission 202139) | Phyllosphere microbial communities from UC Gill Tract Community Farm, Albany, California, United States - DLSLSB.R1 | ecosystem: Host-associated > Plants > Phyllosphere > Unclassified | place... | reverse complement strand
AAGCGACAGGCAGAAGGCAACCATTGATCCTGCATGGCTTAACAGGGTAAAAGAAGTTGTTAAATATTGTGTTGACAATGACATGTACGTTTTGCTCAATATCCACTGGGATGGTGGCTGGCTGGAAAATAATATCAATCAGGTAAAGAAAGATTCTGTTAATGCGAAACAAAAAGCACTTTGGGAGCAGATTGCTACCACCATGAGAGATTTCGATGAGCACCTGATGTTTGCCAGTGCCAACGAACCTGCTGCAGATAATGCAGAACAGATGGCTTTACTAAACGGTTTTCATCAGACATTTATTAATGCAGTTCGCGCTACCGGTGGCAGAAACAGTTACCGCGTGCTGGTGGTTCAGGGACCTGGTACCAATGAGGATAAAACCAATACTTTAATGAATAGTTTGCCTGCTGATCAGGTTGCTAACCGCTTAATGGTAGAAGTGCATAATTATACGCCTTCACAATTTACCATACTCGATAATGATGCAACCTGGGGTAAAATGTTCTATTATTGGGGCGCGGGGCACCACTCCACTACTCAACCCGATCGTAATGCCACCTGGGGTGAGGAGAGCGAACATATCCGGACTTTCGGCCTGATGAAAGCTAAGTTTATAGATAAGGGGATTCCGGTAATATTGGGGGAGTACGGAGCTTATAAAAGGGGAAATACTAAAAACGTTCCTTTAGATCTGGCCACACACAATGCTTCGGTCGATTACTGGAATAATTATGTAACCAAGCAGGCTATTCAATTTGGCCTTAAACCTTTCTTTTGGGATACTGGCAATGCATTAGACCGCAGAAACAATACTGTGCTTGATCAAGGTACTATAAATGCCCTTGTTACAGGTGGTAAGTAGCAAGAGCAGCATTATCCTGCGAAAAATATATCCAAATAACAAAATTCAATCCTTTATTAATTACAAGTTGGTAAACTATAATTTTCTGAGGTTGGCCGCAGGCTAATCTAATAAATTCAGCAGGCTTACCGGCCATACCTCTCAGAACAGAAAATGGATATGAATTACACAATAATAAATTACCAAGCCTTTAATTACAGGTTAGCAATACTTTTTACCTCATAAAATGATATGAATAAATTTATAATCACAATTTTTTTGCTGCAGTTTAGCATTTTTGCAAATGCTCAATATCAAATAAACCAGAAAGAGAAAGCGCCGGCTTTCTATACCAATCCCATTTTTTCGGGAGATTATCCTGATCCGAGTATACTTCGCGATGGGGATAATTATTACATGGTTCATTCGTCTTTCGAATATTACCCCGGTTTATTAATCTGGCATTCAAAAGATTTGATTAACTGGAAACCTGTAGTACACGCCTTACATAAAAATGTAGGCTCGGTGTTTGCACCCGATCTCGTAAAATATAAAAATAAGTTCTACATCTATTTCCCTGCAAATGGTACCAATTATGTGGTTACGGCCGATTCAATTAATGGAAAGTGGAGTGATCCGGTTGATCTGAAAACTGGCAACATCGACCCCGGGCATATTACCGATGAGCAGGGCAAAAGGTATCTGTTTTTCAGCAACGGAGGCTTTGTACCCTTATCTGATGATGGTCTTTCTATTATAGGGGACCAAAAGAGCTCATACAACGGTTGGCCTATCCCAAGAAACTGGTCCGTTGAATGTTTTTGCCTGGAAGGTCCTAAATTGATAAAAAGAGGCGAATACTACTATATTACTGTGGCCGAAGGTGGAACAGCAGGTCCGGTAACCGGCCATATGGTTGTATCTGCGCGTTCAAAATCATTGTCGGGGCCGTGGGAAAATTCACCTTTTAATCCCATTATCCGAACAAAGGAAAAATCTGAAAAATGGGCTTCAAAAGGGCATGCTACAATTATTGATGATGTAAAAGGAAACTGGTGGATGGTATTCCATGCTTACGAAAAAGACTTTTACAACAAGGGCCGCCAAACGATGCTTCTGCCCATAGAATGGACAAAAGACGGGTGGTACAAAGTACCAGATGGCATAAATGATAGCGGGCCAATTAAAAAACCAGATTTAGCTCCCTCTAAAAGCAACTTTACACTGAACGATAATTTTGCAGGAGATAAATTGAAGTCGCAGTGGGCATTTTACCAGGAACTGGATAGCAATCGGTTTAAATTAAACAACAATAGCTTAACTATTAAAGCGAAAGGAAATACTATAGGCGACAGTTCTCCACTGTTGTGTATTCCGGAAGACCACTCTTATACGGTTGATGTTGAGGTGTTAATTGAAGGGAAAGCAACTGCCGGATTAACGCTTTTTTACAACGGCGCTGCCTCTTCAGGTATACTTGCCAACAATGATGATATCGTTGCCGATTTGCGGGGCTGGCGTGCACTGGCTGATAAAAATGTGGTGAACAACCATGTGTTTATTCGGCTCAAAAATGTAGAAAACACGGTCGATATGTATTACAGTAAAGATGGTATTAAATGGAATAAAATTGAAAACTCTTTCGAGGTTTCGGGCATGCACCACAATGTACTGAGCGGATTTTTGAGCTTGCGGATAGGGCTATGCTCAATTGGAGAGGGGAAGGTTACCTTTAAGAACTTTAAGTATATGCCAATAAAATAATTACAGTTCATTTAACCAAATAGCAGGGAGCCTAAACTATCTCAGTTAGCTTTTAAGCTATCAACATAAAGGTAGTTCACATTTACATATCATTTTATGAGTTTAAAACATCATTTACATCAGTGTAATCATTGCCACAGTAGAATTTTAATGGTGGTGTTTCTGCTTTTGACGAATTGCATCCTGGTATTTGCTCAAAATAAGGGTAACATCGAGCGGAAACAGTTATTTGATTATAACTGGAAATTTAGCCTGGGCGACAACGCTTCAGCCAAATCAAAAGATTTTGATGACAAAGACTGGCGTAATCTCGATTTGCCACACGATTGGAGCATTGAAGCACAAATAAATCCTAAAAATCCTTCTAAGAGTAATGGTGGTTATTTTCAGACAGGACTAGGGTGGTACAGGAAAACTTTTAATGTACCTGCAGAATGGAAAGGCAATATTATTTCCATTTATTTCGAAGGAGCTTATATGAACTCAGAAGTATTTGTCAATGGAAAATCGCTGGGCATCCATCCTTACGGTTACACACCATTTAGCTACGACCTTTCTCCTTATTTGGATTATGGTAAAGAAAACGTAATTGCAGTTCGTATCGATAATTCTCAGCAGATGAACAGTCGTTGGTATAGTGGTTCGGGCATTAATCGCCATGTTTGGATGATAGTTACCAATCCTTTGCATGTTGCGCAATGGGGAGTTGCAGTTACAACCCCTGATGTTTCTGCTAAAAAGGCAACCGTTCAAATTAAAACTTTGGTAAAAAACGAAACTGCCTTTCCTCAAAGCATTGTTCTTAAAACACAGTTATGGACAGGGAAATCAAAAAATGCAGGGAATCAGGAAATAAAAGCAGAGCTTTTAGCTAATAGTGAAAAAGAAATTTCACAAACATTTGAGGTGTCAAACCCTAAGTTATGGACACCGGAGACTCCCAATTTATACGTAGCAGAAGTTAATGTATTGAAAGGGAAAAAAGTGCTTGACAATATTAAAACCAATTTAGGTATCCGTTCCTTAAAATATTCAGCTGATAAAGGATTCGAGCTTAATGGTAAATCAGTGCAGTTAAATGGAGGCTGCGCACATCATGATAATGCTTGTTTGGGAGCCGCTGCTTATGACCGTGCCGAGGAGCGCAAGGTTGAGATGCTTAAAGCTGGTGGTTTCAATGCTGTAAGGACTTCTCATAATCCTCCATCTGAAGCTTTCTTAAACGCGTGCGATAAATTAGGATTAATGGTAATGGATGAATCATTTGATTGTTGGAGTGTAGGGAAAACCAAATTCGATTATTCTGTGGCTTTTAACAAATGGTGGCAGATTGATTTGGAAGCAATGGTGAAACGGGATCGTAACCATCCATCTGTTGTGATGTGGAGCGTGGGTAATGAGGTACCTGAAAGAGGAACACCTAAAGCAGTAGAAACTGCAAGAAAGCTTGTTCAGTGTGTAAAAACAATAGATAATACCCGTCCTGTTACTTCGGCAATTGTGGAAAACGGTAAAGATTGGACGCTGATGGATCCTTTAATGGCAGAACATGATATTTGCGGCTATAATTATCACTTGGAAATTGTGCCCGGAGACCATAAAAGAGTTCCTTCCCGTGTTATTGTTGTAACCGAGTCTTACCCCAGAGATGCTTTTGCCAATTGGAAATTGATTCAGAACAACAAGTTTGTAATTGGTGATTTTGTGTGGACTGCAATTGATTATCTGGGCGAATCAGGTATAGGTCGTTACTATTATTCAGGCGAAACGGCAGGTGATCAATGGGATACCGATGCGCTGTTCCCTTTACATGGTTCTTACTGTGGTGATATTGATTTAATTGGTTGGAGGAAACCCATTTCACACTACAGAAGCATGTTATATAATAATACTGAGAAGTTGTATATGGCTGTTCGTGAACCGGTTCGCGAATCACTGGAAATTAAAGAAACGGGCTGGTCGGTTTGGCCAACCTGGGAAAGTTGGACATGGCCAGGATTTGAAGGAAAGAATATTCAGGTCGAAGTGTATTCAAAATACCCTAAAGTACGCCTGTATTTGAATAACAAGCTTATTGGAGAACAATCCACTACCGAAGAGCAGCAATTTAAAGCAACATTTACAGTACCTTATTTGGCAGGGCAAATAAAAGCTGTGGGCATGAAAGATGATAAGGAAGTAGAATCGACCATTTTGAAAACTTCAGGAGATGCTGCAAAAATAAAGCTAACCGTAGATAGAAAAGAAATATTGGCCAACGGCCAGGATTTGTCTCATATTAAAATTGAAATAACAGATAAGAACGGAATCATACAACCGAATGCTGAAAGTCTTTTGCATTTTAAAGTCGAAGGGGCGGGAACAATTGCAGGAGTAGGTAATGCAGATATTAGAGATACTGATTCCTATTTCGGCAATACTCGTAAAGCATGGAAAGGGCAGGCTTTAGTTGTACTAAAAAGCACTCGCAATGCTGGTGGGATCAAACTCACGGTTACTTCTCCAGGACTTTCTGATGCTACTTTTAACATCAAAACAGTATCTAAAAACAAGGACTAGAATTATATGGTAGCCTTAAATATTATTTTAAGAATAAAGTGCAAAATATGAAAAACTTTTTTTTTCAATTGGTATTATTTTTTATAACAGGTATCTCATTTGCAGATGCTCAGTCAATTGCAAACAATAAAATTCCTTTTGATTTTGGTTGGAGGTTCGCGCTGAACGATCAACCTGGTGCAGAAAAGCCTACATTTAATGATTCCAAATGGCGTTTATTAGACGTACCTCATGATTTCAGCATCGAACATCCTTTTGATTCGACTTATAAAACCGGACCAGGTGGAGGTTATACCTATAGTGGTATTGGGTGGTACAGAAAACATTTCAAAACAACTGCTGATTTTTCAGGCAAGAACCTTTCGATTTTATTTGATGGTGTTTATCGCAACAGTGAAGTATGGATCAATGGGCATTATCTTGGTATTCGCCCTTACGGATATTCTTCTTTTTATTATGACCTCACCCAGTATTTAAATCCAACGGGTAAAGAAAATGTTATCGCTGTAAAAGTGAATACAACCGAACAGTCTAATTCAAGATGGTACACTGGTTCGGGCATTTACAGGCATGTATCGTTAGTTGTAAAAAACAAGCTGCATATAGATCAATGGGGTGTTTTTGCACGAACAGTTGAAGCAAATAATGATAAGGCCAGTGTTCAGGTTGCTGTAGAATTAACCAACGAAAATAATGTTGATCAGTCCTGTACGGTGATTACCAAACTAATAGATGCAAGCGGAAAAGAAGCTGGCAGAGCTGAATCGAAAGTGGCTGCCAAAAAAGGTATTGGACAAAAACTGGATCAAAACATCAGCATTAACAAACCTGCCTTATGGTCTATTGAGAGCCCCAATTTATACTGCTTAAAGGTAGAAGTGAGATCAGGCGGAAAGCTGATTGATAACTATGTTTTATCATTCGGTATAAGAACATTTAAGTTCGATCCCAATAAAGGTTTTTCATTGAATGGAAAGCATGTTAAATTAAAAGGAGTAAATAATCATCACGATAATGGACCACTGGGTGCTGTAGTTTTTGATGACGCAGATAAACGCCGTTTGAAGATTTTAAAAACCATGGGCTGCAACGCGCTCAGGATGAGTCATAACCCTCCGGCACCGGAATTGCTCGCCTATGCAGACAGTCTGGGCTTTGTGGTGATTGATGAAGTATTTGATGAATGGATGCAGGGTAAAACAACGGGTGGGTATGGACCTCATTTTGCTAAATGGTACGAAAAAGATGTCGAAAACTGGATTCGTCGTGATCGTAATCACCCTTGTGTTATTGCCTGGAGTATCGGAAATGAAGTATTAGAGCAGTACAACAAAGATAATGCACTAAAAATTACTAAGATGTTTATAGATGCTACGCATAAATATGATAGCACCCGTCCCATTACAACAGCAACTAATGAAATTCTCAATGTCAATTCTTTTGGAATGGCTGATATGCTGGATATAGTTGGTTATAATTATCAAGAAGCTTTTTACAAAGCTGATCATGAAAAATATCCCAATAGGGTAATCTTTGGAACGGAGACAGTGAGTTATCCTTATCACCCAGGCACTTGCTGGCAATTGCGTTCTTATGATCAATGGCTGGATGGTCAGCTGAAAGAATATGTAGCAGGTGAGTTTCTTTGGACAGGATTTGATTATATAGGCGAAGCAGGTATTGGTGCAGTAGGCACTAGTTGTAAATTCTGGGAAACCTGGCCAAAATGGCCCTGGCGTGGAGCAGATTGTGGTGTAATTGATATGTGTGGCTTTCCGAAGCCTGCTTATTGGTTAAGAAAGGCACTTTGGAATGACGAGCCTATGGTGCATATCGCTGTTCAAACGGAGACATCCGCAAGAAACAGGGAAATCTGCTCTTTTTGGAGCTGGCCAAAAGTTGAAACGCACTGGAACCACAACAAGAAAGGTGATACACTTGCAGTGCATGTGTATACTAACGTACCTGAAGTTGAATTAAGGCTTAATGGAAAGTCGTTGGGAACTAAAAAATGGAACCTTAAAAATGAAGCATTTCTTTTCTGGGAAGTGCCTTACGAACCGGGAAAACTGGAAGCGATAGGAAAAACAGCGGATGGAAAAAAAGTATCCTTTGACGTTAAAACGGCAGGGGAACCAGCTAAAATAGTGTTAACACCAGACAAGAAAACAGTAAAGGCAAACCGCCAGGGCTTAAGTTATGTTTCTGTGCAGATAGTTGATGCCCATGGTATACCTGTACCTTTTGCTAACAATATGATCAATTTTGAAATAACTGGTGCAGGTAAGCTTGCAGCAGTAGGAAACGGAAATCAACAAAGTCATACCCCATTAAAGGGAAAAGCGATGGAAGCCTGGCAGGGTAAATGTCTTGCCATTGTACAATCAACAAACCACAAAGGCGAAATAAAAATTACTGCAAGAAGCCGATCGCTTCCTGTTGCAACCCTTACATTGAAAGCGGAATAAGTTCAGGTTCGATAGTGTCATTTGACCCAAATGTATAATATGTCACAAAAAAAATCGGAAAACCTTTAATGCATTCCGTTTATCAAAAAGGATATAACAGAAAGGATTTATTATCGGAAAAGGGGAAAGATGGCTTGATTTGTTATAGAACAATATTACAAAAGAAATGAAGTTTAAAAATATAAGAAAAACAGTAATGGCTTTCGGTTGTTTAATGGCCACCATCAACGTTTTTGGTCAAAGTAAGTTAATCAATCTGTGGGATGGGGAAGCTCCCGGTGCAATAGCCAATACCAACTATAAACAGCAGGTAGATTCGGCAAATAGCTGGATGAGCTTTATCTCTAAACCCATGCTCGATATGTACCCTGCCCCGGCAGAAACAGCCAACGGTACTGCGGTAATTATATGCCCGGGAGGCGGTTATTCGGGCCTGGCCATTGCCCACGAGGGAAAGGAAGTGGCTAAGTGGTTAAACACCCTTGGCGTTACGGCTTTCGTGTTAAAATACCGCTTGCCAAATGTTGCGATTATGGTTGATAAGGCTACCGGTCCATTACTAGATGGGCAGCAAGCTGTGCGCCTGGTGAGGAAAAATGCGAAAAAATGGGGAATCAACCCCGGTAGAATCGGGATCATGGGGTTTTCGGCCGGAGGGCATCTCGCAGCTACCGTATCAACTCACTTTAAAACAAAGTCTGCTGCCATTACTGATACCACCAGCCTGCGTCCAGACTTTTCGATCCTGATTTATCCCGTAATATCCATGCAGGAAAATATTACGCATAAAGGTTCAAAAGTAAGCCTGTTGGGCCAAAATCCATCGGTAGAAAGCGTCACCTGTTTTTCAAACGAGCTGCAGGTTAATGGTGAAACACCGCCTGCGTTTTTGGTGCATTCTATGGATGATAAAGCCGTTCCGGTGCAAAACAGTGTTGCCTACGCAATGGCCATGGAGAAAAATAATGTAGCCTGCGAATTGCATATTTACCAATCAGGTGGGCACGGGTATGGACTTGCACATACTAAAAATACCGAATCATTGTGGCCGGAAGCTTGCCGGAAATGGATGGAGATGAGGGGGGACATCAAGGGACAGGAAGCAGAAAAAGTTATTTTTGATAAAACTGTAAAATTGGGCCCTGACGATAAACCAGCGTTTAATGATCCACCAGCAGGTTTTAGAAATAAACGCGATAACATCCAACATGGTATTGTCAGCTCAGTTCAATACACCTCCAAAACACTGGGCCAATCGCGCGAAATACTGGTTTATACTCCTCCGGGCTATTCGCGTGCTAAGCGCTACCCGGTAATTTACCTCCTGCACGGACTTAATTCAGGTAACGGCCAGTGGCCATACTGGATTAATGCCAACCAGATTATTGATAATTTGATAAGTGAAGGTAGAATTAAGCCAATGATAATCGTTTTTCCAAACTGCAACACCAACGTAACGGTAAATAATCCAAAACCAGATGAGCAGGAAGAACGAAAAGGAGGCTATAAAGGTTACGGGCTTTCTTTTCAAAATGATTTGCTCCGGGAAATTATTCCTTTTATCGAATCTCATTATTCAGTTTATACCGATCGCAAGCATCGTGCAATTGCCGGCTTATCTATGGGCGGTGGCCAATCACTGAACATAGGCCTCGGGCATATTAACACTTTTGCTTATGTAGGCGGTTTCTCGTCGGCGCCAAATACCAATCAATTTGGCGGTCTTTCTGATGTTAAACTTTTACCAGATTTGCGGGCAGCTAAAAACAAGCTTAAAACATTATGGCTTGCTTGTGGTACCAGGGATGGGTTGTTTAGTGTTAGCCAGCGCGTACACCAATACCTTAAAGAAGAAGGGGTGCCACATATATGGCACGTAGATGCCAATGCACACGACGATATTGAGTGGGCCAACAACCTGTACTTTTTTGCTCAGCATATTTTTAAATAAGTGTACTGAATATCAAGACAGAATAAAGGGTTGGTTTTTTTAGTAAATATTAGCTTAAATGATGAAGAAGTATTTAACGGCATTCCTGTTATCAATGCTCTGCGGAATAGCAGTAAAATCGCAAACTGCAGAGGTCTATTTCCAGCAAGAGATACCAATGCAGGAGCTACAACTGAAAATTATCCCAAAGGGCTTTATGTATATTGGAGAGATGGCTTTTACATGTCTGTAAACTATTCTTCGGCCGATTATACTTTCAATCTTCCTAAAACCGCGCAGCTTATTGTCGGAACGAAAACCCTGAGCCCTGCTGGCGTGATTATTTGGGCCGAATAAACCTGCGGCAGTACAGAGTATATCTCCGGATTTTATTGTAAATTAGCAATATTAACGTTAACCAAACGATTATAACTATTGTGCTTTTAGTTTAAGTGATTCTTTCTAACCAGATACCCCCGATATTTAACAAGAAATATATGTTTCGGTTTTTAGCCCTGATCTGTGCGTTGGTGTGGTGGTGTAATTCGCTTTATGCCCAAGAAGATATTTACCGGTTTTCGCGCATCGATATTACCAATGGTTTATCTGATAACCAAATCAATGCGATATATAAAGACCATAAGGGGTTTATGTGGTTTGGTACCATGGCCGGACTGAGTAGGTTTGACGGGCATGATTTTAAGATTTTCAGGCACAATTCAAAAGACAGCTCAAGCCTGCCAAATGGTTATATCATCGGCATCTTTGAAGGACCACAAAAGCAGTTGTGGGTTAAGTCAAACGAAGGCTTCAGTATTTATGACCACGCTAGCGAAAAGTTTGAACGCTTTGAGCAAAAACATTTTAAAAAGTATAAAATTCCAAACGGATACCTCAAAGATGTAAAAACAGATGGAGGCGGAAAGTTATATTTTAATATTCAAAATCAGGGTATTTATTGTTACGATTCGAAAACCAATACAACAATAAAATATACGCTAAAGGGGGAGCTGATAACCGCACCCGACGTTGGGGAAATAAGTGATTTTATTGATGATTTGAAAGGCAACTTATGGGTGATCTACGTTAATGGGATGCTCGATAAATTTGATCTGAAACGTAGACGCGTAACTAAGCGTTTTACTGCTGTGAATGAGCGTTTTTCCGCTCAGCTAAATAATTACAATCTCAGTCATGATTTAGCAGGTAATATCTATATTTCTAGTTGGCCAAGCCCTTTTGGCCTGTTTTATCTCAATGTGGCTAACAATGAGTTCCATTATTTCGGAAAAAAGCAAGATAATACCGGTTTAAGTTCCAAAAATGTTAGTCGTGTAATTGAAGCGGAGGATGGAAAGATCTGGATTGGTACCGATCATGGCGGAATTAATATCCTGGATAAAAAGACCAACAGGATAACCTATATTTTAAATAAAGAGGACGATCCGCGGAGTCTGAGCGATAACAGCATTTCGGCCTTGTATAAGGATAACAATAACATCATCTGGATTGGCACTTTTAAAAAGGGAATTTGTTTCTACCATAAAAGCGTTTATAAATTTCCGGCTAACCGGTATCTGGCCGGGAAAAACCCAATTAAGAAAGATGTTAATTGTTTTGCCGAAGATAATAAGGGTAATTTATGGATTGGCACTAACGGAGAAGGCTTATTGCGTTTAAACAAGCAAACTGGCCAGATTACAACCTACCGAAATAACCCTGAGAATAACAATTCTTTAAGTAGCGATATTGTGGTGAGTTTGGAGTTTGACCATTCGGGCACATTGTGGATTGGTACTTATTTAGGAGGGCTTGATGCTTTTGATGGAAAAAATTTCAAACATTTTAAGCACACTCCAGATCCTGCAAGTTTATCTGATAACCGTATTTATGCCTTGCTGGAAGATTCTTCTAACCGGCTTTGGGTGGGTACTTTAAATGGTGGGCTCGATTTATTGGATCGCCAGGCCGGAACATTCAAACATTTTAGGCCGGATATTAAAAATACGGTGAACTCTTTTGTAGTTTCTTGTTTATATGAAGACAAAAACAAAAATATCTGGATTGGCACCACGGCGGGAGTTAATGTATTCGATCATCAAAGCGCTACCTTCAAATACCTAACCAACAACCCCGCCGATAGTAATAGCCTGATCCAGAATGACGTAAACTCGATATTGCAGGATGCGCGTGGATGGATGTGGATTGGTACAAAAGAAGGGATCAGTATATACGATCCGGTTACCCGTTTATTTAGAAACCTGAATGAAGCTGCCGGACTCCCTGAGAACATGGTGTTTGAACTCTTAGAAGATGAACATCACCATATCTGGTATAGTTCGCGCAAAGGCCTTTATAAAATCTCTGTAATCCCTAACGGAAAAAACTATCAATTCAGATACAGCAAATACAGCCAGTCTGACGGACTTGAAAGTACTCAGTTTAATATCAATGCTGCGGGTAAAACCAAAGCGGGCGAACTGATTTTTGGAGGGCCAGGCGGGTTTAATGTATTCAAGGCCAGTGATATTAAAAATAGCAAGTTTCCTGCTGCCCTGGTGATGACAGACCTGGAAGTATTTTACCATAAAGTTGGTGTAGGTGAGCGGATCAACGGACATGTTGTATTGCCTGAAGCAATCGCCTCGCTCAGGAATTTAAACCTCACTTACCAGGAAAACATCTTTTCCATCCAATTCGCACTGCTCAATTATTTTAATCCTGACAAGATAATCTATAAATATAACCTCGAAGGGTTTGATAAACGCTGGCTTACTGTATCATCTGATTTACGTAAGGCTACTTTTACCAATCTTGATCCCGGAAATTATATTCTCCATGTAAGGGCTTTTAACGAAAACGACGCTGCGCCAATTGCTGAGTCGCAGCTAAATATCACCATTGCACCTCCTTTCTGGAAAACCACCTGGGCATATATTTTGTACCTGGCCGTGATAGGATTTGCGTTGCTGTATGTACGCAGCAGGGGTATTAATAGGCTTAGGCGCGAGTTTGCTTTGGCACAGGAAAGGGCTGAAGCACGGCAACTGCGTGAACAAGACCGTAAAGAGGCAGAAAGATTACGCGAACTGGATTTACTGAAGATTAAATTTTTAACCAATCTAAGCCATGAGTTCAGGACGCCAATTTCTTTAATTCTAGCCCCGGTTGATAAGCTATTGATTGCTGCAAAAGAAAACGAGCGCTACGGGCAGTTGGCAATGATTAAAAGAAACGCAAGGCGTTTACTAAACTTGGTAAACCAGTTGCTCGATTTTCGTAAAATGGAGGAACAGGAACTGCGTTTAAACATTACCGAGGGCGAAGTGGTATCGTTTATTAAGGATGCCACAGATTCTTTTTACGACCTGGCCGAACGTAAGCAAATAAAACTCACTTTCGCTAGTCCGATTGAAAGCTTGTATGCTTATTTCGATCAGGATAAAGTGGAACGGATAATATTTAATTTGCTTTCCAACGCATTTAAATTTACTCCGGCTGGCGGAAAAGTAGAGGTCATGCTACATAAACGCTTAAACAAAACTGAAGAGGGTAAAATTCTTTTGGAGCTGAAAATCCAGGATTCTGGAATCGGCATTCCGGCAGATAAACAAAAGCAAATTTTTGATCGCTTTTTTCAACACGAAACTTCCGCATCTATTCTTAACCAGGGATCTGGAATTGGCCTTTCCATTACCAAAGAATTTGTGAAAATGCATGGCGGTGAAATAACCGTTGAAAGTGAACCCGGTCAGGGGACCTGTTTTACGCTCCAGCTCCTGTTATCGCCGGTTGTAGAAGAACAGCTGGTTCACAGCAATTCAGAAGATTTAGCTGTGCAATATGATACTGATGACAAAGAAAAGGCGCAAAAAGAGTCTGCCGACAAAAGACTGATTTCAAACAATGCCCCTGTTATTTTGTTGGTAGAAGATAATGAGGATTTTAGGTTCTACCTTAAAGATAACCTGAGTACTTATTATAAGATAATAGAAGCCTCAAACGGCAGGGAAGGGTGGCAAAAAGCACTGGCCTTGCACCCACACTTAATTGTTTCGGATATCAGTATGCCTGAAATGACGGGTACCGAGTTGTGTGCGAAATTAAAGGCAGACGAAAGGACCAGGCATATACCCGTAATTATGTTAACAGCCTTAGCCGCTGAAGAAGAACAGCTTAAAGGCCTGGAAACAGGTGCAAATGACTATATGACTAAGCCTTTTAATTTCGAAATTCTGCATTCAAAAATTAAAAACCTGCTTATCCTGCATCAAACATTCAAAAAAACCTATACCAGGCAGGTTAATATTGCCTTGCCAGAGATAGAGATTGAATCTGAAGATGTTAAATTTCTCAATACAGCTTTACTCTATATAGAAGAGAACCTGCATAATCCCCAGTTATCGGTTGAGGATTTGAGTAAACATACGGCAATGAGCAGGGTTTCACTGTATAAAAAGTGCCTGAGGGTAACCGGAAAAACTCCTGTAGATTTTATCCGCTCGGTTAAGCTTGAAAAAGCTGCAGTATTATTAGAAAAAAGCAATAAAACCATTTCCGAAATATGTTATATGGTTGGTTTTAGCACCCCAAATTATTTTGCAAAAGCATTTAAAGCAAAATACAATGTACTCCCTTCAGAATATATAGCAGAAAAAAGGAATTTGAATTAAAAACAAATTCCTTCGCCTTTTTCAGGTCTCACGCTTTCTTCACAAAAACAATAAACAAGTTGAATTACTCATTAATGGCGGTTTAGGAGGCTAAAACGCGTTAGGGGTGCATTGTGTTAACATTTCTACTTACATATTTAACATTACTGCTCTACCGCCAAAACCACTCGCATTAGCTTTGCTCACTAACAACCAGGCAACTATCTGCTAACCATTAAATACTTTTCTTCGTTATGAGACGAATCTCTTTGCTTATTGTACTGCTGCTTGTTGCGCAAACGCTACTCGCATCCGGCACTTTTGAAACCCTGCCCAATGGTATGAAGATCCATCCCAAAGGAGGTGCTGCCAAAACTATTGAAATTAATGTAATTAATAGCCGCATTGTAAGGGTACAAGCCTCTCCCGAAACCAGCATTCCTGAAATACCGGGTTTGTGTGTAGTACCGGCATTGCCCCTAAAAGCAGCTTTCAAAATAACAGGTAACGCAACAATAGCGCAACTATCCACACAGGAGCTTACCGTTACGGTTTCACTCATTAGTGGTAAAATTTCATTCACCGATAAATCAGGTAAGGTATTGCTGCAAGAGGCAAAACGTAGCTTTAGCCCGCTTACCGTTGATAATGATAAAGGTTATACTTTTCAGCAGGTTTTTTCGGGTACACCCGGAGAAGCCATTTATGGACTTGGGCAGCACCAATCTGATGATTTTAATTACAAGAATAAAAGCGAAGACCTTTTTCAATACAATACAAAGGTCTCCGTGCCTTTTGTAATGTCTACTAAAAAATATGGCATATTGTGGGATAATTATTCGCAGAGTAAGTACGGAGATCCGCGCAACTATAAAGATTTGAACCAGTTTACCCTTTTTAACAAAGATGGTAAAAAAGGTGCCCTTACCGCAACATATAAGCAAATAAACAGCCCATCTATAGTTCGTCAGGAGTCGGCAGTTGATTACGAAAACCTTACAACGGTTAAAAATTTTCCCAAAGCATTTAATTTTAATGAGGGAGCTGTGGTTTGGGAGGGATCAATAGTGGCTGATCAAACCGATGTGTACAAATTTAGCCTCTATTATGCTGGCTATACCAAAGTTTGGCTAGATGGAAAATTGGTGGTACCAGAGCGCTGGAGAACTTCCTGGAATCCCAATACATTCAGGTTTTCTTTTCCGCTCGTAAAGGGTAAAAGAACAAAAATAAAACTGGAATGGAAGCCTGATGGGGGTGTTTCTTACGTTGGACTTAAAGCACTTTCCTCATCACCGATTGAAAAGAATGGAAACATATCCTTTTGGTCTGAAATGGGCGATAAAATGGATTATTATTTCATTGCCGGCCAAAGTATGGATGAGGTAATAAGTGGTTACCGGACACTTACCGGTAAGGCAAGCATTATGCCTAAGTGGGCTATGGGGTTTTGGCAAAGCAGAGAGCGCTATAAAACGCAGGATGAATTACTGAATGTTTTGAGTGAGTACCGGAAACGGAAGCTACCGCTTGATAACATTGTGCTTGACTGGAGTTATTGGCCTGAAAATGCCTGGGGGAGCCATCAGTTCGATCTGAAACGTTTTCCTGATGCGAAGGGAATGGTAGATACCGTGCATCAGCAAAATGCCAATATTATGATATCGGTTTGGCCTAAGTTTTATACCAACACCGAGCACTTTAAGCAGTTTAACCAAAACGGATGGATGTACATGCAGGCCGTGCAGGATAGTGTGCGCGATTGGATAGGCAAAGGTTATGTTGGATCTTTTTATGATGCTTACAGTGAGGATGCCCAGAAACTCTTTTGGAAACAGATGAAAGATAACCTCTACGTTAAAGGTTTCGACGCCTGGTGGATGGATGCTTCCGAACCCAATATCCGCGATTGTACCGATATGGATTATCGGAAAAAGTTATGTGGCCCCACTGCTTTGGGTTCTTCAACCAAATATTTTAATGCCTATGCTTTAATGAATGCTAAAGCAATTTATGATGGGCAGCGTGAAACAGACAACAACAAAAGAGTCTTTTTGCTAACGCGGTCGGGCTTTTCGGGATTGCAGCGATATTCTACTGCTACCTGGAGTGGCGATATCGCCTCAAGATGGGAGGATCTTAAAGCCCAAATTCCGGCAGGACTCAATTTTGCCATGTCGGGCATTCCGTTCTGGACCATGGATATTGGCGGGTTTTGCGTAGAAAAAAGATATGGAGATAGCCAGCTTCTTTTTGATAAAACCGGAAAAGAGAACGACGACCTTAAAGAGTGGCGGGAATTGAATTTACGCTGGTTCCAGTTTGGGGCATTTTGCCCGCTTTTTCGCAGTCACGGCCAGTTTCCTTATCGCGAAATTTACAACCTTGCCCCCGAAGGACATCCGGTTTACAAAAGCCTTGTTTATTATGACCAGTTACGCTATCGATTAATGCCCTACATCTACGCTATGGCTGGAATGGCCTATCATAAAGATTACACCCTAATGAGATCGCTGCCAATGGACTACACAGCAGATCAACAAACTTATGGGATTAGTGATCAGTTTCTTTTCGGTTCGGGGCTTATGGTTTGTCCGATTTATAAGTATAAGGCCCGAAGCCGCGAAGTTTATTTTCCGAAAGGGAACAATTGGTATGATTTCTATACCGGCAAACAAATTAAAGGTGGGCAAAAGTTAAATGTAGCAGCACCGCTCGATCGTATTCCGCTTTTTGTACCTGCAGGAACCATTTTACCGGTTGGCAAAGTAATGCAGTTTACCTCTGAAAAAAAGGCTGATGACATCGAGATCAGGGTTTATCCGGGCAAGAACGGCAAGTTTACTCTTTATGAAGATGAGGGTAATAATTACAACTACGAAAAGGGTGCGTACGCTACCATCAATTTTGATTTTAACAATAATAACGGCAGCCTGAAAATTGGTAAACGCAGCGGCAGTTATGAAGGCATGTTAACCAGCCGGATATTTCGGGTGGTAACCATTGGTAGAGGTACCAGCGAATCCAAAACAGTAAGGTATAATGGTGAGGAAATCCTTGTAAAACTATAATAACGAATGATGAAAAAAGTATTAAGAATAACAGACAGATAATGAAATCAGTTTTAATTACAATAGTAGCACTGGGAGCCATGCTTACAGCTGGTGCACAACAGCTGCCAGTTTACCTTGATGTGAGAAAGCCCATTGAAGAGCGGGTTGAAAGTGCGCTCAATGCAATGACACTGGAAGAAAAGGTTTCATTATGTTATGCCCAGTCTAAATTTAGCTCAAAAGGAGTAGCCCGCCTCGGAATTCCGGAAGTATGGACCGATGATGGTCCGCATGGCATTCGGGAAGAAGTTTTATGGGATGAATGGGGTGGCGCCAACTGGACAAACGATTTTTGTACCGCTTTCCCGG